>Ga0208185_1000269_pt1 | contig 29212 bp, 28 predicted proteins | sample EasRivMeERMLT700_FD_187532 | JGI IMG/M metagenome (GOLD analysis project Ga0208185, IMG submission 187532) | Soil microbial communities from meander-bound floodplain in the East River, Colorado, USA - East River MetaG ERMLT700 (SPAdes) (version 2) | ecosystem: Environmental > Terrestrial > Soil... | reverse complement strand
GTGAAGTAGAACGCCGCGGTCTGCGCGAGGCTGCGGCGCCAGCCGTTCATGTCTAGCACCCCGCGCGGCGCGACGACGTAGCCGCTCTGCGAAGGATCGGCGGTCTGCCCGGTGATCACGTTGACGCCATCGACCGACATCACCGCGAGCAGGTCCTCGCCAAGGCGATTGGCGACCCGGATCTGGTACTCATGGCCGGGCTTGCCGATCACATAGGCGCGGCCCTGGTGGCGGTGGACCTGCAGCCATCGGCCCTCGCTGCGATCATAGACGGACACATCGGCGAGCCTGCCGTGCGCCACGGCATGCGCGCTGGCCATCAATGTCGCTGCGGCAACTACGACTCTTAGCGTTTTCATCCCTTCCCTTTCATGGTGGCGATAAAGGGGTGAAACGAATCCGCAATGAAATGGGGTTAAAAGCGTAGAATCCGCGCCTCGCTCAAGGAACCATGAAGAACGGCAAGGCTTTCCCCATCCCGGTGCGCGCGCAATATTCGTGCTCGAAGTGCCCCGCCTACTGCTGCAGCTATCCCGAGATCGAGGTCACGCCGCGCGACATCGAGCGCCTGGCGAAGCACTTCGACCTGCCCTACCGCGAGGCAGAGGAGCGCTTCACCAAGTACGACGCGAAGGAAAAGGTGCGGGAGCTACGCCACCGGCAGGACCGCATCTTCAAGACAGTCTGCACCTTCCTCGACCAGAGGACGCGGCGCTGCACCGTGTACGAGGCGCGGCCGGGGGTGTGCCGCAACTTTCCGGGCAGCCCGCGCTGCGGCTACTACGAGTTCCTCAAGTTCGAGCGCGCCCAGCAGGACGACCCGAAGTTCATTGCTTTGACTTGAGGGCCTTTTCCCGGATCGCCGACAGCGTCGTCGCCGGCGTAATCGCGTCAGGGTCGATCTTCAGCTCGATGATTGCCGGCTTCCCCGAGGCGGCGGCGCGCTCGAACGCGGGCGCGAAATCCTCGGTGCGCTCGACCGTCTCGCCGTGGCCGCCGAAGGCGCGCGCGTACGCCGCGAAATCGGGGTTGCGCAGCTCGGTGCCGTAGACGCGGCCGGGATACTCGCGCTCCTGGTGCATGCGGATCGTGCCGTAGAGTCCGTTGTTCACCACCAGGGCGACGAAGTTCGCGCCGTACTGCACGGCGGTCGCGATCTCCTGCCCGGTCATGAGGAAGTCCCCGTCGCCGCAGAGCGCGAACACGTTCCGCTTCGGCTCCGCCAGCTTCGCCGCGACCGCAGCGGGGTAGCCGTAGCCCATCGAGCCGTTGGTCGAGCCGAGCTGGGTGCGGAAGCCCTTGTAGCGGAAGTGCCGGTGCAGCCAACCGGCGAAGTTGCCCGCGCCGCCGGCGACTATGGTGTCCTCCGGTAATCGGTCCGAGAGCCAGCAGATGATCTCGCCGTACTGAACCTGGCCCGGCATCGGCCGCGGCTCGGTCCATTCCAGGAGCTCCTTGCGCGCGGTCGCGGTTCTTTCTTTCCACGCGGGCTTGCTGAAAGAGAGCCTTGAAACGGCATCCACGAACTGGGCGTTCCCGGAGTTGATCGCGAGCGCCGGGCGGTACACGCGGCCGAGCTCCTCGGCGCTCGCGTGCACGTGGATCAGGGTCTGCTGCGGCTGCGGGACTTCGAGGAGCGTGTAGGCGCTGGTGGTCATTTCGCCGGGACGCGCTCCGATGATCAGCAGGACGTCGGCTTCCTTGACGCGCTGCGCGAGCAGCGGGTTGATGCCGATGCCGACGTCGCCGAGGTAGCTCGGGCTGCGATTGTCGAACAGGTCCTGGCAGCGGAATGAGGTGCCGACCCCGAGGCCGTTCGCCTCGATCCACTTCTGCAGCCTGAGCGAGGTCTCCCGGTCCCAGCCGCCGCCGCCGAGAAGGACGAACGGCCGCTGCGCTTTCCCAAGAAGAACTCCGAGTTCTTCGATCTGTTTTGGCGAAGGTGCCGGCCGCACCACGTGATGCTTCGCGACATCGCCGACCGCGGCCTCGCCGAACAGCGTGTCTTCCGGAAGGGCGAGCACCACGGGTCCGGGCCTGCCGGCCGCCGCGGTGTGGAAAGCGTGGCTGACGTATTCCGGGATGCGCTCGACGCGGTCGATCTGCCCCACCCACTTCGCCATCTGTCCGTACATGCGCCGGTAGTCGATTTCCTGGAACGCCTCCCGCTCGGCGAACTCGTTCGGCACCTGGCCGATGAAGATCACCATCGGCGTTGAGTCCTGCAGGCCGGTGTGCACGCCGATCGCACCGTTGGTGGCGCCGGGACCGCGCGTCACGAACAGCACGCCCGGCTCGCCGGTGAGCTTGCCGTAGGCTTCGGCCATGTAGGACGCGCCGCCTTCCTGGCGGCAGATGATGAAGCGCAGCCGGTCCTGCAGATCGTGCATGCCGTCGAGCACCGGAAGGTAGCTCTCGCCGGGAACGCCGAACGCGAGCTTCACGCCCTGCGCGGCGAGGGCGTCGGCGAGGATCTTGCCGCCGTGGCGGGTCTTCAGATCGGATTTCATGCGGCCACCTTGTCGAATGCTTTGCTCAGCTCAACGCAGCAAGCGGCCACGGCCGCGTTGGCGGTGTCGAGCGCACCGCCCATCAAGACGAAGCCGTGGATCATGTCGGGATAGTCGCGATAGGCGACCTCGACGCCGGCGCGTGCGAGCAGCTCGGCGTATTGCCGCCCTTCGTCGAGCAGCGGATCGAACCCGGCGGTCAGCACGAACGCCGGCGGCAGCCCGGCATGGCTCCGCGCCAGCGCCGGCGAGGCGCGCCAGTCGGCGTAGTCGGAGGGACGCGGCAGATAGTTGGCGCGGAATTTTTCCATCATCGGCCGCGTCAGGAGGTAGCCTTCGCCGTTTCGCCTGAGCGACTCGCTCTCCATGTTTTGATCGGTCGCGGGGTAGATCAGCAGCTGGAAGCACAGCGCCGGCCCGCCGGCGTCGCGCGCGTGCAGCGCCACCACCGCGGCGAGATTACCGCCTGCACTATCGCCGCCAACCGCAATGCGACCCGATTTCGAGATCTTCGAAACGAATTCCGTTGCGGCGATGCAATCGTCGACTGCAGCGGGAAACGGCGCTTCGGGCGCGAGGCGGTATTCGACCGAGAACACTTCGCAGCGCGCGCCGTTCGCGAGCTCGCGGCACAGCACATCGTGCGTGTCCAGGTCGCCGATGGTCCAGCCGCCGCCGTGGAAATACACGAGCGCGGGGAGCACCTCGGCTTTCGCTGCGCGGGCCGGCCGATAGGCCCGGATCGGGACGCCGCCGGGCGTGAGCAGCAACCGCGTCTGCGCCTCGGGCCGGTTGGGCATCACCGCCTTGCAGCGCTCGGTGTAGAGCCGGCGCGCGACGAACGCCGAGACCTTGTCCAAGGTGGGAAACGGCGAGCGCGCCGCTGCCTCGAGCAGCACGGCGACCTGAGGATGTAGGGAAATGCTCATAGAGGGGGTCTGAGGGGGAACAGGTTGTTCCCCCTTCCTACTTGACGGCGGCGAGCATTTTCTTGAGGCGTTCCAGGAAGAACGGCGCGCACTTCATCATGCGCGTCTCCTGCGTCTCCATCAGCGGCCGCGTCTTGGCGAGATACGCCTGCCAGGCCGGGTCGGCCTGCATCGCCGCGCGGCACTTGTCACGCTGATCGAGGCTGTCGTAGGCCCAGAGGTGCACCACCATGTTGAGCCCGCCGACCTCGGTGAAGTAGTAGCCCGCCATGTGCGGCAGATGCTTCAGTTGAACCGCCATGCCCGATTCCTGGTAGTGCTTCAGGTACTCGGGCACGGCGCCGATTTTCAGCCGGTACATGCGTTCTTCGACGTACATGCTTTCGATTATAGTGGGCGCACGATGGACGACATCAACACGCTGCGCCGCATCCTCAAGGAAAACAAGGTGATCGCGGTGGTTGGGCTCTCGGCCGACTGGTACCGGCCAAGCTACTTCGCCGCCAAGTACATGCAGGAGCACGGCTACCGCGTGATCCCGGTGAATCCGAAATACGACTCGGTCCTGGGCGAGAAGTGCTACCGCTCGCTGCGCGACATACCGGAGCGCGTCGACATCGTCGACATATTCCGAAAGAGCGAGGACGTTATGCCGATCGCCGAGGACGCGATCGCCATCGGCGCCAAGGTGCTGTGGCAGCAGCTGGGGGTGCGCAACGAAGGCGCCGCCGCAAAAGCCCGCGCCGCCGGGCTGGAAACGGTGCTCGACCGCTGCGTCAAGATCGAGCACGGACGCCTCTTCGGTGGCCTGAACTGGGTCGGGGTCAATACCCGGGTAATTTCCGCCAAGCGTCCGCGCTGGCTGGCCTACTAAACCCGTTCCGGGTGAGGTATCCTCTCTGGCATGGGGGGGTTGGTGCGCATCCTCGAGGGTAGGTTTGGCCGGCTGGTGCTGAGCGATCTGGCGCCGGGCGAGGCCTGCACAGCCCAAGCCGATCCGGCGATCCTGATGCAGCCCGGGGACGCCGAGCTGGTCTTCCTGAACCCCGGCGAAAGCTACGCGGCGACTACCGCCACCCGGGTCCTGGTGCTGCATGCCGCGAGCGAATGGCTCCGCGCAAGCTTCCCGGCGATTTTCGGCCCGGCGGACCAGCCCTTCGCGCAGCCGCGCGAGCCGATCACGCCGCGCATCCGCCGCCTCGCCGATACCCTGGCCGTGGAAGTGCTGAACGACCGCTTCGTATCCGCCGAGAGGCTCGACTTCCTGCTGCAGGAGCTGCTTCTCTCGATCGTCGAAACCTACCTGGCGCGGCGCCGCATGGCGTCGCCCGCGTGGCGCGGCTCGCGCTTCGAGGACAGCCGCATCCGGCGCGCGATCGCGCTGCTCCGCGCGCGGCCGAACAAGGAGCTCAACATGGACGAGCTCGCGAGCCAGGTCGGGCTCTCGCGCTCGCGCTTCTACGACCTGTTCCAGCTCTGCACCGGCTTCTCGCCGCGCGCCTACCTCGACATGCTGTGCGTCGAGACGGCGATCTCGCGCCTGTCCTCCGGGCAGGGCAAGATCGCCGAGGTGTCGGCCGAGCTCGGCTTCTCCGCGCAAAGCAACTTCACGCGCTTCTTCCTGAACCAGGTCGGCGTGCCGCCCTCCGAGTACCGCCGCGCTGCGACGAAAGACAGCAGCGACGATTCCTCAGGTACCTAGAGCACCTAAACGGTGCGGCTGCGCCGGGCTGGTGCGCCGTGCCCGGGCGAAGTAGGCTAAATTCCCACAGCAGGAGCGGGTTGAGTTTGGCATAGGCGTTGCTTCGCGCGCGCTTGGTCGGGGCGGATGCCTCCCACGCCCGACGAACAACTGCATCGTCAGCGACGCCCAGGTGACGCTCGGCTGGGGGCGCGATTTCGGCGACGTCACGCCGCGCACCGAGGCCCCGATAGAATCGGAGCTCCATGGCTGACCGCAAGTTCGGCATCGAGACGCTTTGCCTGCACGCCGGGCAGATCCCCGACCCGGCCACGGGGGCGCGCGCCGCGCCGATCTACCAGACCACCTCGTTCGTATTCGATTCCGCCGAGCATGCGGCGTCGCTTTTCAACCTGCAGACCTTCGGCAACGTGTACTCGCGCATCTCGAACCCGACCGTGGCGGTGTTCGAGGAGCGCATGGCGGCGATCGAAGGCGCGCGCTCCGCGCTCGCCTGCGCGACCGGCCAGGCGGCGGAGGTCACGGCGATCCTCACGCTGTGCAGCGCCGGCGACCACATCGTCTCGGCCTCCACGCTCTACGGCGGCACGCACACCCTGCTGCATGTGAACTTGAAGAAACTCGGTATCGAGACGACTTTTGTCGCTCCCGACGACCCTGCAAACTTCAAACGTGCAATAAAACCCAATACCAAGCTGCTCTACGCCGAGACCCTCGGCAATCCGCTCATCAACATCGTCGACATCGAGGCGCTGGCGAAGATCGCGCACGAAGCCGAGATCCCGCTGGTGCTCGACAACACCGTGCCCTCGCCCTACCTGTGCCGGCCGGTGGAATGGGGCGCGGACATCGTGGTGCACTCGGCGACCAAGTACATCGGCGGCCACGGCACGACCATGGGCGGGGTGATCGTCGAGTCGGGCAAGTTCAACTGGGGCAACGGCAAGTTTCCCGAGTTCACCAGCCCCTCGCCCGGCTACCACGGGGTCATCTTCCACGAGACCTTCGGCGACTTCGGCTACACCATGAAGGCGCGCATGGAGATCATGCGCACCTTCGGCCCGGCGCTCGCGCCGCTCAACGCCTGGCTGCTGCTGCAGGGCCTGGAGTCGCTGCACGTGCGGATGGAGCGCCACTGCGCCAACGCGCTCGCCGTGGCCCGGTTCCTCCAGGGCCACCCGCGGGTCGCCTGGGTCAACTACCCCGGGCTCCCTGACAACAAATATCACGCCCTAGCCAAGAAATACCTGCCCAAAGGCGCCTCGGGCCTGCTCAACTTCGGTGTGAGAGGAGGGGCCAGGGCGGGGGAGCGGTTCATCGAGGCGGCGCAGTTCATGAGCCACCTCGCGAACATCGGCGATGCGAAGACGCTGGTGATCCATCCCGCCTCGACCACGCACCGTCAGATGGACGAAGCCGATCAGCTGAAGGCAGGAGTGACGTCGGACATGGTCCGCATCTCGGTCGGCATCGAGACGCTCGACGACATCCTTTGGGACCTGGACCAGGCACTGACGGAGGCGGCGAAAGCGTGATCAGCTACCAGATCATCGAGCACGGCAAGCCGCTGCAGAAGGTGGCGCTCGAGACGCCGAAGCCGCAGGGCAGCGAGGTCCTGGTGCGCATCACGCGCGCAGGGGTGTGCCACTCCGACGTGCACATCTGGGAAGGCTATTTCGACCTGGGCGGCGGCAAGCGCTTCTATGTGAAGGAGCGCGGCTGCGTCCCGCCCTTCACGCTGGGGCACGAGCCTTTCGGTGTCGTGGAGGCCGTAGGTCCGTGCGCCCGAGGGGTGAAGGTCGGGCAGAAAAGAATCGTGTACCCGTGGATCGGGTGCGGGAAGTGCGCCGTCTGCAAGGCGGGCCAGGACAACTACTGCGTCTCGGGCATCCGTTTCCTCGGCGTCAGCCGGCCCGGGGCGTACTCCACCCACGTGCTGGTTCCGGATCCCAAATACCTGGTGGACGCCGCGGGCATCGAGGAGGGCTTCGCCGCAACCCTCGCCTGCTCGGGCCTCACCGCCTACAGCGCAGCTGCAAAGCTGCCGCCGATCGGCGCGCAGGATCGCGTCGCGGTGCTCGGCTGCGGCGGGCTCGGCTTGATCGGCATCTCGGTGCTGCGCGCGAAAGGCGTGAAGCAGATCGTCGCCTGCGACATCGACGATGCGAAGCTCGCTGCGGCGCGCAAGCAAGGAGCGAAAGACGTTCTCAACACCCGGGGTGCGGACGCGAACCAAAGCCTGCAAGGAATTGCCGCCGCGATCGATTTCGTCGGCAGCCCGGCGACCGCGGCGCTCGGCATCGGCGCATTGAGGAAGGGCGGACGCTACGTGATCTGCGGGCTGTACGGCGGCGAGCTCGTCCATCCGCTGCCGCCGATCGCGCAGCGCGCCATTGGCATCGTCGGCTCGTACGTCGGCAACCTGCAGGAGCTCAAGGAGGTCGTGGCGCTCGCGAAGAAGCGCAAGATCAAGGCCGCGCCGGTCGAGACGCGCCCGGCCGAAGCCGCGAGCGCAGCGCTCGAGGATCTCAAGGCGGGCCGCGTCGTCGGACGCGTGGTGCTCGACTTCGAAAGGCTGGCGGCATGAGCCCCCGGGCCAAGTCCTCGCCCGACACCACCGCGAACATGGCTCGCAACCAGCTCGCGGCGCAGGCGAAAGCTGCGTCCGCCCAGCGCTTCCTCTGGCCGGCGCCGCCGTACTACGAATTCTCCGACCCGTCCAAGCACAGCGCCGAGTGCATGCTGGTGTTCCGCGATGGTGTCAAGGCCTCGGGCACGATGCTCGACTTCCGGCCCGACGAGGCGCAGCTCAAGTTCCGCAGCCACGACGCCGCCGGGGACATCGACGTCGCGTTCTCCTCGCTGCTTCGGGTGCAGCTCCTCAAGCCGGTGGCGCTGCGGCGCCAGCCGGTGCCGATCGACGACACCGACGCGCTGTTCGCCCCGTCCGAGCGCCAGCCGTTCGCCATCGGCCTCGCGAACGGCAAGACCTTCCTCGGCGAAACCGTGGGCTCGGTCCACGCGCTGTGCGGCCTGTTCCTGTTTCCGCCGGAGCAGGAGGGCCATGTCACGCGCTGCTTCGTGCCGGTCGACGCGACCCGGTCGGCGAGCATCGGCAAGCCGCTGGGTGAAATGCTGGTCGACGAGAACCTCGCCTCCGCCGAGGCGGTCGACGCGGCGCTCTCCAAGCAGCAGGCGATGCGCGCGCGGCGCTTCGGCGACTACCTCACCGAGCACCAGATCGTCTCGCCGGAGCAGCTGAGCACAGCGCTCAAGCAGCAGCGCACCCAGCCGATCCAGAAGATCGGCGAGACCCTGGTGGACCTCGGCTACCTCACCGAAGCCGAGCTGCAGGAAGCGCTCGCCATCGAGGCGCGCGACCGCAGCGTGCCGCTCGGCCAGATCCTCGCCGACATGGGCGTGGTCGACACCGAAGTGGTGCACGCGCTGATGGCGCGGAAGCTCGGCGTTCCCTTCGTCAACCTGAAGAACTTCCAGATCGCCCCCGACGTGCTGAAGCGCGTTCCGGCCGCGGTCGCGCACCGCTTCCAGACGGTGCCGGTCGCCGAAGCCGAGAACTCGCTGGTGGTCGCGGTCGAGAACCCGACCGACATGGCGAAGCTCGAGGGATTGCGCTTCGTCGCCGGCATGAAGCTCCTGCCGGTCATGGCGTCGGGCGACGACATCCGCACGGCGCTCGAGCGCTGCTACGGCCCGACGCAGGCGCCGCTCTCCACCGTGCGCAAGACCCCCGATATCGCGATCGGCGAGCTGACCCATCGCCTCTCGGTCGAGACCGCCGACGCCGACCTGGACGAGCCGCAATTCGCCGCGCAGGACAGCGCGCTGGTCCAGCTCGTCAACAAGATGATCGTCGACGCGATCGAGCAGAAGGCTTCCGACATCCACGTCGAGACCAACCCAGCGGGCCGCAACCTGCGCGTGCGCTTCCGCAAGGACGGCGTGCTGGTGCCTTATCTCGACCTGCCGTCTAAGTTCCGCAAGGCGATCGTGTCGCGCCTCAAGGTCATGTGCCAGCTCGACATCACCGAGCGCCGCAAGCCCCAGGACGGCAAGATCGAGTTCCGGCGCTTCGGGCCGCTCGACGTCGACCTGCGCGTGGCCACCGTTCCCACCGCCGGGGGCCTGGAAGACGTGGTGATGCGCGTCCTCGGCGCGGCGACGCCAGTGCCGCTCGCCGAGCTCGGCTTCGACCCGCAAACCCTCGAGAGCCTCAACCGCCTGATCACCCGGCCGCATGGCCTGCTCCTGGCCTGCGGCCCGACCGGGTCCGGCAAGACGACGACCCTGCATTCCCTGCTCGGCTCGCTCAACACCGCGGAGACCAAGATCTGGACCGCCGAGGACCCGATCGAGATCGCGCAGCCGGGGTTGCGCCAGGTGCAGGTCAATCCCAAGATCGGCTGGACTTTCGCCGCGGCGATGCGCAGCTTCATGCGCGCCGATCCCGACATCATCATGGTGGGCGAGATGCGCGACGCCGAGACCGCCAAGATAGGGATCGAGGCCTCGCTCACCGGCCACCTCGTGCTCTCCACCCTGCACACCAACAGCGCGCCGGAGAGCGTGATCCGGCTCCTCGACCTCGGCATGGACCCGTTCAATTTCTCCGACGCCCTGCTCGGCGTGCTGGCGCAGCGCCTGGTGCGCAGGCTGTGCCCGGATTGCAAGACCGGATATGCGGCGAGCACCCCGCAGCTCGAGGAGCTCGCGACCGAGTACTGCGGCGATCACGGCGACCCGGGCAAGGTTCTGCGTACCTGGCGCAGCCAGCCCAGGGGGATCGTGCTCTATCGCGCCAAGGGCTGCTCCAAATGCGACCGCACCGGCTACAAGGGCCGCATGGGGATCTACGAGCTGCTGGTCGCGAACGCGGCGATCAAGCGCCTGGTGCAGACGCGCGCCCCGGTGCAGGAGATCGCCGCCGCCGCCATCGCGAACGGCATGCGGACTTTGAAACAGGACGGCATCGACAAGGTCATCCGGGGTCTCACCGACCTGCAGCAGGTCCGCACCGTCTGATCTCTTAGAATAAGCCTGGTCCCGCATGAACCAGGTGCTCACCGCATGAAGATGGAACGCCCGCCCACGTTCTCGTGGGCAAACCCCTATCCCTGGCCGCGCAAGCCGCTGCTCGCGGCGAACGTGGTCTCGACCTCGCAGCCGCTCGCCGCGCAAGCCGGGCTGCAGATGCTCGCCGCCGGCGGCAGCGCCGTCGACGCGATCCTCGCGACCGCCATCACCCTCACTCTGGTCGAGCCGGTGTCGAACGGCATCGGCTCGGATGCCTATGCGATCGTCTGGGACGGGAGGGAGCTCCACGGCCTCAACGCCTCCGGCCGCTCGCCCGCGGGCTGGACACCCGATTACTTCGCCGGCCAGCGGGCGATGCCGGTGCGCGGCTGGAACTCGGTCAGCGTGCCCGGCTGCGTCTCGGCCTGGGTCGAGATGCACAAGCGCTGGGGCAAGCTGCCGTTCGAGAAGCTGTTCGAACGAGCGATCCGCTACGGCCGCGAGGGCTTCCTCGTCTCGCCGACGATCGCCGGGCAGTGGGAGAAGCAGGTCCCTGAGCTGAAAAGCCAGCCTGGGTTTTCCCAGTACTTCCTTCCGGACGGTCGCCCTCCCAGGCCTGGGGAGCGGTTCAAGTTCCCTGAGCATGCGCACGTCCTGGAACGAATCGCGGCTACCAAGGGCGAGGCGTTCTATCGAGGCGAGCTTGCCGAGAAGCTGGAAGCGCACGCGAAGAAGCACGGGGGCGCGATGCGCGCCGCCGACATGGCCGCGCACAAGTCCGACTGGGTCGACACCCTGTCGATGGACTACCGCGGCTATACGCTGCACGAGATCCCGCCCAACGGTCAGGGCATCGTGGCGCTGATGGCGCTCGGGATGCTCGAGCGCTTCGACCTGCGCTCGCACGCGATCGACGGGCCGGACAGCGTGCACCTGCAGATCGAGGCGCAGAAGCTCGCCTTCGCCGACGCCTGGCGCTACGTCGCCGACATCGACCACATGAAGGACGTTCGCCCTTCGTCGCTTCTGGATAAGAACTATTTGAAGGAAAGAGCCCGGCTGATCGATCCGAAGCGCGCGCAGAACTTCGGCCCGGGCAAGCCGCCCAAGGGCGGCACGGTGTACCTCACCGCCGCCGACGCCTCGGGCATGATGGTGTCCTTCATCCAGTCCAACTTCATGGGCTTCGGCTCGGGGGTGGTGGTGGACGGTATCTCGTTGCAGAACCGCGCGGCCACCTTCGTGCTCGAGCCCGGGCACCCGAACTGCGCCGGCCCGCGCAAGCGACCCTACCAGACGATCATCCCCGGCTTCGTCACGCGCGAGGGGCGTCCGGTCATGAGCTTCGGCGTCATGGGCGGCAGCATGCAGCCGCAGGGACACGCGCAGGTGATGGTGCGCATCGCCGACTACGGCCAGAGCCCGCAGGCCGCATGCGACGGCCCGCGCTTCCGGTTCGTGCAGGGCATGGACGTGAGCGTCGAGGAAGGGGGCTTCCCGGCCGCGACCCTGGAAGAGCTGCAGCGGCGCGGCCACCGCATCGTGACCATCGACGACTACAACCAGTTCGGAGCCGCGCAGCTCATCTGGAAGCTCGACGGCGGCTACTTCGCCGCGAGCGACCCGCGCCGCGACGGACAGGCGGTCGGCTTCTAAAGATGTTGAAAATCTGGGGCCGAGTGAACTCGGTCAACGTCAAGAAGGCGCTGTGGACGATGGAGGAGCTCGGGCTCAAGTACGAGCGCATCGACGCCGGCATGGAGCACGGCGTGGTCAAGACGCCCCAGTACGTGAAGATGAACCCGAACTCGCTCGTGCCGACGATCGACGACGACGGCTTCGTGCTGTGGGAATCGCACGCCATCGTGCGCTACCTCGCGGCCAAGCACGGCGCCGGCACGCTCTGGCCGGCCGACCTCAGGCAGCGCGCCGACTCCGACCGCTGGATGGACTGGGCCTACACCTTCCAGGCGCAGTTCCGCACCGTGTTCTGGGGACTGGTGCGCACGCCGCCCGAGAAGCGCGACCTGAAGGCGATCGAGGAAGCGCGCAAGAAGTGCGGCGAGCTGCTCGCGATCCCCGACCAGGCGCTTTCGCACAGGCCCTATTTCGCCGGCAACAGCCTCACCATCGGCGACATCCCGCTCGGCTGCCATGTGCACCTGTGGATGCGCCTGCCGATCGAGCGTCCCGCGCATCCGAACCTGCAGCGCTGGTTCGACCGGCTATGCACGCGGGCCGCGTTCAAGAAGGTCGTGGATATCCCTCTTTCCTGAAGTAGGCGTCCCGCTCGGGCTGCTTGGCGGCCGCGAGCTTCTTCACCCGCTGGTAGAAGTCCTCGAGGCTTGCGCTCTCGGCGAGCAGGCGCTCGAACGCCGGCACCAGCTCGGTGTACACCGCGATCGAGGCGAGGAAGGCGTTGTTCGGCTCGGCGGGGAGCGCCGGGTACGAAGCGCGCAGCCGGTCCCATTCGCCGCGCTTGTGCTCGAGCATCGCCTCGCGCGGCAGGTCCATGCGGTACACCGCCGCGAGGCGCTCGCGCGCCTGGCTGACGCGCCCGGCGAGCTCGCGCTGGCGCGCCTGGGCGGCATGGAACCCCGCGAGCTCCCCCGTGCGCTTTTCCGACTCGAGCCAGCGCTTGACGCCCTCCTCCTCCACGGTGACGGCGAACGACTCGTTGAAGGTCGTATCGTCGCGCGCGTACACCAGCTGGTGCGCGAGCTCGTGGAATACGAGGCGCGCGAGCTGCGCATCGGAGTAGCGGATGAAGGTGGAGAGCAGCGGGTCGTCGAACCAGCCGAGGGTCGAGTAGGCCGGCACTCCGCCCACGTACACGTCGTAGCCGTCCGCGCGCAGCCTGGCGGCATGGCGCCGCGCGTCGTCTTCCGAATAGAAGCCGCGGTAGCTCACGCAGCCGCTGAAGGGAAAGCATTCCTTTTTCGGCTCGACCGAGAACTCGGGCGTGGCGAACACGTTCCACACCACGTAGGGGCGATTGAGCTGCGCATACGTGAGGTAGCTGTTGTTTGCCGGCAGCTTGAGATTGCTCGAAGCAAACTCGCGGATGCGGCGCGCGGTCTCGAGGCGCTGTTTCAGCTCCGGCGGCGTCGCCGGGTCGGCGAGCAAGTCCGACACCGGCCGCGCCTTGGCGAGCACCTTGAGATGGCCGCCGATGGCTTGCGTGTAATAGGCAAGGGACTGGCACCCGCCGATCAGCACAAGAAGCACAATTGCAAGAAACCACCTCATGCGAATCGCCCCGAAGCGAGAAAGCGCTCGACCAGGCCGCCGACCTGTCCCGACACGATGAGCATGCTGTGCCCCCGGCGCACCAGCGCGCGGCCGACCATGCCGTCGACCGTGGTTTCCTCCACGCAGACGACGCCGTCGTTCGGCCCCGGCAGTCCGCCGAACGTTCGCGCAAGGCCTATCGGCAGCGTGCCGGCGACGACGCCGAGCGGCGTGCCGCGCGTCCAGCGCGCCGCACGCTCCTCCCAGACCGCGCCGCATGCGCCCATCATCCAGCGTCCGACTTTCGCGCGCCCGAGGCGCCGCCCGGCGAGGCAGCCGCGCACCGGCGCGCCGAGCAGCACGACGGCGTCGGCGCGGATCTCGGGGTGGCGGTTCAGCATGTCCAGCACCAGCACGCCGCCGAGGCTATGGCCGACGAAGAGCGCTTTTTCGCGAGCGAAGCGCGCCAACGCCTCGAGGTTCGCCTCGTAGGGGCTGCGGCCGCGGTAGGCAAAGACGTCCACTTCGTAGCCACGGCGATGCAGCCTCACCGAGAGCAGCGCCATCGCGGCGGCGGGCATCCAGAGCCCTGGCGCAAGGACCACGCGAGCCTTCATTCAGTAGATTGGTCGCCACTGCGGCCTTCGCGCGCGAAGATCGCGCTCGCCCGCACGATGGGCTTCCGGTTGCTGATCAGGTAGCAATTGGCGAACGCGAGCCGCGACCCCACGCGCTGGACTTCGACCTTCGACTCGATCCAGTCGCCGGGCCGGGCGGCGCCGGCGTAGTCGACCGCGAGGTGCGCGGTGACGAAGCTGCCTTTGTCGCCCGATTTCGCGAGCATGGCGTAGCCGAGCGCGAGGTCGGCGAGGGTCGCGAGCACGCCGCCGTGGCAGATGCCGCGCGAGTTGACGTGCTTTTCCTCGATGGCGAGCCCGATCGAAACCGTCTCGCCGTCTCGGCGCTCGTAGAGCGGGCCGACGAGCGCGTTGAACGGGCTCAGGCGCTCTATTTTCCGGAAGCCTTCAGGAATGCGTGGCATCGCGCGCGATTTTAGCGGTCAGGAGCAGGCGCAGACCGGCAGCCAGCGCCGGCAGGCCGAACAACGCATAAGTGGCCCCATACGAGGACGTGGTGCTCAGAACCAGGTGGAACAGCGGCGGCGTCACGACCACGCCGAGGAATGTAAAAAATGCAGAGCCGCCGGTGGCATCGCTGATGCGGTCGCGCGGCGCACGGCGCGCGATCTCGGCGAGGAACACGCCGTTCCAGCCCACGGCGGTGGCGCCGTAGGCCATGGCGAACGCGAACAGCGCCCACAGCGGCCAGTCGGGCGTCGCCGCCAGCGCGCTGATCGCCGTGAGGCCCATGCCGACGCCGAGGAGCCCGAGCGTGGCGCGCCGGGTCGCGAGCCGGTCGGCGAACACCCCCCAGGCGATGCGCGCAGCGACGCTGGTGAGCTGCGACGCCGCCATCACCATCCCGGCGAGGACCAGGGAAAGCGAGAAGGATTCCACCAGGAAGGTCACCAGATAAGCGAGGAGCGTGATCTGCATGCCGCCGTAGATGAACGAGACCAGCGACAGCTCGAGGAGCGTCCGGTCGCGCACGATGAAGGCGACCGGCGCGAATGCCGAGCGGATCGACACCGGCGCGGCGGGATTGCGACCGGCGTCATAGCGGCCGCGGATGGTTTCCAGCAGGGCGGCGCAGAGCGCGCAGGCCATGCCGATGGCGAGCGCCGCGGCCTGCCAGCCGAGCGCAAGCACCAGCACCGGGACCGCGGCGCCGGCGATCGCCGTGCCGAGCGGCACGCCGGTCTGCTTGATCGAGAAGGTCAGCGCGAGCAGGTGCGGCGGGGCGGCGCGCGCCAGGATGACCGAGCTCGCCGGCGTCGCCGGCCCGTAGCCCAGGCCGAGGAGCAACGCCCCCACGAGGACAGCCGGTAATGCCCCTGCCTCGGCCTCACCTCCCCAGGCGGCGACTGCAAGGCCGGCACAGCAAAGCGCCAGGCCGGCCTGGGACACCAGGATCGGCCCGAAGCGCCCGACCCAGCCGCCGGCCGTCACCGTGCCGATCATCGAGCCGAGATACACCACCGTCACGAAGTAGCCGACCGCCGCGGGCGCCACCCCGAGCGCCGGCGCCGCAGCCGGCGCCATCACCGGCGCGCAATAAACCGCGGTGGACACCAGCGTCTGGATCGCGAGGGTCGCCGCGACAGGAAGAAGAATTTTCAGTTCCTGCGAACCTTGTCCAGCAGCGCCTGAGCGCGGTACGCCACGGGGTAGTCCACCATCTCGCCGTCCACTTGCACTGCCGCCTCGCCGCGCGCCTCGGCCTGCCTGAACGCGGCGACGATGCGCTCAGCGCGCGCGAGCTCCTCCCCGCTCGGCAGGTACGCGGCGTTCACCGGCGCGATCTGGTCGGGGTGCACGCACAGCCGTCCCTGGAATCCGCCGCGGCGGCTGCGCTCGAGCGCGCGCGCGAAGCCGCCGGCTTCCTTGAAGTGGAACCACGGGCTGTCGATCGGGCCCTCGAAACCTGCGGCGCGGGAGGCGAGCACGACGCGGGCGCGCGCTTCGGCCAGCTCGGTTTCCTCAAGGCCGACCGTCAGGCCAAGTTCATGGGCGTAGTCGGCAGCGCCGAAGGCCACGCGTTTCACCCGCCATGGGCCCTTGTACGGGCGAAGGCTGCGCGCCTGCAGGACGCGATCGATCCGGTGCACGCCCGCGGCGGTCTCGATCTGCGGCATCAGGTCGATCGAGCCCTCGGGAATGCCGCGGCTGCGCTCGAGGTTCCAGATCAGCCAGTCGATCGCGTGCAGGTCGGCCGCGCTTTCGACCTTCGGAAGGACGACGCCTTCGACCCCGCGGTGCAGAACTTCATCCAGGTCTCCAAAGCAGAAAACGCTCGACGGCGCATTCACCCGCACATAGCCCCGCGAGCGCCGCGGGCGCTCGAGGGCGGCAGCGACGGCCTTTCGCGTCGCCGCCTTTTCGGCGATCGCGACGGAGTCCTCGAGATCGACGATCACGGCGTCCGCGTCGAGAGTGAGCGCCTTCTCGACGCGGCGCGCGACGTTGCCGGGCGCGAACAGAAACGAACGGTTCATTTGATCAACGCCCTCTCGTTCCATTGCGGGTAGGGCAGAAGCGGAGTGCCGGGTTCCAGGCGCCCTTTGCGGATCTGCACCACTTCGGGCTTGAAGCCGATCTGCGCGCCATTTTCCGGCGCGACCCGGTACGCGCCGAGCACCGTCGGCAATTCGAGCTCGGCGAGCGCCGCGCGCAGCCTTTCCTGGTCGAGATTGCCGGCGCTGCGCACCGCCGCGGCGAGCACCATGCCTGCCGTGTAGCCACTGGCCGCCGCAAGCTGCGGCGGCACGGTCCATCGGACGGTAAAGGCCTTCGCGAACGCGCGCGCTTCCGGGTTGCCGAGGCGCGGATCGAAGTCGACCGCGCCGAGGCTGAATTCCGCGTCCTGGCCGAGCAGCGCGATGAACCGCGGGTGCGAAGCGGCGGCGGCGAAGAAAAGCTGCGGTGCGTAATCCAGGCGCTTGAAGGTCTTGACCATCTCGGCGGCGTCGCGCACGTCGCCAAAGGCGATCCACGCTTCGGCCTTGGCGGCGCGCGCCTTCGCCACCTGCGCGGCGAAGTCCACGGTGCCCGGGCGATAGACCTCGACTTCGCCGGGCACGAAGCCGTTCTGGGCGGCGCCGTGGGTCGCCTCGGCCATTTCGCGGGAGGCGACATCGTCGCGCGCGACGATGAAGAGCCTGCGCAGGTCGGCGGTCGCGGCGAGCGGCAGCACGCCGAGGCCGTACGCCGAATAGGGCACCGCGGTCTGGAACAGATACCGTCCCGGCCGGCTGTGCACCACGGCCGCCGGGCCGGCGCCATTCACCATGACGCGGCGAGCGCGCTCCGCCTCGGCGGCGGCGAGCAGCGTGGCCGCCGAGCCATAGGGACCGACCAGCAGGTCGACCTTGTCGTCGCTCAACAGCTCGGCATAGAGCTCGCGCGCGCGCACCGCGCGCGAATTGTCGTCGAGCACCCGCAGCTCGACGCGGCGCCCGAGCAGGCCGCCGGATTCGTTCATCTGCTCGCGCCACAGCTGCAGGCCTTTCAGATAGTCGGCGGCGAGCTCGGCGTGCGCGCCGGTTTGCGAGATCACTGCACCGACGGTGAGCGTCAACTCCGGCGGCAAGCGAGCAGGCCGTTCCTGCGCCAGGGCGATGGAGAGCCCGGCTAGCCAAATGAAGAGAAGCCGAATAGTGTTCAAGGATGACCTTGCAACGGCGCCTTGCCGACATTGTAGGCGCGGCCCACGTGCTCACGGCGCCCGGGGACACGAAACCGTACTTCACCGACTGGCGCAAGCAGTACTCGGCGCCGGCGGAATGCGTGGTCAGGCCGGCGAGCACCGAGGAAGTCGCGCGGGTGGTCGCGTTGTGCGCGCGAGAGAGCGTCGCCGTCGTGCCCCAGGGCGGGAATACCGGCCTCGTCGGCGGCTCCGTGCCGACGGGCGCGCGGCGCGAGATCGTGCTCGCCCTCGGCCGCATGAACCGCATCCGGGCGCTCGATGCGCTCAACGACACGCTCACGGTGGAAGCGGGATGCGTGCTGGCCGCAGTGCAGCGCGTGGCCGACGAGGCCGGCCGCCTGTTTCCGCTCTCCCTTGCGGCCGAGGGGAGCTGCCAGATCGGAGGCAATCTTTCGACCAACGCCGGGGGCGTCAACGTGCTGCGCTACGGCAACGCGCGCGAGCTGGTGCTCGGCCTCGAGGTCGTGCTGCCCGACGGCCAGGTCTGGGATGGGCTGCGCGGCCTGCGCAAGGACAACACCGGCTACGACCTGAAGCAGCTCTTCCTCGGCGCCGAGGGCACGCTCGGCGTGATTACTGCCGCGGTGCTGCGGCTCTATCCGAAGCCCGCCGCCGCCGCGACCGCCTGGATCGCGCTCGACAGCGCCCGCGAGGCGGTCAAGCTGCTTGCGGCGCTGCGCGAGCGTCTCGGCGAGCGCATTTCCGCCTTCGAGCTCGTCTCGCGTACCTGCCTTGAGGCAGTGCTTTCCCACGTCCCCGGCACGCGCGATCCGTTGGGTGCGCCACATCCCTGGTATGTCCTTGCGCAATTCGCCGACACTGAAGACCTGCAGACGCGCGTCGAGCAGGCACTTACGGGCCGCGAAGCCGTGATCGCCCAAAGCGTTGAGCAGGCGCGCAGCCTGTGGCGCATCCGCGAAAGCATCCCCGAGGCGCAGTTCGCGAACGTCAAGCACGACATCTCCATGCCGATCTCGCGAATTCCCGACTTCATCGGGATCGCCGGAGACGCGCTGGCCGCGGCTTATCCGGCGGTGCGGGTCTTCTGCTTCGGCCATGTCGGCGACGGCAACCTGCACTACAACGTCGGGCCGGAGCCGCTGCTCGAGAAGCGTGATGCCGTGAACCGCATCGTCTACGACACCGTCCAGCGCCTCGGCGGCTCGATCTCCGCGGAGCACGGCCTGGGCCAGCTCAAGCGCGAGGCCATTCGCAGCCACAAGCAGCCGCTCGAGCTCGAGCTCATGCGGCGGCTCAAGGCGGCGCTCGACCCGAAAGGCCTGATGAATCCCGGCAAGGTGCTCTAGCTGCCGTTGGCGCGGCTACTTGCGCACCCGTTCAAGCTCCAGCCGACGGCCCGCAAGCTCGCCGACGATGCGGTTGCCTTCGACACGACCTTTGAAGGTGTCCCAGCTGATGTCCCGCCCCGAAAGGGTCGCCGCGCGGGCGCCCTCCACCTCGATCCGCTGGTAGCTCTGCTCGATGCGCAGCTGCGTGCCCGGGCCGCGCCACACGCCGCGCACGTCGGCGGGCACGATCCAGAGGTGAAGCCGGCTCTCGTCGCCCTGGCCGCGATGGCGCGCCTTGAGCCTCACGGTCTCGGTGCGGTCGGGTAGCCAGCCCGCCATGGTGAACTCGTGCGACACGATGCGCGTGCCCGGCGCGAGCTCGCGGATGAAGCGCGACTGGAGCTTCCCCATGAGCCCCGGCAGCAAATACACCGTGACCACGCTCGCCCTTGAGATGTCGACGACCAGCACATCGCCCTGCACGAACGTGGCTCTTTCCGCGACGTTGGCCAGCCGAGCGCTGTCGCGCGATTTCTGCACCAGCGCGGCGTCGAGCTCGATGCCCAGGCCGCGCGCGCCGAATTTTTGCGCCGCCGCGATCACGATGCGCCCGTCGCCCGAGCCGAGGTCGATCACCACGTCCTCCGGCCGCGTAGCCGCCATCTCGAGCATCCGCTCGACCACTTCGGGCGGCGTGGTGATGAACGGCGGCCGGGATTCGACCTCGTTTGCCTGCACTGCGGCAGCGGCAAGACCCAACGCCAGCGCCACGCCGAGCTTCACTTGAGCAGAGCCAGAATGGCTTCGCGCACCTCCGGCCTCGCCCAGTCGAGCTCGCCGACGTGCCGATAGCGGATCGCGCCGTCCGGGCCGACGATGTAGGTCGCGGGAAGAAGCTTCGCCTGCCAGGCCTTGGTCGCCTGGGTATCGCGATCGAGCAGCACCGGGAAGCGCACCGGCACCGCCTCGAGAAATTTGCGGATGCGCGATTCGGGCTCGGCGAGGTTCACCGCCAGCACCACGAAGCCCTTGCCTTCGAGCGAGGCGCGCAGGCGCTCGATGCTCGGCATCTCGTCGCGGCAGGGCACGCACCAGGTGGCCCAGAAATTCACCAGCACCACTTTGCCGCGATAGTCCGCCAGCCTGTGCTTGGCCCCTTGAAGATCGGAAAGCTCCAGGGGCGGCGTCGCGCCGCCGCTCCAGGGCTTGAGGACCTGGGCCGCCACCGGCGCGGCGGGCAGCGCAAGCCCGACCACAAGCGCGATGAGCTTCATGCCCGTACCGTAACCTGAATTCGCTGCACGCCGTTGTTGCCGAAGCCGGAAAGGTCCCAGGGCGGCTCAAGCGGCTGCGTGTTTCCGGCGGCGTCGGTGGCGCGGCAAGCGAGCTCGTGGTTTCCGGGAGCCGCCTGCCAGGCGAAGGTCCAGAGTGTCCAGCTCTGCGCGCGTCGTTCCGGCGCGACGGCGGCCGGGGTCCAGTCACCGTCGAGGCCGAACTCGACGCGCTCGACCGGCGCCGCGCCCGACCATGCGCGGCCGATGATCTCGACCGGCCCGGCATCGACGATGCGCCGGCGCGTGTAGAAGTCGGGAATTCCCGGAGGCGCCATCAGCGAGTTCACCCGCATCAGGCTGCACGGCTCCCCCTTCTCCCCGGGCAAGCGGCGGAAGTGGTAGCCGCGCGCCTGCTGCAGACCGTCGAAGGGCTGGTCGCGCGCCTCGATGGCGCACAGCCACTTCACGCTCGCCATGCCGTACCACCGCGGCACGATGAGCCGCAGCGGCGCGCCATGCTGCGGCGGCAGCGGCGTGCCGTTCATCGCATAGGCGACGAGCACCTCCCCGCCCAGCGCTTGCGTGCGAGAGAGGCTCCTTGCGAAATGGTGCTCGACGCCTGCGTCAATGCCGCGATCCGCGCCCTGGAACACCACTTCCGTCGCACTCGGCTGGAGTTCCAGGATCTGCGCGAGCGGCACTCCGGTCCACTCGGCGGTCGACACGCCCTCCTCCAGCCACGGCACCGACGGGTAGCGCGGCGAGAGTTGCCCGCGCCCATTGCCGGCGCATTCCATAGTGACGCGAAGTGTCTTTGCGGGAAGCGCTTTCAACTCCCCCAGGGAGAGCGCGAGAGGTCTGCTGACCAAGCCCCCGATCTCGAGCCTCCAGCCGCTTTCATCCGCGTCAGGGATGTCAAAATGAATCAGAAGATAGTGCAGCCCTGGCGGCGTCACTTCGTAGCGCAGCGCCTCGAGCGGCATGCCGCTGTTGCGCGCCGCGAGCGCGAGCTCTTCGGCGGTGAAGCGGCCCGCGATCGGCGGCCGGCGTGAAACCATCACGGCGATTCTATAATCTCGACCGCACATGACGCTCGGCGAGTTCAGCGCGCAACTTCCGAAAGGCGACCTCTGGGTCTTCGGCTACGGCTCGCTCATGTGGTCGCCGTGCTTCGACTTCAGGCACAAGGCCCTCGGCCGGGCGCACGGCTACCACCGCGCGCTGTGCATCCTGTCGACACGCTACCGCGGTACCGCGCGCAAGCCCGGACTCGTGATGGGGCTCTGCCGCGGCGGCTCGTGCTGGGGCATGGCCTACCGCATCGACGCGCCACGGCTGCGGCGGGCGCTCGCTCGGCTGTGGTACCGCGAGATGACGCGACGCGTATACGAGCCGCGCCTGATCCTGGTACGACTATCATCAGGAAAAGAAGTGCGCGCCCTGGCTTTCGTCGCAGATCCCGCGCATCCCTCCTACGTGCGCGAGCTCGACCTGCAAGGCCGCGCGCGGCTGGTCGCACAGGGCATCGGCGCGCGCGGGCCGTGCATCGACTACATCCGGAAAACGCTCGATCACATGCACGACGTGGGCGTGCGCGACCCGCACCTCGAGCGCATCCTGCACGCCGCGCTCGCTTTGCGCGAAAATGGCGGCAATGGATCAGGAGCTCTGGCCTGCGCGGTTGCACCATCTGCGGCGCGACAGCCCGAAGCCCGAGCCGCTGGCGCGGTTCTACGGCGAGCTGCTCGGCGACCGCGTCGCGCCGCTGCCCGACGGTAGCTGGCTCGTCGCCGGCCGCGGCCGGCGCCTCGTGGTCGGCAAGGGGGCGGCGGGATCAGTCCCCTATTTTGCGCTGCAGCTGCAGGACCCCATCCACCTCGAAGCGTATCGCCGCCGCTGCAAGGCGGAATCGTTTTCATCGCCCTTGTTCGCTGAAGGCGCCTTCGCGGTGACCGACCCGGATGGCCGGCAGGTGGCTTTTGGCGTACCTGCCAACGAAACAGCGGAGAACGGCCTCGTCGGGCGCCTGCAGCACTTCGTCTGCGCGTCGCAGCGGCTGCCCGAGATGCTCGGGTTCTACCGCGGCCTCGGCATGGTCGAGTCCGACCGTGTGCTCGAGGGGGAGACGTTGAGCGCGGTGTTCCTGCGCTCCGATCCCGAGCACCACAGCTTCGCCGCGTTCCGCGCGCCCGAGTCGCGGCCAGATCACCACTGCTACGAAACCACCGGCTGGCTCGACATCCGTGACTGGGCGGACCGCATGGGGCGGCTCCGCATCCCGCTGTGGTGGGGGCCGGGGCGCCACGGCCCGGGCAACAACCTGTTCTTCATGATCGAGGACCCCGACGGCCACAAGGTCGAGTTCTCCGCCGAGCTCGAGCTGATGCCGAAGGACATGGCGCACCGCACCTGGCCCCACGAGCAGCGCACGCTCAACCTCTGGGGCTCGGCGTGGATGCGCTCCTGATTCTCTTCAGAGCTTCCTGCAAGCGAGAACGCTGCGTACCGAAGTTGAGCCGGATGAAGCCCGGCTCGCCGAACTGCGTCCCCGGATAGACGGCGACCCCCTTCTTCAGAAACAGCTCGGCGGCATCCTCCAGGCTCGAGCAGTCGATCCACGCGAGATACGTCGCCTCGACGTGCGCCATCGGGAAGTCGATGGTCTTTTCCAAGAGATCCCGGTTGCCCCGCAGGTAGTCGAGCTGGGCGGCCAGCCAGGGTTCGCCGTGCTGCAGCGCCGCCAGCGTCGCCGCCAGACCGAACACCGAGGGCGAGCCGACAACGTGGGCGCCCACGTCGCTCGAAAATGCAGCTCTCAGGTCCGGATCCTCGATGATCGCCCAGCCGCAGCCGGCGGCGGGGATGTTGAAGCTCTTGTTCGCCGACATGAGCGTCACCGTGCGCCGCGAGATCTCCGGCGCCAAGCTGGCGATCGGCACATGTTGGAGTGCTTTTTCCAAAATCAAATCACAATGAATCTCGTCGGAGACGATGACGCAATCGCGCGTGAGCTCGGCGATGCGCTCGAGCTCTTTGCGCCTGAACACGGTCCCGCCGGGGTTTTGCGGATTGCAGAGGAAGGCTGCCCTGGTCTTCGACGTAGCGGCCTTTTTGAAAGCGTCGAGGTCGAGAACCCAGCGCCCCTCCTGCAGGACGAGAGGAACCTCGGTGAACGCGCGCGGCGCGAGCTCCATCGCGCGTTTGAAGTGGTGGTAAACCGGCCGTGGAATGAGCACGTGGCCCTCGGAAGGCACGAGCTTGCGTGCGGCGAGGTGCAAGCCGGGCACGACGCCCGGCAGGAACACGACCCATCCCGGGTCGATGCGCCAGCGGTAGAGCCGCTCCATGCGCTGCGCGATGGCGGCGCGCAGCTCGGGCGGCGGCGTGCTGTAGCCGAATACGCCGTGCTCGATTCTCCGCGACAGCGCTTCCAGGACCGCGGGCGCCGCGCGGAAATCGGTGTCGGCGACCCACAGCGGGATTACGTCGCGCCCGGCGTGGCGCTCCCAGCGTGTGCTCCAGGTACCGGCGCGGTCGACCGGGGTGTCGAAATCGAAGGTCATATAAAAAATGACGCCGGGGGGCGCCCGGCGTCGAGTGGTGTCGATGAAAGCTACTTCTTCTTCTCTAGGCTCTCCTCCTCCTGCTGTTCCTGTTCGGCTTCCTCCTGCGCGCGCTTGAGCGGGTCTTCCTCCAGGCGGTTGGCGCTGTCGTCCACTTCCTCGGTCTTGATCGCCGCCGATTCGGCGCGCAGTTGGTCCGGGAAGGTGGTCACGATCTTCGGGAAGATGATGATCAGCGCGATGCACAGGGTCTGCAGGATCATGAACTGGAACATGCCCTTGTAGATCGTGCTGAGCGACCACTCGCGCACCACCTGCCGCAGGTAATAGGCCGACATCGCCACCGGCGGCGACAGGAACGCGGTCTGCAAGACCACGGCGACCACGGCGCCGAACCAGACCATCACCATGTCGAGCGGGATGCCGAGCGACTGGCCGAGCGCGGGCTTGAGCGCGTCGACTACGGGGTAGAAGATCGGCAGGAACACCAGGATGATCGCCGGCCATTCGAACGGCCAGCCGAGCAGGAAGAGGAGCACCAGCACCATCAGCAGCATGACCACCGGCGGAAACGGCAATGCGAGCATCGTTTCGGTGATCCAGTTCGCGGTACCGAGGCGCGCGAACACCGCGCCGAAGATGTTCGAGGTGACCGCGAGGAACAGCACCATGCTGGAGGTAGCAGTGGTGCTGAGCACCGCGCGCTTCAATCCCGCCCAGGTGAACCTACCGTAGGCGATCGTCAGGAACGCGGCGCCGAAGGCGCCGATCGCGCTCGCCTCGGTCGGCGTGGCCAGCCCCCCGAGCATCGAGCCGAGCACCGCACCGATCAGCACCAGCAGCGGCACCACGCCGATGAGCACTTCCGTGACGAGTTGCACGGGGGAGCTGACCCGCAGCTCCTTGGGCACTGGCGGGCCGAGCTTCGGGTTGAGGTTCGACCGGATGATGAGATAGGCGAGGTAGATCCCGGCGAGCAGGAAGCCCGGCCCGAAGGCGGCCGAATAAAGCTCGGCCACCGACACGCCGATCACCGGCCCCATCACGATCAGCATCACCGAGGGCGGAATCAGGATTCCGAGCGTACCGCCCGCGGTGATGCAGCCCGCCGAGAGCTTGGCGTCGTAGCCGGTCTTGATCATGATCGGGCTCGCCATGATGCCGAGCACCGTCACCGCCGCGCCGACGATGCCCGTCGCCATGGCGAACACCGTCGCTGTAAGGATCACGACCGCGAACAGGGCACCGCGGATCGGCGCGAGCAGCATGCGGAAAGCGCTGAACAGGCGCTCCATCAGCCCGGCCTGCTCCGTGAGGAAGCCCATGAAGATGAAGAGCGGCACCGCGGCGAGCAGCTCCTCCTTCATCATGCCGATGGTCTGGAAGTAGGCGAGGTCGAACACCACGTGGCCGAGGCCGAAGTAGCCGAAGGCGAGCGCGAGGAACAGCAGCGTGAACGAGATCGGGAAGCCTACGAAGATCGTGCCGATCATCACGACCAGCATCACCAGGCCGAGGAAGGCGAGTCCGCTCATGGGCTAGATTTCGATCTTTTCCTTGTGGTCGAGCTCGATGCCGGTGCGCACGGCCCAGACGCTCTTGATCGTTTCCGACACCCCCTGGATCAGGAGAAGGAGGCAGGTGAGCGGCACCACCAGCTTGAACGGCCACAGGATCGGCCGCCACGGCGTCTGCTCGGAAGTCTCGCCGATCTGGAAGGCGTACCAACCTTCCGCCCAGCTCACCACCAGGAAGGTAATGATCGCCGGGAAGAAGAACACCAGGTAGGCGGTGGAATCGATGATCGCCTTGGTCCGTATCGACCAGCGCTCGAAGAAGAAGTCGGTGCGGATGTGCGCGCCCTTGAGCAGCGCGTAGGCGGCGCCGAGCATGAAGATCGTGCCGTAGAGCATGTAGGTGACGTCGAACGACCAGATGGTCGGTGCATTGAAGAGGTAGCGCGCTCCCACTTCCCAGGTGACGGCAAGCACCAGCGGCACGTTGAGCCAGGCGATCCACGTGCCGGTGGTGTCGGTGAACTTGTCGATGACGCGGACCGTCCTGATCAGGCCCGGCGCGGGTTCAGCCATGCAGCCAACGCTCCCCTTGGATGGCAAAAAAAAGGGCGATTTTCATCGCCCTTTTTCGGACTTCCCGGTTACTTCTTCTTGGCCTCGGCTTGCGCCGCGGCGGCCTTCTCCGGGAAGTAGTAGTTCGCGGCGAACGAGTAGGGCGGGAACATGAAGCGTTTCGCCGGCACCACCAGCGACGCATACGCCCGCTGGGAGTCGTGCACCTTCTTGAAGAACGGGTTCTTGGCGCCTTCTTCCTTGGCCACCAGGTCCCAGGTCTTGAGGAACTCGATCAGGATATCAGGCGGAGTGCGCAGGATCCGCACGCCGTGCTTTTCCTGGAGCTCCTTGATCGCGTCGGCGTTCTGGCGCTGCCACTTCGCCCACCAGATGACGAAGGTCTCGCTCGCGATCGACTTCATCATCTCCTGCTGCTCGGGCTTGAGGGCCTTCCAGACGTCGCCGTTGACCAGCACCTCGCCGATGGTGACGTTCTCGTGCATGCCCGGCGTGTAATGGTACTTCCACACGTTGTGGAATCCGAGGCGCAGGTCTTCCACGCCGCCGACCCACTCGGCGCAGTCGATCACGCCGCGCTGCGCCGAGGGGATGATCTCGCCGCCCGGCATGTTGACCGTCTGCATGCCCATCCTCTGCCAGATCTCCGCGGCCATGCCGGTCTGGCGGCACTTCATGCCCTTGAAGTCGGCGAGGTTCTTGATCGGCCGCTTGAACCAGCCGAAGGCCTGCGGGCCGGAGGGCAGGATCGGGATCCACTGCACGTTGAGCTTGAGCTCCTTCTGGAACAGCTCGTTGCACAGCTCGATGCCGCCGCCGTGGTGCATCCAGCCGAGCGCATCGATCATGTCCATGCCGAAGGTGCCGCCGGGACCGCCGGTGCACAGGATCGCGGTCTTGTTCTTGCCGACCCAGTAGCCCGACCAGGCGTGCGAGCCGTCGAGCACTTTCTTGTGCGTGGCGTCGAGCACCTCGAAGGCCGGCACCACCTGGCCCGCCGGCATGGTCTCGATCTTGAACGTGCCGCCGGAAACCTTGTTGATGCGGTCGGCGAAGTACAGGAAGTTCTCGTACAGGGTCAGGCTCGCCGGCCAGGTCGCCTGCATCTTGAGGGTAGTCTGAGCCTGCGCGCCGGCCGAGAATGCTGCGACGGCCGCGAGCGCGACGGCCGAGCGAACGAAATGCCTCATGACTCTCCTCCTCCTCGAATGGGATTTTCCCTAGGCGAAGGCAGGGTACACGCTTGTTTTTACTCGGTCAACGAATGAAAAGGGGACGCCGGAGCGCCCCCTTGCAGTGCGTTCGGCCGGGTTACTTGGCCTTTGCCTTGGCCTCCGCGGCCGGCTTCTTCTCCGGGAAGTAGTAGTTCGCCGCGAACGAGTAGGGCGGGAACATGAAGCGCTTCGCCGGCACCACTTTGGCCGCGTACTCGCGCTGCGATTCGTACACCTTCTTGAAGAACGGGCTCTTTGCCGACTCCTCCGCCGCGATGGTGTCCCAGGTCTTCAGGAAGTCGATCAGGATCGCGGGCGGCGTGCGCAGCAGCTGCGTGCCGTGCTTGGTGCGCATCTCTTCGATCGCGTCGGCGTTCTGCTTCTGCCAGCGGATGCCCCAGCGCACGAAGGTCTCGAGGGTGGCGGCGCGTACCGACTCCTGCTGCTGCGGCGTGAAGCTCTTCCACACGTCGGTGTTGATGATCAGCTCGAGCATCGAGTTGCTCTCGTGCATCCCGGGCGTGTAGTGATACTTCCACACCTGCGGCAGGCCGAGGCGCAGGTCCTCGATGCCGCCGACCCACTCGGCGCAGTCGATCACGCCGCGCTGCGCCGAGGGCACGATCTCGCCGCCCGGCATGTTCACCGTCTGCATGCCCATGCGCTGATAGATCTCCGACACGATGCCGGTCTGCCGGCACTTCAGTCCCTTGAAGTCCTTGAGGTCCTTGATCGGCCGCTTGAACCAGCCGAGCGCCTGCGGGCTCGAGCCACCGATCGGCATGCCCATCACGTTGAGCTTGAGAACGTCGCGGTAGAACTCGTCGTACAGCGCGTTGCCTCCGCCCTCGTGCAGCCAGCCGAGGAAGTCGAAGTGGTCCATGCCGAACGGGCCGGCCGGCGTTGCCGAGAAGAGCGTCGCGGCCTTGTTTTTTCCCACCCAGTAGTAGGCCACGCCGTGGCCGCCGTCGATCACCTTCTTGTGCGTGGCGTCGAGGATCTCGAAAGCCGGCACGACCTGGCCTGCCGCCAGCGCCTCGATCTTCACCTGGCCACCGGTCAGCTTGTCGACGCGCTCGACGAAGAAGCGGAAGTTGTCCTGCAGCGTCAGGCTCGCCGGCCAGGTCGACTGGAACTTGAAGTTCTTGGCCGCCGGCTGCTGCGCCTGCGCATTGAAAGCGAGCGCGGCCGCAGCGAGTACGGTAAGCGACAATGCTTTTTTCATGGGACCCTCCTCCTGAGAGAGAGCGGGAATGTTATATGAAGATCAATCGACTGGAAACGCTGCGGCTCGGGGAGTTCCCCAATCTCGTCTGGTTGCGCGTGCACACCGACCAGGGGCTCAGCGGTCTGGGCGAGACCAGCTACGCCGCGCAGAGCGTCGAGGCCTACCTGCACGAATACGTGGCGCCGCGCGTCCTCGGGCGCGATCCGCTCGAGATCGAGGCGCTCGGCCGCGGCCTCACCGGCTACCTCGGCTTCCGCGGCGCGGGCGTCGAGACGCGCGCGGCGTCGGCGTTCGACCTTGCGCTCTGGGACCTGTACGGCAAGGTGTGCAACCAGCCGCTGTACCAGCTCCTCGGTGGTGCCAGCCGCCAATCGATCCGCACCTACAACACCTGCGCCGGCTACCGTTACATCCGCGCCGCGGGCGGCCAGAGCACCAGGAACTGGGGCCTCGACGGAAAATCGCAGGGCCCCTACGAGGATCTCGACGCGTTCCTCAACCGCGCCGACGAGCTCGCGCAGTCGCTCCTCGAGAGCGGCATCACCGGCATGAAGATCTGGCCGTTCGATCCGTACGCGGAGGCATCGGATGGTCTTTACATTTCGGGGCCTGATCTGGAGCTTGCCCTTCAACCGTTCAGGAAAATACGAAATGCCGTCGGCAACCGCATGGACATCATGGTCGAGTTCCACTCGCTATGGCGCCTGCCCGCGGCGCAGCGCATCGCGCAGGCGCTCGCCGAGTTCGACACCTTCTGGCACGAGGATCCGATCCGCATGGACAGCCTCGGGCTGCTCAAGCAGTACGCGCCCTGCTCGAAGG
>Ga0208185_1000267_pt1 | contig 29370 bp, 25 predicted proteins | sample EasRivMeERMLT700_FD_187532 | JGI IMG/M metagenome (GOLD analysis project Ga0208185, IMG submission 187532) | Soil microbial communities from meander-bound floodplain in the East River, Colorado, USA - East River MetaG ERMLT700 (SPAdes) (version 2) | ecosystem: Environmental > Terrestrial > Soil... | reverse complement strand
GTCGGCCATGGTGTCGTAGAAGTACAGCCTTGAATCGCGGTCGGCCATTCGTTGGGAGACGGTCATTATTCCACGCGCATCTGATACCCTTGTCCGTTGATGCGGACCATGCGGATTCCCCCATTTGTCCTGTGCCTCGCGGTGCTCGCCGCCATCACGGCGGATGCCGGTGCGCAGTCAGTCTGGGCTCCAGGCTGGATTAACGCGTATCGCGATACCGCCACCCGTCTCATCAAAGCGGCGACCGCCGACGACTTCGCCTGGCAGCGTCTTGCCGAGATGACCGACACCTACGGCCATCGTCTCAGCGGATCCGAGAACCTCAATCGCGCGATCGGGTGGGCGGTCGAGACCATGAAGAAGGACGGTCTCGAGAACGTGCGCGCCGAGAAGGTGATGGTGACCCGCTGGGTCCGCGGCCGCGAAAGCGCGGAAATCGTCGATCCGGCGCGGCACACGATCGCCTTGCTGGGTCTCGGCGGAACCGTCGCCACGCCCCCCGGCGGTCTCGAAGCCGAAGTGCTCGTCGTTGACAGCTTCAACGACCTGCGGACCCATGCCGCCGACGCGAAAGGGCGCATTGTCCTCTTCAACCAGGCGTTCACCAATTACGCGGACACCGTGAGCTACCGCACCGGCAGCGCCCGGGCCGCCGCGCAGGCCGGCGCTGTGGCGGCGCTCGTGCGATCGGTTGGCCCGACGGGCTTGCGCACGGCCCACACCGGCAGCGTGCAGTACCAATCGGACATGCCGCCCATTCCCGCGGCGGCGATTGCCGCCGAGGACGCCAACCGGATAGCGCGGCTCTCGGCGCGCGGGCGCAAGGTGCGCGTGCGCCTCATGCTCGAAGGACACAGCGAAGGCGACGCAGAGTCGGCGAACGTGGTCGCGGAGATTCGCGGCCGCGAAAAGCCGGACGAGATCGTCGTGATCGGCGGACACCTGGATTCATGGGACGTTGGCGCCGGCGCCTCTGACGATGGTGTCGGGTGCGTGGCGACGTGGGAAGCACTCCGCCTGATGAAAAAGCTTGGCATCCAGCCGAGGCGGACCGTGCGTCTGGTGTTGTGGACCAACGAAGAGAACGGCACGCGCGGCGCCGTGGCCTATGCGGAGAAATACGCCTCAACCGCCAACAATCACGTCTTCGCGCTCGAAGCCGATTCCGGCGTGTTCGAGCCGGCGCGTTTTGGATTCTCGGGGAGTCTTGCGGCGCGCAGCATCATTCGCGACATTACCTCGCTCATGACAGTGCTCAACCTGGCCGATACGATTTCAGGCGGCGGCGGGGCGGACATCGATCCGATCGCGCAGGCGGGCCGCGCGCCGACGATGGCGTACATGGGCGATCCGACGCGCTATTTCACGATCCACCATACGGCAGCGGACACCGTGGAGCGCATCGCGCCCGAGGAAGTGGCCAAGGCGGCCGCGGCAATCTCGGTGGTCACCTATGTGATTGCGGATATGCCGGAGAGACTGCCCAGGTAATTTCTGATTTGTGATTCGCGATTGGTGATTCGTGATTCTTGAATCGCCAATCACGAATCACAAATGGGCTAGCGGAGTTCCGTGAGCGTGACGTCGAGGATCCGCGACGCGCGGGGCGCCTGCTGCCACTGCACCAGGATCGGGCTCTGGTAAGTCCCTTCAACGATCCCGACGCTGCCGTCCTCGCGCTCCGACACCAGCAGGCTGACTGAGCGGCGCATGCGGAAGAACCGCGCGGCCGGAACGGCAAGCGTCCGCGCAAGCAGCCTCTCGACAAATGAGCCGCGAAGCCGCAGCGTGTCGAGTCCGGTGTTCATCACCCGCACGAAATCGTACTTCGCATAGCCGAGCGTCTTGGCGGGCACCGCGCGCGGGTTCTTCATCGCGTTTCGATACTGCTGCGCCACGAATCGCATGGGATTGCGCAGCACCTCGGCGAGGTCGTATTTCATCAACAGCGTTTCGTACTCGTTGACCGTCAAGGCCGAATGCCGTTCGGTCGGATCGAGGACGATGCGAAGCTGCCCCTTGCCCGAGCCGGTCCGGGCGACGAACTCCGACAGCGCCGAATAGATGCCGAGGCGCGGATCCTTGAGGTTGATCGAATCGATTGGATGCGCCGAGACCGGCACTTCGATGCGCGTTTTGCCGATCACGCGCTCGCTGCGGAAGCCGATGACGCGCGTGAGCCGCCGGCGGGGACGCCCCTCGATAACGCCGTCAAGGTCGACGAAACAGACCGCTTCGCCGGGCCGGTTCGGATGTGTGACGCAGGGCCGGAGGCCGCTGGCAATGAACGCCAGGTGCGAGTCGGCGTTCTTGGGCTCGACCGCTCGCTGGTCCGCGTCGAGGTCGGCGCGCCGATCCAGCTGATCGTGCTCGTAGCCCGCCCCCTCCGGAAAAAGGGTGCGGAACGCCTCGACGTATGTCGAGACATGCTGGGCGCTCAGACGTGCCGAAATGCTGCGATCGAGGAATCCAGCCGTCGTGTGCGACGACCAGTAAAGGCAATGGGAATAGGCGGAAAGCGCCTCATGTTCAGCGGCGAACCGGGCCCTCATCTCGACCACATCGAAGCGCGACTTGGGTGCCACCTCGAGGGTGAGGTCCAACGGTTTAACTGTCATCGCGATGCAACAGCGTAACACACCCCCCTGGCCCTCCCGGGCCCGTGGCGAGCCGTCCGGAGAGGGTCCAAGGGGAGCTTCTTGCACGCGATTCAGCGTGTCCTGGCCGCTGATCCTCGTCTTGGTCGTCGCCGGCACGGTGGCGGCGTTCTGGACGCTGCATCTGGTCTGGCGCCTCCACGGTGTCTGGCGCATTCGGCGCGCCGGGCCGCGCCCAATCCTGGCTACCCGTCATCGTATCTGGCACGAGGTCCACGCAAGGGAGGCGAGCGACCTGCGCTTCGGCCCGGGCGGCGAGGCGTCCGCGCCGGCGCCCCCGTTCGAGTTTGTCGCGGAACTGCTGTCGGGATCGCATCCGTGCGTATCGGTTCGCGACGCGAAACAACGCCTGTGGCGCATGAAATGGGGGGCCGAAGCGAAGCCTGAAACCTTCTGCGTTCGGTTCGCCGCCGCGTGCGGATATTTCGCGGAGGTCACGCATTACGTGACGAGCGGGAGGATCGACGGCGTGACGACGCTGACGCGCGCGCGTGCGTCGGTGGGCGAGGACGGCACCTTTTCCGACGCGCGGTTTGAGCTCGAGGATCGGGCCGTCCGCACCCTCTTCGACGAGCACAGCTGGGCGTGGAACGATAACCCGTTCGTCGGCACGAAGCAGCTCGATGGTCTCAAGATCGTGGTCATGCTGCTGTCCAACTGGGACAACAAGGATCGCCGCGACGTGTCGCGTGGATCGAACACGGCGATCTTCGAGCATCGCATCTCCCCGTTCGCGTACGAGGCGCGCTACCTCATCATTGATTGGGGCGGCGCGATGGGGAAGTGGGGGGCGACGGTCATCTCGCGCGATCGCTGGGACGTCGAGGGATTTGAGGCGCAGACGCCGGGATTTGTGGCCGGCGTTCACGACGACGTCATCGATTTCGGGTACCAGGGGCAGCGAACGGCGGAAATCGCCCGGGGTATTCCCGTCGATCACGTGCGCTGGTTCTACAAACGTGCCCGCCCGATCACGGAACCGGCGCTGCGTGAGGGACTGCTTGCCAGCGGCGCGACGGAGGACGAGGCAACGCGGTTTGCCCGCGCGCTGATGACGAGAATCCAGGCGCTGTACGAAGCCGTCGCCTTGAGTAAAAGTCAGGAGGCGCGCCAGGACGAAGGCCGACGTACGATAAAGACCGCATGATCGACGACCCGGAGGCGCGCCCACGCGGCGCCTCTCGATTGAAGCCGGTGGCGCGCCGTATGGGGCTCCTGGCGCTAGCGCTGGTGTTCGTTGCAACCCTCATCGCGGTTGTCGTTCATACGCCCGCGTTCCGTCGTCTCGTGCTGCGATACGCGGTTGCCGAGGTGCAGCGTCGCTACGGCATCCGGCTCGAGGCGGCGCGACTCGACTACAACCTGCCCTCGCTGAGCATCGGCCTCGCGCAGCTACGTCTCTCGGTCGACAGATCTCGGGACGCTCCCTTCTTCGAGGCCGACTACTTACGCGCGGCGCTGGCTCGTCGCGTGCTCACGGGCATGATCGCTCTGGAAGAGATTGCGGTGACCAACGGGCGGATACATATCGTCCGCGGCGGCGATGGCCTTACCAACCTGCCCGAATCATCGGATTCGCGTGGAGGCGAACCTGCCGCGCTCGATATCGCGCGTCTGGTCGCTCCAGGCTTCAGAGTCGATGTCCAGGACGCGCAGACCGATCTGACACTTCGTATTCCTGGCATCAACATCGACATCGGTCGCGCGGCCGGCCGCATCTCGCTCGTGGCTCCCGCGACGTTCTCGGCAGGAATGCGCAGCACCCGCGTGTCGACCCTCGACGGTGGGGCGGCATTCGATGGACGAGCGCTGAAGCTGTCGAATGTCCAGCTGAAAGCGGACGAAGCGTCGGCGCGGCTCGACGGGACCGTGTTTCTGCTGGTGCGCGATGGCTCCCTCGATCTTCGCGCAACGGGAATCGCTGACGTCGAGCGGCTCGCGCGATGGGCTATCGAGGACGGCGAGCTGCCGCGCGGTGAGATGAGGTTCGACGGCCATACGACGGGCGCCTTCGCAACGCCGGTGACCGACATTCAGATCAGCTCGCCACGCGTGACGTGGTCGAGCGGAGCGGAGCCTGGCGGTGTGCGGCTGATTGTCGACAATCTCGCCGCGACATCGCGCGTCGCGACAGGCGTGGCGGAGGTGCAAGACATGCGATTCTCCTTCGCTGGCGGGAAGGTGATGGGGAAGGCGCACATTCCCTTCGATGATTCGGCGGCACACCTGAATGCGTCGTGGAGCGACATTGATGCGACGTCGCTCACGACTGCGCTTGCAAGCGGCGTGGACGTCGCGCCGTCAGGGATCCTCTCGGGTGATCTCGAAGCCGTGGGGCCGCTCGCGCGCCTCGCGCAATGGTCGGCCACCGCCCGAGTGCACGCGGAAGGCGGGACGACGGGTCGCGCGCGTGTAGCCATTCCGGGCGACACGCGGCTGCAACTGGCCGATGGGAAATGGCGGATTGATGCACGTCACCGCGCGGGTGATGTCGTGCCGCTTGCGCTTATGGCGGCGGGGGAGCTGGACGAAGGAGCGATCGCGAATTCGACGATCGCCGGAACGCTCGCGGTTTCTGAGACGAACGTTCCCGCGCTGATCCGGCTCCTGCGCCTGACCGGAATCGCGGCTGCGCCCGACGCCGTCGTGACGGCAGGTACGCTCGAGGCGAGCGTGACGCTTGGCGGGCGCCTCGGCACCCCGGAGATCGCCGCAAGCATCCGGGGACGCGGTCTGGCTGGATCGCAATTGAGCGTCGGCGCAATTGACGCAATGGTGTCCGGGCAGCCGCTGCGTTCGCGTCTCATCTTTTCGGCTCGTGCACCAACCGTGACGCTGGCGGACCAGCCGCTGAGCGATGTCCAGGCGTCAGGTCGACTCGCGGAAAACCTGGTCCGAATCGACACCCTGTCGGCCGGCCAAACCGAAGGCCCCGGCAGCCTCGCAGCTGCTGGCAATTACGACCTTCGCAGCGAGCGCTACGACGTCACGCTCGACGTGATGGATTGGAACGTTGTCGCAGGCACCGATCGGCCCTTCGAGGGACAAGTCGAAGCCACATTCCGCGGCGCGGGATCTGTGAGCGAGCCACTCGGGAACGGCTCGCTGCGCATCGCGCGGGCGTCCTGGAGCGGCACCTCGCTTGGCGGCCTGGCTGCCGAAGTTCAACTCGACGGACAGCTGGCGAGCTTTACCGCGAGCGCGCCAGACTTCAACGCCACGCTGACGGGACGCACGGGCGTAAACGCGCCGTACGCGACGACAGCTGACGTTCGCGTTGACGGCGTTGATCTTGGAAGGCTGGTCGTGGGTTCGCCGCCACCCGTGCCGGTCACCGGGCGCGCGACAGTCGCGGCTCATGCGGAAGGTCCGCTTCAGATGTGGCGCGACATCGTTGCCAGCCTGGATGTGACATCGCTCGAGGCGAAAGCAGGGGAATTGCCGATCCAGCTCGCGGAGGCCGCGCGTCTACGGTACCAACAGCGCCGCCTGAGCGTCGAAAAACTGGAGGTTGACGCTGGAGCGACGCGCCTTTCCGCGTCCGGCGACCTGCCAGCATTCGAGCTGACTCCCAACACGCGCGGCGCGGACCTTCCAGGTCCGCCGAACGGGGACGGGCTCATCCTTACGATCACCGGTGACATCGGCGAGGCGGCGCGAGCGGTTACGGCAACAGGCCTGGCGCAGGTTCCTGTCACCGAGGGATCGGGCCCACTCGCGCTGCTGGCTCGAGTGACTGGGTCGCTCGAGAGCCCCGTTGTGGTCGCCGATCTCGAGGCTGGCCCCGGCTCGGTGACGATCCGGGACCTCTCGACGGCGTCAAACCTCATCGTGCGCGCGCATCTCGAACGCGACACGCTCGACCTTCGCGAGGCGCATGCGTCGTATGAAGGGGCGATGCTCACGGCGACCGGGTCGGCTCCGATCGCGCTCTTCACGCCGGCGCCGGCGACGACAACGGCACCCGCATCGCTGCACGCGACGGCAACGGGCATTACGCCTGCCGTGTTGCGCGGAATCATCGACCCCACCGCGCTCGAGGACATCAGCGGGGCCGTCGACGTCACCCTCAACGTGCAGACGCCGTCGCTCGACCTGACCCGCGCGACTGGAGATCTCACGATCAATCGCCTCGACGTCCAGCTCAGCGGGTTGCCGGTGACGCAGCGCGCGCCAACACGCATCGTGGCCCAGAACGGTTTCGCGCGTATCGAATCGTGGGACTGGGGGGGCCAGGGCGCGTCGCTCGCCGTTCGCGGTCAGGTGCGTCTGGCCGATCACGAGGCCGCCATCCTTGCCAACGGCGATATCGACCTGCGCGTTCTGACGCCGTTCGTTCGCAGCGCCGGTGTCGCCGTTGCCGGTCACGTGATACCTCGTCTGTCCGTGACGGGGCCGATCGAGAGTCCACGCATCGACGGTGACGCGGCTCTGGAGGGCGGAGAGGTACGCCTTCTCGATCCGCGGATCATCGTCAATGGTCTGACCGCGCGCGCAGTCCTCACGCGAACCACCGCGACCCTCGCGCAGATCACCGGCACGATCAACGGTGGATCGCTGATGGGGAGCGGAGCGGTCGAGTACGAACCTGGTGCCGGGCTGAGCGCCAGACTGTCGAGTGACATCCACGAGATGGCGCTGGAGTTTCCGACGGGTCTGCGAAGCGAGCTGGACGCGATGCTCCAGCTCGACGTGGCGGCGGCTCCGGGTCAGGAAACGCCGACCGGGACGCTTTCAGGCAGGGTGACTATCCTGCGAAGCGCGTTTCGCGAGCCGTTGGCTCTGGTCGGAGGGCTACTCGCCTCGATGCGTGCGCGTACCACCGCGGCATCGGCGGAATCGCCATCGCTGCTCACTGGTCTGGCACTCGATGTGGCGCTCATTACGGATGAAGACCTCATCGTCGACAACAACGTCGCCCGCGCGCAACTCGGCGCGAATCTTCGCATCGTCGGCACTGCCGCGGCGCCTGCGCTGGCCAGCCGTATCGAGATCCGCACCGGCAGCCAGCTCTTCGTAGGCCGCAACGTCTACCAGATCGAATCCGGCGTCATTGATTTTCTGGACCCGACCACCATCGATCCACAGGTGAGGATCCAGGCATCCACGCGTGCCGGTGGACAGGACATCCAGATCGAGATCTCGGGCTCCGCGTTCGCCCCATCGGTTGCGCTGTCCTCATCGTCGAGCTCCGAGTTGACTCAGGCCGACATCACGGCGTTGTTGCTGACGGGACGTACATTGGATCAACTCAGCGCGGCGGACGCATCGTTCATCGGCACGCAGGTGATCGGTAATCTGTCGGGCGACGTTCTCGGCTTCGCGGGACGCGCCGTCGGTCTCGACACGCTCCGGCTGGGAAGTGTGGAGGATGCGGGGACTCGACGGGATCCGACGGCTGTCGCCACCGAGGTCGATCCCACATCACGGCTCACGTTTGGCAAGAGCCTTGGGCGCAACGTCGACCTCACGTTTTCGCAGAGCCTTCGCGATGCAGCGGCGCAGACGTGGATCGTCGAGTACCTGCCGCTGCGACGCGCTGAGGTACGCGTCGTCTCCGGTGACGACGATCTCCGGTCCTATGGATTCCGTCACGACATGTCTTTCGGCGGCGCCGCTGCTCCCGCTCCGACTGCCGCCTCGGCCTCCGCCCCCGCTGTTGCTCGGTCGCTTCCGTTACTGCGCTCGACGCAAGGCCGCGTCGCTGATGTCGTCATCACCGGACAGCTTGCGTTTCCCGAGGATCGACTGCGCGGGTTGTTACGGCTGAAGGCTGGCGACCGGTTTGACTTCGGGCGGTGGCAGGACGATCGCGACCGACTCGAGGCCTTCTATCACCAGAATGAACATCTTGCGGCGCGGGTCAACGCAAGCCGGATGACCGCCGGCGAGGCGGTGACGTTGACTTACGCGATTGACGCCGGGCCTCGGACGGCCATCACGGTGACGGGTGTCGAGCTCGACCGTAACGTCGTGCAGCGGCTGGAGAATGCGTGGGCGGGGTCGATCTTCGACGAGTTCCTGGTCGATGAGGCGACGCAGATCGTCAAAGACACCCTGGTGGAGCAAGGTTACGTCCAGCCGATGGTGACGGCCCGCGTTGTTGCGGAGGCCGACATCAAGAGGCTGCTGATCGAAGCCATGCCCGGAAATCGGAGCAGAGAGACACGCATTCGTATCCAATTGGCCGACGAGGAGCTGACGAGGGACCTCGAGGCGCGCGTCGCCGAGCGTCGCCTCGCCGAGCAGGTCATTCAGGATCCTGGCGTCGTCGTGCGCGAGCTCACGGACTACCTGCGATCGCGCGGTTACCTGCGCGCGAAGGTCTCAGTCGGTACCCCGTTGTTCGAAGGCGATTTGGCCATTGTGCCGGTGACCGTCGACTCAGGGCCTTCAGTTCGAATCGGGATGGTCGCCATCGATGGGGCCCGCGTCCTTCCGGTTTACGACTTGGAAAATGTCGCCGGTTTCATGACGGGTGCTCCCTATGACCCGCTGGCGGTTGATGCCGCCCGAGACAGGCTGGTCGCGTTCTATCGCCAGCGCGGGTTTCCTCTGGCGATGGTCACGCCCGCCGCGACGGTCCGTCCCTCGGAGCCGCGGGCCGACATCCGCTTCACGATTCAAGAAGGGCCACGTCAGACGATCGGTGACGTTGTGGTCTCCGGGAACAGCGGCGTCGATGCCGATGTGATCACTCGAGCGATGGGGCTGACGATCGGCGGCCCCATGTACCCCGATGACCTGGTGCGCGCGCGGTCGCAGGTGTTCGATACTGGCCTTTTCCGACGGGTGGACGTGACCACCGAAGAGATCGAGCGTGCGCCCGGTGGGGATATTTCCTTGGAGCCGATGCGCGTTCGTGTTGTCGTCGAAGCGTGGCCGGCGCTTCGGCTCCGCTACGGCTTCGTCGTGACAGAGGAACGGTCAGAGACGAGCCTCGAAAGCCGGCAGGTCGTGCCGGGCCTCTCGGCCGATGTGACTCGCCGCACGCTGTTCGGTCGCGCCGTCAGTGTTGGCGGCGCCGTGGAGTACCAACGTCGCGAACGTTCCACGCGTGGATTCCTGAGCGCATCGACGCTGATGTCGTTGCCGATCCAGTCGACTCTGGCGATCGAACGGGCTAGCAAAGAATTCGCGGCGGGCCGCACCGCAGACACCAGCAGTATCTCTTTGGGGCAGCAGGCGAACCTCGTCGATGATTTGAGCCTGTCACTCGCGTACACGTTCGAACGCAATCACACGGTCGTCGCTGCGTCGGTTCCCGGCTTCCCGGACTTTGACGTCAGCACGGCAATAGCCCGACTGACCGGCGCAGCGGCGTGGGACACGAGAGATGATCCGCTAGACGCCAGGCGCGGGCTGCTGCTGTCAGCGAGCGCAACGTACGCGCCAGAGTCGCTGGGGTCGGAGTTCCGCTTCACAAGGTACGTAGGACAGGCGTACGCCTTTGAATCCTGGCATCAAGTGGTCTTTGCTTCGGCGGCACGATTCGGCGCGGCCTGGGGATTTGGCGGTCAGGAAGTGGTTCCGTCCGAGCGATTCTTCGCGGGAGGTGCGCGGACCGTACGCGGCGTTCCCGAGGACTCGCTGGGCCCACAGGACTTTTTCGGCCCCGTCGGTGGACAGGCGTTACTTGTGTTGAACCAGGAAGCCCGCGTTCCTATCTACAAGTGGCTGCGGGGCGTCGGATTCGTAGACGCTGGTAACGTGTTCGCGCAGCCGAGTGGAATCAGGCTGAATGATCTAACCGGTTCCATCGGCTTCGGCCTGCGGCTATCGACGCCGTTTGCGCTGCTGCGCGCGGACTACGGGAAGGTCGTGTGGGGCGCGGGCAAGCCATCGAGCCGGTGGGAGGTTGGAATTGGACAGGCTTTCTAGGATTTGTGATCTGCGCTTGGTGATGAGTGATTTGGTGATTCGTGATTGCGATCGTGTGACGTGAAATCACCGATCGCGAATCACCAATCACTAATCACGAAATCACTAAATCGCGAATACGTCTATCGTCCCCGCACCGTCCTCATGATCGACATGACTTCGGGCCGTTCCGGCGCATCAGGCGCCAGTTTCAGGAAGCGGTCGAAATGAATCGCCATCTGGTCGGGCCGGTTCGCCCGGTAGTGCATCAGCCCACCGTAGTAATACGCATACGCGTTCGACGGATTGAGCTCGGTGACTCTGTCGAATTCCGTTGCAGCCGGCGCCCATTCCTCGCGCTTCGCGAGCACGAGGCCAAGCTGGTAATGTGCCTCGGCCATGTCGGGGCCAAGCTCCACTGCGCGGCGCGCTGATTCGACCGCCGCATTCAGATCGTTACCCAGCAACTGCTGGCCGGACAGGCCGATGAAATGCCATGCGTTACCTTCATCACGGCTCGCGAGCGCGCCGTACGTCTCGACCGCCCGATCCGTTTCGCCAAGTTTCTGGTGACTTTGTGCCGCTGCATAAAGCACAGCGGGATCGCCGTCAGGCTGAGCTGATTCGACGACGCGCTGGTATTGACCAGCCTCGAAGAGTTTCTGCACCTGCGACGCGTTCTGCGCGAACGCGACGGGCGCCGTCATTGTCAGCGCAACCACAAATAATGTCTTCTTCATGATTCGATTTTACGGCCTCCATCCGGTCGTTCCAGTGTTTCGGTCTGAGGTTTGCCGTTTGAACCAACCATGACGCAACAGTCGGGCCAACGTTTCAAGGAGTATTGCCGGAGGAAAGAACAGGCGGCGAGGGCCGCTGTCCTGTCTCCATACAGGACAGTCGTCGCTGACACCGTGCTCGAGCCGCTCTGCGCGATTGGAAGCGATTGGTCGCGCGCCTTGTTTGATGGGGACTTCTATCGCAGTCCAAAGCCGTTTGAGAGCGACGTGCCGGTTGTCAACCTGGTGTTCGTCCAGTCGCACGACGGAAATACCGGGGCGGTCGATCCGTCCAGCCTTGGCGGTGGTGCGACCGACAAGCACCTGATCTATGAAGGCCTCTCACGGATCGATGCCGACGCGGTGCTGTCCGGCGCGACGACGGCAAAGGCGGACGATCTCGTGTTCTCGGTCTGGCACCCGGAGCTCGTATCGCTCCGCCTGCGGCGGGGACGCACCCGTCATCCGGCGCAGGTCATTGTCAGCAGCCGGAGCGCGCTGTCGATCGGGACCGGCCTCATGTTCCAGGAGCCGGAGCTCCAAGTCTTCCTCATGACGACGTCAGACGCAGCGACATCACTTCGCCTGCAGGTCGCGACGCGTCCGTGGATCGAAGTGATCGATGCGGGACAGCCGCTGTCGATGCGATCAGGGCTTCACCAGCTGAAGGCGCGCGGGATTGCGACAGTGTCCGCGATAGGGGGACGACGGACCGCGACAGCCCTGCTGGATGAGCGGTTGGTCCAGGACCTCTACCTGACGACCGCGCCGTGCAACGGGGGAGAGTCGAACACGCCGATGTACACGGGCGCGCTGGATGTCGCGACGGTACTCGTGAAAGCGGGAACCGGTAGCGAGGAAGGCGTCCGCTTCGTGCATTCTCGCCTTCGGGCCTTATGACACCAGCCACGGAGACACGGAATCTAATACCCTCCGTGTCTGCGTTCCTCCGTGGCCCGTCTCAAGCGCACAGGTCGTCATCGTCCGGGAAGCCGTGCTGCTTGCGCCCGACAGGGCCCTCGTGCTTCGCCGTGGTCTTGTACAACTCGAAGCGGCCGTCGTCGGCCTCCTCGCGAACCCGCACGCGGAGCGCCTCCATCTGCCGCGGCGACATGCGCTTGAACCCCGCCGCCACCTTGAGGTTCTGCTTCAGGACACGCATTGAATCGATCCCGCTCACCGTCGTCATGACCGGCAGGCTCATCGCGTAGCGCAGGCCCTCCTCGGCCGTGATCACCTTCTGCGTCACTTGCCGGCCATCACCGCCAAGACTCTTCATCCCGATGGGCGCGATGCCGAGGCGAAGCAGCTCCGGCAGCACCTGGCGCTCGAACGATCGCGTCTCGAACGAGCTGTCGAAGCAGTTCAGCGGAAGCTGGCACGTGTCGAAAGGGAACTGCTGCGCCAGCATCGCGTGGTGGATCGACGGATCCTTGTGCCCGGTGAATCCGACGAAGCGCACTTTGCCCTGACGCTTCGCCTCGACGAGCGCGTCGACGGCCCCGCCGCGCATGAAATGACGCTCCGGGTCGTTGTGGTAGACGCACTCGTGGATCTGCCAGAGGTCGAGGTAGTCGGTCTTGAGGCGCCGAAGCGATTGTTCCAGTTGCCGCATCGCCTCGCGCTTGTCGCGGCCATGAGTGCAGAGCTTGGTCATCAGGAACACCTGCTCGCGGCGATCCATCAGCGCCTTCCCCATGATCTGTTCCGATTGTCCATCGTGATATTCCCACGCGTTGTCCATGAACGTGACACCGGCGTCGATCGCCGCATGGACGATGCGGATCGCTTCGCGCTCCGATTTCGCCAGCGCGAGGTGATAGCCGCCCAATCCGAGCGCGGATACGAGCACTCCAGATGTTGCAAGGGGACGACGAGGGATCTCCATTCAAGCTCCTCCGGGACGTGACCTGCCGGCGGATGCAACCGCCGGTCCGACATATGATCTTTCGAATACCGACTACGACTACCGACCACCGTCGTGGCTAGAACGGTAGTCGGTAGACTGTAGACTGAAGACGATCGGACTGCGAAGAGGAGAAGACGAATGCGTGGCAACGACAAGGTGATCGCGCACCTGAATGAGGCCCTGCGCGAGGAGCTGACGGCAATCAACCAGTACTTCCTGCATGCGGAGATGTGTCACAACTGGGGGTATCACGGGCTTGGCGATTACATCAAGAAACAGTCGATCGACGAGATGAAGCACGCCGAGAAGCTGCTCGAGCGGATCCTGTTCCTCGACGCGATTCCGAAGATGGAGTATCTCGACCTCAACATCGGTGGGAACGTGAAGGACCAGCTCGAGGCCGACCTGGCGCTCGAGATCAATGCCGTCGGTATGTACAACAAAGCCATTCAGGTATCGCGCGAGGCAGGCGACGATGCGTCACGCGAGTTGTTCTCGCTGCTCCTCAAGGATGAGGAAGAGCACGTGGACTGGCTCGAGGCGCAGGTCCATCAGATCAAGGAGATGGGGTACGAGCGGTACTTGACGCTCCACGTCGAGGGACCCAAGGGCTGACCTGTTACACTGAATAAGCAGCCATGGTACTAGCAGTTCTTCTGCTCACACTGATCGCCGCGCTGCCGGTCGGGGCGGCAGGGAAATCGTCGGCGTCGCTGAAGATCGTGGCGTTCGGCGACAGCCTCACCTCCGGCCATCGCCTGGTGCGCATGGATGCCTATCCCTCGATCCTTCAGGAAAAGCTGAAGTCCGCCGGATTGCCGGTCACCGTCGTCAACAAAGGTGTCTCGGGCGACACCACGGCGCGTGCACTTCGACGTCTCAATTCGGCGCTGGAGGAGCAGCCGCAGATCCTGATCCTCGAGCTCGGCGTGAATGACGGGCTGCGCGGCGTGCCGGTGCCGCAAGTGAAGGCGAACCTGGCGATGATGATCGAGGCCGCGCAGGCGCAGGATATCCAGGTCCTGCTCTGCGCGATGGAAGCGCTGCCGCTGCAGGGGTGGCAATACACGATCGACTTCCACCGGATGTACGACGAGCTGGCGGCGCAGTACCGCGTACCGCTCGTGCCGTTCGTGATGAACGGCGTCCTCGGGAATCGCGACCTGATTTCAGATGACGGCGTGCATCCGAATGCGGCCGGCGCCCGCGTCATCGCGGAGAGGATCTGGGAATACGTTCAGCCGATGGCCCGCCGGCTCGCTGCGGCTACCACACCCGGCACACGTTAACCGGCGCCATTGGCGTTCCCGCGCGGCACCCGAACGCCTTCCGGAATTCATCAGAGTTCTGAAGCACGCCGTTGGCGCGCCAGCGCCCGGGTGCGTGGACATCTTCCTGCGCACGCCGCCGGAAATCCTGATCGGTCGCGTTCTCGCACCAGACCTGCGCCCACGCGATGAAGAAGCGCTGGTCCGGCGTGAACCCATCGATCGCCGGTTGCGGCCCCCTGGCCGCAAGCACGTCCATCAGCGCGTAGTAGGCGATACGCACACCTGCGTTGTCCGCGACGTTTTCGCCGAGCGTCAGATTGCCATTGAGCGTCGCGCCAGGAATCGATGAGTACCCGCCGTACTGCGACGCCACGCACGACACACGCTCGCGGAACGCCGCGTCGTCCGGGGGGGTCCACCAGTCCGTCAGGTTGCCCTTCGCATCGAAGCGCCGACCGCTGTCGTCGAACCCGTGAGAGAGCTCGTGGCCGATCACAGCCCCGGCGCCGCCAAAGTTCACCGCATCGTCCTTGCTTGCCTCGAAGAACGGCGGCTGGAGGATGCCGGCGGGAAACACGATCTCATTCAGCTGTGACGAGTAGTACGCGTTCACGGTCTGCGGCGTCATCAGCCAGAGGCTGCGATTGACAGGCTGTCCGATCCACTGGAGCTGCCGCTGTGTCTCGTTGGTCGCGATGCGCACGAGATTGCCGGCGTAATCGTCGCGCTTGATCGTCACGCGGCTGAAGTCGCGCCACGCGTCGGGCCCGCCAATCTTCCGGTTCAGCGCCTCCAGCTTGGCCAGCGCCTGTGCGCGCGTCTCGGCGCTCATCCAGTCGAGGTCGCTGAGCGTGCTTCGAAGAGAGCGTTGCAGCGCGGCAATGAGCTCGTTCATGCGCGTTTTTGCGTCGGGGCCGAACCGCTGTTGCATGAAAATCTGGCCGACGATCTCGCCGAGCGAATCAGCGCCGGGCTGTCCCGCCACAGCGTCGTTGCACCGCATCCACCGGGGCCGCATGTCCTTCTGGCCGCTCAGCACAGTGCCCTTGAAGTTGAACTGCTCCTGGTCGAAGCGTGATGCCATGAATGGGGCGAGCGCATCGAGGGCGCGCCACTTCATGTAGGTTTTCCACGAGGCCAGCGGCAGCGTGTCAAGTGCGGCGTTGATGTCGCGCACGTACTGCGGGTTCAGCAGGTTCAGCCGGGAAAATGGCGGCGCGCCGGTCCCGCGGAAGAACAGCGGGAAGTCGATACTGGGTGCGAGCTGCGCGAGTTGCGCGAGCGTCGTCGGATTGTCGCGTCGGCGCGGATCACGGAAAGCCACACGGTCGAGCGTTGCCCGGGCGATCGCCGTCTCGACGTCGATCACCGCCGCGGCTACCCTGTCTGACGGGTCCGAAACGACCCGCCCTCCGGTACCGGCGAGCAGCTCGAACATCTTCTTCACGTGCGCCGCGTATTCCTTCCGAAGCGTCGTGGATCGCTCGTCATCCCTGAGGTAGAGATCGCGGTCCGGCAGACCGAGCGTCCCTTGGGCGATCGTGGCGATGAACCTGCTCGAGTCATGGGCGTCCGGTGCGGCGCCGATCGTGAGGAAGGACGGGAAGCCGTCGTGGGTAAATCGCGCCGCCAGGCGGATCAGATCGGCGCGGTTGTTGACGCCGTCGATGTCGCGCAACATGGGAAGCACCGGTTGCGCTCCCTTGGCGTCGATGGCGCTTTGATCCATGCACGCCGCGTACGCGTCACCAATCTTCTGTTCGCTCGCCGTGCGCACGGATGTCATCGCGGCGGCATTTTCCAGGATTGTCCGGACGATTCGCGCGTTGCGATCGGCGAGCTCGTTAATCCGGCCGTAACGCGATCGATCTGAAGGAAGCGGATGGGTTGTCAGCCAGTTCCCGCAAGCGAACTGGTAGAAGTCCGTGCAGGCATCGACGCTGCGATTGAGATACTCGACGCTGAATCCATCGGGGTAGGGCGGGTCTCGTGGGACCTGCCGGCCGTCGGGTGATTGCGCTGCCGCGCCGCCGGCGAGCAGCAGAGCGACGAGCAGCGCAATCGAGGCCCTGGGCATACAACGATCAGGCAGCTGACGCGTTGACTGAAATCGCAACGGCGCCGCGGATCGCGTTCGAGATCGGGCAGCCCTTCTCGGCATTCGTCGCGAGCTCGCTCAGGCCCTTGGGATCGATCCCCTCCAGCCCTTCGACCACGGCTTTCAGGTTCGACGAGACCACCTTGATGCCCGCGTCACCCTTGTCGGCGGTCACCGTCGCCGTGACGCGCACGCGCCGCGCCTTACCGCCCTGCTTGCCGATCGTGTTGGTCAGCACCATTGCGTAGCAGATCGCGTGGGCTCCAGCGAGCAGCTCCTCTGGCGTTGTCTTGCCGTCTCCCGTCTCATTGATTCGGCTCGGAAAGGTGACCGGAAGCGTAAACGCGCCCGTGCCAGCCTTTGCCGTCCCGTTGCCCTCCATGAGCGTGCCGTTCCATTCCACGTCGACGTGCCTCGCAAAAGATGCCATCAGTCAGCTCCATTCGAAGAGATGCGAACCGACAGATCGTATATCGAAAAACCTAATTTCCTTCGTGCACTTCGGGTCTTCGTGGTTAATTCAACCCAACGATGCGTGACGTCAACCTCGAGCTGGCGAGTGCGTTGTACGACATGGCGGCGATCGCGGGCGACGGCCAGCGCGCATGGGGGTACAAGCGCGCGGCGAAGGCAGTGCTCCGCATCGATCGCGACATCACGCCGCTTGTGACGGCCAACACGTTCAAGACGATTTCCGGGATCGGCCCGACAACGGACCGGATCGCTCGCGAGGTCATCCACGACGGCGCCTCCGCCTTGGTCGAGCGGGCCGTGCGCGACTCGGGCAAGGAGGAGGAAGTGGCCCGGCTGCACAGTTTCCGCCGCCAGTTTCTCAGCCGGGCCGCGGTCCGCGAGATCCTGTCTCGCAAGGGCACGCCTTCGCGTGAGAAGTATCGCGGCGACTTTCAGATGCACTCGATCTGGAGTGACGGTGGTGAGACGCTCGAGTCGATCATCGACGCCTGCCTCGAACGCGGATGGACCTGCGCCGGGGTGACGGATCACTCCTACGGCCTCTCTATCGCCCGTGGAATGACGATGGAGCGGGTCGTCGAGCAGCATGCGGAGATCGACACGCTGAACGCACGGTACGACGGGCGCTTCCGCATGTTCAAGGGGATCGAAGGCAATATCCGCGACGATGGGACGATCGACATGGAGCCCCACGAGCTGCGCCAGTTCGAGTTCGTGGTGGCATCTCCGCACTCCGCGCTTCGCAAGTCGATCGACCAGACCGAACGGATGGTGGCGGCCGTCTCGCAGCCGGGCGTATCGATTCTCGGTCATCCGCAAGGCCGTGTCTTCAACGTGCGCCTGGGGATCGTCGCCGACTGGAGGAAGGTGTTCGAGGTGGCCGCACGGCGGCAGGTAGCCATCGAGATCGACGGGTCATGGGCGCGGCAGGATGTCCCTTACGAGCTGGCGGCGCAGGCGCTCGAGCAGCGGTGCATCTTCGCGCTCGACAGTGATGCGCACTCGCACGCGGAGCTCGACTTCGCCGACATCGCGATCGCTCACGCGCGCCTCGCCGGCATTCCGCAGGCGAAGATCGTCAATTACTGGACAGTGAAGAAGTTTCTGGACTGGGCTCGCGGAGCTTGGGATCGGTAGAAAATCCCAAATCCCAAATCCCAAATCCCAAATCCCAAATCCCAAGACCCAAGTCCACATTTGAACCACGAAGCACTCGGAGGACACGAAACAAGCTTGGCTACGGTTTTTTCACGTGGTCCGCGTTGCGGAACGCCAGACTGCGCGCGGGCATCTGCCACGCCGTGCGAAGCGCCTTGGCGAAATCGGGGTCGGTCTCGGAGATCCTCTCCGCCAGCGCCGAAAACTTCTGGTCGATCCGCGCGAGGCGCGCCTCGTATTTCTCGAGATCGCCCTTTTGCTTCAGATCGCGGCGCAGCAGCCCGACTTTCTCGATGAGTTCCGTCAGCAGGACCGCGAGATCGTGTTCCATCATCGTTGTGCAGGACTCTCCAAACATTGTAGCGGGCCGTACCTGAACCCGGGCTGACGTGTGCTCATTCAAGCTCGAGGAGCGGTACTCCGGGCTGAACGATCTCGCCTTCGCGGCAGCCGATCGATTTCACCCGGCCAGCACGCGGCGCCGTGATTGGCAGCTCCATCTTCATCGCTTCGAGCATCAGCAGCACGTCGCCAGTCTGGACATCCTGGCCCGGCGCGACCTTTACCGCGAGCACCGTTGCCGGCATCGGCGCGGAAAGCGCCAGGTGATCGTCTGTCTTGTGGGGGCGCCCGCGTCCGTCGCGATCCTGGCTCTCGATGACATATGTTCGTCCGGCGATGAAGACCCACGTCCGGCCGCGATCTGAAACGGCATAGGCAAGATCGTTCCGCTCGTCAGACACGATACGGTAGCGGCCGCTGCCGATTGCCTCAACCACGAAAGCCCCGCAGCGTGGCCCACGGATCCGCCTTCGCTCTCCGGGCATCGACGGACACGTCCGCGCCTGGCTCTGCCTGCGCGCCGAAGCTCGACGGGCGAAGGCGGGCCGCGGCCGCAACGTCCACGACCTCCGGTGGAGTCGTGGTGTCGCCGATACGCGCCCGCAGCGCGGCGCCCTCGGTATCGAGAAACCGGATGTCGATGTCGCCGGCGATGAAGCGGGGATGTTCGAGCAGCTCGATCAGGAATGAGACGTTTGTCCGAATGCCGAGAATCGGGTAGTCGCGGAGCGCCTCGACCGCTCGACGGCGGGCGATATCGCGCGTCTCCCCGCTGGCAATCAGCTTCGCGATCATCGGGTCATAGTGAATCCCGATCTCGCCGCCCTCGGCCACGCCAGCATCGACGCGAATTCCGGGCATGGACGGTTCGCGATAGAGCAGCAAAGGCCCTGCCTGCGGAAGATCGCTTGCTGCCGCGTCTTCGGCGTACACGCGCACCTCGATGGCATGGCCGCGCTGCGTCAGCGATCCCTGCGACCACGGCAGCCTGCTGCCTGCCGCGACCGCAATCTGGGCGTGCACGAGGTCGACGCCCGTGACCTGTTCGGTCACCGGATGCTCGACCTGCAGCCGCGTGTTCACTTCCAGGAAATAGAACGACGCCGCATCGCCACTTCCCTCGAGCAGGAACTCCACGGTTCCGGCGTTGCGGTAGCCGGCGGCGCGAGCCAGCGCGACTGCGGCATCTCCCATGCGCTGCCGTAACGCAGGTGTCAGCGCAGTGGAGGGCGTCTCCTCCACGACTTTCTGATGGCGGCGTTGAATCGAACATTCGCGCTCGAAGAGATGGACGACGTTGCCGTGGTCATCCGCAAGCACCTGGATTTCGACGTGCCGCGGGCGCTCGACAAGCCGTTCCACGTAGAGTGTGCCATCCCCGAACGACGACGTCGCCTCTCGGCGCGCCTGGTCGATTGCAGGTATCAGCGCGCGCTCGTCGCGCACGTCCTTCATGCCGATGCCGCCGCCCCCGGCCGATGGTTTCAAGAGGACCGGCAAACCGACCCTCCGCGCCGCGGCCGCAATAGCCTCGTTCGACTGGTCCGCTGGCGTTTCGCCCGGGACGATGGGTACGCTCGCGTTCTGAGCGAGCTGGCGCGCAGCGATCTTGGAACCGAGCTGCTCGATGACGCGCGCCGGGGGGCCTATGAATACGACGCCGGCTCCTGCACACGCAGACGCAAACCCGGCGTTCTCGGACAGGAAGCCGTAGCCCGGATGAATCGCATCGGCGCCCGTGTCACGCGCCGCCTTCAGGATGGCGCCGCTCGACAGATAGCTTTCAGCCGGCGGCGCAGGGCCTATCCGAACCGCGCGATCGGCAAGCAGAACGTGCGGCGCGCGCGCGTCGGCATCGGAGTAGACGGCGACCGACGCGATCCCCAGCTCGCGGCAGGCACGAATCACGCGGACCGCGATCTCGCCGCGGTTCGCGATCAGAATCCGCTGGAACATCGCCCGGTGGTTGATTTTCGTCTCATTGGCTGATGTTCCACTTCGCCTTCCGCTTTTCGAGGAACGCCCGGAGGCCTTCCTGGCCTTCTTCCGACACGCGCTGCGCGGCAATCGCTTCGGCGGTCAGTCCAGCGGCGTCAGAGGCGCCTCGCGCCCAGACTCGCGGGATCAGCGCCTTGGCCGTGGCAAGTGCGTCGGGTGCCGCGCTCAGCATCTCGTTGACGTACAGCGTGACCATGACGTCGAGCTCGTCTACGGGGACCACCGCATGGACAAGGCCGATCTCTCTCGCGCGCAGCGCGCCGAACCGCATTCCCGTCAGGAACAGCTCGCGTGCGGCAGAGCGTCCAATCTTTGCCAGCGCATACGGGGAAATAACGGACGGAAGGATTCCGAGCTTTACTTCGGTGAACCCGAAGACCGTGTTCTCCTCGGCCACGACGACGTCGCAGACGGAGGCGAGGCCGGCGCCGCCGCCAAGCGCGGCGCCGTGAATGCGTCCGATGAGGGGGACCGGCAGCGTATCGAGTGCCGCGAACATCCGCGCCATCGCATTCGCATCGCGCACGTTTTCATCGTGCGTATAGGTAAGCGCGTTCGACATCCACGTGATGTCGGCCCCCGTGCAGAAGGTTTTCCCCGCGCCCGCGAGCACGACGCACCGCACGTCGTCGTCGGCGTTGATCGTTGCCGCCCACGCGGTGAGCTCTACGATGACCTGGTCGTTGAACGCATTCCGCACGTCCGGGCGGTTCAACGTCAGGTACTCAACTGTGCCCTCGCGGCGGGTGAGGAGGAAGTCGTATGACATGTCGTAACCACGAAGCTCACGAAAATCTCGAAGGCCGCGAAGAACAAACACTATTTTATTCGTGTCCTTCGTGACGTTCGCGATCTTCGTGGTTGCCTTTTACATCCGGAAGACGCCGAACCGTGCCGGCGGGATCGGGGCGTTGAACGCGGCCGAAAGCGCCAGCGCGAGCACGGTGCGCGTCTGCGCCGGGTCGAGAATGCCGTCGTCCCATAGCCGCGCAGTGGAGTAATAGGGCGAACCTTCGAGCTCGTACTTGTCGAGGATCGGCTGCCGGATCTGCTGCTCGTCCTCCACACCGAGGATCTTGTTGTCGCGCGCGAGCTGTTCGCGCTTGACGGTCGAGAGCACGCCGGCGGCCTGCTCGCCGCCCATGACCGAGATGCGCGCATTCGGCCACATCCAGAGGAAGCGGGGCTCGAACGCCCGGCCGCACATCCCGTAGTTGCCGGCGCCGAACGACCCTCCAATGATCATCGTGAACTTCGGGACCACTGAGTTGGCGACGGCGTGCACCATCTTCGCGCCGTCCTTGGCGATGCCCCCGCGCTCGTACTGCCGACCCACCATGAAGCCCGTAATGTTCTGCAGAAAGATGAGCGGGATGCCGCGCAGGTTGCAGAGCTCGATGAAATGCGTCGCCTTCAGCGCCGATTCCGAAAAGAGCACGCCGTTGTTCGCGACAATTCCGACAAGGAAACCGTGGAGGCGCGCGAACCCGGTCACGATCGTCGGCGCATAGCGCTCCTTGAACTCGTCGAAGCGCGATCCGTCCACGAGACGCGCGATCACTTCCCGAACGTCATACGGTTTTCGCACGTCCGAGGGCACGATCCCGTAAATCTCGTCGGGCGCGTAGGCGGGATCTTCGGGCGCCGCGATGTCACCCGGCACGTCCTTGCGCGTGTTGAGCGTCGACACGATGGTCCGCGCGAGCTGCAGCGCATGTGGATCGTCCTCGGCAAGGTAGTCCGCGACTCCCGATATTCGCGTGTGGACGTCGGCGCCGCCAAGCTCCTCCGCGGTGACGTCCTCGCCGGTCGCCGCTTTCACGAGCGGCGGTCCGCCAAGAAAGATCGTGCCGGTCCCCTTCACGATGATCGTTTCATCGGACATCGCGGGCACGTACGCGCCGCCCGCGGTGCAGGAGCCCATGACCACCGCAATCTGCGCAATGCGTTCAGCCGACATGCGCGCCTGGTTGAAGAAGATGCGGCCGAAATGCTCCTTGTCGGGAAACACATCCGCTTGAAGTGGAAGGAAGGCACCGCCGGAGTCGACGAGGTAGACGCACGGCAGCCGGTTTTCGAGCGCGATCTGCTGCGCGCGGACGTGCTTCTTGACTGTCATCGGATAGTACGTGCCCCCCTTGACCGTGGCGTCGTTCGCAACGATCAGCACTTCACGGCCCGAGACGCGTCCGACGCCGGTAACAAGGCTCGCGCCAGGCGCCTCGTTCTCGTACATCTCCCACGCTGCAAGAGCCGAGAGCTCGAGGAAGGGCGAGCCCTCGTCCAGAAGGAGATCAAGACGCTCGCGCACGGGTAACTTGCCCTGCTCGCGATGCCGCTGGAGGGAGCGCGCGCCGCCCCCCTCCCGCGCGTGCGCAAGGCGATCCCGAAGCTCGGCGACCAGCGCCGTCATCTTCTTGTAGTTGCCTTCGTACTCTGGGGTGTCGGTGCGGATGCGGGATTGGATCGTTTGCATTACAGGTCGTTCGGAACGACTAATTACCACCCACAACAGTCGGTCTTGAAGCCGCACTCCGGGCAACGCCAGACCGCGTGCATCCGGTACATTTCGGCCTTGCCGCACCGCTCGCAGATCTCCCGATTGTCGGTGTCGCAGGCCCGCCGTGGGCTGGATGGCTCGTCTCTTTCGCGCGCGCGGCAAACGTCCTGGCCCTCGGTGCCGTCCGGTTCAGCCATGCGCCGCATTATAGGGCAACGGTTTTCGGTAGCCTGCCTGCATAAAAATCTTACACGCTGTAGGGTTTACGCCTACCGCCACCCAGTATGTATTGAATGCGGACGCGGTTATGCTAGAGTGACGCCCTTAAAGCGAGACATAGGTGACGCATGGCGACTCAACCTCCTTCATCCAGCAAGCGGCGCAAGCGCGTCCTTGCAATCGACGACGAGCCGGCGATGACCGAGTGGCTGAAGATGGTCATCGAGGCCGAGGGATACGAGGTGCGCACGGCGCTCATCGGCACCCGGGGCGAAGAAATCTTCAAGCAATGGCGTCCCGACGTGGTGGTGACCGACCTGATGTTGCCGGATCTCGACGGCGTGTCGCTTCTTCGCCGATTGAAAGAGATCGACTCCTGGCCTGAAATCATCGTGATCAGCGGCCAGGGCACCATTGCCCGCGCGGTTGAGGCGGGACAGGCCGGCGCTTTTTACTTCCTTGAAAAACCCGTGAGTCAGGATGGGCTCATGAACATTGTCGGGCGTGCGATCGATCGCACGCAGGAGCGCGCCGAGCATCAGCAGTTGAAGGAGCAGATCCGGGGGCAATACAGCTTCGCGAACATCGTCGGGCAGAGCAAGAAGATGAAGGAGCTCTTCGAGCTCGTTGAAAGCGTCGCGGCCAGCGACGCGAACATCCTGATCCAGGGGGAGAACGGCACCGGCAAGGAGCTCATTGCCAACGCGATTCATTACAACTCGAACCGAGTCAAAGGCCCCTTCATCAAGATCAACTGCGCGGCGATTCCAAAAGATCTGATCGAGAGCGAGCTGTTCGGCTACAAGAAGGGCGCATTCACCGGCGCGAACACTGACAAGGTCGGGCTTTTCGAGATGTCCGAAAGCGGCTCGCTGCTGCTGGATGAGATAGGCGAGATGCCCCCGTACCTTCAGACGAAGCTGTTGCGGGTGCTGCAGGAACGCGAGTACCGGCCCATCGGCAGCGATCGCCTCGTGCACGTCGACTTCCGCCTCATTTGCGCGACGAACATCGATCTCGAGACGGCGCTCCGGGAAGGCAAGCTGCGGGAAGACCTGTATTTCCGCATCAACACGATCACCCTTCGGGTCCCCCCGCTGCGAGAGCGGACCGAAGACATCCCGCTCCTCTGCAATCACTTTCTTTCGAAGTTCAACCAGCGCTACCAGAAGAGCGTCCGCTCGATTTCGCCGGCCGCTTATCACCTGCTCATCCGCAATCGATGGGCCGGTAACGTGCGCGAGCTCGAGAACGCCATCGAGCGCGCCGTGCTCGTGTGCAAGAGTGGCGAAATCACACCGAACGATCTTCCCGAGACGATCCGCGAAGAGGGAAGCCCGTCGCAGGAATTCACGATTCCCCCGCACCGAACTCTCGCGGAAATCGAGAAAATGGCGATCATTCAGACGCTGCAGCGAACCAACTGGAACAAACAGGAGGCAGCGCAGGTCCTCGGTCTCTATCGGCCCACGCTCTACAGCAAGATGAAGAAGCACGACATCCAGGATCAACGCGCCGCGCAACGGGCCGCGGCCGCCTCGTCTTCTACCCCAGCCGCAAACTAGGGACTCGGGATTCGGGATTCGGGATTCGGGAATCGAATCCCGAAGTCCGGTGAGTCTCGAATCCCGAATCCCGAATCCCGGCTCACAGCCCGTCCATGTGGCCCGGCCGTTGCACAACGGCTGGGCATGACCGAACGGCTCGGCCTCCTGATTCTGTCTGCCCTCGCGTGGGTAGGCGAGGTGGCGCTTTTCGGTATACGGGCGATCTACGAAGCGTTTCTGCCGCCGTATGAGTGGAAGGAAGTCGCCCGGCACGTCTTCGAAATCGGCTGGCGCTCGGTACCGCTCATCGCCCTGTCGGGCTTCGCCATCGGCGTCGTGCTGTCGATGCACACGCGCGCCTCGCTCGAGCGTTTCGGCGCCGAAGCGATGATTCCCGCCGGGCTCGCGATTGCGTTGATCCGCGAGACCGGACCGCTGGTCGCCGGCCTCCTCATTTCCGGCCGCGTGGGGGCCGGGATCGGGGCCGAGCTCGGCGCGATGAAGGTCACCGAGCAGATCGACGCGCTCGAAGCGGTCGCGGTCGACTCGTTCAAGTTCCTCGCCGTGACGCGCATCCTCGCGTGCATCATCGCCATGCCGCTGCTGACGACCATCATGGACTTCTGCGGCATTTTCGGCGGCTTCGTCGCCGAGGCGTCGATCAGCGGGATGTCGCCGCAGCTCTATTTCAACCGCGCGTTCTCGGTGATCGAGTTCACCGACTTCATTCCCGCGACCCTCAAGACCGCCGTCTTCGGCTTGATCATCGGGACCGTCGCGTCCTACCTGGGCTTCAACACCACGCAAGGCACCGAGGGTGTCGGCCGCGCTTCGACCAGCAGCGTGGTGCTCGCGTCCATCTGCATCATCCTGAGCAACGTCGTCCTCGTGAAATTCATCTTCTTCATGTTCCCGGCGAAGGCATGAACCAGAACGACACGTCACCCGCCGTCAAGCTGGAAGGCGTGACGAAAGCATTCAAGGATCGCAAGGTCCTCGACAACATCACTCTGGAAGTGGCGCAGGGCACCGGCTTCTGTCTGCTTGGCCGAAGCGGCACCGGCAAGAGCGTGACGCTGAAGCACATCATCGGGCTGCTTCGTCCGGATAGCGGCCATGTCTACGTGCACGGCAAAGACGTCTCGGCGCTCAACGGCCGCGAGCTCGCTGAAATCCGCCGCTCGATGGGGTTCCTGTTCCAGAACTCCGCGCTCTTCGACTCGATCACGGTCGGCGAGAACGTCGCGTTCCCGATGCGGCGGCATACCGACTGGCCCGACTCGAAGATCCGCGAGGTGGCTCGTGCGAAGCTCGCGGACGTCGACCTCGAGAAGGACTACGACAAAATGCCGGGAGATCTCTCCGGCGGCATGAAGAAACGTGCGGGATTGGCGCGCGCCATGGCCCTCGACCCTGACATCCTGCTGGTAGATGAACCGAGCGCCGGGCTCGATCCGATTACATCCGCCGAGATCGACGCGCTGCTCGTCAACTTGAAGAAGAAGGGGACGACGCTCGTGGTCGTGACCCACAACATCCCCAGCGCGCGCCACGTCGGCGACGAGCTCGCCATGCTTCACGAGGGGCGCATCATTGCTCAGGGCACCGCCGAGGAGCTCGATCGCAGCGATGACGAAATGGTGCGCGCGTTCATGCGATCTGAAGGCTCAGGGTAAGGGAGGCGATCCGGAGATGATTTCTTCACGAGCGGTCGGCGCGGGCGCCTTTGTCGTCATCGGGCTCTTGTTGTTCGCCGTCGGGCTCTTCATGATCGGCGAGCGCCGCATGCTGTTCGAAAAGCGGTTTCCGGTCTACACGGAGTTCAAGCGACTCGGCGAGCTCGAAGTCGGCGCGACGGTGCGCGTCGCTGGCGCGACCGCGGGCGAGGTCACTGAGATTCAGCTGCCGGCGTCCCCCTCGGGGAGCTTCAGGGTCAAGATGGAAGTCCGCGAGGCCTTGCATCCGATCATCAGAACCGATTCGATCGCGGCGACGCAGACCGAGGGGCTCATTGGGGGTGTCTTCCTCAATATTTCCGCCGGCACGGAGGCGGCACCGCTGCTCCCGGACGGCGGAACCATACCCGGGCGCGAACCGTTTGCGATTGCGGACCTTCTGCAGCAGGCAAGCGACACCATCACGATCGTGAATCAGACGGTGACCGAACTGCGCGGCGACGTCGAGACCGCCGTCAAGCAGGTGGCGCTGACCGCCGAAGACGCGCACGCCATGGTCGAGGAGATCCGTCCCGATATCGAAGCGTTTGCCAGGAACGGCAAGCAGATCTCGCAGGATGCGCGCGAGATGGTAGCGAACATCAACGCGGGCAACGGAACCCTCGGGAAATTGATCCACGACGACGCGCTCTACGAACGCGCGAAGGGGATCGCGGACCAGGTGCAGATGGTGACGGCCAACGTGCGCCAGGTCACCGAGGAGGCGAGGCACGCGATCGTCGACTTCCGGTCAAAGGAAGGTCCAGCCCAGGGACTCTTCGCCGACATGCGCATGACGCTGGGTCAGGCGCGCGAAGCGACTGCCGATCTCGCCGACAACATGGAGGCCATGAAGCACAACTTCCTGTTGCGCGGCTTCTTCAACAAGCGCGGCTATTACGACCTCGCGTCCATTTCTCCGGCGGATTACCGAACAGGTGTGCTCGAAAACGGAAAACGAAAGGCCATGCGGATCTGGCTGAAGTCGAGCGTGCTGTTCGAGGTGAAGCCCGACGGGACCGAGTTGCTGACCGATGGCGGTCGCGCGCGCATCGATTCGGCGATGTCGACCTACCTCAAGTATCTGCCGTCGAACCCCATCGTCGTCGAAGGCTACGCTCCGGCGCCGACCGTGGCTGAGCAGTTCCAGTTTTCACGGAGACGCGCGGCATTAGTCCGTGCGTATGTGCTGAGTAAGTATGACGTGCCGGCGCAGAATGCGGGCTTCATCGGTTTGGGCGAGGAGGCACCTGGCAGTCCCGAGGGCGATCGTTGGGATGGTGTGTCTCTAACGTTGTTTCTCGATCGAGCCGCGTTGCAGTTCGTCAATACCGCGACCCGGTAGTGGCACCCGTTTTGGAAGCCAGTTAGTCCAGGCCATGGAAAGGGAGGACGTGTGAACGATTCTCGAATGATGGTGGGAGGTGCGTTGGTTGGCGCGCTCATCGGGGCGGCGGCCACTTATCTCTTCTTTACCGACGCCGGCAAAGGCGTTCGCGATCGGATGGAGCCTGCCGTGGACGACCTCCGCCGCGAATTCGCACGGTTCCAGAAGACGATCGTAAAAGTCGGGGAGATGGCGAACGAGGGCCTCCGCGTGGTGCATGAGTTCAACACCGCTCGTGCGCAGTCGTTTCCGAGCAGCGGGACCTCGCATTGAAGGGCTCGCCTCGCATCGAATGGACATTATGAACGCAGGAAATCTGGACACGACAAATCTACTGCTGGGCATCATGGCGGCAGTCAGCGTATTCGAAGCGATCCTGCTGATCGGGGTCGGGGTGATGGCCTACCGGCTCTATACCCAGGCCATACGCGCCGTCCGCGAGATCGAGGAGCGGCAAGTCGCTCCGCTGGTCGCCAAGGTGAACGCCCTGATGGTCCGAGTCGACGCCATCCTGCTGGATGTGAAGGAAGTCACTTCTCGTGTGACCGACCGCACCGAGCGGGTGGATGCGGCCATCCGCCACACGATGGACCGGGTCGACGAAACCGCGGGGCGTGTGCGCAGCTCCGTCTCGGCGCGCGTGAACCGCGTCCTTACTCTCGTTCACACCGCCCGCGCGGCGGTCGATGGTTTGTTTCACAATGGGCGGCGTCGATCCGGCGAGGCGCCGGAGCACGCGTGACCCACCTGGACAGCGGGGAATCCACAGGGAGGAGCAGCACAATGGCGGACAGCTTTGATCGATACGACAACGAAGGCAGCGGCGGCGGAGGTGGGTTCATGTTGGGCCTGCTGACGGGCACGGTGCTCGGGGCGGGCCTCGGCATGCTGCTGGCCCCGAAGGCCGGCGCGGAGCTCCGCGGGGCGATCGGTGACCAGGCGAAGACCTGGAGCAACGTCGCGAACGAGCAGTACAAGAAGGCCTCCGAGGCGGCGGGCACCTGGGCGGAGCAGGGACGCGACCTCGTCAACAAGGCGCGTGAAGCGGTGTCGCGCGGTGCCGATGAAGCGCGCAGCTACGCGAGCGGCCCCGGCGGCAGCGACTACAGCTCGGGCCCCTCGTCCTCGGGCAGCTCGTTCGGCAACGGATCGACCACCGGCAGCAAGACGGGGTCATCGTTCGGCACGACCTCGGGGTCGGGCGGCGATTTCGGTCGATCCTAGGAGAACGGGATAGGGGTTAGGGGTCAGGGGTTAGGGGTCAGGGGATAGGGATGAGGGGATAGGGGTGAGGGGTTAGGGGTTAGAGATTCGGGACGACCCTAACCCCTAACCCCTAACCCCTAACCCCTCATCCCTATCCCCTAACCCCTAATCCCTAACCCCTAACCCCTAATCCCTAACCCCTAACCCCTAATCCCTAACCCCTAACCCCTAATCCCTAACCCCTAACCCC
>Ga0208185_1000266_pt1 | contig 29380 bp, 29 predicted proteins | sample EasRivMeERMLT700_FD_187532 | JGI IMG/M metagenome (GOLD analysis project Ga0208185, IMG submission 187532) | Soil microbial communities from meander-bound floodplain in the East River, Colorado, USA - East River MetaG ERMLT700 (SPAdes) (version 2) | ecosystem: Environmental > Terrestrial > Soil... | reverse complement strand
TGAAACCCCGCAGGTCGCGTAAGCACCGGTGGTAACGGAAGCGCCGCGTGTGGTGGAAGCGCCCAAGCCGCAAGTGCTGCCAGGCCAGCTCGCGGTCGTGGAATCGGTGCGCGAAGTGAATGAGCCGGGCGACGCGAAGGGCGTCGGCGCGGTGGCCGGCGGCGTCGTCGGCGGCGTGCTCGGCAACAAGCTCGGCAAGGGCAAGGGGCTCGTCACGATCCTCGGTGCGGCCGGCGGTGCCTTCGCCGGGCACCAGATCGAGAAGCAGGCGCGCGCCGAGAAGCGCTGGGAGATCGGGGTGCGCCTCGATGACGGCTCGCAACGCACGCTGCCGAGCGACGTGGAGCCGGCCTGGCGCGCGGGTGATCGCGTGCGCCTGGTGAACGATCGGCTGGAGCGGGTCTAGCCCAGGACCTGCTTGAGGAGCGGCCCCATGCGCTCCACCGCGGCGCGGCCCTCCGCGATCGCCTCCTTGGCGCGGTGGAAGTCCATGGTGGCGAAGTCGGGCAGGAGCGGCGTGACCAGGGCGTCCGCGGGCTCGCCGGCGAGGCGGCTGCGCGCGACGCGCATCTCGACGATGTCGAGCGAGGTCAGGAAGACGTTGAAGATCGAGGGGATCGACGGCTCGTCCTGCTTGACGATCGACGGGTTATCCGGCTTGCCCTTGCTTTGCGCCTTGCCGGACATGAAGCGGCCGAGCCAGCTCGGCTCCTCGCGCGGCGCGACCTCGCGCTCCTTGCTCCGCCGGTAGGGTCCGAGCTTGCCCCAGCTCAGGTCCACCGCGACCACCAGGTCGGCGCCCATTGCGCGGCACATCGAGACCGGCACCGGATTGACGAGCCCGCCATCGACCAGCACCACGCCGTCGCGGATTACCGGCGTAAGCAGGCCGGGCATCGCGCAGGAGGCGCGCACCGCGTCGAGCACCTTGCCGCTGCGCAGCCAGAGCTCGCGGCCGGACTGCAGCTCGGTGGCGACCGCGCCGTACGGTATCGGCAGCTCGGCGATGTCGCTATCCTCGAAGATCGTGCCAAACAGCGTGAACAGGCGTGTGCCGCGGATGAGCCCGCCGCGCCAGGTCAGGTCCATCAGCCGCACCACCGTGGTCCACGCGAGGCCGGTGACCCACTCCTCGAGGCGATCGAGCTTGCCCGAAGCGTAGGCCGCGCCGACCAGCGCGCCGATCGAGGTGCCGCACACCAGGTCGGGCTTGATGCCGCGCTCCTCGAGCGCGCGGATCACGCCGATGTGCGCCCAGCCGCGCGAGCTGCCCGCGCCGAGCGCCAGTCCGAGACGCAGTTTGCGGCCCATGCGCCGCGAGTCTAAGCGCGAATCCGGTTCTTGGCTTCGGGGGTCAGCAGCGCGGAGGCGGCGACGAAATCTTCGAAGCGCTCGAGCTCGGCGGAAAGTGCCGCGCGCTCTTCCAGCAGGCGATTGAAGTGGACGTCGCAGGCCGTGATCGGCCGAGGGTGGCGGCCGATCTCCTCGGCCAGACGCTGCCTGCGTGCCAGCAAGATGCTGCGGATCTCGAGGCAAAGCGCCTCGATGTCGGGACTCGCCATCCACTCAGGATAGGCATTTTGCAGCGGCGGTGCTTTGCTCCCTATACGAGGCGCGTTTCACATGGCGGGAAGGCGCTCTCATTCGCCTTTGACCAGGCCGACGATGTCTTCGCCGTAGGCTTCGAGCTTTCTTGTGCCGATCCCAGAAATGCCGCGCAACGTTTCGAGCGACGACGGGCGCAGGCGCGCGATCTCCCTGAGGGTGGCATCGTGGAAGATGACGTAGGCGGGAACGCCGTGGCGACGCGCGGCTTCGACGCGCCAGGCGCGCAGCCGCTCGAACAGTTCCTGCGCCGCGACGGAGAGCATTGTGTGCGAGGGCTTGGCCCGGGCGCTGCGCCTGGGCTCGCGCCACGCGCGCAGCGCGACGCTGCGCTCGCCTTTCAGCACCGCTCGACTCTCGCCCGCGAGCCGCAGCGCGCCGTATGAGTCGTGATCGACCTGCAACAGACCGAGCGCGATGCATTGCCGGACGATCGCGCGCCATTCGCGGCCGCTGCGCTCCCGGCCGATGCCGAACGTGCTCAGCTTGTCGTGCTCGCGCTGCGCGACCTTGGCGGTGGCTTCGCCGCGCAGCACGTCGATGACGTGCATCGCGCCGAAGCGCTGGCCGGTGCGGTACACGCACGACATGAGCTGCTGCGCCGGCTGCGTGCCGTCAAAAGTGTCGGGCGGGTCGAGACAGCTGTCGCAGTTGCCGCAGGGCGCGGCCGCCTCGCCGAAATAGGCGAGCAGCCGCACGCGCCGGCACTCGGCGGCCTCGCAAAGGCCGAGCATGGCATCGAGCTTGGCCGCCTGGACGCGCTTCTGGGCCTCGCCGGCCTCGGATTCGTCGATCATGCGGCGCAGCTGCACTACGTCCTGCAGGCCGTAGGCCATCCACGCATCCGCCGGCAGGCCGTCGCGGCCGGCGCGGCCGGTCTCCTGGTAATAGCCCTCGACGCTCTTCGGCAGGTCGAGATGCGCGACGAAGCGCACGTCGGGCTTGTCGATTCCCATGCCGAAGGCGATGGTGGCGACCATCACGACGCCGTCCTCGCGCTGGAAGCGCTCCTGGTGGCGCCGGCGCGTGTCGCCGTCCATGCCGGCGTGGTAGGCGAGCGCGCCGAGGCCTTGCTCGGCGAGGAACGCCGCGGTGTCCTCGGTCTTCTTGCGCGACAGGCAATAGACGATGCCGGCGTCGCCGGCATGCTCGGCGCGGATGAAGTCGAGCAGCTGCCGGCGGGCGTCGTCCTTCTCGACGATGCGATAGCGGATATTGGGGCGATCGAAGCTCGACACGAAGACGCGCGCTTCGCCCAGCCGCAGCCGCTCGATGATCTCGGCGCGCGTCTGGGCGTCCGCGGTGGCGGTGAGCGCGATGCGCGGCACGCCGGGAAAGCGCTCGGCGAGCACGGCGAGCTGCAGGTACTCGGGACGGAAATCATGGCCCCATTGCGACACGCAGTGCGCCTCGTCGATGGCGAGCAGCGCGAGCGGGGTTTGTGCGAGCAGCTCGAGGCAGCGCTGCGTCAGTAGGCGCTCGGGCGCCACATACAGGAGATCGAGCTCGCCGCGCCGCGCACGGCCTTCCACCTGCGCCGCCTGCGTCCCGCTCAGCGTCGAATTGAGAAACGCCGCGCGCACGCCGAGCTCGGCGAGCGCCGCGACCTGGTCCTGCATCAGTGCGATGAGCGGCGAGACCACCACCCCGACGCCGTCGCGCAGCAGGGCCGGTATCTGATAGCAGAGCGATTTGCCGCTGCCGGTCGGCATGAGGACCAGCGCGTCTCCGCCACCGGTGACGTGCTCGATGATCTCTGCTTGGTGGCCGCGAAATCCCGGGTACCCAAAAACTTCTTTGAGGACCGCGAGCGCCTTACATTCGTTCAAAGATCGCCGCGATCCCCTGTCCGCCGCCGATGCACATGGTGACGAGCGCGTAGCGCTTCTGGGTGCGCTCGAGCTCGTAGAGCGCCTTCACCGTGAGGATGGCGCCGGTGGCGCCGATCGGATGGCCTAGGGCGACCGCGCCGCCGTTCGGATTCACCTTTGCCGGATCGAGGCCGAGGTCCCTCGTCACCGCCATTGCCTGCACCGCGAACGCCTCGTTCGATTCGACCACGTCCATGTCGGCGGGCTTGAGACCGGTTTTCTCGAACACCCGCTTAACGGCGGGAATCGGTCCGAGACCCATGAGCTGGGGCTCGACGCCGGCGTGGGCGTACGCCACGAGCCGCGCCATGGGCTTCGCATTTGCTTTTTTCGCAGCACCGGCTTCCATGAGGACGATGGCAGCACCCGCGTCGTTGATGCCCGAGGCGTTGCCGGCGGTCACAGAGCCGTCCTTCTTGAATACCGTTTTCAGCTTGGCGAGATCTTCCATCGTGGCCGTCGGGCGAACGTGCTCATCCGCAGTGAACTGCTCGACGCCTTTGCGCGTCTTGAGCTCGATCGGCACGATTTGCGACTTGAAATAACCCGCTTCGATCGCCTTGGCAGCCTTCTTGTGTGAGGCGATGGAAAATTCGTCCTGCTGCTGCCGCGTGAAGCCGTACTTCGCCGCGATGTTCTCCGCGGTGACGCCCATGTGGCCGTGGCCGAAGGGATCGTGCAGCGCGCCGGTCATCGCGTCGACCACCGTCGCGTCGCCCATGCGCTGGCCCCAGCGACCGGCGGGCAGGAAGTACGCGGCGCGGCTCATGCTTTCGGCGCCGCCGGCGACCGCGACGTCGCAATCGCCGAGCATCAGGTGCTGCGCCGCCGAGACGATCGCCTGCAGCCCGGAGCCGCACAGCCGGTTGACCGTCAGGCACGGCGTGCCGACCGGAATCCCGGCCTCGATCGCCGCGACGCGCGAGAGATACATGTCCTTCGCCTCGCCGTGGATCACGCTTCCCATGACGACGTGGCCGACGCGCGCCGGCTCGATCTTCGCGCGCGCCACGGCCTCCTTGATCGCAACCGCGCCCAGCTTCGTTGCGGCAAGCTCCTTCAGCGCACCGCCATAGTCGCCGATGCCGGTGCGCACGCCTGAGACGACGACCACCTCTCGCGCATTTTCCGATCTGCTCATTGCAGTCTCCCGTAGAGATCGTGCTCGTCCGCACGATCGATCAACACGTCCCTGAATTGTCCCGCCTGGCCTCCGGAAAAACGCACCAGGCCGTCGATCTCGGGCGCATCCGCGCTCGAGCGGCCGATCCCGGGTTCATCAATGAGTACTTTCACCGTTCGGCCGACCTTGCGCTTGAGTTTTTTCTCACTGATGTCCTGCTGAACGGCCATAAAGCGCGCGCGGCGCTCTTCCTTGACCTCGTCGCGCACTGCGCCGGGCAGCTCGTTCGCTGCAGCGCCGTCGACCGGCGAGTACGCGAAGCAGCCGACGCGATCGAGTTGCGCTTCTTCCAGGAAGGACAGCAGCTCCGAAAATTCAGCTTCGGTCTCGCCCGGAAACCCGACGATGAAGGTCGAGCGGATGGTGATATCGGGACAGATCGCGCGCCAGCCGCGGATGCGCTCGAGCACCTTCTCGGCGCTCGCCGGCCGCCGCATCAGCTTGAGGATGCGCGCGCTGGCGTGCTGGAACGGCACGTCGAGGTACGGAAGGATCCTGCCCTCGGCCATCAGCGGGATGACTTCGTCGACGTGCGGATAGGGATACACATAGTGCAGCCTCACCCAGACGCCGAGGTCACCGAGCGATCTGCACAACTCCGTCATGCGCGTCTTCGTGGGCTTTCCATGAACGAAGCCGGTTCGATACTTGACGTCGACGCCGTACGCGCTCGTGTCCTGGGAAATGACCAGCAGCTCCTTCACGCCCGCCTTCACCAGGTTCTCGGCCTCCTGCATCACTTCGCCGATCGGGCGCGACACCAGGTCGCCGCGCATGGAAGGAATGATGCAGAAGCTGCAGCGGTGGTTGCAGCCTTCGGCGATTTTCAGATAAGCGTAGTGCTGCGGCGTGAGCTTGATTCCCTGAGGAGGAACCAGGTCCGTGTAAGGGTCGTGCGGCCTGGGCAGGTGGGCGTGCACCGCCTTCATCACCGCCGGCGTGTCGTGCGGTCCCGTGATGGCGAGCACGGCGGGATGCGCCGCTCTGACTTTTTCCTGCCTGATCCCCAGACAGCCGGTGACGATCACCTTGCCGTTCTCGGCGAGCGCCTCGCCGATCGCGCCGAGCGATTCCTCGACCGCCGCGTCGATGAAGCCGCAGGTATTCACGATCACCAGGTCGGCCTGCGCATAGGTCTTGGAGGTCTCGTAGCCCTCGGCGCGCAATTGCGTGAGGATGCGCTCGGAGTCGACGAGCGCCTTGGGACAGCCGAGCGAGACAAACCCGATTTTCGGGCTACTGCTTTTCAGGATCGCTCTTGCCCGTCTGGGAGAAGCCGGGGAAGGAAAGGCCGGAGAACATGTTGCGCGCCTGGTTCTGCATCTGGTCCTGGAACTGCGCGAACATCTTCTGGCTCTGCTCCATGTAGGCCTGCATCAGGCTCTGCATCGCCGGCCCCTGCAGGTTCATGAACTGCGCCCACAGCTCCTGCGAGGCGCGCGAGTTGTCGCCGTACATCCTGCTCGACTGCTCCTGCAGCGCCTTCTGGATGTCCTGGAACGCGCGGATGTTCTTCTCGAGATACGTGCCCATCAGCCCCTGCATCGCGTGGCCGTAGAAGCGGATCAGCTGCGACAGCAGCTCGGAGGAAAACATCGGCACGCCGCCCGACTCCTCCTCGAGGATGATCTGCAGCAGGATCTGGCGCGTGAGGTCTTCGCCGCTCTTCGCGTCGACCACCTGGAATTCTTCCTGCTTCAGGACCATCTGCTTGACGTCGGCGAGCGTGATGTAGCTCGACGTCTTGGTGTCGTACAAGCGCCGGTTGGGGTACTTTTTGATCAGCCGGAGCTGGTTTTCCATCTTCGACTCTGCGAGCGCCACGGTCTAAATCTACTCCTTAATACATGTGCTGACCACCATTGATCGAGATGTTGGCGCCGGTGACGAACGCCGCTTCCTCCGAACAAAGGTAGAGGATCAGGCCGGCCACCTCGTCGGGCTTGCCGAGGCGCCCGATCGGGATCTGCGGCAGGATTTTCGAGTCGAGGATTTCCTTCGGGATCGCGGTGACCATCTTGGTGCCGATGTAGCCCGGCGAGATGGTGTTGACGGTGACGCCTTTGCGCGCGACCTCGAGCGCGAGCGCCTTGGTGAAGCCGTGGATGCCCGCTTTCGCCGCCGAGTAGTTGGTCTGGCCGAATGCGCCTTTCTGGCCGTTCACCGACGAGACGTTGATGACGCGGCCCCAGGCGCGGTCGACCATGCCGTCCATCACCTGCTTGGTCATGCTGAAGCACGAGTCGAGGTTGGTGCGCATCACGGCGTCCCAGTCTGCCTTGGTCATCTTCTTGAAGGTCATGTCGCGCGTGATACCCGCGTTGTTGACCAGGATGTCGACCGGACCCACCTCGGCCTGGATGGCTGCGATCTTGCGCGCGCAGTCGTCGTAATCGACCACGTCCACCGGAAAGGCGGCGAAGGAATGGCCCTTCCCTTTCATCTCCTCGAGCCACGACTTGTACTTCGTGTTGGACGGCGAATAGGTGACCACCACGCGGTAGCCTGCGCCCGCCATCTTGAGGGAAATCGTCTCGCCGAGACCGCCCATCCCACCGGTAACCACGGCGACGCGCTGCTTGGCCATTATCTCCTCCAGCTCATGTTACGAGCGGGAGAAAAGTCTACATCATGTGCATGCCGCCATTGACCGAGATGTTGGCGCCGGTGATGTAGCCGGCTTCCTCGGAGGCGAGGAACGCGACCACGGCGGCGATCTCCTGCGGCTTGGCGAGCCGGCCCATGGGGATCGAAGCGACGATCTGGTCGCGGATTTCCTGGCGGATCGCCATCACCATGTCGGTTTCGACGTAGCCCGGCGACACCGTGTTGACCGTGACGCCCTTGCGCACCACTTCCTGCGCCAGCGCCTTGGAGAATCCCGCCATCCCCGCCTTCGCCGCGGAGTAGTTGGTCTGGCCGAACTGGCCTTTGATCGCGTTGACCGACGAGATGTTGATGATGCGGCCCCAGCCGCGCTCGCTCATGCCGTCGATCACCTGGCGCGTGACGTTGAACACGCTGTTCAGGTTGGTGTTGATCACCGCCATCCAGTCCTGCTCGGTCATGCGCTTGAACACCGAGTCGCGCGTGATGCCAGCGTTGTTGATGAGGATGTCGATCGGCCCGACGACCGAGCGCACGTTATAGAACATCTCGGCGCAGGAGTCGAACTCCGAGACGTCGCCCTCGGCGGCGTGCACGCGGTAGCCTTCGCCGCGCATGCGCTCGAGCCACTCGGCTTTCTTCTCGTAGCCTGGCAGGCAGCCCGCGACCACGGTGTGGCCCGCGCGCCCGAGGCGCCGGCAGATCGCGCTGCCGATTCCGCCCATGCCGCCGGAGACGAAGGCGATGCGCGCCACTGCGGGCAGCGACTCGTCGCGCCACGCCTCCGGCCGTTGCACCACTTCAGCTTGGTTTCCCATGTTTCTCATTTTCCCTTTCTATCTTTCCACGGCTAGCGCGACACCCATCCCTCCGCCTATGCACAGCGACGCAAGGCCTCGCCTTGCATCGCGTTTCTGCATCTCGTGAAGCAGCGTCACCAGAATGCGACAGCCGGAGGCGCCGATCGGGTGACCGAGCGCGATCGCGCCGCCGTTCACGTTGACCTTGGCCGTGTCCCAGCCCATCTGGCGGTTCACCGCGATGGCCTGGGCGGCGAACGCTTCGTTGATCTCCATGAGATCGAGATCCTTCGGCTCCCAGCCGGCGCGCGCGAGCGTGCGCTTGGACGCCGGCACCGGCCCCATGCCCATGTATTTCGGATCGACGCCCGCAGAGGCAAAGGCTTTTATCTTGGCCAGGGGTTTTAGTCCGAGCTCCTTTGCCTTCTTTGCCGATGCCAGAACCACGGCGGCGGCGCCATCGTTGATGCCCGAGGCATTGCCGGCGGTCACGCTGCCGTTCTTGTCGAACGCGGGCTTGAGGCCCTTCATCGCCTCGAGCGTTGCGCCGTGGCGCGGGTATTCGTCGTCGGCGAACATCACCGGCCCTTTGCGCGACGGAATCTCGACCGCGATGATCTCGTCCTTGAACTTCCCGGCCTTCTGTGCGGCCTCGGTCTTGTTCTGGCTCTTCACCGCGAATTCGTCCTGCTCCTCGCGCGTCACCGCGTACTCCTTGGCGACGTTCTCGGCGGTGACGCCCATGTGGTACTGGTTGTAGACGTCCCACAGGCCGTCAACGATCATGGTGTCGACCATCTTCGCGTCGCCCATGCGAAAGCCGTCGCGCGATCCCATCAGCGCGTGCGGCGACAGGCTCATCGACTCCTGGCCGCCCGCCACCACGATGTCGGCGTCACCGTGCGCGATCGACTGCGCGCCGAGCATCGCCGCCTTGAGTCCCGAGCCGCACACCTTGTTGATGGTCATTGCCGGGATCATGTGGGGCAGGCCCGCCTTGATCGCGGCCTGGCGCGCGGGGTTCTGGCCGACGCCCGCGGCCAGCACCTGGCCCATGATCACCTCGGACACCTGCTCGGGCGCGACACCCGCGCGCTCCAGCACCTTGCGGATGATGAGCGCGCCGAGATCCGCGGCCGGCGTCTTGGCGAGACTGCCGCCGAACTTGCCGATCGGGGTGCGGGCTGCGCCGACGATATAGATCTCTTCCATGCGGCCTCCTCTAATAAATTCTCTGCTTCACGTAACGACCGGGCGCGGGCTCGATCGGCTTGTATTTCGCGCTGCCCTGTCTTGCCGGCGCCTTGCGGCTGCCGCCGCCGTGCCCGGCCAGCCAGTCCGACCAGCGGGGCCACCAACTCCCGGGGTGTTCAATAGCTTTCTCGAGCCACATTTCTGGATCCTCGGGATAACGCTCACCGACCCAGTGGCTGCGGCGCTTCTTCGCCGGCGGATTGATGACGCCGGCAATGTGGCCGCTCGCCCCGAGCACGAACGTCTGATCCTCGCTTGCCAGATGGGCGAGGGTCCGGTAGGCGGAGCGCCACGGCACGATATGGTCCTCGCGCGTCGAGAACACGAACACCGGGAGGGCCACCTTGCGCAAGTCCACCGGCACCCCGCAATTGGCCAGGGCGCCGGGAACACAGAGCTTGTTCTCCAAATAGGTGTTGCGCAGGTAGTAGCAGAACATCGGTCCCGGCAGATTGGTTCCGTCCGAGTTCCAGTAGAGCAGATCGAAGGCCGCGGGCCGCGCGCCCCTGAGGTAGTTGTTCACGACGTACGGCCATACCAGATCATTGGCGCGCAGGCTCGAGAAGACGAAGTCGAGCTCCGCGCCCGGCATCACGCCGCCGCGCCCGATGGCCGCTTCGCGCGCCGCCACGCTCGCCTGGTCCACGAAAATGCCGATCTGCCCGGTGTCGGAGAAGTCGAGCATCGTGGTGAGAAAGGTCGCGCTGGCAACCCAATCTTCCTTTTTTGCTGACAAAACGGCGAGGGCCGCGCCGAGCAGCGTGCCGCCGACGCAGAAACCGAGGGCGTTGACCTGATCGCTCTTCGCGATCTCTTGGGCCAGCCGCAGCGCCCTGAAGATGCCTTCCTCCAGATAGTCGTCCCAGGTGTAATGGCCCTGTGGCTTCTCGATATTGCGCCAGGACACCATGAATACGGTATGGCCCGATGCCACCGCGTGAGCGACGAACGAGTTCTCGGCCTGCAGGTCGAGGATGTAGTACTTGTTGATGCAGGGCGGGACCATCACCAGCGGGCGCCGCGCCACCTCCGGCGTGGTCGCCTTGTACTGGATGAGCTGGATCAGCTCGTTCTCGTACACCACCTCGCCCGGCGTGACGGCAAGATTGCGGCCGACCTCGAAGGCCGACTCGTCGGTCTGGCTGATGCGCTTCCTGCGTACGTCGCCAAGCAGGTTGGCGAGCCCCCGCGCCAGGCTTTCGCCGCGCGTATCGAGCGCCTGGCGCAGCGCGTCGGGATTGGTCGCGGGAAAATTCGCCGGGCACATCGCATCGATCCACTGGCGCGCGGCGAAGCGCGCCCGCTCCTTGGCGTGCGGCTCGAGCGCGGCGGCGTCGACCAGCTCCTCGACATAACGCGCCGCCAGCAGGTAGGACTGCTTCAGATAGTCGTAGAACGGGTTGTCGCGCCATTCGCTTGCGGCGAAGCGCCGGTCGCCGGGTTCGGGCGCGGCGAGGGTCTCGCGCTTGCCGGAGGCGAGCGTCGCCCAAAGGCGCGCCTGCCTCTCGAAGTAGCTGCGCTGCAGCGAAGAATTGCTCCACGGAAGGGCGCTGGCGGCCGCCGGGGCGCTCGCCAGCACTCGCATCCAGCCCTGCGTGACCTCATTGCTGGACTGCGCGATCGCCGCCAGCAGGGCGTCTGGGGAACCAGGGTGCATCGCGGGCGATTTTGCGACGCACAACGGGAGCCGTCAAATGATTCTTAAACCACTGACGCAATAGTCCTTTTTGCTTAGTGCGGTAGCACCGCCCGGACCATTGCGATCGCCCCGATTCCGAGGGCGATCAGGAGGGCCTGGGAAGCGGTGTCGCGCAGTTCCGGCCGGCGGTGCAAACCGGGGATCAGGTCGGCGACCGCGACGTAAAGCATGCTCGCCGCCACGATGCCGAGCAGCGTCGCCTCGAGGTCGACGAAGAACTGCAGGCCGAAGTAGCCGACGACGCCGCCGACCACCGTCCCCGCCGACGACAGCAGGTTCATCGCGAGCGCGCGCAGCCGCGTATAGCCCGAGTGCAGCAGGATCAGGAAGTCGCCGACCTCCTGCGGGATCTCGTGCGCGATGATCGCCACCGCGGTGACGACGCCGAGCTCGACGCTCTGCAGGAAAGCGGCGGCGATCAGCACCCCGTCGACGAAGTTGTGCACCGTATCGCCGACGATGATCAGCGCGCCGCTGCGCCCGTGATCGTGCGGCCTCGCGTGCGGGTCGTGGACTTCGCAGTTCTCCGTATGGCAATGGCGCCACAGCAGCAGCTTCTCCAGCACGAAGAACCCGAAGATGCCGCCGAGGATCGCGAACGCAACCTGGTGCGCCTCGCCCTGCTCGAAGGCGTGCGGGATGATCTCGAGGAAGGCCGCGCCGAGGAGCGCGCCGATAGCGAACGACACGAGCATCGGTACCCACGTTGCGCGCAACGCGAGCGAAGCCGCGGCGAGCCCGGCTGAGAGCGTGCCGCCCACCACGCTTGCGGCGAGGATCCAGGCGAGTGTCATTGGGGGGCTGGATTCTACGCCAGCCAGATCAGCGCTCCCATGCGTTCAGCCGTTCGATCACGGCGATAGGAAAAAAAGCGGTCGGGTTCTGAATAGGTGCATAAGCCGCCGCCGGTCACGCTTTTCAGGCCGGCGAGCTTGCGCCGCGCCACCGCGTACAGGTCTAGCAGCCAATGCCCGGGGCGGGTCGGACGGAAAGCGCTCTCGTAGCCGCGAAAGGCGGCGCGCACCTCGTCTCCTACCTCATAAACGCGCGGCCCGATCGCCGGCCCGAGCCACGCCAGCAGCTTGTTCGGCGCAACGCCCATTGCCTCGACCGTCGCCTCCAGCACGCCGCCGGCGAGTCCGCGCCACCCGGCGTGCGCCGCCGCCACCGCGGTGCCGGTCTCATCGGCGAACAGCACCGGCATGCAATCGGCGATCTGCACCACGCATACGCTTCCGGCTTTTCGCGCCAGCGCGGCATCGCCTTCGGGTTGCGGATTCCTGTCGAGATCGACGACTCCCTTGCCATGAACCTGCTTCAGCCAGGCGGGATCGCCGGGCAGCAATGCGCGAAGCTTCTGCCTCACGTCCTCGCGCTTCAGGTCGCCGAACGCGCGCGTGGTGACAAAGGCGCGCACGCCCGCAGGCGCCTGCCAGTCAGGCTTGATCACGCAGCGTGTCCACGAGGCGCTTCAGGTCGCGCGGCAACGGGGATTTCCACGAGACAACCTCGCGGGTCCTGGGGTGAACCAGTTTCAATTCCGTGGCATGCAGAGCCTGGCGCGGGAAGCTGATCCCGTGGCGGGTTCCGCGCCGGTAGGTCTCGTCGCCGACCAGCGGATGGCGGATGTGCTGGAAGTGCACCCGGATCTGGTGCGTGCGGCCGGTCTCGAGCCGGCATTCGACGAGCGCCGCGCGCCCGAAGCGCTCGAGCACGCGATAAGCGGTGCGCGCTTCCTTGCCGCGATGAGTGACCGCCATCCGTGTGCGCGCGCGGACGTCGCGGCCGACCGGTGCGTCGATCATGCCGCTCGCCGGCGGATCGCCCTGCACCACCGCAAGGTAGACACGGCGCATGCTGCGGTCCGCGAGCTGCTTCACGAGCTCGGCCTGCGCCGACACGGTCTTCGCCACGACCAGGAGGCCGCTCGTGTCCTTGTCGAGGCGGTGCACGATGCCGGCGCGCGGCACCCCGCCGAGCGCGGGCGCATGCGCGAGCAGCGCGTTGAGCAGGGTGCGGTCGGGCTGGCCGGCGCCGGGATGCACGACCAGCCCGGCGGGCTTGTCGATCACGATGAGCTCGGCGTCCTCGAACACCACCTTGAGCGGCATGCGCTGCGCCTGCGGCGCGGCGGCGTCGGGGACTCGCGGCGGCCGCAACGCGATGCTCTCTCCGCCCGTGACCGCGTGGTTCGGCGCGAGGCGCTTGCCGTCGATCGTGATGTGGCCGGACTTGAGCCACGCCTGCAGCCGGTTCCTCGAGTACTGCGGAAAGAGCCGTGCCAGCGCCTGGTCGAGGCGCAGCCCGCCGAGCGCCGCGGGCACGCTCTCCGTCATCGGGGCCGCAAAGGCCGCGTCCCATTCCATAGCGGAGAGGTCCGCCTGACGGCTACGGTTATAATTTTTTTCCCGCATGCGCCTCCTAATTGTAGTGCTCGCGCTGCTGCTCGCCGCTTGCGCCACCGATCTCGACGAAGAGACCGCCGGCTGGTCGGCGCAGCGCCTCTACGGCGAGGCGAAGGACGCGATGTCCTCCAACGACTGGCCGCGCGCGATCAAGTACCTCGAGAAGCTCGAGGCGCGCTACCCCTACGGGCGCTTCGCGCAGCAGGCGCAGCTCGAGATCGCCTACGCGCACTGGAAGGACGGCGAGCGGGCGTCGGGGATCGCGGCGGTGGACCGCTTCATCAAGATGTATCCGAACCACGCCAACGCCGACTATGCCTGGTACCTGAAGGGGCTGATCAACTTCAACGACCAGCACGGCATGCTCTCGCACCTCGCCACGCCCGACATGAGCGATCGCGATCCGAAGTCGACGCGCGAGTCGTTCAACGCCTTCAAGGAGGTCGTGACGCGCTTCCCCGACTCGAAATATGCGGCGGACTCGGCGGCGCGCATGCGCTACCTCGTCAACGCGCTCGCCTCGCACGAAGTGCATGTCGCGCGCTACTACATGAAGCGCGGCGCCTACCTCGCGGCCGCGAACCGCGCACAGTTCGCGATCCAGCACTACCCGCAGGCGCCGGCGATCGAGGAGGCCGTATTCGTGCTGGTGCTCGCCTACGACCGCCTCGGCATGGACGCCCTGCGCGACGCCGCCGATCGCGTGATGCGCAGCAACTTCCCGGACAGCCACTATCTCAAGCCCGGCGGCCTGCGCAAGGACGTGCCCTGGTGGCGGCTGTGGGACCCCGACTGGTGAGCAAGGTCCTGGTGATCGGCGCGGCCGGGATGATCGGCCGCAAGCTCGTCGAGCAGCTGCGCGGGAAAGAACTGATCCTGCACGACGTGGTGCCGTTCGAGGGCGCGAGCGCGGTGTCGGACCTGTCCGCGCCGGGCGAAGCGGAAAAGCTCATCGCCGCGCGGCCCGACACGATCTTCCATCTTGCCGCGGTCGTCTCGGGCGAGGCCGAGGCGGACTTCGACAAGGGCTATCGCGTCAACCTGGATGCGACGCGGCGCCTCTTCGAAGCGATCCGGAAAGAAGGATACAAACCGCGTGTGGTCTTCACTTCATCCATCGCGGTGTTCGGCGCGCCGTTTCCCGAGGCGATCGGCGACGAGTTTCTGAATGCGCCGCTCACGAGCTACGGCACGCAGAAGGCGATCGGCGAGCTATTGCTCTCGGACTACAGCCGGCGGGGGTTCATCGACGGCATCGGCATCCGCCTGCCGACGATCTGCGTGCGGCCCGGAAAGCCGAACAAGGCGGCTTCCGGCTTTTTCTCGGGCATCATCCGCGAGCCGCTCTCCGGGCAGGAAGCGGTGCTGCCGGTGCCCGACAGCGTGCGTCACTGGTTTGCCTCTCCGCGCGCCGCCATTGCCTTTTTGCTTCATGCTTCCAAAATCGATAGCGAGCAGCTCGGCACGCGGCGCAACCTCAGCATGCCGGGAGTCAGCGCGACGGTGGCCGAGCAGATCGAGGCGCTGCGAAAGGTCGCCGGCGACAAGGTCGCGCGTCTCATCCGGCGCGAGCCCGACCCGACGATCATGCGCATCGTCGAGGGCTGGCCGCGGAACTTCGACGCGAAGCGGGCGCTCGCCCTTGGCTTCCGCGCCGACAAGAGCTTCGAGGAGATCATCCGGATCCACATTGAGGATGAACAAAAAATGCCTTCACCTCAGCCAGGTCGCGGGTGAGCTTCATCGGCGGGAGGCTCCTGAGGATCTGCCGGCCGTAGGCCTTCGACGCTAGGCGCGGGTCGCACAGCATCAGCACGCCGCGATCGGCCTCGTCGCGGATCAGCCGGCCGGCGCCCTGCTTGAGGCTCAGCACCGCTTGCGGCAGCTGCAGCTCGGTGAACGGGTTGCCGCCGCGGGCGCGGATTGCCTCGATGCGCGCCGCGAGCACCGGGTCGTCGGGCGGCGCGAACGGCAGCTTGTCGATCACGACCAGAGAGAGCGCATCGCCGCGCACATCGACGCCTTCCCAGAACGACTGGCTGCCGAGCAGCACCGCGTTGCCGAGCGCCCGAAAGCGCGCGAGCAGCTCGCTGCGCGAGCCGCTGCCCTGCACGAGCAGCGGATAGGGCAGGGCGCCACGCAGGCGCCCCTGCGCCTCGCGCAGGCGCTGCTCCGCGCGGCGCAGCGCGCGCAGCGTGGTGAAGAGGAGAAAGGCGCGCCCGCCGCTCGCCTCGAGCACCGGGAGCGCGGCGTCGACCACCGCGTCGGTGTACGCCGCCTCGTTCGGATCCCCCGGCAGCCCTTTCGGCAGATAGAGCAGCGCCTGGCGCGCGAAGTCGAAGGGGCTCGCCCAGCGGCGCGCCGCCGCCTGCGGCAGGCCGAGCTCGCGCGTGAAATGGCCGAAGTCCTCGCCCACCGCCAGGGTCGCCGAAGTGAAGATCCAGGCGCGCGGATGGTCGTCCATCTGGCGGCTGAAAAGCTCCGCCGAGGAAAGCGGCGTCGCGTGCAGCCGCACGGCATGGGCGAACACTTCCACCCAGCGCACCTCGTCGGCGGGCTCGGTCTCGCGCATGCGCACCACCGTGGCGAGCGCCGCGCCGGCGCGCCGTGCGCAGGAGTCGAGGCCCTCCGAGCGCTCGGCCTGCGCCTCGAGCGGGCTGCGCAGGGTCTTTAGCTCCCTTTGCACTACCTGCAGGGCATCGGAGAAACCCGGTATATGCAAAGCCTGCTTCCAGGCGAGCCGGGGCGTGGCGTCGCCGAACACAAGCCGCAGGTCGCGCGCCGCCTTGTCCAGGCGGTTGGCGAGCCGCTCGACCTCGGGCGAGGCGCCGCCGGCGCTGCGCAGCTCCGCGCGCGCGTCGCGCGCGAGATCGACCAACTGCGCGCTCGATACGCTCTCGCCGAAGAAGAGGCGCGCGGTCTCGGGCAGCTGGTGCGCCTCGTCGAACACGACCGTATTGCACGCCGGCAGCAGCTCGGAGATGCCTTCGTCGCGCAGCACGACGTCGGCGAAAAAGAGATGATGGTTGATCACCACCACGTCGGCGGCGAGCGCGTTGCGCCGCGCGCGCATCACGAAGCAGTCGCCGTAGTCCGGGCAGGTCTGACCGAGGCAGTTGTCGCGCGTCGACGTGGCGTGTATCCACACCGGCGCGTCTTCCGGCACATCGGCGAGATCGGCGCGGTCGCCCGTCGCCGATACGGCGGCGAAGCGCTCAATGCGCCTTAGCTGTTTCGCCTCTTCCGGAGAAGGCACGCCCGCCTCGGCGGCGCGCCGCAGGCGATACAAGCACACATAATTGGCCCGCCCCTTGAGGAGCGCGGCGCTTGCGCCCGTGGCGAGCGCGGCGCGCACCGCCGGCAGGTCGCGGTCGAACAGCTGATCCTGGAGCGTCTTGGTCCCGGTGGAGACGATCACCTTGCCGCCGGCGAGCAGCGCGGGCACCAGGTACGCGAAGGTCTTGCCGGTGCCCGTCCCGGCTTCGGCTACGAGCACCCCCGTACGCGCCATCGCGTCGTGGATCGCCTGCGCCATCTCGACCTGCTGCGGGCGCAGCTTGAACGCGCCGACCGCCTTGGCGAGCGGGCCGTCGGCGGCGAACGCGTGCTCGAGCGCGGTCTTCAGTTCAGCTCCTCCACCTTGACCCACACGCGGCGCGACCCGGTGGCGCGCGCGCTGCTCGCCGAGGCGATGCCGCGGGCGTCGCGCGCCGCGCTCGACGCGATGCCGCCGATTTCGATCCACTCTCCCAGCCGGGTAGTGACCGTGGTGGCTAGGCGCTGGCCCTCGACGCTGCCGGGCCGCGCTCCCGCAGTCTCGCGCTGCTGCGCGATTTCGAGCAGCACCTCGCCGCCCGAGAGTCGCGGCACGACTTCGAATCCGCTCGCGATGTCCTGGATCACGGTTGCCCCGGGCGTGCGCAAGGGCCGGGACTCTCCGGTAAAGATCATCGCGCGCCCGCCCTCCAGCACTTGCATACGCTGGTCGACGCGCTCATCGGCGGTCCTGCGCGAGTCCTGCGCGCTGATGCCCACCCGCGCGCCTCCGCTGCCGACCGTGCCGCTCGCTTCGATGGCACGGCGCCCGCGCTCCTGCGCATCGTCGAATCGCACCGAGATCTGCAGGCGCTTCGCCGGCCGGTCGATCGCTTCCAGGGCGCGCCTGATTTCAGCAGCGTTGCCGGGGGTTGCTCGCAGGAAGAGCTGGCCGCGGCTCCCGCTCAGCGTGCCGCCGGGCTCGACCATCGGTTGCAGCGCGGGCAGCACCTGCTCGACGCTGCGGTGGCGGAGCGGAATGATTTCAAGGGCTTGCTGCGCAGACAGGACGCTCGCGAGGCAAGCCAGGGCCACGGCGGGTACCAACCGGACTAGGTTCGAGCGATTCATCCCTTTCCCATGAACGCGCCATCCTTCGGAACGTGTACGGAGCGCGGCCATTATGAGGCTGGGGCTATTTCTGCTCGCCTGCCTTTTCGGTTTCCCCTGCTGGGGCGGGAACGACGGCGCGACCACCGATCGCGATCGGCCCTTGATCCACGCCCTGCAGGCGCTGGGCGTGCAGTACCGCTACGGCGGCCGCTCTCCCGAGACCGGCTTCGATTGCAGCGGTCTCATCACCCACGTTTTCGAGCGCGCTTGGGGAATGCTCCTGCCCCCCGGTACCGCGGCGTTGAGCAAGGTCGGAACGGCCGTCAAGGCGAAAGAGCTCGAGCCGGGCGATCTTGTGTTCTACAACACGCGCAACCGGCCCTACTCGCACGTCGGCATCTATCTGGGCGACGGGCGCTTTCTCCATGCGCCGCGTTCCGGAGCAACGGTACGCGTGGAAAGCCTCCAGACGCCCTACTGGCGCACGCGCTTCAATGGCGCACGGCGCCTCGATCCACCCACTTTTTAGCTGATAACGGTTCTCGTTGACAGAGTTGGATGAGAGTCCTTATCATTTAGGGATACTTCTCAACTCTGGATCAACATGACTGTTTTTAAAGGGATTACCCTTGCGCTCGCCGGGCTGCTCGCGGGCTCTGCGTCGGCGCAAGACCAGGTCCTCAACCTCTACTCGTCGCGCCATTACCAGACCGACGAGGCGCTCTACACGAACTTCACCAAAGTCACCGGCATCAAGATCAACCGCATCGAGGGCGGCGAAGATCCGCTCATCGAGCGCATCCGTAACGAAGGCGAGCGCAGCCCCGCCGACGTGCTGATCACCGTGGACGCCGGCCGCCTGTGGCGCGCCGAGCAGATGGGCCTGTTCCAGCCGGTGAAGTCGGCGACGCTCGATTCGCGCATCCCGGCGAACCTGCGCGAGCCGAGCGGCCTGTGGTACGGCTTCTCGACACGCGCGCGCGTCATCGCCTACAACAAGGCGAACGTGAAAGCGGGCGAGATCCGCAACTACGAGGACCTGGCGGATGCCAAGTGGAAAGGGCGCGTGTGCATGCGCTCCTCCACCAACATCTACAACCTCTCGCTGCTCGGTGCGATCATCGATCACCTCGGCGAAGCGAAGGCCGAAGCCTGGGCGAAGGGCGTACGCGCCAACCTGGCGCAGGACCCCAAGGGCGGCGACACCGACCAGCTCAAGGCGGTCGCCGCCGGGCAGTGCGACGTCACCATCTCCAACCAGTACTACTACGCGCGCCTGCTGCGCTCCGACAAGCCTGACGAGCGGCAGACCGGCGAGAAGATCGGCATCGTGTTCCCGAACCAGGCCACCTGGGGAACGCACGTCAACATTTCGGGAGCGGGCGTGCTGAAGAACGCGCCGCACCGCGAGACGGCGATCAAGTTCCTCGAGTACCTGGCGAGCGACGAGGCGCAGCGCTACTTCGCCGACGGCAACAACGAGTGGCCGGTGGTGGCGAGCGTCAGGATCGACAACCCGGTGCTCAAGATGCTGGGTGATTTCAAGCGCGACCCGCTGAACGTGGCGGTGCTCGGCAAGAACCAGCCGAGCTCGCAGAAGGTCTACGACCGCGTCGCCTGGAAGTAGCGTCTCGAAACGTAAATCACCGGGAGTAATCCCGCCGCAACGATCGCCAGCGAAGGAAGAGCGGCCTCTGAAAGCCGCTCGTCCTTCGCCAGGTTGTACGCCTCGACTGCGAGCGTATCGAAGTTGAACGGCCGCAGCGCGAAGGTCGCCGGCAGCTCCTTCAGCACGTCGACGAACACCAGCAGCGCAGCCGTGGCGAGGCTCGGCGCGAGCAGCGGCACGTGCACCCGCGCGAGCGCCGCCGCCGGGGTGGCGCCGAGCGAGCGCGCCGCGTCTTCCATGCTCGGCGTGATCTTGGCGAGCCCCGCGTCCGTGGTCTGCAGCGCGACCGCCAGCAGCCTCACCAGGTAGGCGTACACCAATACGGCAATGGACCCTGTGAGCAGCAGGCCGAACCGGACGCCGAAGACCCCCTCGAGCCAGCCGGCGAGCGCGTTGTCGAGCCGGCCGAGCGGCACCAGCACGCCGACCGCGATCACTGCCCCGGGCACGGCATAGCCCAGCCCGGCCAGGCGATTGGCGGCGGCGACGAGCGGGCTGCGCGTGAGGCGCGCGGCATAGACCATGACCAGCGCGAGGCCCACGGCGATCAGCGCCGTGAGCGCCGCGATGCCGAAGCTGTTCGCGACGAGGGAACCGAGGCGAGCGAGGGGAATCGTTTCATGAAAAGCGAGAACGGCAAGCAGCAGCGCCGGCAAGGCGAAGCCGAACACCACCGGGGCGGCGCAGGCGACGAGCGCGGCGGCTGCGCCGACGCCGCGCAGGCGATGCGGGCGTGCTTTCCGCGGCGCGATCCCGTGGTAGGCGGCGCGGCCGCGGTTCGCGCGCTCGAGCGCGAGCAGCACCACGACGAAGCCGAGCAGGCAGGTGGAAAGCTGCGCCGCGGCCACGCTGTCGCCCATCGACAGCCAGGCCTTGAAGATCCCGGTGGTAAACACTTCGACGCCGAAATAGGACACGGTGCCGAAATCGGCGAGCGTCTCCATCAGCGCGAGCGTCGCACCGGCGACGATCGCCGGCCGTGCGAGCGGCACTGCCACCCGCAGGAACGCGCCGAGCGCGCCGTGCCCGGCGAGCCGCCCCGCCTCGATCGCGCTGCGCGAGAGATCCTGGAACGCGGTGCGCGCGATCAGGTAGACGTAGGGGTAGAGCGCGAACGACAGCATCGCCGCGGCGCCGGGGAGCGAGCGCACTTCCGGAAACCAGTACTCGCGCGCCTGCCAGCCGGTCGCCGCGCGCAGCGCCGACTGTACCGGCCCGGCGAACTGCAGCCAGTCGGTATAGGCGTAGGCCATCACATAGGCCGGCATCGCGAGCGGCAGGAGCAGCGCCCACTCGAGCCACTCGCGTCCCGGAAAGCGGTACGCCGTGACCAGCCATGCGGCCACGACGCCGATCGTGACGACGCCGCATGCGACCGCCACGAGCAGCAACGCGGTATTACCGACGTAGCGCGGCAGCGCGGTCGCCGCGAGATGGCTCCACAGGTCGCTCGCGCCGCCGAAAAAGCTCGCCACCACCGAGACAACCGGGAGCGCGAGCAGCGCGGCGACCAGGAGGGCAGTACCCCCCAGCAGGCCTAAGGTCTTTAAATTCAACGGCTTCGTTTTTATCGGAAATGAGAATTATTACTATAATCGAGCATGCTTCTCGAAGTCGAAAACCTGCGCCACGCCTACGGCGACCAAGAGGTCGTGCGCGGCCTCAGGTTCTCGCTCGCTCGGGGCGCGATCGGCTGCCTGCTCGGTCCGAGCGGCTGCGGCAAGACCACGGTGCTGCGTTGCATAGCGGGGTTCGAGGCCGTGCAGGAAGGAGAAATCCGGCTCGCCGGCCGCGTGGTTTCCGGAGCCGGCGTCATGGTGCCGCCGGAAAGGCGCCGCATCGGGATGGTGTTCCAGGACTACGCGCTATTTCCTCATCTTTCCGTCGCGGCCAACATCGCCTTCGGCCTGCATGCGTCGCCGCAGGCGGAGCGCGCGGTGCGCGTACGCGAGCTCGCCGCGCTGGTCGGCCTCGCCGCGGCGCTCGACAAGTATCCGCACGAGATCTCCGGCGGGCAGCAGCAGCGCGTCGCCCTCGCCCGCGCGCTGGCGCCGCGCCCGGAGCTCCTGCTGCTCGACGAGCCGTTCTCGAACCTCGACGTCGACCTGCGCGAGCGCCTGTCGCTCGAGGTGCGCGACATCATCAAGGCGAGCGGCGCCACCGCAGTGCTGGTGACGCACGACCAGCAGGAGGCCTTCGCCATGGCCGACGAGATCGGCGTCCTGCACGACGGCCGCATCCAGCAATGGGACAGCCCGTACAACCTCTACCACCGGCCGGCCAACCGCTTCGTCGCCGACTTCGTCGGCCAGGGCGTGTTCCTGCCCGCGAAAGCGCTCAACGGCCAGCAGTTGCAAATCGAGCTCGGAGTCCTGCAAGGTGACACTCAGGGAATGGAGAACCTCGAGGTGCTGCTGCGCCCCGACGACGTGGTGCACGACGACGCGGCGCCCACCCAGGCGGAGGTAGTGCACAAGGCGTTCCGCGGCGCCGAGATCCTCTACACGCTGCGCCTCACGAGCGGCCGCAAAGTCCTGGCGCTGGTTCCGAGCCATCACAACCACGCGCTCGGAGAGAAAATCGGCATTCGCCTCGACGTCGACCACGTCGTGGCTTTCCGGCCAGAGAACTAGTCTTCTAATCCGTACACGGCCCGCACCTCAAGCACGAACTCCTTGCCGCGCAGCGCGGGCGGGATCGGCACGGCGCGCGCCGCCTGCGTGAACATCTCGAGCGCCTGCCGGTCGAGCACGTCGTAGCCCGAGCTGCCCTTTAGCGTCACCGACGGCCGCCCGTTCGCCGCGATCGCCACGCCCACCCGCACGTCGCCCTGCCAGTTGTTCTCGCGTGCGAGCGGCGGATAGCGCTTGTGGCGCCGCGCCTCGTCGATCAGCTGCATGCGGTATTGGTCGCGAGAGAGTGATTCCGGCGCCTGTGCAGGCGGTTGCGAGGACGCTTGGGGAGGAGAAGCCGGCTGCGGCTCGACCGCCGCGATCGGCGGAGAAGGTGGCGCCGGTGGCGTCGCCGCCTCGACGGGCGGCGCGGGTGCAGGGGTAGGTTGTGGCGTGGAAAGTACAGGCGCGGGTCTTGGCGCGGGCGGCGCTTCGGGCGGTGCAGGCTTCGCGGTTTTCTTGGGCGGCGGCGCTTCGCGCCGCACCGGTTCAACCGGAGCCGCCGGGGCGGGCGCGGGCTCGGGCGCCATCAGGCGCGCGATGATCTGCGGCGGAAGGCTCACCGCGCGCCGCGCGGTATCGAGGAGGTCGGGGAACGCGAAGAGCAGGAGCGCGTGCAGCGCCAGCGATGCGAGGACCGCGTAGTGAAAAGCGCGGTTGCGGTTATCGATCACCGCGCAGCGCGCGCCAGATTTTCTCGGAAGTCAGCGGCATCTCGAGGTGCGGCAGGTCGAGCGCATCGAGGACTGCATGCACCACCGCGGGGACGGCGCCGATGGTGCCGAGCTCGCCGCAGCCTTTGACACCCAGGAGATTCGTCTTGCAGGGCACGCTTTCGTCGAAGCGCGCCTGCAGCGGCGGCAGCTGGTCGGCGCGCGGCACGCAGTAGTCCATCAGCGAGCCCGACTGAAGCTGGCCGCTGGCGTCGTAACGCACTTCTTCCCACAGCGCCTGGCCGGCGCCCTGCGCCATGCCGCCGTGGATCTGCCCCTCGACGATCGCGTGGTTGATGATGCGGCCGATGTCGTCGCAGCTCGTGAGCGCGGCCAGCGCAACCTCGCCGGTCTCGCGATCGATCTCCACCTCGGCCACCTGCGCGCCGTTCGGCCAAGATGGGGTGGAAGGGGTCTGCGTCGCTGCGACTCTGATCACCTTGGCGGGCTGGCGCGCGGCCAATTCCGCAAAAGAAATCGAGCGGTCAGTACCCGCGATGCGCAGGTGGCCCTCGCGAAACTCGATATCGGCGCTTGCCGCCTCGAGTGCTTCTGCCGCCAATTCCTTGAAGCGGGCAATGGCCTTGTGGCCGGCCGCGACCACCGCGGACCCGCCGACGAACGCGGAGCGCGAGCCGACGCTGCCGACGCCGTTTGCCCGGTCCGTGTCGCCTTGCACGATCTTGATTTTCTCAACTGCAACGCCCAGCACTTCGTGGACGAGCTGCGTATAGGTCGTTTCCAGCCCCTGCCCCATCGCCTGAGTACCTGAAAACACCGTGAGCGTCCCACGGGCGTCGATCTCGATGTCCACCGTCTCCGTGGGTAACGCGCCGGTCCACTCCAGGTAGACCGAAACGCCACGGCCGCGCAGTTTTCCTCGGCTTAAGGATTCCCTTTTTCTCTGGGGAAAACCCTCCCAATCGCCCGCCCGTAGCGCCCCCTTGAGCATGCGCTCGAACTCGCCGCTGTCATAGGTCTCGCCGACGTGTGTCTTGTACGGCAGCTCCTCGGGCTTCAGCAGGTTGCGCTGGCGCAGCTCGATGCGGTCGATGTGCATCTCGCGCGCCGCCTTCTCGAGCAGCCGCTCGATCAGGTAGTTGCCTTCTGGCCGCCCGGCGCCGCGGTACGCGCCGGTGGCCATGGTATTGGTGAGAATGCCCTTGATCCGGTAGTCGACCGCGGGTACCCGATAGGCCGAAGTCGCCACCTTCACCACCATCGCGAGCGGGATCATCGCCGAGGAGCCGACCGGCACCGCGCCGATATTGGCGAGCATCTCCATGCGCAGCGCGAGGATGCGCCCCTCGCGGTCGAGCGCCAGCGCCGCCGAATAGTGCTGGTCGCGCGCCATGTGCGCTGCGAGGAACTCCTCGGCGCGCTCGGCACGCCATTTCACAGGCCGGCCGAGCTTGCGCGCCGCGTAGCACACCAGCGCGTCCTCCGGCGTGAGGCCGGTCTTCATGCCGAAGCCGCCGCCGATGTCGCCGTTGATCACCCGGAAATCCTGCGGCTTGGCGCCGAACAGCGCCCCGAGCAAGTCGCGCGTGCCGGTCGGCTGCTGGCTCTGGGTGTAGAGCATGGTACGCCCGGCCTCGTGAACGCCGATCGCGCAGCGCGGCTCCATCGCCATCGCATTGAGGCGTTGGTTGTGGATTTCCACATGGCAGACGTGCGCCGCGCGCCCGAAAGCGGCTTCAACAGCGGCGGCATCCCCGTAGCGAGCTTCGGCGGCGACATTGCCGCTCGCCGGGTCCCAGAGCAGCGGCGCGCCCGGCTCGATGGCCCTTCTCGGATCCACCACGGCAGGCAGATCTTCGTACTCGATCTGCACGAGCTCCGCCGCATCCTGCGCTTGCTGGCGTGTCTCCGCGACGATCGCCACCACCGGCTGGCCGACGTAGAACACCTTGCCTTCGGCCAGCGGCGTGCGCGGCGGAGCGGCCATCGGCGAGCCGTCGGCGCGCTTGAAGAGCGGCGGAAACGGAATGTGCTTCACGCCGTCGGCGCGCAAGTCCGCCATCGACCATGCGGCGGTCACGCCCGGGACTTTCGTATTGACTGAAAGAATCTTCGCGTGGGCATGCGGCGAGCGCACGAGCACGAGCCAGGCCGCGCCGGGAAACTCGCGGTCGTCGCTGAACACGCCCTTGCCGAGCAGCAGGCGGTCGTCCTCGAGGCGCTTCTGCGAGCGCGACGCGCCGAAGCGCGCCGACGCCGGATCGAACTGGATCTGCAGTGCTGGTGCGCTCATCCAGGGATGTGGCGGAGAGAGAGGGATTCGAACCCCCGGTACCCGATGGGTACAACAGATTTCGAGTCTGCCGCATTCGACCACTCTGCCATCTCTCCGCGGTCGAAACGTGAGAGCGGAATTTTATCAGGCCTTCCTGGCGCCTACCCCTTGCGGGCGTCCGGCTCGGGCGCGACCAGGCCGCCGATCACGAACGCGGTGATCTGCTCGAGCATCTCGTCCAGGTCGCGCGTGTTGCATAACCCGCCGCTGATCTCTTCCAGCCGATGCGCGTCGGAATGCGCGTAAAGATACGCGCCAATGACGAGGATCAGGCGCCAGTAGGCCGTGCGCGCGGACAGATGCGGCGCGGCCTCCCGGAACGCAGCGTGGAAGTCGCGCGCGGTATGGTCGTAGACCTCGCGACGCAGCCGCTCGGCGAAGCGCGGGGGCTCGGTGTGCGCGCCTGGAGGCGGATGAAGCTGCGTCCTTCGCGGGTGCGCCGCAGCTCGAGGGCGGGCCTGATGTAGCAGGCCACGACGTCGCGCAGCGCCAGCCCTTTCCTCGAGGCGCGCAACGCCTTCAGCGCCTCCTGCCGCTTCAGGGCAATCTCCCGCCCGCGGCGCAGGAACACCTCCTTGAACAGCGCCTCCTTCGAGCCGAAGTAATACGTCACCAGCGCCTGCGTCACGTTCGCGCGGTCGACGATCTGCCTGAACGACGTGCCGGCATAGCCGTGGTCGGCGAAGGTGGCCTCCGCCGCGTTGAGGATCCTTGCGCGCGCGAAGCTTTCGCCTTCGGGGCGGCCGGGGCCGCTGCGTCGCTTCTTCTTCATGAATTGCGTAACAATATAATTCTGCAATGGATTACGTCGCTCTCGGGCGCTCGGGCCTGCGGGTTTCGCGCCTGTGCCTCGGCGCGTTCGGCTTCGGCGATCCGGCCTGGCAGCCGTGGGTGCTCGACGAGGACCGCGCGAAGCCGATTATCCGGCGCGCGCTCGAGCTGGGCATCAACTTCTTCGACACGGCCGATATGTATTCCGGCGGCCGCAGCGAGACCGTTCTCGGCCGAGCCCTGCGCGAGCACGCGCGCCGCGAGGAGGTCGTGGTCTGCACGAAGGCCTTCCATCCCACCGGCCCTGCGGTCAACGAGCGCGGGCTTTCGCGCCGCCACCTCCTCGACGCCATCGACCGCTCGCTCGCGAACCTCGGCATGGACCATGTGGACGTCTACGAGATCCACCGCCTCGACCAGAGCGTGCCGTTGGAGGAGACGCTGGAGGCGCTGCACGACATCGTGAAGTCCGGCAAGGCGCGCTACCTCGCGGCCTCGAACATGGTGGCCTGGCAGTTCGCGCTCGCCCTCGGCCTGCAAGAGCGGCGCGGGTGGGCGCGCTTCATCGCGATGCAGAACCAGTACAACCTCGTCTACCGCGAGGAGGAGCGCGAGATGATCCCGCTGTGCCTCGCCCAGGGCATCGGCCATACGCCGTACAGCCCGCTCGCGCGCGGCTTTCTCGCGGGAAAGGGTGGCAGCGCCCGCGCGCAGCACGATCCCTTCATCGCGAAATTCCACAGCGGGGAGGCGGACGCCGCCATCCGCCGCAGGCTGGACGAAGTCGCCGCGCGGCACGGCGCCGCCCCCGCCCGCGTCGCGATCGCCTGGCTGCTCGCCCGGCCGGGGGTGACTTCGGCGGTGGTCGGGGCCACCCGCATCGAGCACATCGAGGACGCGGTCGCGGCGATGGCGCTGCAGATCGGCGACGAAGATCGGCAATACCTCGAGGAGCTATACCGGCCGCGGAGCGTCCTGCTCCACCTCTAGCTCGATCCTGAGCTCGCCGCTCTCTTCGCGCACCGGGAAGCTGCGCAGCTTCAGGTGCCTCGGCATCACGCAGCGCCCGGTCTTCAGGCTGAACTTGAAGTGGTGCAGCGGGCAGACGAGGAGCTCGCCGACGACCTCGCCGTCGGCGAGCTGCCCGCCGCGGTGGGGACACCTGCTGTCGAACGCGTAGTAGGTGCCCTCGAGCCTGCACACCGCGAAGGTGAGGTGATCGCTCACCCGGACCGCGAGCGGCTTCGCGTCCGGGACGTCCGCTGTCGGCACCGTGACGATCACTGCAGCCTGTATCCCATCTCGTAATGCAGGTAGATGCCGTCCCAGAACAGCCATTTCATGCGCGCGCCCTCGCCCGCCCAGTGGATCGCCGTCTCTTGCTGCTCCCGCGTCCTGCAATGCTTGGCGAGGAGGTCGACCGCGCGACCGCCGTGCTCGATGTCGGCCTCGGCGTGCAGCCACCAGAACTCCAGGTCGTGCTCGGAGAACTTCCAGTGGTTGCGCAGCGCCGGCAGCAGCTTGTTGAAGAGGATCGGCTCCTGCGCCTCGCTCGCCACGTGGACCGCGGCAAGCGAGGCGATCCATGGCTGGTCGCGCGCGGCGCGCAGCTCCCAGTTGAGCCACGCCTCGGTGGTCGGCAGGCCGCGGCCGGCGCGCAGCGCGTCCTCCGAGACGCCGCAGGCCTTGGCGAAACGCAGGATGAGCTGCGGATGGGGATTGCTCGGGTCGAGCTCCTCGGCGTAGTTCTCCAGCTCCATCTCGGCCACCTCCTGTGGGGCGTTGGCCGCGATGGAGAACAGCGCCTCGGGAATCAGCTTGCTGATCCAGTACCAGATCTCGGTGATCGTCCCGGCGACGGTTTCGCGCTTGAGCTCGCCCTGCTCCCATTTCGCGACGATGGGATGGTTCGCCTGGTGGCGCCGGTCGATCGCTGCCTGCAGGTCCTTGCGGAACTGCGCTTCGCTGCGTACGTGCGTGTCGGAATGCATCTCGTGACCTCCGTTGGAAACTCATTGCGTAATCGCCGGCAGCCACGTGGCGATGGCCGGGAATCCGAGGATCAGGGCGACGAGCGCCGCCTGGCAGGCCATGTACGGCACCGCCGCCCAAGCGACCTCCCCGAGGGTGGTGCCCTTGGGCCCGACGCCCATCATCACGAAGAGCTGCAGGCCGAACGGCGGGCTGAGAGCGCCGATCACCATGCACAGCATCATGAGCGTGCCGAACCAGATCGGGTCGATGCCGAGCGCCTTGACGATCGGCATGTAGATCGGCACGGCGAGCATGATCTGCGAAATCTCGTCGATGAACAGGCCGAGGAACACCACCAGGCCGAGCATGAGCGCGAGCAGCACGGTGGGCGTGAACTGGAAGCCGAGCGCCCAAGTCACCAGCCCCGAGCTTGCGCCCGAGAACGCGAGCACCTGGCTGAAGGTGAGCGAGCCGAGGATGATGGTGAAGAGCATCACCGACACCCGCATCGTGCCCTCGAGCGAGCGCTTCAGCGCCTCCCACGTCAGGCAGCGGAACGCGGCCGCGAGCGCTATCACCGAGATCACGCCGAAGGCGGCCGACTCGGTCGGCGTGGCGACGCCGAGGATGATCAGGCCGCAGACCGAGAAGATCACCAGGCTGAGCGGCGCGAGGTTGACGAACACCGCTGCGAGCTTGGCGCGCAGCGGCGCGGGTTCCAGGTCGTAGGACGGGGCTGCCGACGGGTCGACCCTGAGCTGGAGCGCGATCACGCCGACGTACATCACCGCAAGGATCAGCGCCGGCACGATTCCGGCGATCAGCAGCCGGCCGATGTCGATGCTCGCGATGCTGCCGAGGAGCACGGCGATCGCCGAAGGCGGGATGAGGATGTCGAGGCCGCCCGCGCCGAGCACCGGCCCCATGGCCATGTGCTTCTTGTAGCCGCGCCGCATCATTTCCGGCACCAGCGTCGAGCCGAGCATGGCGGTGCTCGCCATCGCCGAGCCCGAGAGCGCGCCGAATACCGTCCCGGCGCCGACGGCCACGTAGCACAGCCGCCCGGGCACCCGGCCGATCAGCCGGTCGAAGCCGTCCATCATGCGGCGCGCGAGGCCGGTATGGACCATCAGGTCGCCCATCAGGATGAAGAGCGGCACCGGGACCAGCAGGAAGGTCGACACCGAGGCGCTCATGTTGGCGGCGACCTGCTCCAGCCCTCGCGTGCCGCCCATGAAGACGAACGCGCCGACCACGTTGGTCGCGATGAATGCGAACGCCACCGGCAGGCCGAGCAGCATCAGCACCATGGCAGTTCCGATCATCAGCGCCGCGGCCTCGTACCAGCTCAAGCCTGCCGCCTGCTGAAGTATTCGATCTCCTCGCCGCCGAACAGCGTCCCGGCCACCATGTGGCGGGCGAACTCGATCGCGAGGAGGAGGAAGCCGACGGGCAGCGGCGCGTAGACCAGCCACTTCGGCATCTCGAACGAG
>Ga0208185_1000265_pt1 | contig 29528 bp, 29 predicted proteins | sample EasRivMeERMLT700_FD_187532 | JGI IMG/M metagenome (GOLD analysis project Ga0208185, IMG submission 187532) | Soil microbial communities from meander-bound floodplain in the East River, Colorado, USA - East River MetaG ERMLT700 (SPAdes) (version 2) | ecosystem: Environmental > Terrestrial > Soil... | reverse complement strand
GCGCAGCGGTCCGCACATGCGCTCCCAGCCGATCGGCGGCCCGGCGTGAAGGATCAGGCGCTCGGCGTCGAGCCGCGGGATCAGCTCTCCCGCGCGGCGCACATCGGCGAGGACCGGCTCGGCGGCCAGGATGCGGCGCAGCGCTTCGGCATTGGCGGGTTCGTTCTGGTCATTGAGTCTTGGTGGAACCCAATCGACCTGCGCCACCGCCGCGCCATTGGCGGCGAGGTCGCGCGCGAAGCTTTCGAGCCCGACGTTCACGACGCGGACCGGGCCCCGCAGCAAGGCGTTGACGTTGCTCGACATCGTAGGAATAGCGGCCAGCGCCAAGTGTATCAATGCAGACCGCTTGACCGGGCGGGAACGCCGGGACTAGATTGCATCGCGCCAACCTCGGGAGGAAAGAATGGACGCGTATCTGGGTCGCCGAAAATTCGTGCTTGGCTCATCGCTCTTTCTCACGCAGCTCGCGCTCTTCCACCGCGCCGCCGCCCAGCCCGCGGCGCCGGGCCAGATTCCCACCGTCGACAGCGTGACGATCCGGGTGCTGATCGAGCAGAACCACGACATCTTCCTGCGCGCGCCTTCGCCGAAAGCGGTGCGGGTGCGGCGCGTCGGCGCGGGGTTCGACGACTTCCGGCGCACGCTGCACAGCGAGTGGGGCCTGTCGCTCGCGATCGAGTCGAAGGCCGGCGCCGAAGCGCGCAACGTGCTGTTCGACTTCGGCTTCCAGCCCTCGACGCTGCTCAACAACATGGAGCTCCTCAAGGTCGATCCGGCGAAGTTCGACGCGCTCGCGCTTTCGCACGGGCATTTCGACCACCTCGGCGGCCTGGTCGGCTTCCTCAAGGCGCAACGCGCGGCGCTCAAGCCGGACATCCGGCTCTACGCGGGCGGCGAGGACAACTTCTGCGAGCGCAAGCGTCCGAGCGGCACCGCGGGGCATTTCGCCGACAGCGGGTATCTTGACCGCCGCGAGGTCACGGGCCAGAAGGTCGAGATCGTGCTGTGCGACAAGCCCACCCTCATCGGCGGCCACGCGCTTTCGACCGGCCACATCCGCCGCGCCTCGTTCGAGAAGGTCACGCCGACCCAGCTCGTCGTCTACGGGCGCAACGGCGAGATCGGCTGCGACCCGGCAGCGTTTGCCGGACGCGAGGTGAACAAGCCGATCATGGACCAGCACTGGCACGAGCACGGCGTGTGCTACAACCTGCGCGACCGCGGGCTGGTGGTGATCACCGGCTGCGGCCACGCGGGCGTCGTGAATACCGTGCGCCAGGCGATGGAGGCATCCGGCGTGCGCAAGCTGCACGCGGTGCTCGGCGGCTTTCACCTCGCGCCGACCGAGGACGCCTACGTCAAGCAGTCGGTCGCCGAGCTGAAGGCGATGAATCCGGACGTGGTGATCCCCATGCACTGCTCGGGCCTCAACTTCATCGAGGCGATGCGCGAAGCGATGCCCGACCGCCTCGCGCTCTCGAGCACCGGCAGCGAGTTCGGCTTCGGCGTTTGATGTTGCGCTTGACTACAGTGGCATTGGTGGTTGCTGCCGGCTCCGCGCCGTCAGCTGCGCTCTACGACGTCGACCCCGCAGCCCTGCGCAAGGCGCAGTACATGGAAGCGCTGATGTTCGGCCGCGGCGAAGTCGGCGGCCCGTTGTCGCTCGTCGACCACAACGGCGCGCGGCGCACACTGGAGGACTTCCGCGGCCGCATGGTGCTGCTGTACTTCGGCTACACCTTCTGCCCAGACGTCTGCCCGACCGATCTCGTGACGCTAAAGCAGGTGCTCGACGACTTCGGCGAGCGCGTCCGCGTCGTGTTCGTAACGCTCGATCCGGAGCGCGACACGCCGGCGCAGCTCGCAGCGTACCTGCCGCACTTCGACGCACGCATCGTCGGCCTGACCGGCACGCCGGCCGAAGTGCGAGCGGTCGCCGACCGCTACAAGGCGTATTACGCGAAGGTGCCGCTCGGCGCCGGCGGCTATCTCGTCGACCATAGCGCCGCCATCTATCTCCTCGATGGCGAGGGACGGTTCCGCGGCAGTTTTCCCGCCGGCGCCACGCCCGAGCTGCTGACTGGCGTGCTGAAGGACTTCCTCTAGAAGCTAGCGCCGCGCGCGCCAGCGAAGCTGCGGATAGCGATCGCGCGGTCCGGAGGGCACGAGGTAGGCGGGCGCGACCGCCTCGAGCGCCTGCGGCTGGAGATGGAACGGAAACGGCTTGCCGCAGGTGTTTGGCACCTGCATGGAGCGGTAGTTGTCGCGCGTCATGAGCTTCCCGGGCAGGTGCTCGAGCATCCATGCCTGCAGATACGAGAGCCGGTCGGGCAGGCCCACCACGAGGCGCTGCCGGCCGGTCATTGCGCAGACCGATTCGACCAGTTGCTTCATCGTGTAGACGCGCGGCCCGCAGAGCTCGTAGGCCTTGTCGCGCGCCTCGGGCTCCGCGAGCGCGAAATGCAGCGCGTGCGCCACGTCGCCGACGTAGACCGGCTGGAACTCTGCTTCAGGACACGGCACGGCCATGAAGGGCAAGAACCGGGTCATGCTCGCAAATCTATTCAAGAACCTGTCTTCGGGCCCGAACACCACCGAAGGGCGAAATACCGTGACATCGAGGTCCTCGGCGGCGAGCACCGCCTGCTCGCCGATGCCCTTCGAGCGCAGGTACTCCGACGGCGCCTCCGGCGATGCGCCCAGCGCGCTTACGTGCAGCAGGCGCCGCACGCCGGTGATGCGGCAGGCGGCGACGATGCCCTGCGGCAGCTCGACGTGGACGCGCGCGAAATCCGGGCCGTACTCGTTCGCGCCGCGCTCGTCGCGGCGCCCGCGCCGGCTGTGCAGCACGCCGGTCAGGTTGTAGACCGCGTCCTTGCCGTCGCAGAGCCGCTGAAGCGTGCCCGGGGCCATGACGTCGGCCTCGACCACGTCCACCGTCGGCAGCAGGATGAGATGCTTGGCGCGCTCGCGCCGGCGCGAAGGCACGGTGACGCAGATCCCGGCGGCGGCGAGCGAGGCGACGAGGTGGCGCCCGATGAATCCGGACCCGCCGACCACCAGCACCGCATGCGCCTTCATGCGAGCTACTCTAGCGCGCTTCGTCCTCGAACACCGGCGGCTCGGAGGCGCCGGGCGGCTGGATCACGCCGAGTCTCGACTTGAGCGGTACCGGCTTCTTCTCCAGCACCGCGGAGTAGTAGACCGCGTTGGACATCACCTTCTTCACGTAATCGCGCGTCTCGGGGAACGGGATCGACTCGACATAGACCGCGCCTTCGAGCGGCTTGTCGTCGCGCCAGCGCCGCGCACGCGACGGCCCGGCGTTGTAGGCCGCCGACGCGAGCACCGGGTGGCCGAGCTGCTCCATCACCAGCTTCAGGTATCCGGTGCCCAGCGTTACGTTGGTCTCGACATTGGTCACGGCCTTCGGCCGGTAGTTGCGCAGGCCGATCTTCCCCGCGACATAGCGCGCGGTACCTGGCATGACCTGCATCAGGCCCGCGGCACCGGCGCTCGAGCGCGCATCGGTGTTGAAGCGGCTTTCCTGGCGCACCACGGCCAGCACCCAGGCCTCGTCGACGCCGTGCGTGGCCGCGTAGCCGCGGAACACGTCCTGGTACGGCATCGGGTAGCGCAGCGTGAAGTTGTGCAGCCGCGAAGTGCGGTCGGCAGTATGGATCGCGCGGTCGTAGACCGCGTTGCGGCGCGCGAGCTCGGCGGCGGCGAGCAGCCGCGCGTCGTCGAAAGAGCGGATCGTAAACAGCCACTCGCGCACGCCCTCGACGCGGATGCCCAGGCGAATCAGCTCCAGCGCGCGCATCAAGCCAGGTTCTCGGGCGGCCGCGGCGACCTCCTGCTCGCTCGGGACGTGCGTCACGTCGGGCAGCGCCATCACGTAGCCGAGCTCTTCGGAAGCGAGCAGGCCGTAGAAATCGGCCTGGCCAGCGATGCGCAGATAATACGCGCGGCTGCCCATTTCCTCGCCCCGAACGGCAAGCGCGCGCCCGTACCAGTAGATCCACGCCGGCTGGTGCGTGGCGGCGAACGACATGCGGTCGATCGACTCGCGCACCACCTGCCACTGGCCGTCGCGCAACGCGGCGCGCACCTTCCAGGCGAGGTGGCGGTCGTCGAGCGGCGTGTCGCCCGCCCGCGCGAACCAGTTGAGCGCGTCGTCGTGGTGCTCGCGCGCCCCCTCCCAGCCGACGACGCCCCAGACGTACCTGAGCTCGGCTTCGGAGAGGCGCTCGGCGAGCGGCCCGGCGAGCGCGGCAGCGGCGCCGGTGGCGTCGTTGCGCGCATAGCGCACCGCGGCGAGCACCGCGACCTCGCGCGCCGCGCGGGTCTCGAGGACCTTGGGCAGCCGCTCGATGAAGCCCTTGGGCTGACGCGCCGCCTCGGCGAGCATGCGCTCGTCCGGCGCGTCGCTCTTCGGCAGGAGCGCCAGCGCGGTCTTCGCCGCGGTGATCTGCCCGTGCTCGAACAGCACGCGCACGCGGCGCCATACATCGGTGACCGACAGGCGGCCGCGCGCCGAGAGGATGGCGCTCAGGCGCTGGCAGCCGTCGGGGAGCTCGGTCGGCTCGAGCCACATCGCCGTCGCTTCGCCGAGCGCGCTGTCGTCGCCGTGCTCGAGGCGCGAGATCCATCGATAGCAGCTCACTTCGAGGTCGTCGCGCGTGTAGCGCACGGCCTGGCGGTCGAACTCGGACCACTCGCTGCGCTTGCCGAGCACGCGCAGCCAGTCGCTGCGCAAACGCTCATTTACATAGAGGTCGGCATGGGTGGCGAGGAACTCGCGCACTTCGCGGTTGGGCGTGTCCTCCAGCCGCATCGAAAGCCGCCAGTAGTCGAGCCACGGCTCGAGAACGTGGCCCTCGAGCTTCTTGGCGTGTCTTGCGAACTTGATCGGGTCGCCGGCCCGGTAGGCGTCGTACGCCCCGAGCAGCGACTCGTCGACCGACTGTTTCGCGGAGTCCTTTGCGCCCGCGGCCCCGGCGGCCAGAACGCAGGCCACTGCCGCCGCGAGGTTGCGGAAAACCTTAGAAATCATAAACTAAGCGTACCCCCCATGGATGCCACACCGCTAAAAGCCTGGCGCCGGGACGAACGCGAGCGGCTGATTGCCGCGCGACTTGCGATCACCCCTGCGGTGCTCGATTCCTGGCGCCGACGGATAGACGGCTTCCTCGAGCGCTCGTTCCCGGGCCTTGCCCGTTGCCGCCTCGCCTTCTGCTGGCCAATCAAGGGCGAATACGACGCCCGCCATCTTGCCAGAACGCTGCGCTCCCGGGGGGCGTTGACCGCGCTTCCCGTGGTCGTGGCGCCAAGAACGCGGCTCATATTTCGCGAATGGCATCCCGGTATTGAACTCGCCAAAGGCGCGCTTGACATTCCATATCCGCTCAACTCACAAGAATTGACGCCGGAGGCGGTTCTCCTCCCCATGAACGGCTGGGATGGGCAGGGCTACCGGCTGGGCTACGGCGCGGGTTTCTTCGACCGTACGCTCGCCAGCCTCTCGAAGAGGCCGCTCACGATCGGCGTCTCCTACGAGCTTGCCAAGATCCCGACGATCCATCCCCAGAGCTGGGACCTCCCAATGGACTATGTCGTCACGGAGCGCGGCGTCTACCGGCGGGATCCCGAGGGCCTCGCCTTCCTCGGCGAGCCTGACCAAGGGTCGGGAACCCTCTCCTCCCCGGTCTGTTATGCCGACGAGGACTATTTCAGCGGCAGAAAATAGAAAAAGGGGTCAGGACCCTTTTTTCGCTCCTGCGAGCAGCTACGTGCGAAAAAAGGGTCCTGACCCCTTTTTCTTCGCTATTTCTTGAGCGCCAGAGTGACGCCGTCGCCGATGGAAAGCATCGCCAGGTCGATGCGCTCGTCCTTGTGCACCCGGTCGTTGAACCTGCGCAGTGCGACGGTAAGCGCGTCCCTGGCCTTGTCGTTCGCCACTTCGCCCGACCACAGCACGTTGTCGACCGCGATCAGGCCGCCGCGCCGCACGAGCTCCAGGCAGCGCTCGTAGTAGTTGAGGTAGTTTTCCTTGTCGGCGTCGATGAACACGAAGTCGAACGGGCCCTTCAGCTTCTTCAGGGTTTCGAGAGCGGGGCCGATCCTCAGGTCGATCTTCTTGTCGACCCCCGCTTTCTTCCAGAAGCGCCTGCCCACCGCGGTCCATTCCTCGCTCACGTCGCAGCACACGATGCTGCCGTCCTTCGGCAGCGCGAGCGCCACGGCGAGCGCGCTGTAGCCGGTGTAGGTGCCGATCTCGAGGCAGCGCTTCGCGCCCATGAGCTTCACCAGCAGCGCCATGAACTGGCCCTGGTCGGCGCCGATCTGCATTCCGGAGTGGGGCACCGCGGCGGTCGCGGCGCGCAGCTCGCGCAGGATCGCCGGCTCGCGTACCGCATGTTCCTGGATGTAGCGTGCGATGGTCTCCGGCAGGAAGGGCGCGCGGCCGGCCATGGCTAGAGGAGGAACAGCTTGTACGCGGGATTGCGCGTCTCGTCCGCGTACGGATAGCCCAGCTTTTTCAGAAATGTCCTGAACTGGCCAAGCTCGCTGCGCGGCACCTGGATTCCCACCAGCACACGGCCGTAGTCGGCGCCCTGGTTGCGGTAGTGGAACAGGCTGATGTTCCAGTCGCTGCGCATGCTGTCGAGGAAGCGCATCAGCGCGCCCGGCCGCTCGGGGAACTCGAAGCGGTAGAGAAGCTCAGGCATGGATGAAATGAGGGCTCGCGGCGCGCGTCCGCCCACCATGTGTCGGGTGTGCAGCTTGGCCATCTCGTTGTCGGAAAGGTCGAGCGTGGTGAGGCCGTGGCGGCGCAGGTTGCGCACGATGCGCGCGGTCTCCTCGCGCCCCTGCACCTCGATGCCGACAAAGATGTGCGCGTCGCGCGTGTCCGCAATCCGGTAGTTGAACTCGGTGACGTTGCGCGCGCCCAGCAGCGCGCAGAACTTCCGGAAGCTGCCCGGCCGCTCCGGGATCGTGACCGCGAGGATCGCCTCGCGGTGCTCGCCGAGCTCGGCCTCCTCGGCGATGAAGCGCAGGCGCTCGAAGTTGGTGTTCGCGCCCGAGGCGATCGCCACGAGAGTCTGGCCGCGCACGCCGCGCCGCTCGACCCAGGCCTTGGCGCCCGCGATGGCGAGCGCGCCGGCGGGCTCCAGCACCACGCGCGTGTCCTCGAACACGTCCTTGATCGCGGCGCACATCGCGTCGGTGTCGGCGAGCACCATCTCGTCGACCAGCGTCCTGCAGAGCCGGAAGGTCTCGCGCCCGACCTCCTTCACCGCGACCCCGTCGGCGAACAGACCGACGTGATCCAGCTTGATTCTCCTTCCCGCCTTCAATGACTTCGCCATGGCAGCAGCGTCCACCGGCTCGACGCCCACGATGCGCACCGACGGCCGCACGCGCTTCACGTAGGACGCGATGCCGGCGATGAGCCCGCCGCCGCCGACCGGCACGAAGATCGCGTCGATCGGCCGCGGATGCTGGCGCAGGATCTCCATGCCGATCGTGCCCTGGCCCGCGATCACCTCGGGGTCGTCGTACGGGTGTACGAAGGCAAGACCTCGCTTGGCTTTTAACTGCATGGCTTTCTTGTAAGCCTCCGCGTAGGAGTCGCCGTGCAGCACGACCTCGGCGCCGCGCGCCGCGACCGCCTCGACCTTGATGCGCGGCGTGGTGATCGGCATCACGATCACCGCGCGGCAGCCCAGGCGCTGCGCCGCGAGCGCGACGCCCTGCGCGTGGTTGCCCGCGCTCGCCGCGATCACGCCGCGCGCCAGCCTTTTGCGCGGCAAGCCCGCCATCTTGTTGTAGGCGCCGCGCAGCTTGAACGAGAATACCGACTGCAGGTCCTCGCGCTTGATGAGCAGGCGGTTGCCGAGGCGCTTGGACAGCCCTGGCGCGAGCTCGAGCGGCGACTCGGTCGCCACGTCGTAGACCCGCGCTTTCAGAATCCTCTCGAGATAGCCCTTGGTCAAAGCCGGTTGAATCTAGCATGGAGCCACTCGCAGCCCTGTTCGCCGCCAGCTTCCTGGCGGCAACCCTCGTGCCGCTGCCTTCGGAAGCCGCGCTCTTCGCCTACCTGCAGCTTCATCCGGACCGGTCCGCGCTCGCCGTCGCCGTCGCCACGCTCGGCAACACTGCCGGCGGGATGACTTCCTACCTGATCGGCCGATGGCTTCCCCAAAGGAAGCTGAACATGAAGGCAATTGAATGGCTGCGACGCTACGGCGCCCCCGTCACCGTGCTGGCATGGCTGCCGGTCGTCGGCGATGCGCTCTGCGTGGCTGCCGGCTGGCTGAGGATCAACTGGGCCGCCGCGCTAGGCTTCATGGCCGTCGGACGGCTTGCCCGCTATCTCGCCGTCGCAGCGGCTGCGCAATGATCTCGCCGTGGGTTGATGACCTGATCTTCGTACCGGTCGCCATCGCGCTTGCGGTGCGGTTCGTGCCTTCGCCCGTGTTAGCCGAATGCCGGGGTCACGCACGGGAGCGCATTGAAAAAACTACCGGAGGACGGAGCTGGGCTATCGTGTACGCGATCTGGGTGGCGCTGGCGGTGGCGGGTCTCACGCTCTACATCCATATATGACAAGGCGGCGCCTTTGCACCCTTAACGGTCACAAATCGGTAATGCCCCCTGCGTACGCTGTCGGGCTGTAGCCCACATTCGACAGGAGAACCCATGAGGCTTTGGCCCATCGCCGCCGCTGCACTGGTGGCTGCACCGCTCATTTCCCCCGCGTACGCACAGCAGAAGATCGTCAAGATCGACGGCTCGAGCACCGTGTTCCCGGTGACCGAGGCCGTCGCCGAGGACTTCCAGAAGGCTAAAAAGCAGCAGGTCAAGGTGACGGTGGGCATCTCCGGCACCGGCGGCGGCTTCAAGAAGTTCTGCCGCGGCGAGACCGACATCTCGAACGCTTCGCGGCCGATCCTGAAGGCCGAGATGGCCGACTGCGCCAAGGCCGGCATCGAGTACTTCGAGCTGCCCGTCGCCTTTGACGCCCTGACGGTGGTGGTCAACCCGAAGAACACGTTCATCAAGCAGCTCACCGTCGCCGAGCTGAAGAAGATGTGGGAGCCCGGTGCGCAAGGCAAGGTGACGCGCTGGAACCAGGTCAACCCGCAGTGGCCGGATCAGCCGATGAAGCTGTTCGGGCCGGGCGCGGACTCGGGCACCTTCGACTACTTCACCGAGGCGGTGGTCGGCAAGGCCAAGTCCTCGCGCGGTGACTTCACCGCGTCCGAGGACGACAACGTGCTGGTGCAGGGCGTGTCGCGCGACGTGAACGGCCTGGGCTACTTCGGCTTCGCGTACTACGTGGAGAACAAGGACAAGCTCAGGGCGGTGCCGATCGTGAACGAGAAGGGCCAGGCGGTCGAGCCCTCGATGGAGGCGGTCGAGAAAGGCACCTACACGCCCCTCGCGCGCCCGATCTTCATCTACGTGCAGGCCAAGGCGCTCGCCAAGCCCGAGGTGAAGGAGTTCGTCGACTACTACATGAAGAACGGCGCGAAGCTCGCGAAGGAAGTGAAATACGTGCCCCTGCCCGAGTCGGCCTACCGGGTAGGCCTCGAGCACCTGCAGAAGGGCAAGAAGGGTACGGTGTTCGGCGGTGTCGCGGAAGTCGGCGTCACCATCGAAGAACTGCTGAAGCGCGAAGCAAAGCTCTAGGAGTTTCAGGCTGATCAGCCCGCCCGCGGAACGTTCCCCGGGCGGGTTTTTGTTTCTATAGAATCCGCGGGGGGTCTTCCTTCATGTCTGCGGTGCCGCGTCCGACCACGCTGATGGGCAACGCCCTCCAGAGCGAGCGCCTGGCGCGGCGGCGCTCGAGGGTCATACGCGAGCGGCTGATCGAGCTGGTGCTGTTCCTCGCGGCGCTGGTCTCGGTGTTCACCACCGTCGGCATCGTCTACGTTCTGGTCAAGGAATCGGTGGTGTTCTTCGAGCAGGTGCCGATCCGGGACTTCCTGACCGACACGCAGTGGACGCCGCTCTTCGACGACGCGCATTTCGGCATCATGGTGCTGCTGTCGGGCACGCTCACCAGCTCGCTGGTGGCGCTCGCGATCGCGATCCCGCTCGGCACCGTGATCGCGATCTACCTCTCCGAGTTCGCGCATTTCAAGGTGCGCGAGGTGGCCAAGCCCTTCCTCGAGCTGCTCGGCGGCGTGCCGACCATCGTGTACGGCTACTTTGCGCTGCTCTTCATCACGCCCCTGCTGCAGAGGATCTACCCGGAGCTGCCCGGATTCAACCTGCTCGCCGCCGGGATCGTGATGGGCATCATGATCATCCCGTACGTCAGCTCCATTTCTGAAGATGCGATGCGCGCGGTGCCGATGAGCCTGCGCGAGGGCTCCTATGCCCAGGGCGCAACGCGCTTCCAGACCGCGACCCGGGTGGTGGTGCCGGCGGCCTTCTCGGGCATCGCCTCGGCCTACATCCTGGGGATTTCGCGCGCCGTGGGCGAGACCATGATCCTCGCCGTCTCAGCCGGGATGCAGCCCAACCTGACTTTCAACCCGCTCGAGCCGGCGGCGACCATCACCGCCTACATCGTGCAGGTGGCGCTCGGCGACCTGCCGCACGGCTCGATCGGCTACCAGACGATTTTCGCCGCGGGGCTGACGCTGATGCTCTTCACCCTCGCCTGCAACATCGCCGGCCACATGCTGCGCAAGAGCTTCAGGGAAGCGTACTAAGGGGACCCGCCGCGATGGCCTACGCCAAGGACCTCACCCAGGTACGCGCCCTGATCGCATCGCACAAGCGCTGGGACATGATCTTCGCGCTCTGCGGCATGCTCGCCCTGATGATCGGCGTGCTGACCTTCGTGGCGCTGTTCCTCGACATGGCGCTCGACGGCGCGGGGCGCCTGTCGTGGGACTTCTTCACCAATTTCCCTTCGCGCCGTCCAGGCGAGGCCGGGATCCTCTCGGCGTGGGTAGGTTCGACGCTGGTGATGCTGACCACCGCGTTCTTCGCCGTGCCGCTGGGCGTCGCCGCCGGCGTCTACCTCGAGGAGTATGCGGCGAAGAACTGGGTCACCGACGTGATCGAGATCAACATCACCAACCTCGCCGGCGTGCCCTCGATCGTCTACGGCCTGCTCGCGCTCGGGCTGTTCGTGTACCAGTTCGGCTTCGGCCAGTCGATCCTGTCGGCCGGGCTGACGCTCGCGCTCCTCATCCTGCCGGTGGTGATCGTCGCGACGCGCGAGGCGATCCGCTCGATCCCGCAGGCGATCCGCGAAGGCTCGTACGCGGTCGGCGCGACGCAGTGGCAGACGGTGCGCTATCACATCCTGCCGTACTCCTCGGCGGGCATCCTCACCGGCGTGATCATCGGCATGGCGCGCGCCATCGGCGAGACCGCGCCGGTGATCACCATCGGCGCGCTCACCTTCATCGCCTTCCTGCCGCCGGCGCCGGTGACCGCCGAGCCGCCGTTCGTCTCCTTCGAATGGCTGCTGTCGCCGTTCTCGGTGATGCCGATCCAGATGTTCAACTGGACCTCGCGGCCCGAGGCGGCGTTCCACGCCAACGCCGCCGCCGCGGGCTTCGTGCTGGTGATCATGACGCTGGCGATGAACGGCCTCGCGATCTGGCTGCGCTACCGCCTGCGGCGCAACATCAAATGGTGAGGAGGCTATGATGTCCGCAGTGGAAACCCACATGACCGAGATGCTGGTGGCCAAGGCGGAGTCCCGCGGCCTCAGTTTCTACTACGGCGATTTCCGCGCGCTGAAGAACATCAACATGCCGGTGCACGAGCGCAAGGTCACCGCGCTGATCGGCCCCTCGGGGTGCGGCAAGTCGACCTTCCTGCGCTGCTTCAACCGCATGCACGATCTGTATCCCGGCAACCGCTACGAAGGCGAGATCGTGCTCCAGCCCGACAACACCAACCTGCTCGCGCGCGGCGTCGACCCGATCGAGGTGCGCATGCGCATCGGCATGGTGTTCCAGAAGCCCAACCCCTTTCCGAAGACGGTGTTCGAGAACGTCGCCTACGGGCTGCGCGTGCGCGGCGAGAGCTCGCGCCGCCGCCTCGAGGACAAGGTCGAGCAGGCGCTGAACGACGCCGCGCTGTGGAACGAAGTGAAGGACCGCCTGCACCAGCCGGCCTACAACCTCTCCGGCGGGCAGCAGCAGCGCCTGTGCATCGCGCGGGCGCTCGCCACGGATCCTGAATTATTGCTGTTCGATGAACCGACGTCAGCGCTCGACCCGATCGCCACGGCCTCGATCGAGGAGCTGATGCACGACCTGAAGGAGCGCGTCACCATCCTCATCGTGACGCACAACATGCAGCAGGCGGCGCGCGTCTCCGACTTCACGGCCTACATGTATCTCGGCGACCTGATCGAGTTTGGCATCACGGATGAACTGTTCATCAAGCCGAAGATGAAGCAGACGGAGGACTACATCACCGGGAGATTCGGATAGATGGAAGAAGTCGCGTGACCGAGCACGCCTCGAAGCAGTACGACCTCGACCTGGGCTCGATCCGCTCGCGCGTGCTGGCGATGGGCGGCCTGGTGGAATCGCAGATCCGGCGCGCCATCGACGCGCTGACCACCGGCAATCTCACGCTGTCGGACGAGGTGATCGCCGCCGACCACCGGGTGAATGCGATGGAGGTGGGGCTCGACGAGGACTGCAGCCAGCTGATCGTGCGCCGCCAGCCGGCGGCGAGCGACCTGCGCATGATCTTCGCCATCATGAAGACCGTGACCGACCTCGAGCGCATCGGCGACGAGGCGCAGAAGATCGCGCGCATGGCGAAGAACATCCACGAGCGCGGCGGCCCGCAGGCGCCGCCGGTGGTCGAGGTGCGCCACGCCGCGGAGGCCGCGATCTCGATGCTGCGGCGCACGCTCGACTGCTTCGCGCGCCTCGATTGCGACGGCGCGGCGGAAGTGATCCGCGACGACGCCGGCATCGACACCGAGTTCCGCTCGATCCTGCGCCAGCTCATCACCTACATGATGGAAGACCCGCGCACCATCAGCACGGCGCTGGAGATCGTGTGGATCGCCAAGGCGATCGAGCGCATCGGCGACCACGCCAAGAACATGGCCGAGTACGTGATCTACATCGTGAAAGGCACCGACGTGCGACATACGGGAAAAATGAGCGGAACTGAGAAGACCACATGAGCGCCACGGTCCTGGTCGTCGAAGACGAGCCCCAGATCCAGGAGCTGGTCGCAGTGAATCTCGAGCACATCGGCCACAAGGTGCTGCGCGCGGCGAGCGCCGAGGAGGCCGAGGCGGCGATCCGCAACGCCCTCCCCGACGTGCTGGTGCTGGACTGGATGCTGCCCGGGGAATCGGGCCTTGCTTTCGCGCGACGCCTGCGGGCAGATGAACGGACTCGCGAACTTCCGATCCTGATGCTCACCGCACGCGCCATGGAGCAGGACAAGATCTCCGGCCTCGAGGCCGGCGCCGACGACTACCTCACCAAGCCGTTCTCGCCGAAGGAGCTCGCCGCGCGCATCAAGGCGGTGCTCAGGCGCCGCGCGCCGCAGCTCTCGGGCGACGCGGTGGAGACCGAGGGACTGCGCCTCGATCCGGCGACGCGCCGCGTCAGCGTTCAGGGCAAGCGCGCCGAGCTCTCGCCCTCCGAGTTCCGCCTGCTGCACTTCCTGATGACCCATCCCGGGCGCGTCTACACGCGCGCGCAGCTTCTCGACCATGTCTGGGGCGATCATGTCTTCATCGAGGAGCGCACGGTCGACGTGCACATCCGGCGCCTGCGCAAGGCGCTCGAACCGACCGGCCACGACCGGCTGATCGACACGGTGCGCGGCTCGGGGTACGGCTTCCGCACCGATTGATCTACCGCAATACGCTTCTGGCGCTCGCGGCGCTCGCCGTGCCGGCGGCGTTGACTGGGCTGGTCCTCGGCCCCGTCTGGGGGTTAGGCGTTCTCGCGGCCGGGCTGGTCGCGCTCCTCTTCTGGCACGCGCGCCACCTCGCGCGCCTGCATCGCTGGCTCGCCCATCCCCTCCCGGGCAAGGTGCCCGAAGGCCAGGGCATCTGGGACGAAGTGCTCGCGGCGCTGCACCGCTTGGAGCGAGATGCGGCGCGACGCGAGGACGCGCTAGCTGACGCGCTGGCGCGCATGCGCCGCGCGGTGCAGGCGCTGCCCGACGGCGTCGTCATCCTGGACAGCGCGAACCACATCGAATGGCATAACCGCACCGCCGAGGCGCAGCTCGGGCTCGAGCGCCGCGCCGACCTGGGCCAGAACATCGCCAACCTGGTGCGCGAGCCCGAGTTCATCGAATACCTGCAATCGCAGGACCACGAGACTCCGGTGCGCGTCGCCCGCGGCCAGACCATCGCGCTATCACTGCAGCTCATCCCGTTCGGGCAGTCGCAGAAGATGCTGCTGTCGCGCGACGTCACCCAGGCCGAGCGCGTCGACGTGATGCGGCGCGACTTCGTCGCCAACGTGTCGCACGAGCTGCGCACGCCCCTGACCGTACTGGTGGGTTTCCTCGAGACCGTGCGCGAGCTCAAGCTCGACCCGCAGCGGGTGCGCGACTACATCGGCATGATGCAGGAGCAGTCGGCGCGCATGCAGCGCATCATCGACGACCTGCTCACGCTGTCGGCGCTCGACTCGGCGCCGCCCGCGTCCGGCGACCGTCGGGTCGCGGTGCAACCGCTGCTCCAGCGCCTGCGGGCGGACGCCGCCGCACTTTCCGGTGGGCGCCATGCCATCCGCCTCGAAGGGGAAACCGCGAGCGAGCTCCTCGGCGTGGAGAGCGAGCTGGCGAGCGCCTTCGGGAATCTGGTGAGCAACGCCATCCGCTACACCCCGCCGGGCGGCGTGGTAACGCTCGCGTGGCGCGAAGGCCCGGACGGCGGGCGCTTCACCGTCGAGGACACCGGCATCGGCATCGAGGCCGAGCACATCCCGCGACTCACCGAGCGCTTCTACCGGGTCGATCGCAGCCGCTCGCGCGAGACCGGCGGCACCGGCCTCGGCCTCGCGATCGCCAAGCATGCGCTCGCGCGCCACGACGCCGTCCTCGAGGTGCAGAGCGAGCCCGGCAAGGGAAGCCGGTTCACCGCGCGCTTTCCGGCGCGGCGGCTCACCGCGCCGGGGGTCGTCACCTAGGCCGCCTGCAGCTTCGCCACGGCGACCGCGAGCCACTTCACGCCCTGGTTGCCGAAGTTGACCTGCACCCGGGCGTCGGTTCCCTGGCCCTCGGCGTCGATGATCACGCCCGATCCGAACTTCGGATGCGTGACGTTCTGGCCGATGCGGAATCCGCCGACATCCCGCGCGGGTTTTTGCAGAGTCGTTCTTGTCTGACGCGAGAAATCCGCTGCGAAGGCCTTCTGCCGTGAAAACCGCGGCGTCAGCCACTTCATGAGCTGCTGCGGGATCTCCTCCAGGAACCGCGACGGGATGTTGTAGCGCGTCTGGCCGTGCAGCATGCGGGTCTGCGCGTGCGACAGGTACAGGCGGTTGCGCGCGCGCGTGATCGCCACGTACGCGAGGCGGCGCTCTTCTTCGAGACCATCACGCTCGGTCACGCTCTGCTCGTGCGGGAACAGGCCCTCTTCCAGCCCCGACATGAACACCACGTCGAACTCCAGGCCCTTGGCCGAATGCACGGTCATCATCTGCAGCGCGTCCTGGCCCTCGCCCGCCTGATGCTCGCCCGCTTCTAACGCGGCGTGGGTCAGGAACGCGGTCAGCGGGTCGATCGCCTCGCCTGACTCGGTGACGCGCTCCTCCTCGGTGAAGGCGGCCGCGGCGTTCACCAGCTCCTCCAGGTTCTCGATCCGGTCGGCGCCCTCGCGCTCGGTCTTGTAGTGCTCGACCAGGCCGCTCTTCGCGATCACCACCTCGACGGCTTCCTTGAGCGGCAGCCCTTGCGTTTCGCTTCTCAGGTCTTCAATCAACTTCTTGAACACCGCCGCTTTCGAGCCGTCGGCCATCTTCATGAGTGAAGCCTGCGCCTGCTTGGCCGCGTCCTGCAGCTGCTCGATGGTGCGCGCGCCGATGCCGCGCGGCGGAAAGTTCGCGACGCGCAGAAAGGAATTGTCGTCGTCGGGGGTCGCGATGAGGCGCAGGTAGGCGAGCGCGTGCTTGATCTCGGCGCGCTCGAAGAAGCGCAAGCCGCCGTAGACGCGGTAGGGAATCCCCTGCGAGAAGAGCGCGTGCTCGACGACGCGCGATTGCGCGTTCGAGCGGTAGAGCACTGCCATCTGCGAAAGCGCGGTGCCGTCGCGCGCGAGCGCCCGCACCTCCTCGACGATCCAGCGCGCCTCGTCCAAGTCCGACTCGCCCTCGAATACCCGCACCGGCTCGCCCTTGCCCGCCGCGGTCCACAGGTTCTTGCCCAGCCGATTCCGGTTGTTGGCGATGAGCGCGTTGGCGGCGTCGAGGATGTTGCCGTGGGAGCGGTAGTTCTGCTCCAGGCGAATCACGCGCGCCACCTTGAACTCGCGCTCGAAGTCGGCCATGTTGCCGACGTTGGCGCCGCGGAACGTGTAGATGCTTTGATCGTCGTCGCCGACCGCGAACAAAAGAGAGGTTTTTCCTCCCATAAGCTTTAACCAGCGGTACTGCAGCCTGTTCGTGTCCTGGAACTCGTCCACCAGGATGTGAAGCCAGCGCCGCCGGTAATGCTCGCGCAGGATTTCGTTTCGACTGAGTAATTCGAAACTGCGAGCCAGTAGCTCGGGAAAATCGACCACGCCCTCGCGCTGGCACTGCTCGTCGTAAGCCGCGTAGAGCTCGGCGAAGCGCCGCGTGTTCTCGTCGCCGGACGGCACGTCGCGCGCGCGCACGCCCTCCTCCTTCTGGTCGTTGATGAAGTACTGCACCTCGCGCGCCGGGAAGCGCTCCTCGTCGACGTTCATCGCCTTCAGCAGGCGCTTGATCGCGGCGAGCTGGTCCTGCGAGTCGAGGATCTGGAACGTGCGCGGCAGGCCGGCTTCCTGCGCGTGGGCGCGCAGCATGCGGTTGCACAGGCCGTGGAAAGTGCCGATCCACATGCCGCGCGGGTTCACCGTCATCATCGCGGCGACGCGCGTCAGCATCTCGCGCGCCGCCTTGTTGGTAAAAGTGACGGCGAGGATCCCGGCCGGGGTCGCCCGGCCGCCTTTGATCAGCCAGGCGATGCGCGTGGTCAGCACGCGCGTCTTGCCGCTGCCCGCGCCGGCGAGGATCAGCGCGTGCTCGTCGGGCAGGGTGACTGCAGCGAGCTGTTCCGGGTTGAGGTGTTCGAGGTGCAGCGACAAGCCGCGATTTTATCGCGGCTCAACCAGAAACTTTTGGGTCCTTCACTCCGAATTTGCCTTTCACCTGATCAACCAGGGCTTGCGCTTCTTCGCGCGACGGAAGCTGGCGAATCCGCACGATATAGGTGAGCTTGTCGCCCTGCTTGCGCTGCGCAATCTCGGCGGGATATCCCGCCTTGCGCAGCTGGTCGCGAACCGCGCGCAGCGGCTCCTCCTTGTCCGCCGCGGCGAGCTGCACGCTGAAGCGCCCGCCGCTGCGCAGGGCGCCCTTGCCGGCTTGGAGATCGGTTTCGAGCGACCATTGCGCGAGCTGCTTCGCCTCGACGAAGCCGACCGGTTGCGTCTTGCCTTTGTCGCGCTGGTAGAACTGCCGCGGCTTGTCCATCGTCACCGGCTGCTCGCCCGCCGCGCCGACCTGAATCGCGCCCTCGAGCAGGCACACGATCTGGCGCTCGCCGCGCGAGCGGCCCCAGAAGTCGGTGCCGCGGATGCCGATCGTCACCTGCTCGACGCGCACCGTGACTTCGCGCTTGCGCGCCTTGGCGGCGATGTCGGTGGTGAAACGGAACGCGCCCTCGAGCACCTGCAACGCTGCCCGGAACAATTCCTTGCCCGGCTGCAGCTCGGCGAGGACCAGCCTGCCGTTCTCGCCCAGCTTCACCACGCTGCCTTCGGACAGCTTGACGAGCACGCGCGAGTCCTTGCCGGTGACGATGCGGTCGCCGGCGCGCAGCTCCATTCCGGGCACCAGCGGCACGCGCTTGCCGTCGCGCTCGCGCCAGGCGGGCATCTGCACGCCGTCGATCACCGCCGCCGGCTGCGCCAGCGCCTGAACCGACGCGACGCCGAGCAGTAGAGCAAGCAGTAGCGCTTTCATATGGACCGTCTCCCTGGTGCGCCTTATACGGGCTCGGCGCTGGTAATGGATGCGATAATCCGCCGCTTCTGCAAAAAAAGTCACATGCAAGACACTTACGATCCGGCAGCAGTTGAACGCGATGCGCAGGATTTCTGGGCGGGCCGCGATTCGTTTCGCTCGATCGAGGACCCCGCGAAGCCGAAATTCTACTGCCTGTCCATGTTCCCCTATCCCTCGGGGATCCTGCACATGGGCCACGTCCGGAACTACACCATCGGCGACGTGCTCACGCGCTACTACCGCATGCGCGGCTTCAACGTGCTGCAGCCGATGGGCTGGGACGCGTTCGGCCTGCCCGCCGAAAATGCGGCGATGGCGAACCGGGTGCCGCCGGCGAAGTGGACCTACGACAACATCGCCTACATGAAGCGGCAGATGCAGCCGCTCGGCCTCGCGTTCGACTGGAGCCGCGAGCTCGCCACCTGCAAGCCCGACTACTACCGGTGGAACCAGTGGCTTTTCACGCGCCTGTTCCGCAAGGGCCTCGCCTACAAGAAGACCGGCGTCGTCAACTGGGACCCGGTCGACCAGACGGTGCTCGCGAACGAGCAGGTGATCGAGGGCCGCGGCTGGCGCACCGGCGCGCCGGTGGAAAAGCGCGAGATCCCGATGTACTTCCTGCGCATCACCGCCTACGCCGAGGAGCTGCTCGCGGCGCTCGACGCCCTGCCCGGCTGGCCCGAGCAGGTCAAGCTGATGCAGAAGAACTGGATCGGCAAGTCCGAAGGCGTGCGCATCGGCTTCCCCTATGAATTGGAAGGTCAGAAAAGGACTCTCTGGGTTTTCACGACCCGCGCCGACACCCTGATGGGCGCGACCTTCATGGCGGTCGCCGCCGAGCATCCCATTGCAATTGCTTCTTCAAAAAAGAACCCCCAACTGGCCGCGTTCGTCGAAGAGTGCAAGAAGGGCGCGGTGATGGAGGCCGAGCTCGCGCAGATCGAGAAGAAGGGCATGCCGACCGGCGTCTTCGTGACCCAACCGCTCACCGGCGAGAAACTCCCGGTCTGGGTCGGCAACTACGTGCTGATGGGCTACGGCGAAGGCGCGGTGATGGGCGTCCCGGCGCACGACGAGCGTGACTACGAGTTCGCGCTCGAGTACAAGCTGCCGATCAAGCCGGTGATCCGCCATCCGCTCGGCGACACCGTGCCGGCGCCCTGGAAGCCCGAGTACGCGGAATACGGCACCTGCATCAACTCCGGCAAGTACGACGGCCTGGACTTCCGCGCCGCGACCGATGCAATCGCCGCCGATCTCGAGAAGAAGAAGCTCGGCGAGAAGCACGTGCAGTGGCGGCTGCGCGACTGGGGCATCTCTCGCCAGCGCTACTGGGGCTGCCCCGTGCCGATCATCCACTGCCCCTCGTGCGGCGACGTTCCCGTGCCCGAGGGCGAGCTGCCGGTCGTGCTTCCGGAGAACCTGGTGCCCGACGGCACCGGCAACCCGCTCGCCAAGCTGCCGCAGTTCTACGAGACCCAGTGCCCGAGCTGCGGCCGGCCGGCGAAGCGCGAAACCGACACCATGGACACGTTCGTGGACTCGTCGTGGTACTTCGCGCGCTTTGCCTGCCCGGGCCAGGAGCGCGCGATGCTCGACGAGCGCGCGAACTACTGGATGCCGGTCGACCAGTACATCGGCGGCATCGAGCACGCGATCCTGCACCTGCTCTACTCGCGATTCTTCCAGCGCGTGATGCGGGACGAAACCGGGTTGATGCCGGCCGTTGCCGAGCCCTTCACCAACCTGCTCACGCAGGGCATGGTGCTCGCCGAGTCCTATTACACCGACGCCAGCGGGCGGCGGGAATGGGTCAATCCGGCCGACGTTTCCGTTGAAAAGGATTCGAAAGGAAAAATCCTTTCCGCGCGCAGGACCAGGGACGGCGCCGCGGTGGTCTACGACGGCATCGGCACGATGTCGAAGTCGAAGAACAACGGCGTCGATCCGCAGAAGCTGATCGACAAGTACGGCGCCGACACCGCGCGCTTCTTCATCATCTTCGCCTCGCCGCCGACCAACACGCTGGAATGGTCGGACGAGGGCGTCGAGGGCTCGTACCGCTTCCTGCGCCGGTTGTGGGTCTACGCGGGAAGGCTTTCCCGGCGCAAGGGAATGGCGGGGAAACCCAGCAAGGGCGCGCGCTTCGAGATCCACTCGGTGCTGAAGCAGGCAAACTACGACCTGCAGAAGCTTCAGCTCAACACCGTCGCCTCGGCTTGCATGAAGATTCTCAACGCGCTGGAGCGCCTGCCCGAGGAGGACACCGAGGCGGATGAGGAAGGCATGTCGATCCTCATCCGGCTGCTGGCGCCGATCACGCCGCACATCGCGCAGCACCTGTGGCGCGAGCTGAAATTCGGCGACGACGTCATGAAGGCGCCGTGGCCCGAGCCCGACCCGGCGGCGCTCGAGCAGGACGAGGTCGAGCTGGTGGTGCAGGTGAACGGCAAGCTGCGCGGCTCGATCCGCGTGCCCAAGGCCGCCGACCGCGCCGCGATCGAGGAGCTCGCGCGGGCCAATCCGAACGTGCAGCGCTTCGTCGCCGGCCAGAACGTCAAGAAGGTCGTCGTCGTCCCGGGACGGCTGGTCAACCTTGTTGTCTAGAAGAATCCTGACGCTTGTGCTGGCGCTGCTCCTGGCGGGCTGCGGTTTCCGCCTGCGCGGGACCGCCGAGGTGCCGTTCGAATCCGTCTACGTTCCCGGCGCGACCAGCGGCATCGCGCTCGATCTCAAGCGCAACATCCAGGCCGGGACGAAGGCGCGCGTGGTGGACGATCCGAAGGCGGCCGATGCGGTGCTGCAGTTCACCGAAGAGACGCGCCAGAAGGAAATCCTGTCGCTGACCGGCACCGGCCGGGTGCGCGAATTCCAGCTGCGCTACCGCGTCGGCTTTCGCGTCCACGACGGCAAGGGCACCGAGTACGTGCCGCCGAGCACGATCCAGCTGACGCGCGACGTCACTTTCAACGACACCGAGATCCTCGCCAAGGAGCAGGAAGAGCAGCTCCTGTTCCGCGACATGCAGACCGACATGGTGCAGCAGATCATGCGCCGCCTGGCGGCGGCCAAGCGCCCACAGCAGTAATGAGACTGCGACAGGCGGAACAGCTCCCCGGCCATCTGGCGAAGAACCTGGCCGCGGCCTACGCGATCCTCGGCGACGAGGCGCTGCTCGTCCTCGAGGCGGCCGACGCGGTGCGCGCCGCGGCGCGCAAGAGCGGCTTCGCCGAGCGCGAGGTGTACGAGCCGGGACGCTCGTTCGACTGGAGCGAGCTGCGCCACGCCGGCGCGACCCTCTCGCTTTTCGGCGCCAGAAAGATCGTCGAGCTGAGGCTCGCGAGCGGCAAGGTCAACGCGCAGGCGGCCGAGGCGATCGTCGCGTGGTGCGAGCGCCCGAATCCGGAGACGCTGCTCCTCCTCACCATGCCGCGGCCCGAGGGCGGCGGCTGGTGGGATGCGCCGTGGTTCGGGGCGCTCAACAAGAGCGGCGTGATCGTGGAAGTCCAGACCGTGCCGCGGGCGGCGCTTCCGGCATGGCTGGAGAAGCGGCTCGCGCGGCAGAAGCAGAGCGCCTCGCGCAAGGTGCTCGAGTACCTCGCCGACCGCGTCGAGGGCAATCTGCTCGCCGCGCACCAGGAGGTGCAGAAGCTCGCCCTGCTCGCGCCCGAAGGCGAGCTCGCCCTGGAGACTGTGCGCGGCGCGGTCGCCGACGTGGCGCGCTTCGACACGCAGGTCGCCGCCGAGGCGCTCGTCGGCGGCGAGACGGCGCGCTACCTGCGCATCCTCGAAGGATTGCGCGGCGAAGGCGAAGCGCCGACCTACCTGCTGTTCACGATCTCGAGCGCGCTGTTCGCGCTGGCCAGCGGCGAACGGGCGAACCGGGCGATGCAGGCGGTGCTCGACAAGGCGCGCCGCTACCCGCCGGCGGCGATCGAGCAGGCGATCAGCCGCGCCGCGGCCATCGACCGCGCGATCAAGGGTGTGGGCGTGGGCGAGCCCTGGGAGGAGTTCGCCAAGCTCGGGCTGGAGCTGCACGCCTCCACCTGAGTCGCTGCACTAGCCCGACCAGGCCGTCGCCGGGCCGGGCTGGAAGCGCCAGCTCTTGCGGCCGCCCCGCCGCGCGCAGCACTTCCTCGGCGGCCATCCATCCCGAGCGCACTGCGCTTTCCATCGAGCAGGGCAAGCCGGTCCGCGTCCAGTCGCCGGCCAGCGAAACGCCGGTGGAAAGGAAAGCGGCAGGGCGCTCGCGCTCGCTCCCGGGCAGCGGGCAGGGAATCGCCATCGCGATGCGGTTCACGACCGCGTGCACCACGCGCGCCCGGGCAGCCTCGGGGACGAACTGCGCGATCTCGCGCTGCGTCGCTGCGACGATCTCCGCGTCGCTCATCGCGCGGGCGCGATGGCTGTAGATGATGTTGGACGCGATCACCGAGGGCCGTCCCGACCACCCGCGGCGGATGTTCGAGAGATCGTAGAAGTCCGTATTCAGGCGTTTCAGCGCGCCGGGCAGCGCCCAGAACCGCTCCCCGGTCAGCTTGCGGTCGAACCAGAGGTACGAGCTGATGTACGGGCTCGGCTCGACCGGCGGCGCGTCGCGCCCGAGCTGCCTCAAATCCTGCGGCGGCACCGCCGCCACGACATGGTCCGCTTCGATCCGGGCGCCGTCCTCGAGGACGATACCCTTGTCGATCGCGACGACCTCGGTGCCGAGCAGTACGCGGCCCCCATTGCGCTCGATCGCTCTGGCGGCCTGCGGCGCGAACAGCTCGCTCAGCCCGAGCGCGGGAAAGCCGAAATGCAGCCGGCGACGGCCGATGAGCTGCGATTGCACGCGCAGCAGCGCCGCCGCCGAGCAGCGCTCGAGGGGCACGTTCATGACCGTGAGCGCGGCGAACGACCAGAACCATTCGATCATCGGCTCGCTGACGCCGGCGGAGCGCAGATATTCGAGCGCGCTCACGCGGTCGAGCTCGGGCACGTCGGCTTCGTCGAACCGCATCGCGCGCCAGGTGGCGCGGTTGTTGGACCAGAGATCGCGCAGCGACAGGCCCGACCCCGCCACGAGGTCGGGAAGGAGGCTCAACGGCGGCGGCAGCGGCCGGTGCCGCAGCACCATGGGCCGCGGCTGTGAAACCAGGGTAATCAGCTTCTCCGGCTGCCAGCACACCAGGTCGCGCGTGCCGAGCCTGTCGAGGAAGGCGAGCATGTTGCGATACTCGCTGTGCACGACGTGCGGCCCGAGATCGATCGTGTCGCCGCTCGCCGCATCGGTCCAGCTGCGCGCGCGGCCGCCGAGGCGCTTTTCGCGCTCGACCACGGTCACGCGCAGACCGGCGTCGCCGAGCGCTACCGCGCAGGCGAGCCCCGCGAGGCCTCCTCCGACGATGACCACGTTCCGAACCATTACAATGTGCCCATGCAGCTCAAGCGCAACAAGCATACCCAGGGAGACCTGCATTCCGCGATGCAGGACATGGGCCGCGCCGCGCGCGCCGCGGCGCGGGAGCTTGCACGCGCCGGGACCGAGGCCAAGAACCGGGCGCTGGCCGCCATGGCGGCCAGCATGCGCTCCGAATCACCCGGCATCTTGCGCGCGAATGCGCAGGATGTGAAAAAAGCGAGGAAAGACGGCTGCGACGCGGCGTTCGTCGACCGCCTGACGCTCACGCCGGCGCTGGTGGAGCAGATGGCCGCCGGCGTCGAGCAGGTGGCCTCGCTTCCCGACCCGGTCGGCGCGATTTCCGAGCGCGTGAAGCGGCCGACGGGCATCGAGGTCGCGAAAATGCGCGTGCCGCTCGGCGTCGTCGGCATCATCTACGAGTCGCGGCCCAACGTCACCGCGGACGCGGCCGCGCTCTGCGTGAAGGCGGGCAACGCCTGCATCCTGCGCGGCGGCTCGGAGGCGCTCGAGTCGAACCGCGCGATCGCCGCCTGCGTGCGCGCCGGGCTGAAAGCGGCGCAGCTTCCCGAGGCCGCGGTGCAGCTCGTCGGCACCACCGACCGCGCGGCGGTCGGCGAGCTCATCACGATGCGCGAATACGTCGACATCATCGTGCCGCGCGGCGGCAAGGAGCTGATCGAGCGGCTCGCGCAGGAGTCGCGCATCCCGATGATCAAGCACCTCGACGGCGTGTGCCACGTCTACATCGACGACAGCGCCGACCCGGAGATGGCGGTGCGCATCGCCGACAACGCCAAGACGCAGCGCTACGGCACGTGCAACACGATGGAGACGCTGCTGGTTTCCTCCGGGATCGCGGAGCGCGTGCTGCCCCGCATTTCCGGGATCTTCAAGCGCAAGGGCGTCGAGATGCGGGCGGACGCCGCTGCGCTCCAGTTCGTGGATGGAAAAAAAGCGACCGAGAACGACTATTACACCGAATGGCTCGCCCCGATCGTGTCGATTCGCGTGGTGCAGGGGCTCGACGAGGCGATCGCGCACATCGCCAAGTACGGCTCGCAGCACACCGACGCCATCGTCGCCCAGGATCGCGGCCGCGCCGAGCGCTTCCTGCGCGAGGTCGATTCGAGCTCGGTGATGTGGAACGCCTCGACGCGGTTCGCGGACGGCTACGAGTACGGCCTGGGCGCCGAGATCGGCATTTCCACCGACAAGCTTCACGCGCGCGGCCCGGTGGGGCTGGAGGGCCTGACCACCCAGAAATACGTGGTTCTCGGTCACGGAGAAATCCGCACCTGAGCATCGGTATTTTGGGTGGGACCTTCGACCCGGTTCACAACGCGCATCTCGCGATGGCGCGCGCTGCGCTCGATGAGCTCAAGCTCGAAACAATCCTCTTCATGCCCACCGGCGCGCCGCGCTACCGCACGCCCGCGGCGGCGAGCGGCGAGCATAGGGTCGCCATGCTGCGACTCGCCCTTGCAGATAACGATTCTTACGAAATAGATGCGCGCGAGCTGGCCCCTGGCGCATCGGGCTACACCATCGACACGCTGAAGGAGCTCAGGCTCGAGCTCGGCGCGGACACCGAGCTCTGGCTCCTGCTGGGCGCGGACCAGTACGCCAAGCTCGACACCTGGCACCGTCCCGGGGACGTGAAGCGGCTCGCCAAGATCGCGGTGTTCGCGCGGCCCGGCATTTCGCTCCACAAGGGGGTTGCCGTCATTCCGATGAAACCGATGCAGATCTCGGCGAGCGAGATCCGCGCGCGCGTGGCGCGCGGCGAGGACATCTCGCCGCTCGTGCCGGCCGCAGTGGCGGACTACCTCGGCCGCCACCGGCTCTACGCCTGATGGACATCAGGGCCAAGCAGCGGGTGGTTGTCGAAGCGCTCGAAGACGTGAAAGGCTACGACATCCTCGTGTTCAACACCGCGCGCCTGCCCACGATGTTCGAGCGCGTGGTGATCGCCAGCGGCGACTCGAACCGCCAGGTGAAGGCGCTTTCCGACCGCGTGCAGGAGCGCGTGCGCGAGCTGGGCGCGCGCGTCTACGGCGTCGAAGGCGAATCGAGCGGCGAGTGGGTGCTGGTCGACCTGGGCGATGTCGTGGTCCACATCATGCATCCGACGGTGCGGGACTTCTATAACCTCGAAGAGCTCTGGGGCGGCAAGCCCGTGAGACTCAAGACCCCGAAAAAAACCCCGAAAAAGGCGAAACCGCGTGCCAAGGCTCCACGTCGTCGCCGTAGCCGCTAGGCTGCCCGGCTGGGCCGAGGCGGCCTGCGCCGAATACCTGAAGCGCATGCCGCGGGGCTACGAGGTTTCCAGGATCAATACCAAACCCGGAAAGCTGAGTTCCTTTCTGAAAGGTCAAATGGTGGCGCTCGACGAGCGCGGCAAAGACATGACGACGGCGCAATTCGCCTCCCTGCTCAAAGCCGAGACGACGTTTGTCATCGGCGGACCCGACGGGCTCGAGGAAAGCGTGAAAAAAGACGCAGCGCTGCTGCTGCGCCTGTCCTCGCTCACCCTGCCCCATGCGCTCGCGCAGGTCGTGCTGCTCGAGCAGATCTACCGCGCGGCTACCATGCTGACCGGACATCCTTATCATCGCGCATGATCCCCATTCCCGAACGCGGCATCTATCTCGCCTCGCGCAGCCCGCGGCGGCGCGAGCTGCTTGCGCAGATCGGCGTGCGCTTCCACCTGCTGCTCTTCCGCGAGCGCCCGCGCGGCAACTCCACCGAGCCGGACATCGACGAGGCCCCGCTCGCCGGCGAGTCGCCGGCCGCCTACGTCGAGCGCATGGCGCGCGCCAAGGCCGACGCCGGCTGGAGCCGCATGCTGCAGCGGAACCTGCCGCCCGCGCCGGTGCTCGCCGCCGACACCACGGTCGCGTTCAAGGAGCAGATCTTGGGCAAGCCGCGCGACCGCGCCGAGGCCGCGGAGATGCTGGCGGCGCTCTCGGGCCAGCGCCACGAGGTCCTGACCGGGGTGGCGCTGAAGACCTACGATGAGGTCGAGTTCGCGCTCTCGAGCTCGGAAGTGGTTCTGAAAAAGCTGTCCGCGGACGAGATCGCCCTGTACGCGGCGAGCGGCGAAGGCGACGACAAGGCGGGCGCTTATGCCATCCAGGGCCGGGCCGGGCGCTTCGTGGTGGAGCTGCGCGGAAGCTATTCCGGAGTGATGGGGCTGCCGCTCTACGAGACCAGCCTGCTGCTCGAGAAGCTCCGTGGAAGACATTCTCATTAACGTGACTCCGCAGGAAACGCGCGTGGCGGTCACGGCCACGGGCGTGGTGCAGGAGCTCCTGATCGAGCGCGCGGCGAGCCGCGGCCTCGTCGGCAACGTCTACGTCGGGCGCGTGGCGCGCGTGCTGCCGGGAATGCAGTCGGCGTTCGTCGAGGTCGGCCTGGAGCGCGCCGCCTTCCTCCACGTCGCCGATATCTGGGACCAGAGGGACCGGCCGATCGAGAAAACCCTGAGCGAAGGCCAGCCGATCGTGGTGCAGGTGCTAAAAGATCCGATCGGCACCAAGGGCGCGCGGCTCTCCACGCAGGTGTCGATCGCCGGGCGGCTGCTCGTCTACCTGCCGCAGGATCCGCACATCGGCATCTCGCAGAAGATCGAGGACGAGAACGGCCGCGCGGCGCTGCGCGAGCGGCTGAAGGACCTGCTGCCGCCGGAGGAAAAAGGCGGATTCATCGTGCGCACGCTCGCCGAAACCGCGTCGGAAGAAGAGCTGCGCGCCGACCTCGGCTACCTCCGCCAGCTGTGGAATGCGATCAAGGAACGATCCGGGGGTGGAAATGCGGGCGTTACGCCGCCGAAGCTGGTGTACCAAGACCTGTCGCTCGCGCAGCGCGTGCTGCGCGACATGGTCACGGTCGGCACGGCGCGCGTGCTGGTCGACTCGCGCGAGAACTTCCAGAAGCTCGCCGCGTTCGCCGAGCGCTACATGCCGCAGGTGCGCGGCCGCCTGGAGCACTACACCGGCGAGCGGCCGCTCTTCGACCTGCACAACGTCGAGCCCGAGATCGAGAAGGCGCTGTCGCGCCGCGTCGAGCTCAAGTCGGGCGGCTACCTGATCATCGACCAGACCGAGGCGATGACCACCATCGACGTGAACACCGGCGGCTTCGTCGGCAGCCGCAACTTCGACGACACGGTGTTCAAGACCAACCTCGAGGCGGCGCAGGCGATCGCGCGCCAGCTCAGGCTGCGCAACCTCGGCGGCATCATCATTCTCGACTTCATCGACATGGAAAGTGTCGAGCACAGAAATGCGGTGCTCGATGAATTGCGCCGCGCTATGGCGCGCGACCGTACGCGCGTCACGCTGAACGGCTTCACCGCGCTCGGGCTGGTGGAGATGACGCGCAAGCGCACGCGCGAATCGCTCGCCCACGTGCTGTGCGAGCCCTGCCCCACCTGCGCCGGCCGCGGCGAGGTGCGCACCGCGCATACCGTGTGCTACGACATCCTGCGCGAGATCCTGCGCGAGGCGCGCGCGTTCAACGCGCGCGAGTACCGGGTGATCGCCGGGCAGGCAGTGATCGATCTCCTGCTCGAGGACGAGTCGGCCTCGCTCGCCATGCTGTCGGACTTCATCGGCAAGCCGATCTCGGTGCAGGTCGAAACCGGCTATTCCCAGGAGCAATTCGACATCGTGCTGCTGTAACATCGCAGCCCAGAGGAGGAGCCCCCCGTGAGAACAGCGCTCATCATTGCCGCGAGCCTCGCGCTCGCCGCTTGCGGCAGCCTGCCCCTGGACCCGCAGGCGCCGAAGGTCAAGATCACCCCGCTCGGCAGCCACGACGGCGAGTTCTGCCCGCTCGACCGGGCGCTCGTGTTCGAGGACCCGGACGGCACGCGCATCCTCTACGACGCCGGCCGCACCGTGCGCGGACCGAACGATCCGCGGCTCGGCAGGATCGACGCGGTCCTCGTGAGCCACGTCCACGGCGACCACCTCGGCGACCTGATCCAGCCCTCGGCCAACGCCGGCGCCTGCCCCAAGCCGGATTTCTCGGTCAGCGTGACGCCGAACTCGAACAGCGTGAACATCGTCCTCGGCAAGCAGGCGCCGCTGATCGTCGGCGGCGAGATGCATTCGTTCTTCCAGGCGAAGGTGAAGTCCCTCGGCGGCGACCCCAACAAGCTGGTGCGCCTGGTGCGCTTCGGCGCGCAAACCATGGTGGGCAAGGTGATGGTGGCTAGCGTCCCCGCCGTGCACAGCAACGGCCTGCCGCCGGCCTTCCTGCCGCCCGAGCAAGCCAAGCTCTTCGAAGGCGGCCTCACCGCCTACGTCGGGCCCCCGGGAGGCTTCGTGCTGCGCTTCTCGAACGGCCTCACCGCCTACCTCTCCGGCGACACCGGCATCACCGCGGAGCAGGACCTCGTCGTGCGCGGACACTACAAGGCGAACCTGGTGGTGATGAACATCGGCGGCTTTCCGTTCACCACCGGCCCGGCCGAGGCGGCCTACGTCGTGAACGACCTGGTACGCCCGAACTCCGTGATCGCCTCGCACGCCAACGAGCCCGCCACCGTGGGCGGCAAGCTCTCGCCCACCACCCGGACCGCGGCATTCCAGAAAGCCGCGAAGATGCCGGTGCACGTGCCGCTCAGCGGCAGGACGATGGAGTTCGACGGCAGCGGACGCTGCGCGACAGGTTGCTGAGCGATATCTGCTTCACGCCGGCGCGCACCCTCGCGCGCCTGGTTCGCGCACGCAAGCTGTCCGCGACCGAGGTGGTGCGAGCCTTCATCGCACAGATCGAGCGCGTGAACCCGCAGGTCAACGCGATTGTCACGTTTCTGCCCGACCAGGCGTTGAAGGCAGCCAAATCCCTGGATCAAAAAAAAGCTTTCGCCGGTCCCTTTGCGGGCCTGCCCA
>Ga0208185_1000264_pt1 | contig 29649 bp, 32 predicted proteins | sample EasRivMeERMLT700_FD_187532 | JGI IMG/M metagenome (GOLD analysis project Ga0208185, IMG submission 187532) | Soil microbial communities from meander-bound floodplain in the East River, Colorado, USA - East River MetaG ERMLT700 (SPAdes) (version 2) | ecosystem: Environmental > Terrestrial > Soil... | reverse complement strand
GGTGCCCGTCCCGGGCGTGGCGTAGGAAAGCTTGCCCGGGTTGGCGCGGGCGTAGGCGATCAGATCGTTGAACGTCTTGAAGGGCGAGTCGGTCCTCACGACGATGCCGAAGGTGTAGCCGGCGAGGCCGATGAGGTAGGTGAAGTCGTTGATCGGGTCCCAGTCGACCTTCTGCATGTGCGGCATGCGGTAGGCCGAGATCGCGAGCTGCGAGATGGTGTAGCCATCGGGCTTCGCGGTCTTCGCCATGGTCGCCGGGCCGTTCATGCCGCTGCCGCCGGGCCGGTTCTCGATCACCAGCGGCTGGCCGAGGTGCCGCGCCGTGATCTCGCCGAGCTTGCGGAAATAGATGTCGGTGCTGCCCCCGGCGGGCCACGGCACGATCAGCGTGACCGGCTTCGAGGGGAACTGCTGCGCCTGCGCGGCGAGCGCAAGCAGCAAGCCTGCCGCCAGCCCCAATATCCGGTTCATCGCCTCCTCCTCAAGGGATTATAGCCGCCACCTCCGGCCGCTAGAATAAGGGCTTGCTAGATCCCAACCGCAGCGACCTCGTAGCCGGCGTGGCTGGCGCCGGCACCATGGGCCGCGGCATCGCTCAGGTCCTGGCGCAGAGCGGCGCGCGCACGCTGGTGTTCGACGCCCAGCCCGGCGCCGCGCGCAAGGCAAAGGACTCGATCGCGCAGGCGCTGGACCGGCTGGTGGAAAAGGGCCGTCTCGGCCACGCCGAGGCCAAAGCGCACGTCGGCCGCATCGAGGTCATCGATTCCCTGGAAGGCCTCGCTCCCTGCCACGTGGTGGTGGAAGCAATCGTCGAGGATCTGAGCGCAAAGCAGAAGCTTTTCTCGAGCCTCGAGCAGACGGTAAAAGGCGATTGCATCCTCGCGTCCAACACCTCTTCGCTTTCGGTCACCGCGATGGCGGCGGCGTGCAAGCGTCCCGGCCGCGTCGCCGGTTATCACTTCTTCAACCCGGTGCCGGTCATGAAGGTCGTCGAGGTGGTGGACGGCGTTCTCACCGAGCCGTGGGCGACCGATGCGCTGACGGCGCTCGCCAAGCGCTTCGGCCACACGCCGGTGCGCTGCAAGGACACGCCCGGCTTCGTCGTCAATCATGCCGGGCGCGCTTTCGTCCCCGAAGCGCTGCGCGTGCTGTCCGAGGGCATCGCCGACTTCGCCGCCATCGACCGCATCCTGGTGGACGCCGCGGGCTTCCGCCTCGGGCCGTTCGGGCTGATGGACCTCGTCGGGCTCGACGTCGCGCACGCGGTGATGAAGTCCATGTACCAGCAGTACTTCGAGGAGCCGAAATACCGGCCCTCGTTCCTCGCCGGGCCGCGCGTCGCCGCGGGATTGCTCGGACGCAAGACCGGCCGCGGCTGGTACCAATACGGCAAGGACGGTGCTGCCCTCCGGACGCCCGAAGCGCCGACGCCCGGCGCAAGGCCGAACGCAGTGTGGGCCGTGCCCGAATTGAAGGAGCTCTTGATCGAGCTCGGCGCGAAACCGGAACTCAAGCCGACGCCGGAGGCGGTGTGCTTTGTGGCGCCGCTCGGCGCCGATGCGACCACCAGCGCGCTCGAGCTCGGGCTCGATCCGGCGCGCACGGTGGCGGTGGATCCGCTTTTCGGCTTTGCCAAGCGCCGTACCCTGATGAAGACTCCCATGACAAAAAGGGAAGTTGTCGAAACCGCTCATGGCCTGCTTGGATCGGACGGCGTGCCGGTCTCGGTCATCAACGATTCACCGGGCTTCGTCGCGCAGCGCGTGGTGGCGCACATAGTGAATGTGGGCTGCGATATCGCGCAGCTGCGGATCGCGACGCCCGAAGACCTGGACCGCGCCGTCACGCTCGGCCTCGGCTACCCGCGCGGTCCGCTCGCGATGGGCGACGCGCTCGGGCCGAAGCGCATCCTCGCGGTGCTGGAAGCGATGCACGATTTCTACCAGGAGCCGCGCTATCGCCCGAGCCCGTGGCTCAGGCGGCGCGCCGCGCTCGGAATATCTCTGCTCACATCGGAGTCATTTGAATGTTAGAAGCCTATCTCTACGACGGATTGCGGACTCCCATCGGCCGGCACGCCGGCAAGCTCGCGCCGGTGCGGCCCGACGACCTCGCCGCCGAAGTGCTGAAGGAGGTCGTCGCGCGCAACAAGATCGAGCCGGCGGAAATCAGCGACGTCGTGATGGGCTGCGTCACCCAGGCGGGTGAAGACAGCCGCAACGTCGCCCGCTTCGCCGCCCTGCTCGCCGGCCTGCCCGCGACCACGCCCGGCGTCACGGTGAACCGCCTGTGCGCGAGCGGCCTGCAGGCGCTCGTCGACGCGGCGCGCGCCATCACCTGCGGCGAGGGCGACCTGTACGTCGCCGGCGGCGTCGAGAGCATGAGCCGCGCGCCTTACGTGATGGGCAAGTCCGATTCGCCGTACAGCCGCGAAGTGAAGATGTTCGACACCACCATCGGCTCGCGCTTCCCCAATCCGAAGGTGGTCAAGCAGTTCGGCAACCAGACGATGCCCGAGACCGGCGACAACGTGGCGAAGGACTTCGGCATCACGCGCGAGCAGTCCGACGAGTTCGCCCTCGCCTCTCAGCAGAAGTACGCCAAGGCCGAGGCCGAAGGGTTCTACAAGGGCGAGATCCACGCCCTCACGCTGCCGTCGAAGAAGGAACCCATCACCGTTAGCGCCGACGAGCATCCACGCCGGGACAGCAGTCTCGAATCCTTGAAGAAGCTGAAGCCGCTCTTCGAGGGCGGCGTGGTCACCGCCGGCAATGCCTCGGGCGTGAACGACGGCGCCGCTGCGCTCATCATCGGCTCGAAGTCGTGGGGAGAAAGGAAAGGGAAGAAGCCCATGGCGAGGATCCTGTCCGCCGCGAGCGCCGGCGTGGAGCCGCGCATCATGGGCGTGGGGCCGGCGTACGCGATTCCGCTGGCTCTTCAAAGAGCAAACTTGCAATTGAGCGACGTGGACATCATCGAGATCAACGAGGCCTTCGCGAGCCAGGTGCTCGGCTGCCTGAAGCTCCTGAAGGTCGACTTCAAGGACCCGCGCGTCAACCCGAACGGCGGCGCGATCGCGATCGGCCATCCGCTCGGCTGCTCGGGCGCGCGGCTCGCGCTCACGGTCGCGCGCGAGCTGCAGCAGTCGGGCGGCCGCTACGCCGCGGTGTCGCTGTGCATCGGCGTCGGCCAGGGCCTCGCCGTCATCCTGGAGCGCGTGCAATGAAAAGAGAAAACGTGAAAGCGGGCTTCGTCTGGGACGACCCGCTGCTGCTCAACCAGCAGCTCACCCAGGACGAGCGCATGGTCCGCGATGCGGCCCGCGCCTACTGCCAGAAGAAACTCGCGCCCCGCATCCTGGAAGCGTTTCGTCTTGAGAAGACGGACAAGAATATTTTTCTCGAGATGGGCGAGCTCGGCCTGCTCGGGCCGACGATTCCCGCCGAGTATGGCGGTCCCGGCCTCAACTACGTGTCCTACGGCGTGATCGCGCGCGAGGTGGAGCGCGTGGACTCGGGCTACCGCTCGATGATGAGCGTGCAGTCTTCGCTGGTGATGGTGCCCATCCATGAGTTTGGGTGCTCAGCAACCCAGAAAAAGTACCTGCCGAAGCTCGCCACCGGCGAGTGGATCGGCTGCTTCGGGCTGACCGAGCCGAATCACGGCTCGGATCCCGGCTCCATGCAGTCGCGCGCGAAGAAAGTCTCCGGCGGCTATAGCCTGACCGGCAGCAAAACCTGGATCTCGAACTCGCCGATCGCCGACGTGTTCGTGGTGTGGGCGAAGGAAGGCGAAGACATTCGCGGCTTCGTTCTCGATAAAGGCATGAAAGGCCTGTCCGCCCCGGCGATCCACGGCAAGGTCGGCCTGCGCGCCTCGATCACCGGCGAGATCGTGATGGACGGCGTGTTCTGCCCGGAGGAGAACGCGTTTCCCGAGGTACGCGGCCTGAAGGGGCCGTTCACCTGCCTCAATTCGGCGCGCTATGGCATCGCCTGGGGCGCGCTGGGCGCGGCCGAGGATTGCTGGCACCGGGCGCGAACCTACGTCATGGACCGAAAGCAGTTCGGCCGGCCGCTCGCCGCCAACCAGCTCGTCCAGAAAAAGCTCGCCGACATGCAGACCGAGATCGCGCTCGGCCTGCAGGGCTGCCTGCGCCTGGGGCGGATGAAGGACGAAGGCAGCGCTTCTCCCGAAATCACCTCCATCCTGAAAAGAAACTCGTGCGGCAAGGCGCTCGACATCGCCCGCACCGCGCGCGACATGCTGGGCGGCAACGGGATCTCCGACGAGTTCGGCGTGATCCGGCACCTGGTCAACCTGGAAGTGGTGAACACGTACGAGGGTACGCATGACATCCACGCGCTCATCCTCGGCCGCGCGCAGACCGGAATCCAGGCCTTCAACTAACGGCAGCCGCGCGTGATGCGCTGGTGTTTCCTGTTGCTGTTTCCCGCGATTTCTGCGTCGGCGCAGCCCCAGCAGGAGCCGCCGAACGGCTTGCTGCTGGTCGCAAAGCCCGGGCTCACCGATCCGAATTTCCGCGAGACCGTAGTGCTGGTAACGCAGACCGCGGACTCGAGCACCGTCGGCGTGATCCTCAACCGGCCGACGCCGAAGACGCACGAGAAAACGGGCACGCCGCTTTCTTTCGGCGGCCCGGTCATGCGCGAGGTGCTGGTGGCGCTCTATAGCTCGCCACGCGCGCCCGAGGCCGCGGCGTTTCACGTCCTCAAGGGAATCTATCTGACCCTGCACCCGCAGAACCTGGAGGATTTGCGGGGAAATGACCGGCAACGCTATCGCTTGTTCATGGGCTTCGCCGGCTGGGCGCCGGGCCAGCTCGAAAACGAGCTCGCGCGCGACGACTGGTTCGTGCTGCCGGCGAGCGCGGAGCTCCTGTTTCGCAAGGACACCACGGGCATGTGGGAGGAGCTCGTGACAAAAGCCCGCGGCCGTGTGGCGCTGCGGCAAAAAATCGTATACTGACCGCATGCGCTTCGTCCTCCTCGCGATGGCTTTCCTGGGCCTGTTCGGCGTTGTCGCAACCGCCAGCGCGGACGGCGACGAGGCGATGATCCTCATCGCCCATCCGGCGTTCCGCGACCTCGAGTACCGGCAGACGGTCCTGATCGCCGCCCCGGCGCCGAACGGCGGCCACGTCGGCGTGATCCTGAACCGCCCGACGCGGCGCTCGCTCGGGAGCCTGTTCCCCGAGCACGAGCCCTCCAAGAAGGTGATGGATCCGGTTTATTACGGTGGCCCGTTCTCGCGCGGCGCGCTAGTGGCGCTGGTCAGGGCGGACCGGGCGCCGGGCGCCGGGTCCGTGCTGCTGATGAACAACCTCTACCTGGCGTTCCGCGCCAACACGATCGACCAGGTAATCGAGACCACGCCGAACGAGGCGCGCTATTTCGTCGGCTACGTCGGCTGGCGTCCGGGCGAGCTGAAGAGCGAGATCGATCGCGGGCTGTGGTCCGTAACCGGCGCCGAGCTCGACACCATCTTCCGCAAGGACACCGACGGCCTCTGGGAAGAGCTTCTCCAGCAATCCAAGCGCATCCGCGCCACCCTGCCGCTCGGCGAGGGCTTCGCCCTCCTGCGCTGACCGGCTCACGCCCGGCCCCGTCCGTCATCTAAGTAGTTGAAGCCGCGCCGGCTATTCTGGCCGGATGTTCGGGCTGTCGAAGTTCGAGTGGCTGGTCCTCGCCGGGGCGCTCCTGCTGTGCCCGGGGTTTTCATTCGGCCAGGCGGGCGCCGGGGCAACGGCGCCCTCGGCGTCGGCGTCGCTGTTCGACCGCCTCGACCGTAACAAAGACGGCTACCTCAGCCGCGAGGAGCTCGGCAGCGACGAGGCGCAGAGCCGCAACTGGATCGCCGTCGACCGCGATCGCGACGGACGCATCAGCCGGGCCGAATTCAATCTGGTCAGCTTCCCTTCGGCCGCACCGCAACCGAGCGCCGCCGCAGGCGGCACCCTCCCCCCGAAGCAGGAATAGTTGTAGTCGCGGTCCTGTTCGCCTAGGCTGGTCGACCCACCCTGGGAGGAGCCCTCATGAAACAGGCCTTTGTCGCGCTGTGCAGCGCCATTCTTCTCGCTTCCTGCGCCACCCCGACTCGAGAGCAGAGCCTCGTCAACCGCGCCGTGGACGCCATGGGCGGCGCCGATCGCCTGGCGGGCATCAAGACCATCACGTTCAAAGGCACCGCCAAATACTGGGAGCCCGAGCAGTCGGACGTGCCCGGCGGCGAGATGCGCTTCGCCAACGAGTCGACCTTTGAGGGCATTACCGATGGCGCGACGCGCTCGACGCGCATCGACTGGGTCCGGAATTTCGCCTACCCGGCGCCGCGCACCTTCACCTTCAGCGAGATCGTGACCCCCGAGGCCGGATATGTGATTGGCGTGGACAGCAACGGCCGCAACGCCCAAAACCTGAAAGCGAGCCCGCCCGCGCATTCGATGTCGGGCGTGCGGCTTGCAACCTCGCAGCGCGAGCTGCGGCGCGGCGGCTCCGCCGGCCTGATACTCGCGATGCACAGCAGTCCCGACAAGGTGCAGCCCGCGGCCGACATCGGCGGCCACCCGGCGGTCTCCTTCGACGGCTTCGTCGTTGCGTTCGATCCCGCCACCGGGCTGCCCTCGCGCGTGCGCACGCACGACTACGACAACATCTGGGGCGACGTGGATTACGACCTCGTCTTCTCCGACTGGCGCGACATCGGGGGCGTGAAGATCGGCATGAGCCGCAAGGTCGAGCTGAGCGGCCGCGCGGTGACCGAGGTGAATTTCAGCGACCTGCGATTCAACGCGCCGATCGATACCGCGCGCCTCCAGATTCCCGCCGACGTGCGCGCGAGCGCGGCGAAGCCCGCGGGCCGCAACGTGCCCTACCAGTGGGTGATCCGCCGCCAGTTCATCGGCACCTACATGGATTCGGACAACGTGAGCTTCGACACGCGCGGCTCGCAGGGGCTGCGGCTGCAGGAGGTCGCGCCGGGCGTTCACCAGATCCAGGGCGGCACGCACAACAGCCTGGTGGTCGAGATGAGCGATCACCTGATCGTGCTGGATGCGCCGGTGACCGACGCGCAGTCGATGTGGCTGGTCGGCGCGACGCGCGCGCAGTTCCCGGGCAAGCCGATCCGCTGGCTCGTGCTGACGCACCATCACATGGACCATGCCGGCGGCGTGCGCGGCATCCTCGCCGAAGGCGGCACCCTGGTGGTCGGCCAGGGCGCGGGCGCGCATTTCCGCAAGGCGCTGTCGGCGCCGATGACGCGCAACCCCGACCTGCCGGCGCGCTCGTTCCACATGAATCCGATCCTGGAAGTGCCCGAGAGCCACGTCATGTCCGACTCGAGCGGCCGCCAGGTCATCGTGTACGTGATGGACAACCCGCACGCCAAGGGCATGCTGATGGGCTGGGTGCCGCACGCCAGGCTCGGGTACGTCACCGACATCTGGACGCCCGGACCGCCGCTCCCGGCCAAGCCGAACCCGGGCCTCATCTCGGTGGTGAACACCGTGAAGCGCGCCGGGGTGCAGCCCGAGCGCTTCGCCGGCGGCCACGGCTCGACCGCGGACTACCAGCTGCTTACGCGGCTCGTCGGGCCGTAGCCAAACGCGAAAAGGGGTCAGGACCCTTTTTCGCGTAGCTGCGCATAGCTCGCTGGAAAAAGGGTCCTGACCCCTTTTCCTACGCGGCGGCCCGGACGGTCTTCTTTTTCTCGAACACCATCCTGCCGCCGCGCCAGTCGGCGGCGATGGTGTCCTTCGGCGCGAAGCGCCCTTCGAGGATCGCTTTCGCGAGCGGGTTCTCGAGCTCGGACTGGATCGCGCGCTTGAGCGGGCGCGCGCCGTACACCGGGTCGAAGCCGACCTTCGCCAGCTCGGTCACCGCGGCCTCCGAGACCTCCAGGCCGTAGTCCATCTTCGCCAGGCGGTTTTCGAGCGTGCGCAGCTGGATGCGCGCAATCGACTTGATGTGCTTTTCGCCGAGGGCGTGGAACACGACGATCTCGTCGATGCGGTTCACGAACTCCGGCCGGAACTGCGCCTTCACCTCGCCCATCACCGCGAGCTTTATCACCTGATAGTCGCTGCCCGCCATGCTCTGGATCATCTGCGAGCCGAGGTTCGAGGTCATCACCACCACGGTGTTCTTGAAGTCCACGGTGCGGCCCTGCCCGTCGGTGAGGCGGCCCTCGTCGAGCACCTGCAGGAGCGCGTTGAAGACGTCGGGATGCGCTTTCTCGATCTCGTCGAACAGGATCACCGAGTAGGGCTTGCGCCGCACCTGCTCGGTGAGCTGCCCGCCCTCGTCGTAGCCGACGTAGCCCGGCGGGGCGCCGATCAGGCGGCTCACCGAGTGCTTCTCCATGTACTCCGACATGTCGATGCGGATGAGATGGTCCTCCGCGTCGAACAGGAAAGCGGCCAGCGCCTTGCAGAGCTCGGTCTTGCCCACGCCCGTCGGACCGAGGAACAGGAATGAGCCGTAGGGGCGGTTCGGGTCGGAGAGGCCCGAGCGCGAGCGCCGGATCGCGTCCGAGACGAGGCGCACCGCCTCGTCCTGGCCGACCACGCGCTCGTGCAGCTTCTCTTCCATCTTGATCAGCTTCTCGCGCTCGCCCTGCATCATCTTCGACACCGGGATGCCGGTGGCGCGCGACACCACCTCCGCGATCTCCTCGGCGCCGACCTGGGTGCGCAACAACCTGGTTTTTGAGAGAAGCGAAGCGTTCTTGAGTTGCGCTTCAAGCGGCGGAATCTTGCCGTACTGGATCTCCGACATCCTCTGCCAGTCGCCCTTGCGCTTCGCCTCCTCCATCTGCAGCTTCAGCTTCTCCAGCTCTTCCTTGACGTGCTGGCTGCCCTGCACCTGCGCCTTCTCGGCCTTCCACTCTTCCTCGAGGTCGGCGGCTTCCTTCTCCAGCCGGCCGATTTCCTCTTCGATCAGCTTCAATCTTTTTTGCGAAGCCTCGTCCTTCTCCTTCTTGACGGCCTCCCGCTCGATGCGCAGCTGGATCAGGCGGCGATCGAGCCGGTCGAGCGCCTCGGGCTTGGAGTCGATCTCCATCTTGATGCGCGCCGCCGCTTCGTCGATCAGGTCGATCGCCTTGTCGGGCAGGAAGCGGTCGGTGATGTAGCGCTGCGACAGCTCGGCCGCGGCGACGATCGCCGGGTCGGTGATCTCGACGCCGTGGTGCAGCTCGTAGCGCTCCTGCAGGCCGCGCAGGATCGCGATGGTCGCCTCGACGCTCGGCTCGCCGACCAGCACCTTCTGGAAGCGGCGCTCGAGCGCGGCGTCCTTCTCGAGGTACTTGCGGTACTCGTCGAGCGTGGTGGCGCCGATGCAGTGGAGCTCGCCGCGCGCGAGCGCGGGCTTGAGCATGTTGCCGGCGTCGATCGCGCCCTCGGCCTTGCCGGCGCCCACCATGGTGTGCAGCTCGTCGATGAACACGATGGTGTTGCCCTCGTCCTTCGCCAGCTCCTTCAGCACCGACTTCAGGCGCTCCTCGAACTCGCCGCGGTACTTCGCCCCGGCGAGCAGCGCCGCCATGTCGAGGTTGAGCAGGCGCTTGCTCTTCAGCGACTCGGGAACCTCGCCGTTGACGATGCGCTGCGCGAGGCCCTCGACGATCGCGGTCTTGCCCACCCCCGGCTCGCCGATCAGCACCGGGTTGTTCTTGGTGCGCCGCTGCAGGATCTGGATGCAGCGCCGGATCTCGTCGTCGCGGCCGATGACCGGGTCGAGCTTGCCCGCGCGCGCGCGCTCGGTGAGATCGAGGGTGTATTTCGCCAGCGCCTGGCGCTGGCCTTCCTCCGCCTGCGAGGAGACGCTTTCGCCGCCGCGCACCTCCTGGATCGCTTTCTCCAGGGCGCTCTTCGACACGCCGATCAGCTTTGCCGCCGCGAGCAGGAAGAGCTCGGAGGCGATGTACTGGTCGCCGCGCTTCTGCGCTTCCTTGTCGGCGACGTTGAGGAGCTGCGCGAGCTCGCGCGAGACGTGCACCTCCCCCGGCGTGCCTTCGACTTTCGGCAGCCTCGAGACCGCTTCGGCGAGGCTCTTCTTGAGGGCGTTGGGGTTGCCGCCCGCCTTCGCGATCAGGCCGGCGACGCCCTGGTCCTCGAGCAGCGCCAGCAGCAGGTGCTGCGGCTCGATGTACTGGTGGTCCTGCCCGAGCGCGTTGCTCTGGGCCTCGGCCAGGGCTTCCTGCAGCTTGGTGGTGAATTTCTCGAATCTCATATAGTCCCTTAGGGCCAGATGGGGATTAGACCGCGGCTTTCAAGTCTGATTCTTGCTTTGAAAGCGGGGCTACCTGCCCGCCGCCGAGGACGTGGTGTTCGGCCACGTGGCGTATGACGAGGAGCGCTCGCCGTTCCTGGCCGAACAGATCGTTCAGAAGAGCCGCGACTACAGCGAGGAAACCGCGCGCGAGATCGACGTCGCGGTGCGCGAGATCGTGAAGGCCTGCTACGACAAGGCGCTCGGCATCCTTTCACGGGAAAAGGCGCTGCTCGAGCGCCGGGCGCAGACGCTGCTCGAGAAGGAGACCCTGGTCGAGGCCGAGCTCGCCGAGCTCAAGGCCTCCATCAGCGCGGCTTGAGCTAGCCGCCGGGGCGCCCGCGGACCAATGCAGCGCGCTGCTCGGGCGGCGTCTGCTCCTCGTCGCGATACAGGCCGTTGCGGAACACGTAGGAGGCGCTCGAGTAGAACGCGATGGCTTCGCGCACCAGCTGCGGATCGTCGATCTGCTGGAGGATGTTTTTCTCGGCGTCGACGCGAAACGCTTCAGTCTTGCGGCGGGGATGCAGCAATGCCATGCGATCGCGCGCCAGGTAGCCGAGGGTCTGGTAGTTGGCGGCGAACGCGCGATCCGACTCGACCGGCGACTTTAGGACGTCGCGGCCGAAGAACTTGCTGTAGTAGTCGAAGTCAAGCAAGCCGAGCACCGTCGGCGGGATATCGATCTGCGACATCAATCGGTCGACGCGGCGCGGCGCGACATGCTTGGGTGCGTAGACGAAGACCGGGATCAGGTACTTGTCGACCGGGATGCGCGTGGTGCCGCGGGCGTTGGCACCGTGGTCTGCGGTGATGACGAACAGCGTGTCGTCGAACCAGGGCCTGGCGCGCGCCTTGGCGAGAAAATCGCCGATGGCGTAGTCGCTGTACTTCACCGCGCCGCTGCGCCCGCTTCCCGAAGGGATGTCGATGCGCCCGGCGGGATAGGTGTACGGGCGGTGGTTGCTGGTGGTCATCACGTGGACGAAGAAGGGCCGCTCCGGCCGCGCCTGCTGCTCACGATCGATCTCGTCGAGCACCTGGTCGAACAGGTGCTCGTCCGCCACGCCCCACACCGTCTCGTGCTGGACGCGAGTCGACGGGATCGCGCGGCGGTCGACCGAGCGGTAGTCGTTCGCGTCGAAGAACGCGTTCATGTTGTCGAAATAACCGTAGCCGCCGTAGGCGAAGACCACGGCGTAGTCCTTGTCCTCGAACACGCTGCCGAGCGAGAACAGCGTGTCGTTGTTCGGCCGGCGCACGATCGACTGCCCCGGCGTCGGCGGCAGGGCGAGCGACAGCGCCTCCATGCCGCGCACCGTGCGGTTCCCCGTGGCGTACACGCGCGAGAACCAGAGGCTTTCGTCCGCGAGGCGGTCGAGATTCGGCGTCAGCCCTTTCGCGTTGCCGTAGCTGCCGAGGAACTCCGCGCCCAGGCTCTCCACGCTCACCAGGACGACGTTCAACCGCTGCTCGGGCCGGGGCGAGCGCACGTGCCGCTCGGTGCCCTCGGCTTGCGCTCCCAGTGCGCCGCGCACCAGGTCCATCGCCTCCGGCAGCGGGATCGTGGCGTAATGGCGATCGTAGCTGAGCTCGTTGCGGTAGTTCCCCGCGAAGAACTCGTAGAGCCCGTTTCCGGCAAGGTCGTTCGCCGCGTCGTACGCAGAGAAGTTCTTGGCGTCGCTGTCCACCCATCGCAGCGTGCCGCCGCAAACCACTGTCCAGGCGGCGACGAGCGCGGCGGCCGCGCGCCAGGAAAGCGGCGCCGCCGCGGCCTGCCACGCGAGGCGTCTGAAAACAACGGCGCAGCCGAGCGCCACCACCAGCAGCCCGATCAGCACTCTGCCGACCGGATAGCTCTGCCAGATGTTGCCCAGAACCTCCTGCGTGTACAGCAGGTAGTCGACCGCGATGAAGTTGAAGCGCGAGCCGAACTCATCCCAGAACAGCCATTCGGAAATCGCGAGCAGCAAGGCGGCAAAAACCAGGGTCGCAAACAGGACTAGCGACAGGACCCGGTGCGGCCAGCTGCGCGCGACCCTGTTGGGCACCAGCGCAAGCCATAACACGAGCGGCGCCGTGAGGTAGCACGCGGCGACGACGTCGAAGCCCGCGCCGTAGATGAAAATCCGGGTCCAATCCCCTACGCCGCCGGCAAAAGCGGCGTCCGGGCGTAATGCGAGCAACAGGCGCGTTGCGCCCGAGACGGCGATGAAGCAGGCAGCGGCGAGAAGTGCCGGAGCGAAACGATGCGGGAAGCGCATGCCGGGCGGGAGCTTACGCCCGACTGCTTGCATCAGGGTGAAAGTTTCCTAATGTATCAGGGCTTCAACAGACGTGAGGCCTGCTTGAGCTTGCGCCAGCGATCAGCGGCCTCGTCATCCGATTCACGCGCGTCGACCCAGCGCGCGCCCTCGGGGTGGTGCTCCTTCTTCCAGAACGGCGCCCCGGTCTTGAGGTAATCCATGATGAACTGGCACGCGGCGAACGCGTCGGCGCGGTGGCTGCTCGCCACCGCCACCAGCACGATCTGGTCGTTCGGCCGCAAATCGCCGTAGCGGTGGATCACCGTGAAGTCGAGAATTTTCCAGCGCGAGCGCGCCTCTTCGACGATCTTCTTGATCGCGTTCTCGGTCATGCCCGGGTAGTGCTCGAGCGTCATCGCCACGTCGCGCACCTGGCCGACGAAGCTCGCGACCGCGCCGATGCGGTTGTCCTGCCGGATGTCGAGGACCTCGCGGCCGAGGTCGAAATCCTCCTGCTGGACCGAGATTTTCATCCGCCCGTTACCGGGGGAAAGAAGGCGATCTCGTCGCCGTGATTCAGGGGGGCGTTGGCCGCCGCCGCCATGTCCTGGTTGACGGCGACGCGCACGACCTTCATGTCCGCGAGCACGTCGCTCCACGCGCCGCCGCGCCGCATGAGATGCGTGCGCAGGCCCGCGACCGTGCTGGCCGAGTCGGGCAGGTCCACCTCCTCGACCCCGGTGCCGAGCTGCTCGCGCAGGTTGGCGAAGAACAGAACTTTCACTTTCACCAGTAGAGCTCCGAGTAAGGCAGAAAGCGTACCTCATCACCCTTGCGGATCGCATGCGCGGCCGGGTTGTCGACCAGGCCGTCGGCCCAGGAGGTCGAGGTGAGCACCGCCGAATCCTGGGTCGGGTAGAGATCCAGCCCGCCCTGCGCGTTCCATTTTACGCGCAGGAACTCGCGCCGCGCGTCGGGCTCGGGCCAGTCGAAGTCGGCGCGCGCCGCGATGAATCTGGGCTCAACGTGGGACATGCCCTGCATGCGCAGCAGGAAGGGCCGCACGAAGATGAGAAAGGTCACGAAGCTGGACACCGGGTTGCCGGGCAGGCCGATGAAAAAGGCCTTGCCGACCGAGCCGAAGGCGAGCGGGCGCCCGGGTTTCATCGCGATTCTCCACATCAGGAGCTTGCCCTCGTTTTCCACGGCCGGCTTGACGTAGTCGGCCTCGCCGACCGAGACGCCCCCCGAAGTGACGATGAGATCGGTTTCCGCCGCGGCGCGCCGCAGCGCCGCCCGGGTTGCTTCCAGGCTGTCCGGCACGATGCCGTAGTCGTGCACGTCACAGCCGAACACCGCGCCCAGCCCGCGAAGCGTAAAGCGGTTCGAGTTGTAAATGCGCCCCGGCGCGAGCGGCTCGCCCGGCATCACCAGCTCGTCGCCGGTGAAAAACAGGCCCAGCTTGACCTTGCGGTAGACCGGCAGCGCCTTGATGCCCACCGACGCCGCCAGGCCGGTGTCCTGCGGCAGCAGACGCTTGCCCGCCGGCAAGATCTCGCCGCCCTTCTTCACGTCGCTGCCGACGCGGCGAATCCACTCGCCGGGTTTCGGCTTTTTCTGCACGTACACCTGATTGCCCTCGGTTGTCGCGTGCTCCTGCATCACGATCGCATCCGCCCCCGGCGGAATCGGCGCCCCGGTGAAGATGCGCGCCGCGGTGCCCGGCTCGAGCGCCTTGCCGACCGATCCCGCCATGATTTTCTGCTTTACCGAAAGAGAGCTCGCTTTCTCGAGATCGGAAAGACGAATCGCATAGCCGTCCATCGCGCTGTTATCCAGCGGGGGCACGTCGATAGTCGAGCGCTGCGCGCGCGCGAGGATGCGGTTGGTGGCGTCGAGCGCCGGGACCTCCTCGACCTCGGCCACTGGCTTCGCTTCGGCCAGCAGCCGCGCGAGCGCTTCGTCGACCGAGAGCAGTCCCTGGTTCATGCCAGTTTCAGGTGTTTCAAAACAAAAATCGAAACCGCTTCCACGTCGTTGAGATTCAGGAGCGGCAATCTGGTCTCGACCTTCGCATCGCTCGCCACCGCGACGATGTGCGGGTCGTTCGGATGCAGCAGCGGCTCGCCGGTTTCGGCGCGCCACACTTCCAGCTTGGGGATCGGCGCGAACTTGAAGCCTTCCACGAGCAGCAGGTCGCAGGGCGAGATGCGCTTCACCTGCTCCTCGAAGGGCGGCTCGTGCGCCCCGCGCAGCTCGTGCATCAGCACCCAGCGCCGCGACGAAGTGACCAGGATCTCCGCTGCACCGGCATGGCGGTGGCGATAGGAATCCTTCCCGGGATGGTCGACGTCGAAGGTGTGGTGCGCATGCTTGATGAGGGACACGCGCAAGCCGCGCTTCACTAAGCGCGGGATGAGCTGCTCGATGAGCGTGGTCTTGCCGCTGCCCGACCAGCCGGCGAAGCCGAAGACTTTCATTGGCGGACCGATTCTAGCGGCCCTCTCCTACGGGCCGAAACTAGCACACGGCGTTGCGCGCGCCTGCGCAAGGCGTGAAGATAGCGGTCGAGTCGAGGAAGGATGCCACCATGACGCGAAGGGCGAAGATCCTGGTAGTGGACGACAGCGAGCTGTCGGTAGAGATCCTGCACGCGAAGCTCGGCAGCCACTACGACATCGTCTCCACCAACGCGCCCGGCAACGTGCTCAAGCTGGCGCGCGAAGTCGAGCCGGACCTGATCCTCTGCGACCTCGACATGCCCGAGATGGACGGCGCCGAAGTGTCCGAGGCGCTGCGCGCCGATGACGAGCTGCGCGACATCCCTCTGCTGTTCCTCACCGCCCTCGCATCGTCGGGCGACCTTTTGCGCATGCGCAAACAGCTCGGCGGGCGCCCGGCGGTCTCCAAGGATGCGCCGCTCGACCAGCTCGTCGCTCGCATCGAGCAGTTGCTGAAGGCCGGCTAGTTTTCATACCGAGATCATCTTCGCGCCGGCGAGCGCCAGCACGACCGCGAGGACGCGGCGCACCACCGGATTAGCGAAACGCCGGCTGCCGTATTCGGCACCCAGCCAGCCGCCGGCCAGCACTGCAGCGGCGAGGATCCAGACGTACGAAGGCAGCACAGCGCTCTTCGCGACAAACCCCGCGGCCAGCCCGGCGATCGAGTTCACCAGGATGAAGGGCGCGGCGACCGCGGAAGTCTGCTTGGTGCCGGCCCAGCCGAGCATCAGCAGCAGCGGGCTGAGAAAAATCCCGCCGCCCACGCCGGTCAATCCGGCGAGCAGACCCATGGCCGCGCCGATCGCCATCGCCCAGCCGAGCGGCGGCTCGCGCACCTCGCGCATTTCTTCGCCGCTCTTGCCACTGCGCCAGAGTTGCCATGCGGCGTACAGCAGCACCAGGCCGACGAGGACCTTGTAGGCCTGCCCGGGAAGCGTGATGGCGCCGCCGAGGTAGGCCATCGGAATCGATACCACCGCGAACGGCCAGAACAGCCGCCAGCGGAAATACCCCGCCCGATAGAACTTCCACGTGCCGAGCGACGAGACCAGGATATTGAGGAGCAGCGCGATCGGCCGCATCTCCGCGGGAGCAACGCCGGCGAGCGCCATGGCGGCGATGTAGGCCGAGGCCCCGCCATGCCCGACCGAGGCGTAGCCGAATGCCGCGACCAGCATGCCCGCGGAGAGCAGCGCTACGATCCATTCCTCCACCCTCGCTATATATCACGGAATATAGCGCTTGAATCGCCGCAGTTCGCCCGCGATCGCGGCCGAGGCCTTTTCCTCCATCGCGCGATACTCGGCGAGCACGCGCAAGCCGAATGGCGTGACCCGCGCGCCGCCGCCGCGCGGGCCGCCGGCGGCGGTCGCGACCACGCGCTCGCGATAATCCTTGTTGAGCGCCTCGACCAGCTGCCAGGCGCGCCGGTACGACATGCCCATGGCTCGCGCCGCGGCCGAGATCGAGCCGGTGCTCGCAATGCGCTCGATCAGCTCTGCCTTGCCCGGGCCCATTGCCGGCGCCCGGCCGCCAAGGACGCGCAACGTGAGGCCGCGATAGCGCGCCATCAGCCGCCTGCGTTGGGGAAGAACAATTGCTCACCGCCGATCCGGTACGCGGCGATCGCTTCCTGGCCTTCGCTGGAAATGACCCAGTCGATGAACGCCTGTCCCATCTCCCTTTTCACTCCGAGGTGCTTTTGCGGATTCACGAGGATGATGCCGTACTGGTTGAAGAGGCGCCGGTCGCCCTCCACTACGATCGCGAGCTCGCCGCGGTTCTTGAACGACAGCCAGGTGCCCCGATCGGCAAGCACATAGGCGTTCATGCCGGAGGCGGTGTTCAGTGCCGGCCCCATGCCCTGTCCGGTCTCGCGGTACCAGCCCTCCTTGTCCCGGGCGATGTCGATTCCGGCGGCCTTCCATAGTTCGAGCTCGGCGAAGTGCGTCCCGCTGCGATCGCCGCGGGAAACGAAGGGCGCCTTGGCTTTCTGGATCTTCTGAAAAGCTTGAACCGCGTCCTTGCCGCCGGCGACCTTGGCCGGATCCGACCTCGGCCCGATCAGGACGAAATCGTTGTACATCACCTCGTGGCGGCGCACGCCGTATCCTTCCGCCACGAACTTTTCCTCGAGCGGCCGGGCATGCACGAACACCACGTCGGCGTCGCCGCGCCGTCCCATGTCGAGCGCCTGGCCGGTACCGAGCGCGACCACGCGCACCTGGATTCCGGTCTTCTTCTCGAAGATCGGCAGCAGGTGCTTGAACAATCCCGATTGCTCGGTCGAGGTGGTCGAGGCGACCGTGATGTAGCGCGGCTGCGCTTCGACGGCGCACGAGAAGCAGACGAGCGCCGCCAGAAATGCTCGGATCAGACCCATGGCAGTTCTCCTTTGATGAACGCGCGAGCTTCCGGGGAGGCCGGCTGCGCGAAGAATCGCTCGATCGGCGCCCGCTCCACTACGCGGCCCTCGTGGAGGTAGAGGACCTCGTCGCCGAGGCGCCGCGCCTGGCCCAGGTTATGGGTGGACATGACGATCTTGGTACCGGCCGCGTCGAATGCCTTGATGATCGTTTCGATTTCGCGCGTCGCTCCCGGATCGAGATTGGCGGTCGGCTCGTCGAGGAACAGGACTTCCGGATGCAGCGCCCACGCACGCGCCAGCGCGAGCCGCTGCTGCTCGCCCCCGGACAGCACGCGGGCGGCTCGGTGCGCGACCTGGCGCAGCCCGACTTCCTCGAGCGCCTCCTCCGCCAGGCGCTCGCGCTCCTTCGCCGGCACTCCGGCGACTTTCAGCGCGTAGGCCACGTTGGCATAGGCGGAGCGGCGCAGCATCACCGGCCGCTGGAACACCATCGCCTGCCGGCGCCCCGGATCGTTCCCTTGCCAGGAGACACTTCCCGTCGAAGGCGCGAGAAGCCCGTGCATGAGGCGCATGAGCACGCTCTTCCCGGCGCCGTTCGCGCCGAGGATGATCGTGCTGGGGCCCGCACCGATCTCGAGCGACAGCAGCTTGAGAATGTCGCGGAAGGAGACGTTCTCCAGCCTGAGCGGCAGGATCATCCGAACCGGCGTTGCGCCGCCTCCTTGACGAGATAAGCAGCCGCGTTCAGCGCCAGCACGATCGCCATCAGCACGATCCCGAGGCCGAGCGCGAGCGGCAGGTCGCCCTTGGAGGTCTCGAGAGCGATCGTGGTGGTCATCACGCGCGTCACGCCATCGATGTTGCCGCCGACGATCATCACCGCGCCCACTTCCGCGCTGGCGCGCCCCAGCCCCGCCAGTACCGCGGTGAGCAGCGAGAAACGGATGTCCCACAGCACCGTGAGCGCGCCGCGCAAACCGTGCACGCCCAGGGAGCGCAGCTGCTCTTCGTATTCGCGCCAGGCGTCCTCGACCGATTGCCGGGCAAGCGCGGCGATGATCGGCAGCACGAGCACGGTCTGCGCGATGACCATCGCCTGCGGCGTGAACAGCAGCCCCAGCTCCCCCAGCGGGCCGGCACGCGACAGCAGGAGATAGATGAAAAGGCCGACCACCACGGGCGGCAGGCCCATCAGCGCGTTGAGCACCACGATCAGCGCCTGCCGGCCGGGAAAGCGGCCTACCGCGATGGCAGCGCCGAGCGGCATGCCCATGAGCGTGGCGATCGCCACCGCCGACAGGCTCACGCCAAGGCTCAAGGCCACGATCTGCCAAAGACGCGGGTCGTCAAGCATGGTTATGTATAGGATTGCATACCGTATGGGATTGGCTGCACTCTACCTGTGGTTTCCTCCGGCCCTAAATAGGCATGCTCATGCATACGGCATTCACCGTTGAGTTCGACCACGCCTGGCTGGCCGGGCGCGACTTCCCGCGCGAGCGCGGCCGCACCCTGCTGCGGCTGCTCGAGGAGCTCGCGCGGTCGGGCTCGCTGCGCGAGGCCGCGCGCAAGGCGGGCGTGTCCTATCGCTCCGCGTGGGGCGCGCTCGGCGATGGCGCGAGGCTGTTCGGCGCCCCGCTGGTGGACATGCAGCGCGGGCGCCGCGCGTCCCTCAGCGCGCTTGGCCGCAAGGTGCTCGCCGCCGACGAGCGCGTGCGCGCCGGCCTCGGCGAGCAGTTCGAGCGCCTGCGCGCCGAGATCCCGGCGATGCTCGCCGACGTGCTGCCCGGAACGCGGCCGCGCCTGACCTTGCACGCCAGCCACGACCTCGCGCTCGCGGAACTGAGCGCGCTGTGCAGGCGGGCGCTGGAGCTGGAGGTGGTGATCCGCGGCGCCGATGACAGCCTCGCCGCACTGGCGCGCGGGGAGTGCGATGTGGCGGGGTTTCACGTCGCCGACGCGCTGCCGCGGGCCGCGGCCGCCGCCGCAGCTCTCGGCCGCTGGCTCGACCCGCGCAAGCACACCTTGATCCATTTCGTCGCGCGCGAGCAGGGGCTGATCGCCCGGCCGGGGTCCCGCATCCGCGGCCTTCACGATCTTGCGCGCCCGGGAGTGCGCTTCATCCACAGGCAATCGCGCTCCGCCGAGGGCGAGGAGATGTCGGTCGCCGAAGCGGTCGCCGCCGGCCGCGCCGACGCCGGCTTCGGCCTGCGCGCCGACGCCACGCGCCACAAGCTTGCCTTTGCGCCGCTCGCGTTGGAGCGCTACTTCTTCGCCTGCGCAAAGGCCGCGCTGCGCGGCGCGGCGCTGAAACTGCTGCTGGAGACTCTGAAGCACCCGGATTTCGCCGCCCGCGTAGACCGGCTGCCCGGCTACGACGCGTCGCAATCCGGCCGCCGCGAGGCGCTCGATGCGGCTCTCACCTGGGTTGCGCGGAAGCGATAACATCTGGCTATCCCAGGAGGACATATGCGCAGACGATCGTTCCTGCAGGGCGGCGCCGCGGCGTCGGTGCTTGGCTACCTTCCCCGCCTCGGCCTCGCCCAGCAGCTTCCCTACGACCCGCGGCCCTCGGGCTGGCGCACCTTCGAGGTCACCACCCGCGTGGAGATCCTGAAGCCCGCCGGCGCCTCGCGGGCCTGGATTCCGCTTCCCTCGGTCGAGAGCGACTACCAGAAAGTCATCGGCAACACCTGGTCGGGCAACGGCTCGACCCGCATCGCGCGCGACGGCAAGTACGGCGCGGCGATGGTGCTGTCGGAGTGGAGCGCTGCGGAGAAAGCGCCGGTGCTCGAGGTCGTGAGCGCATTTTCTACGCAGAATCGCGCCGTAGACTTCAGCAAGCGCAACCCGGCCATCAAGCTCGACGCGGCGACCGCGAAATTCAGCCTCGCCCCTACCGAGCTGATCCCCACCGACGGCATCGTGCGCAAGACGGCGCTCGAGATCACGCGCGGCAAGACCTCGGATGTCGACAAGGCGCGCGCGATCTACGACTGGATCGTGGAGAACACGTTCCGCAACCCCAAGACGCGCGGCTGCGGCGTGGGCGACATCAAGGCGATGCTCGAGTCGGGGAACCTGAGCGGCAAGTGCGCCGACCTCAACGCGCTCTACGTCGGGCTTGCGCGCGCGGTGAACCTGCCGGCACGCGACGTCTACGGCCTGCGCGTGGCTCGCAGCGAATTCGGCTACCGCAGCCTGGGCGTCGGCAGCCCCAATGTCACGCGCGCGCAGCATTGCCGCGCCGAGGTGTTCCTCACGGGCTATGGCTGGGTGCCCGTCGACCCGGCCGACGTGCGCAAGGTGGTGCTGGAAGAGAAAGCGCAGCCGACCACGCTCGCCGACCCGGTGGTGCCGCCGGTGCGCGCGAAGCTCTTCGGAAGCTGGGAGATGAACTGGCTGGCCTACAACGAGGCGCACGACATCAGGCTGCCCGGCTCCAGCGGCCCCGCCATCGGCTTCCTGATGTACCCGCAGGCGGAGACCGGAAGCGAGCGCCTCGACAGCCTCGATCCGGACAACTTCAAGTACACCATCACGGCGCGGGAAACAAAGGCATAGGCCGCTGCGTTCACCCGGAAAGCCCGCCCGCGCGGCGGGCTTTTTTTTGGTTTCCGGCGTAAGGTGACTGGCGCACAATCGACAAAGGCACACTATGGATACCTACTACAGACCCGAACATCTGCCGAAGTTCTCCAGCATCGCCGAGGGCAACAAAAAGCTCGCCGACAAGTTTTTCGACTACTACGCCGAAGTGTTCAAGGCCGGAGCTCTGTCGGCGCGGGAAAAGGCGCTGATCGCTCTCGCCGTATCGCACGTCGTTCAATGTCCCTATTGCATCGATGCCTACTCCAAGGAATCCCTGCAGCAGGGAGCCGACCTGGAGCAGATGACCGAGGCGCTGCACGTCGCCGCAGCGATCCGGGGCGGCGCATCCCTGGTGCACGGCGTGCAGATGCTAGAGCACGTGCACCGGCAAGTGATGGCATAGCGTGGGCGCAGCAGAGGCCGAAAAGCTCACCGGGCCTCGCGCGACGACCTCCCTCGTCTCGCGGGCTTCGCCGCTCGTCTCGACGGCGCAGCAGCTCGAGACGCTTCGCCAGCTGGATCTTTCCAGGTTGCCGAATCAAGGTGTTTTCCGGGAAAAGCTGATCCCGGCCGGCATCGACATCTTCCAGATCAACGTCGGCAAGCTCTGCAACATGACCTGCCGGCATTGCCATGTCGACGCAGGGCCCGACCGCACCGGGGAAATGATGAGCCGCGAGACGGTCGACCTGTGCCTCGCGGCGCTCGACAAGACAACGGCGAAAGTCGTGGACATCACCGGCGGCGCGCCGGAGCTCAACCCGCACTTCCGCTATCTCGTGGAGCAATGCGTGTCGCGCGGCAAGCAGGTGATCGATCGCTGCAACCTGACGATTCTGCTCACCGGCCCCTGCCGCGACCTGCCCGGATGGTTCGCCAGCCGCGGCGTGGAGATCGTGTGCTCGCTGCCGCACTACCGCCAGCGCAACACCGACGTGCAGCGCGGCGCCGGCACCTTCGACAAGTCGATCGAGGCGCTCAGGCGCCTGAACGCCGCCGGCTACGGCCGCGGCGACCCGCGCTTGCGGCTCACGCTAGTGCACAACCCGGCCGGCGCCTACCTCGCCGGCGACCAGAAATCGATGGAAAGGGAGTGGAAGGAAGGCCTGAAAGCGAACCACGGCGTTACCTTCGACGCGCTGATCGCCCTCAACAACATGCCGATCTCGCGCTTTCTCGAGTGGCTCGAAATCTCGGGAAACCTGCAGGCGTACATGGAGCTGCTGGTCAACGCCTATAACCCCGCAACGGTGGCGGGCCTGATGTGCCGCAACACGCTCTCGGTCGGCTGGGACGGGCGGATCTACGACTGTGACTTCAACCAGATGCTCGAGCTCGACGCGCACTATCCCGACGGGCAGCGGGTCCACGTCCGCGACTTCGACCCGGCGCGCCTGCGCAGCCGCTCGATCGTCACCGCGCGCCATTGCTTCGGCTGCACCGCCGGGGCCGGCAGCTCCTGCGGCGGCGCTATCGCGTAGTCCCTGGAAGTGTGATGCGCAGCCTGATTTTCATTTCGATTCTTTTTCCTTCATTGTGTTTTTCTCAGGCTGCGGCGATCGACGCGACCGGCCGCGAGATCCGGCCGCCCGCCAAGGTCGAACGGGTATACGCCGCCGGGCCGCCGGCGGGCATGCTGGTGTTCGCCATCGCGCCCGACAAGCTCACCGGATGGACGCGCGCGATGCGGCCGAGCGAGGCGCAGTTCCTCCCCGAGCGCTATGCGCAGCTGCCCGAGCTCGGCCGGCTCACCGGCCGCGGCAACACCGCCAACGTAGAGGTCGTGCTCAAGGCGAAAACGGATCTGATCGTGGACGTCGGCTCGACCGGCGAGACCTACGCGTCGCTCGCTGCGCAGATGCAGCAGCAGACGCGCATCCCCTACGCGCTGTTCGACGGGCGCATCGAGTCGACGCCGGCGGCGCTGCGCGCGCTCGGCCGCTTGATGGGCGACGAAGCCAATGCGGAAAAGCTTGCCGCCTGGTGCGAGCGAGAGCTCACCGATGCCAAGCAGCGCGTTTCCCGGGCTAAACAGCACCCCCTCGTCTACTACGGCCGCAGCCCGAGCGGCCTGCAAACCGGCGGAAAGGGATCGATCAACGTCGAGGTGCTCGATTTCCTCGGCGCGCGCAACGCGGCGGCCGAGGCGCGCCCCGGGCTCGCGACCGTGTCCTTCGAGCAGGTGCTGCTGTGGGACCCGGAGGTGATCCTCACCACCGACCCCAACTTCTGGAAATCGGTCTGGACCGATCCGCGCTGGCGCACGGTGAAGGCGGTGGCAGCGAAGCGCGTGTACCTGTCGCCGCACCTGCCCTTCGGCTGGTTCGACTTCCCGCCCGGCGCCAATCGCCTGCTTGGCATCTGGTGGGCGGGGAAGCTGCTCTATCCCCAGGCGTTCGAGGACGTCGACCTGCGCGCCAAGGTGGCCGAGTTCCACCGCCTCTTCTATCACCGCGAGCCCAGCGCGGCGAAGCTCGATGCCGTTCTCCGCGAGCCGGGCGTGCTCCCGCAGTGAATGCGCGCGCGCTGAGCTACGTGCTCGCATCGGCCGCGCTCGTCGCGCTGACCGCGCTCGCGTTCGCCGTCGGCCGGTACCCGGTCTCGCTTGGCGAAATAGTGAACTTGCTTTTTTCCAAGGTCACCGGAGGCGCACATACCCTCCCCGCAAATGTAGAAACCGTCGTGCTGCAGGTGCGCGGCCCGCGCGTGCTCGCCGCGCTGCTGGTGGGCGCGGCGCTCGCCGCCGCCGGCACCGCGTACCAGGGAATGTTCCGCAATCCCCTGGTGTCGCCCGACATCCTGGGTGTGTCGACCGGCGCGGCGCTCGGCGCGGTGCTCGGGATTTTTCTTTCGCAGGGGATCTTTTTCATCCAGATCTTCGCCTTCGCCGGCGGGCTCGCGGCGGTCGGGCTGGTCTACTGGATCGGCTCGCGCCTGCGCGGCCACGACCCGCTGCTCGCGCTGGTGCTCACCGGCGTGGTGATCGGCACCCTGCTCGGCTCGGCGATCGCGCTGCTCAAGTACCTCGCCGATCCGTACAACCAGCTTCCCGCGATCACCTACTGGCTGCTCGGCAGCCTCGCTTCCCTCTCGCCGCGCGACCTCGCTACCGCGGCGCCCTTCGCGCTGGTCGGCCTGGTGCCGATGCTGCTCCTGCGCTGGCGCATGAACCTGCTGGCGCTTCCCGACGACGAAGCGCGCGCGCTCGGCGTCGACGTCCGGCGACTGCGCACCCTCGTCGTGGTGTGCGCGACGCTGATGACGGCGTCGGCCGTCGCCATCAGCGGCATCATCGGCTGGGTCGGCCTGCTGATCCCGCACGCCGCGCGCATGCTGGTCGGGCCGGACTTCGGACGGTTGCTCCCGCTCGCCATGCTGCTCGGCGCCGCGTTCCTGCTCGCGGTCGACACCCTGTGCCGCACCATCGCCACGATCGAAGTCCCGCCCGGCGTGCTGACCGCGCTGATCGGCACGCCTTTCTTCCTCTGGCTGTTCGCCCTCTCGCGCAGGCCCTGGTAATGCTCACGGTCGAATCGCTCGCCTTCGGTTTCCCCGGCCGCACGATCGGCCGCGACGTGAGCTTCTCGCTCGGCGCCGGCGAGGTGATGTGCGTGCTCGGCCCGAACGGCGGCGGCAAGACCACGCTGTTCCGGACGGTTCTTGGCCTTCTGCCTCCTCACGGGGGTGGAATTTCGCTGGAAGGAAAACCGCTGGACTCGCTGTCGCGGAGGGAAATCGCCAGGCGCGTCGGCTACGTGCCGCAAGGCCACGCCGCCTATTTCGCCTACACGGTGCGCGAGTTCGTGCTGATGGGGCGCACCGCGCATCTCGGGGTGTTCGCCTCGCCGGCGAAGACCGACCTGGCAGTGGCGAACCGGGTGCTGGAGTCCCTCGGCATCGCGCAGCTCGCCGGCAAGCCCGTGACCGAGATCTCGGGCGGCGAGCGCCAGCTCGCGCTGGTGGCGCGCGCGCTCGCCCAGGAGCCGAAGCTGCTGGTGCTCGACGAGCCCACCGCGAGCCTCGACTTCGGCAACCAGGTGCGGGTGCTCGAGAGGATCTCGGCCCTCGCCGCCTCGGGCATCTCGATCCTGTTCTCGAGCCACGACCCGGATCATGCGTTCCTGTGCGCGCGCCGCGTGCTGCTCCTCGCCGAAGGGCGCGTGCTCGAGGCCGGCGCGCCGCGCGAGGTGATCCGTCCCGACACGCTCGAGCGCATGTACCGCGTGTCGGTGCAGGTGGTGCCGCTGCCCGGAGGCGCGCACACCTGCTTGCCCGCGATCCGGCCCTGATCTAGACTGGCCGCGTCACAGGTCGGGATGGCAGGCTCCCGGCACCAGAGGAAGGCGAAAAGCCGCCCTGACTGCAGGGAGGCGAGAAGCCGCCCTGACTGCAAGACGCCCTCGCGTCCAAGCTCTGCGGCACACTCTGGAAAGGAGAGCGCCATGGACGCGAGCATCAGCGCAGCAACCCTCAGGCAGTCCCTCGGCAGCAGCGAGCCGCCACTCGTCATCGACGTGCGACGCAACGAGCGATTCAAGGAATCACCGTACCTGCTGAAGGGGGCGCTGCGACGCGACCCTGAAAGAGTTTTGGAGTGGAAGAAAAGCCTGCCGCGGTCGGCGAGCGTAGTCGTCTATTGCGTCCACGGCCACGAAGTCAGCCAGAACGTCGCCAAGGCGCTTGGCGCGCGCTATCTCGAGGGCGGCATCGAGCATTGGCGGGAGGAAGACGGCGCCACCGCCGCCAAACCGAAGGGCGCCGCCACGCGCTGGGTCACCCGCGAGCGGCCGAAGATCGACCGCATCGCCTGCCCATGGCTGATTCGCCGCTTCATCGACCCCGATGCGGAATTTCTGTACGTGCCCGCGCCGGCGGTCAGAAAAACCGCCGAAGAAAAGGCCGCCGTGCCCTACGATGTCCCGGACGTCGAGTTCTCGCACGAGGGCGAGCTCTGCAGCTTCGACGCGTTCGTCAGGTTTTTCAGGTTAAAAGACCCTGCTCTGGACGAGCTCGCGCTGATCGTGCGCGGCGCGGACACCAACCGTCTCGACCTGGCACCGCAGGCGCCCGGCCTTGCCGCCATTTCCCTGGGCTTGTCCAGAAACTTCGCGAACGATCACGAGATGCTCGAGCACGGCATGGTGATGTACGACGCGCTCTACGCGTGGTGTAAAGAAGGCAAGAACGAGATCCACACGTGGAACCCCACGGCCTACAAGTAGATTTCCGAGAGGCGCTGCGCGTCTGGCTGAAGATCGGCTGCCTGGGGTTCGGCGGCCCGGCGGGACAGATCGCGCTGATGCACCGCATCCTGGTCGACGAGAAGAAGTGGATCGACGAGCCGCGCTACCTGCACGCGCTCAACTTCTGCATGCTGCTGCCCGGGCCGGAGGCGCAGAAGCTCGCCACCTACGCCGGCTGGCTGCTGCACGGCGTGCGCGGCGGGCTCGCCGCGGGGATTCTCTTCGTGCTGCCGGGAGCGCTGGTGATGCTCGCCTTCAGCCTGCTCTACGTGCTGGGACGCGGCGTTCCGGTGATCGACGGCGCCCTCTTCGGCATCAAGGCCGCGGTGCTGGTCATCGTGGTCGAGGCGCTGATCCGCATCGGCCGCCGCTCGCTCAAGTCGCGCCTCCTGGTCGGTCTTGCGGCGCTTGCCTTTGTCGGCATCTTCTTTCTCGACCTGCCGTTTCCGCTGATCGTCGCGCTGGCCGCGATCATCGGCTTTTTCACGACGACACGGCAGAGCGCCGCCCCGCCGGAGAAGATTCCTGGACGTTGGCGGCAAGCGGTGATCGCCACGCTCGTCGGGCTCGTGCTGTGGTGGACGCCGGTCGCCTTGTCCGTCGCATTTCTCGGAAAAGATCATGTGTTCGTCGACATCGGGGTGTTCTTCTCGAAGCTCGCCGTGGTGAGCTTCGGCGGCGCGTATGCGCTGCTCGCGTACATGGCGCAGCAGGCGGTGGAGACCTACGGCTGGATGACGGCGCCCGAGATGGTCGACGGCCTCGGCCTCGCCGAGACGCTGCCCGGCCCGCTCATCAAGGTGACGCAGTTCGTAGGCTTTCTCGGGGCGTATCGCAGCCCGGAGCCGTTCACGCCGATCGCGAGCGCGGTCATCGGCTCCGCGCTGACGACATGGGTGACCTTCGTGCCGCCGATGCTGCTGATCTTCGCCGGCGCGCCGTTCGTCGAGCAGCTGCGCTCGAACCAGCGCCTGTCGGGCGCCCTCGCCGCGATCACCGCCGCGGTGGTCGGCGTGATCCTCAACCTGACGATCTGGTTCGTGCTGCACGTCCTGTTCGCCGACGTGACGGAAGCGCGCGCCGGGCCGCTGCGCTGGTACGCGTTCGATCCGCTGACGATCGACCTGAAGGTCTCGGCGCTCGCGCTGCTGGCCGCGGTGCTCGCGTTCGTGCTCCACCGCGGCCTGGTCGAGCTGGTCCTGATCATGGCCGCGCTCGGAATCGCGGTACGATTGCTTTCATGAGCGCCTACGTGATTGCCGAAATCGAAGTCGTCGATCCGGCTGCCTACGAGGACTACCGCAAGCAGGTGCCCGCGGTGGTGGCCAGGTTCGGCGGCAAGTTCATCGTCCGCGGCGGCAGGATCGACCCCAAGGAAGGCGGCTGGACGCCCAAGCGCATCGTGGTGGTCGAATTTCCCTCGATGGCGCAGGCGCAGAAGTGGTACGACTCGCCGGACTATGCGCCGCTCATCAAGCTGCGCCAGAAGGCTTCCAAGGGAAAGGTGATCATCGTCGAGGGCGCCTAGCGGTGAGCCCCGAAGCCGCGTCCGCGGTGGTCGTCGGGACGGGCTTCGCCTCCTCTTTCTTCCTCGCGGAATATCTGCGGCATGCGCCCGCGAACGCCCGCATTCTCGTGCTGGAGCGCGGGCGCCGGCTCGACCCCGCGCTCCGGCTGCAGCGCCGGCTGAGCTTCGACCTCGACGTCGGCAACCTCATCGTCAATCGCACGCCGCAGAAGCGCTGGATCCAGAACATCGGATTCGGCGGCGGCAGCTGCTGGCACGGCCTGACGCCGCGCATGCACCCGAACGACTTCCGCACGCGCTCGCTGTATGGCATAGGCGCGGACTGGCCGCTGAGCTACGGCGACCTCGAGCCGTATTACGTGCGCGTCGAGGAGATCATGGGGATCTCGGGCGCAGCCGTAGGGCCTTACCCGCGGTCCAGGCCCTATCCCCATCCGCCGCACCGCATGAGCGCGGTCGACGAGCTCCTCGCCAAGCGCTATCCCGGCCAGTACATGCCGTCCCCGAGCGCGCGCTCGAGCAGCGTCGCGACCGGGCGCCCCGTCTGCTGCGGAAACGGGGTGTGCTCGCTGTGTCCGATCGGCGCGAAGTTCCAGGTCGATCTTCACATGGTGCGCATGTACGAGGATCCCCGCATCACGCTGCTGCTCGGGGCGGAGGTGGAGCGCGTCGATGTCCAGGCCGGGCGTGTCGCGGGCGTGCAGTACCGGCGCGAGGGGCGCGAGCAATACGTGCGCACCGAGCTCGCGGCCGTCGGCGCCCACGCCATCATGACCCCGTTCATCCTGCTGCGCTCCGGCCTGCGCGACCGCGCGCTCGGCCGCTACCTGAACGAGCAGATCCTGTGCAGCGTCCGCGTCGACCTGGACGGCGTCGACAACTACGGCGGTGGACAGCAGTCGAGCGGACTGGGCGTGATGTTCCTCGACGGCGCGTTCCGCAAGGAGCGGCCCGGCTGCCTGGTGGAGAGCTGGAATGTCCCCCTGCTGCGCGCGGCGCGCGGGCGCTGGCGCCAGCGCGCGCGGATCCTGTTCGCGTTCGAGGACATCCCGGAGGCGGACAACTATGTCGGGATAGCGGCCGAGGACCCGGCCAAGCCGGAAGTCCATTACCCGCGGCATTCGCCTTACATGCAGGCCGGCCTCGCCTCGGTGAGCGGCCTGGTGCAGGAGCTGGCGCGCGCCCTGCCCATCGAGTCGTTCGAGATCGAGCCGCTCGAGTATCTCGGCGGCGCGGCACACATCCAGGGCACCACCCGGATGGGGCAGGATCCGGCGGACAGCGTGGTCGACCGGGACCTGCGGCACCACGCAATTCGCAACCTCGTGGTCCTGGGCTCGGGAACCTTTCCCACCTGCCCGGCGGCGAATCCCACCCTGACCCTGTCGGCGCTGGCCATGCGCGCCGCCGAGCGGCTCTTCACATGAACTTCACGCGGAGAAAGTTTCTCTTGGCCGGATTTGCGGTCGGGGCTGCGATATTTGCGGCGTACAAGTGGCGCTGGGGCGATCCGTCCGAAGCGGTCGTCGCGATCCTGAAGCGCCGCGTCGGCTACCTGAAAGTCGAGCCGGGCACGTTTCACGACTTTGCCGGGCGCTACCTCGAGCAGCGCAGCGAATACCAGAAGCGCCTGCTGCGACGGCTCTCGCTGCTCGGGCCGGCGCTGCGGTTCATGAGCCCCTACCGCTGGCTGGGGCCGGCGCATCCCCTGCGCCTGCTCGAAGACAGCGTCGTGTCGCTCTACCTGCTGTCGACCGACTTTTTCCAGAATGGCGCCGACGAGCAGCGCGCCGTCACCTATGTGTCGTTCTACGACCCCTACAGCGCCGAGTGCCGCAATCCGTTCGCGCGCAAGCCCTGAGAATCGGGTAGGGGGC
>Ga0208185_1000263_pt1 | contig 29816 bp, 28 predicted proteins | sample EasRivMeERMLT700_FD_187532 | JGI IMG/M metagenome (GOLD analysis project Ga0208185, IMG submission 187532) | Soil microbial communities from meander-bound floodplain in the East River, Colorado, USA - East River MetaG ERMLT700 (SPAdes) (version 2) | ecosystem: Environmental > Terrestrial > Soil... | reverse complement strand
CAGTGCGCCTGCGGCCATCCAGACGCTGGCCCCGGTCAGAAGCGCGAGAATGCCTCCCAAAGCGAGGAGACCACCCGCATCGATGGCCGCCGCCCAAGCACGCCGTGCGTCCAGCCTGGAGCGCCTGGTGGGAACGGTGTCGAACGTGAGCGTCAGAGGCGAAGGAGCAACGATGGGCTCGTCGTCGACAGGAGAGAGCCGAATGAAATCCACAATGACCGATTCCGGCGAGAGCCCGATTGCGGTGGCATAGTCGCGAACGTACGCGCGACGAAACACGGTGCCGGCGGGCCACTTGGAAAAGTCGCCGCGCTCGAGGCTCTCCAGAAAGGATTTCTTGATCTTGGTTTTTTCGGCGATGGAATCGAGCGAAATACCGCGGCGTTCGCGCTCAGCGCGGAGACGAGAACCGAAGGTGTGGCTCTCGCGAATCAATGACCCTCCGACCGGTGATTGATGAGCCACTGGGGACTGACGGCCCCGAGACCGAAGATGGGATCCCCGGTTCGTCGCCGGCGTTTGGTTGCAAACACAATCGCGGCAAAACCAACCGCCAGCCCACCGACGACGGAAAACATCAGCACGGGATCACAAGATACGCTCCGTACCGCGCGGCCGCAAGATCAAATTGCCGACTTCACGCATGTTGGTCGACCGCCCTTGAAGAGCGGCAAGAATTCCGCCTTCGTCCTTCGTCAACATGTTGCACTACGCTTACGGCGCTTTCTCGGCGGTACTGAGTTGGCTTCCCACGCTAATCCAATGCGGCTCGTTTGTGTTGTCGGCACTCGTCCCGAGGCCGTAAAGCTTGCGCCGCTTGTCCGCGAACTCCGCAACCATCCACACATTCATACCGACGTAATCAATTCGGGTCAGCACGGGGACGCCCCACCGAAGCTGCTTGAAGAATTAGGGGTACAGACCGATGAGGACTTGGGAACCGTGACATCGGCATCTCTATCCGAGATGGCGGCGTGGCTGGGCCGGAAACTGCGCGACTCGCGCCTGCTGCAACGGGCCGACCTCGTCGTCGTGCAGGGCGACACCACCACCGGAGTTGCGGCGGCCATGGTCGCTAGCCAACGTGGCATTCCCGTGGCCCACGTCGAGGCAGGGCTTCGGAGTGGTGATTTGCAAAGCCCGTATCCCGAGGAAGAGCATCGGCGGACAATTGCAACCCTCGCATCTTTGCACTTTGCCCCAACGGAGCACGCCGGAAGGAATCTGCGACGCGAAGGAATCTCCGCCGAGCGGATCGCCGTGACGGGCAACACAATCGTGGATGCGCTCGATTTGTTTCACGCGCCCGTGGATACCAGCGATTCGAACGCGAACGCCACACGTCGCACCGTGCTCATGACGCTTCACCGCCGAGAGTCCTGGGGATCGTTGCTGGCGTCGCTCTGTGACGTGGTGCGTGATGTCGTTCTCGAGCACCGCCATGCGCGCCTGGTCGTACCTGTCCATCCGAATCCCGTCGTCGCCAGAACCGTGAAGGAGCGTCTTGGTGGCTGGCCGCGCATAGAACTCCTGCCGCCGTTGCCGTACCGCGCGTTCGTGCGACAGCTGCGTCTCGCCCAGTTGATCATCACCGATTCGGGCGGCGTTCAGGAGGAGGCGGTGACGCTCGGGAAGCGTGTGCTGATTCTCCGCAGCGTGAGTGACAGGCCGGAAGGCATCTGGGCAGGTATGGCGCGGCTTGATGGCGTCTCTCCGGCGGGTGTTCGTGCCGCACTGTACGAGGAACTGAATCGCCACTGGGAAGAGCGACCCTGTCGCGTCTACGGCGATGGACAGGCGGCACAACGCATCGTCGCCGCACTGGGACGATGGCGCGAGGGAAAGGATCCTTTGCTTCCTCCGGAGCTCGAATTCAGAAGCGAATGCCGAGCCTGACGCGCCCGTTCATATACCCGCATCGAAGCCAGCGGATCGTGCCGCTGAATCGGCTCAAGCTCGCCGGAGCCACGGCTCTGGCGTCAGCGCTGACGGCGTTCGTCTGGACATTCGGGACGCAGCTGATCAAAGCGCACAACGAGCTCGTACTTCGTCTATGCCGACAGATTCATCTGGCCGCATATCCGGAGGTCCGTTCCGAGTTCGGACGCCTGATCGAAATCGTCACGGTTGCGTCCGATCCGAATCCGCTGACACTGCGCTCGACGATCTCCGCCGCCGTGCTGCTCGCGGTGATCGGTCTTGTCGCGCGTGCCGTTCCTCTCGCCCGCGGATTGATGACATTTCTCGTGGCGATCGTCGTCTTCTCCGTGATGGGTGCACTGGCCGGCGCTCCCGCCTTGACGAGTGTCACGACGTTCGCGGCTGTCTGGGTGCAGACCCAGTTCCTCGTCTGGCTGCTCCTTCCGGCGGCGACGATGTGTCTGTTCGTGGTACTGCAACCGTCTCTGGCACGAGGCGCGGTATGGATGATCGGGATCGAGGCATTTGCTGTCGTCTGGTCGGCAGTCCGTTTCGTCGTGGTGCTCGGGGTCGGACACTACGCGGGCGTGATGCTGCTGCCCTTCGTCTGGTTCTCGTGGGGTCTCCTGACGGACGTGGTCTCCATCATTGCGTTCTACTCGTGGTCGATCCACCTGACGCTGGTGCTCTCGAAAGGTCGCTGATCCGATGATCATCGGACTCGTGACCGGCATGGCGATTGTCGTCCTCGCTTGTGCCGTTCTCATCCTCACCGCATACGCGATTCGCCACTATGCGCTCGCCATCAGACGCCTGGTTGCGGGCAACCCGCGCGATCCGTTCGAGCTGAGAGGATTCGTCATGCCGCGGGTGTCAGTGATCATCCCGATGCACAACGAGGAGCGCGTCGCAGCAGATGTCCTGAACGCGGTGATCGAAGCCGATTACGACCGGAATCTACTCGAGGTGATCGTCGTCAACGATCGGTCGAGCGATGCGACCGGCGCGATCCTGGACGATTTCGCGTCCCGGTATCCATTCATCTCGGTCATTCATCGCAAAGACGGCAAAGGCGGGAAGCCGCGGGCGCTCATCGAGGGCACGAGACGAGCCAAGGGAGAGGTGCTCCTTCTGTTCGACGCGGACTACGTGCCGGCCCGAACGACCCTGAAGGATTTGGTCGTGCCGTTCTGCGATCCGCAAGTCGGCGCCGTCATGGGACGCGTGATCCCAGGGAATGCCACGGCTTCCATGCTCGCAGCGTTGCTCGAGCTCGAGCGGGCAGCCGGCTATCAGGTTGGACAACAGGCGCGACACGAATTGCGGTTGACGCCGCAGTTCGGCGGAACCGTCGGAGGCGTTCGCGCAGCGGCACTGAAGGCGGTCGGCGGGTGGAATCCCGCCTCGCTGACCGAGGACACCGATCTCACGTACCGTCTGCTGATTGGTGGATGGAAGATCACGTATGTGAACCGCGCCGAATGCTACGAAGAGGCGCCGGAATCATGGCCGGCGCGGCGACGCCAGATCGCCAGGTGGGCGACCGGGCACACCGAATGTTTCCATCGCTTCTGGTACCCGATCATCCGCAGCTCCCGGCTGACGGTGCGTGAAAAATTCGACGCGGTCATCGTGCTCGGCTCCTACTTGACTGCTCCGGTCATCGTGGCCGGCTGGTGCGCGGCGGTGTGGCTGCTCCTGTTCTCCAACACCCCGATTGTGCTGCCGCTGTGGCTGGCGCTGACCTTTGTCGGTTTCCAGCTGTTTGGCAGCCAGGCGACGTTTGTCGAACTCGGGGCGGCTGCCCTCCTGGATCGCAACCGGTATCGTGTGCTCCTCCTCCCCGCGACAGTCCTCAGCTTTTTCGCGACAACGGTCGCCATCTGCGGTGCGCTGCTGCGGTACTACGGCAGCGGGCAAGGGTTACGCCGTGGCGCCGGACGCACGTGGGACAAGACCGAGCGCTTCCGCGTCAACGGAAACGGGTCGCACAACGGGGTCAATGGTGGGCACAACGGAACGGGCAATGGCTCGGCGGACCACACACGACGATGAATGAATTGTTGTTCGCGGCGTACTTCGGAGGTTGCGTGCTGGTGCTCTACGCCCAACTGTCACTCGTGGCTCGCGAGTATCGAGAGCTCTCCAATCGCCCGCCGACGTTCATCGACCAGCTGCATCTGAGACTCGAACGGTACTTCGGACTCTCGTTTCGCTCAAAGTTGATCGAGTGGCTGTACGCGGGCATGTGGCCATCGCTCGAACGAAGAGGGCCGTCGAGGAACGCCGACAGGATTTCGGTCAACACCGATGTCACGCTTCCGGCGGGTACGGCGACGGATGAGATCATCGTGACCCACAGCTTCGCGTGCGGCGCCGGCTGCAGCGTCACGCGCGAGGTGTATGTGGGTGGCGATTGCGACATCGGTCCTGGAAGCACCATCCAGGCGATGGCGGTCGATGGCAAGGTTGCGATCGGCCGTGGCACTCGAATCGTCCGATGGCTGGACGCCAAGGGAGATATCCGCGTCGAGCCAGGGTGCGGCATTTCCGGACGGATCACGTCCGCGAGCCACATCTCTCTCGCCCCTGGCGTGGAACTCAAGTCCGCGTTTGCGGCGCTTCTCTTCACCCAACCCAGGCGCGACTCGTCAGCACTTCCGTCCGCCGCCGTGTCTGAACCGGTTGTTCTCGACGCGCGGATCGACACGTGGCGCCGTGCCGGCGTGAACGGCGCGCGGCTCCGCCTGCTCAGCGAGGAGTGCATGGAACATAACGGAGATCTCGTACTGCCAGCCGTACGTCTCCGCATCTCCCTCGTCGTCAAAGGGTCGTTGAAGATCAGAGCAGGAAGCCACCTGGAGGGCGACGTGAAAGCCGTCGAGTCGATGTGGATCGGGCCTCATTCGGTCTGCGTCGGACATCTCACCGCCGGGCAACATGTGACGTTGGGCATCGGCACGACGTTCTCAGGTGTGATCTACGCGGAACGCTCGGTGCGCCTCGACGTGGGTTGCCGATCCGAGGGGGCGCAAGTGGCCGTTCATGGAGACACAACCGTGACCCTGGCTGATGCCGTATCAATCAGCGGGAAGGTTTCCGCCGGCGACCGCGTTGTAACCGTCTGACGTTCGCGGGATGCCGATAACCCTCTCGATTCTGTTCTTATTGCTGCCGGCACAATCCACTCCGCCGCCGGCAGCATCACCCTCGATGTCCGTGCGGACGTTGGAAGTGGGGGCCGCCCACGACATCGCCACACTGCAGCAGGATTGGGATCGCGTCGAGTCACGCCTGTGGTGGGCAGGGACATCGCGGGTGCGTCCGGTCCTCGGAGTGGCATCGCAAAGGCGCGCGAGCATCTGGCAGACACGCGGCGAAGTCGGCGCGTATTCAGACTGGTCATCCCGGTTCTACACCATCGAATCCTTCGGGTTGGCGACGCACGTAGCGCCCGCCGCGCAGTCGTACCCGTTGCTGCGCGGGGATGTCGTCGCGGTCTTCAAGGCGTCTGCAACAGCTCCGGTCTCGGCAACCACCGGATACGGCTATATGACCTTTGGAAATAGCCGAAGCGCCCAGCTTTACAGCGGCGGCGTCATGGCGACCACGGGCGTCACGATCACGCAGGTCACGATGTACGTCAACCGAACGCAACCAGGTGCACTGATGTCGGTTGCAGCGGTCGCTTCGTTGCAACGCGGGGCCGAAGGTACGGCGTGGTACGGGGGATCGTTCGGTGCCGGCCGCGAGCTCTACCGAATCGACCCAGCGGGCGCGGCGAATGCGGACTTCACATCAGTAACGTTCACAGGCTTCGCGCGCCGATGGCTCAGTCGTTCGACGGGCCTTCATGCTTCCGTCGAATACCAGCGGTTCGTGAACTCGTATCAGCGAGTGAGTCTTAGGGGACGCCTGTTCGTCGAGTTTTGAGGCTCGCGTCTAGGATGAACGCCTTAGTGTCGCCGGTTGGGCGAGCGGCGTCCTTCGCTCGAAGGGCGAATCGGCGGGGGTACCGGCGCCGGGGGTAGTGAGAGGTGTGCGTTGGGGATACAGGTCCGCCCATTTCCGTCGGCAATGCATGCAGCATCCCGTATGGATTTCCAACTCGTGCAAGCCTGCGGTATGTACGACGCATCGAATTCTGCGCCAAAAATTGAAAGGTTTCATGCCAAGTAGTGTCCGTCTTTGCAACGCACGTACCGGCGGATGAGCCGGCAAAAAACGTACGCGGAAGAATACGAGGGCTCTTCGCGAACCGAACGTGTTGCCCGAGGCGGTGGCTACTTGGACCGGTTCAAATCAGCTTTGGCCATCCGTGGCTTGGGCGCGGGCCACGAACGCAGGCACGAACTGCACGTCCAAAAAGAAATGGCCGTTCCGCCTGTGAGCACCTGTTCCTGCTTCACGAACGCCGAGTCGTGGCATCCGGGGCAAGGAGGCACCGTCGGCTGGGACTCGGTTGAAGCTGAAGGTTTTCGGATAAGACTCATGCGCGCACGCGATGTGCGCAGCCTACCACTTGCCGACGGGTCGGCGTTCGAAATTGTCGCGGGAAGACGGTTATCGTCACATTCACCATGACGAGCCAGACGCCGGCGTCCGCACCACCTTCGCATCCTCGTATCCTGGAACGTTCCATATGCCCGCGAGATCCGTTTCCGCCGGTTCGAGCGAGGTGTACGGACCCACAACCACTTGGAACCACGGGTGTTCTGAAGCGGAGGTAGCAATCTCCGTGGCTCGCGCCGCAAATCCCGCACCGATCAATTGCTCGACGAGCCGCTCCGCCCGTCCCGGGCCTTCAAATGCCGCGACTTGAATGATGTACGGACCAGAGCGCCCAGGTCGAGTGACGTCCTCGATAACGGGTGCGGCCGCCTGTTCCACCCGCGCGAATACGGGAGCGTGATACGGCGGCGGCGCCGGAATCAAGCCGGTGACATCGATGGATGCGTCGACGTTGAACGCAAGCCACCCACACAGGGCGGCACACATCGCCGCGCCCAGCCACATAGCGGCCAGTCTCCGGTGGGGTTGCCAGGCCGTGGAGTGTGTTGGCTCGTCTTCGCTGAGAAACTCGGCCAGGAAATTGTCGCGCTCTTCGGCGCCGGTCTCGCTGGTAGATGTTGCCGTTGATGCCGGCACCGGTATCACGGAGGTTGACGATGTCCGCGGTACACCGTCGCTTGTCGACGGATCAACCGGGGCCACCTCGTCATCGGACACCAACTCAAGGTCATCGACGGCTAGACGCACGAGGTTGGCGTCGATTTGATCTGCGCCTTTCACCCAGCCGTGATGCAGGGCGCGGTCGCAGATCCGGTTGATGACGCGCGGCACGCCACCGGACACCTCGGCAATGAGCTGAATGCACGATTCGTTGAATTCCACGCACCGTTCGCGCGACGAGGCGACGTCAAGACGATGGTTTATGTAGTGGCGGATCTCATGGAGGCCAAGAGGTGTCAGCTCGCATCGAACAGACACCCGCTGATCGACCTGCCGCATCTGCGGGAGCTTCAGGTTCGATCGCAGCTCGGGCTGGCCGACCAGAACAACCTGCAGCAGCTTCTCGCGACGCTCGAGGTCGGAAAGAATCCGGATCTCCTCGAGCAGCGGCAGCGACAGGTGCTGCGCTTCGTCAATCACGAGAACGGCGAACGCCTGGATCGGGACCAACGCATCCAGAAACTCGTACAGCGGGTAGGTCAACTCGGCCCGGGATGCACCAGCCAGCCGCCCCCCTCTCAGATCCGCCGTCGACATGACGCCAAAGTCCACGAGCAGCGTCTTGAGAAAGTCCTCTCGCGACGCGAACGGATCCGGGATGAACGTGCTGAAGGTCCGCCGATCGAGCTTGTCGAGCACCGCGCGACACAGCGTCGTCTTCCCTGTTCCGATGTCTCCCGTCAGCACGATCAGACCCTCGCGGCGCCTGATGCCGGCGTGCAAGCGTTCGAACGCGGATGCGTGCGCGGGACTCCGGTAGAGAAACTTCGGATCTGATGACAGGCTGAACGGCTTCTCGTTCAGGCCGTAGTCCGGCTCATATGTGAGCGACAAGGAGTCGCCGTCGATGCCTCGACGTCTGTCGGCGACTGGAATCAGGGACGCTTGGTGAGTCACGATTTCTTACTGACCTCGGCACTCATACATATCGGTCGATCCGACCCACAACTTCCCTCCTCGATCATCCGCCGGACTCTCCCTGCTCTCGGGCCAGCCCTGCGAGTCAGCCTGAACGCGCCGCCTCGTGAGCGGGCTGACAGCCAACCGCCACGCCAGCATTCCCAGATCGTCGTGCACAGTCAGTCTGTGGCAGTCTGGGTGTTTTCAACGACGCCGGCGTACCGAAACAGAGCAATCGCCATTAACTCGTTATCTGTGAAGGGCTTCCGTTATGAATCTAGGCAGTGGCTGTTACGTGCTGGCACACGTGCCCGCAGACACGCCTCTCAACGAGAACAGCTAAAACGATATCGCTCAATGTGATCCAGCTTCCCGCGAATAGTCGAGGTGGTTGGTCCGTGGGTTGCTCTGCCTTCGGGGACCATCAGAACGTGGTCTGGCGACCGGCGTCGGCCTCGTACAAATGCGATCGATTGCGCCGGACTTCTCGACGGCCGAATTGGGGGGACAGGCCTCTTTCTGGCAAGCGCACGCATGACGCTGGACTTCGCCTTTCATAACACCGCGGTCAACCGACTTGAGGCGCGCGCGGTCGTACAGAACAGTCGTGGGAACGGTGCGCTGCGGAAGCTCGGCGCCGCGCAGGAGGGCATTCTCCGCGGATCCCTGCTGACGGATGGGAAACACCTCGACCAGATTATGTGGTCGATCCTGAGGCAGGACTGGTATCAGACGAAAGCGGTGTGGAGCGCCGTGGGGGACTAGGCGCGGCCACTACGCACCGTCGTACGGATCGATAGGAGTGACTGCGGAACACGAACAAGAGCGACCTTCATCGATGGATTGATTCCTGCTTTGTAGATCGTTCGCGGGATCCTCATGAATCATGAACATCTCCGGACTTTCATGCCAACGTTACTCGTGGTCGATGACCAACGAACGCTCCGCGACGCGTTGGCGGCATTCCTCGAATCGGAAGGGTACGCCGTCGCCGACGCGACTAACGGCCGTGACGCGCTCGTCTACCTCGGTTCTGGTCAGCCCGTTCACATCATCATTGTCGACTTGGACATGCCCGTCATGGATGGCTGGGAGTTCTTACGGCGACGGAGATCTGATCGTATCTGGCGGACGATACCGACGTTTGTGATCACCGGCCTCAGCGACGCGGAACAGAAGCGCGAAGGACTCGGCGACGTCCGAGTATTCCAGAAGCCGCTGAACTATGAGGAGCTCCTGGGGGCGCTGCGCGCCGAGCTAGACGGGACGCAATCCGACACTCAGTGACTCAACGCGGGCCCGCCGCCCGCGCGAATGAGGACGTCATCCGGCAGGCATCAGTAGGAGAAGCCGATGCCTATGGAGCCGATGATCTTCTGCTGTTCGCCTCCGTTGAACGCCTCCGGCGTGTCGCCCAGCGACTGAAACTCGACCCCACCATGCACGTTCCACGCGCCGTAGCTGGTGGTGCCGCCCAGTGGAATAGTCGCAATTGCCCCGAGGCTGAGGTAGCCGAAGGTGTGATCCACACCGGCCAGTTCGTAGTAATTGGCCAGACTGAGCCCCACCTTGATTGGGAACGTAAGGCCTAGCCGCCCGTCGGTCAACCCGGGCAAGACACCTATTTCGAGATAGGTGCCGCCCTTCAACCCCCCATCCGCCTGGCCAAACGCCGGGCTGGTGTCCAATTCGAATGCGACGAGACCGTACGGATTGAGTACCACGCCCGCGGGCGCGTAGCCGTCGTCCATGCCCACCCTGAATGAGAGTTCCTTTACTGTGCTGAATGAATTATTCGGACTGGTGTACGCGGTGTATGTGGTCCCCACGGTGAACCCGCCCGCGAGCCCGAGGTTCAGCGTCGAGTAGAAGTCACTTTCATACCAGAGCTTGCCGCTGGGCCCTTGTAAACCGGTGATGCCGGTGTTCAGGCTGTTCCAGGTGCCGATGTGGAGCGCCGCGTTCTTCACTCCCCCATCGCCGGAATAGAGGTCGATGCCGGCATCAGCGAGCGGCCACATGATGACCCGCGTGTCGTCCTGACGAAGACCACGAAACATGTACGCGTTCGAGAAATCGAAGCTTCCCGTCAAATGAATTCTTCCACCATTGGCACCGGCGGTGGCCTGCGCGGCTGCCTCCGATGCAAAGCACGCGACGAGAAGAACCACAGCAATTGATGAGAATCGGTAGGCTCGCGCTGACATCGACAACATCGACTGCCTCCAAGGATGTCTTGAAAATATCTCCACAGTACGTCTGGTGGCACTACACAGGAGCAGCGTCCTCACAATCCCAGAGCACCGACCGGCCAGTGGTCACTCGGATCACGACCCAAGAGACGTTAACCGGGGGCACACCCACCGTGCAAGTTGGTGCCCCTGTCTTCTGCGGTCCGTGTCTTGCGTATTCGGCGCATCGCGACTCGGACCCCGTTGTTCTCAATGCGGTGTCGAGGAGATTGTTATGTTGTCGAAGCAGACCAATGCGATGCGTGCGCCGCGCCTCGCCGTCGTCGTTGCAGCATTGGCGGCGGCCAGCTGCGGCCAGACCGAACCGACACCCACCGCTCCCACCACCGTACCAACCAGAGGCGTTCAGCCCCGGTCAGCAAGCAATCCAGCGCCTGCACCAACGCCCACGCCCGCGCCAACACCGGCGCCAGCACCGGCGCCAGGCACGGCGGTCGGAAGAATTCAGATCACGATTACCCCGAGTCCCGTTCCCTTCAGCGGACAACCCATCACAGACATCGCGAGCTGCAGGGACCGGCCGAACACCTGGTTCTACGATCAGGTCCTGAAAGAAGTTGGTGGGGCGGCCGTCACCGTCACCCAGCGCACCGACTCATTCGATGGCGCCAGCTCCGCACCCACAAATCCGGGTCTGCGCATCGCTGCGAATGGGTCCACGACGATTCGCACCCGTTGGTGCAGCGTGTCGGCGTCCGCCCATACGGCGCAGTCAAATTTCAGCGGCACGGACGCAAACGGAAAGGCGTGGAGCATCATGGGACCCGTGGTGCGCCTCCTCGCGAAATAGGGGGCGGCGTGGGACGATCATCCGACAGCACCAGGCTCAAATAGCGCCGCGCCTCAGCGTTGTTGGGTTGAAGACGGATCACTTCGCGGTACTCCGCGGCCGCCTCGTCGAACCGGCCGAGCTGATGCGCGGCAAGTCCAAGGTTGTAATGCGCGCGGAGCAAGTTGGGATTCAGCTGGAGCGCTTGCCGATGCTCCACGATAGCATCCTCGAAACGGCCCATTCGCTGAAGAGCGCTGCCCATATCGTTGTGCGTTTCAGCGTTGTTCGGATTCAAGCGCAGCGACTCCTTCAGATGCGCTGCCGCTTCATCGAGCTGATCGGCACCTCCGTCCACGAGCAGTGAGACTGCGAGATTGGTGTGACACATCCAGCACTCCGGGTTGTGCAGCAAGGTCGCTCGGAAGAGACCATTCTCGTCGACGTACTCACGTGCCTGATTCGAACTGACAATCGCCAGAGGGACACCGAGAGCGACGGTCAGGAGGGCCTGACCCCGTGCGGCAGACATCCCCACGCGCCGTATCACCATGATCGCGCCAGCAGAGAGCAGCGCAATGATCGGCACACCGGCCAGGTATTGGAAGTGGTTCGCAACGTATGAATAACGGAACGAGTACACGTTGACGAAGCCAAGCGCTGGAAACAGCGTGCCACAAAACAGCAGCGCCGCTGCGAGAGGAGCTCGGGTCCGCCTTCGGAGTCGCCACAGCACCCACACGACGACGACCACGCCAACTGGATAGCCGTACTGCCACCACTCGCGCGCACTGACCGGCCACTTCGAATAGATGAAGGCCAGATTGCCAGGCCAGACCAGTTTGCCGAGATAGAACCAGATGGCCCGGCCGGCTACGAGGGTGCGCTCGAGCAGATCGAGCTGAAACTCCGGACCCGTGGCGGCGATGAATGAGCGCTCGACCAAAGCCGTCATGATCCCTGCTGCCAGCCCCGTCACGAAGAAGGGCGTAAGAGGTCGCACGTCGTGATTCCAGCTCAAATGCCCGCTTCGCCACCAGAACAGAACGAGCAGCGCGGCCGGAAGCGTCGCCGTGACGGTCTTGCTCAGCAAGGCTACGACGAAGAGGGCGAACGCCAGCCAGTAGAACGTCTTCTCGCGGCGCTCGTCGAAGCGAAGATAAGCGAGCATGGCGGCGAGATAACACACGCCGGACAACGTGTTCTTCAGTTCCGTCATCCACGCAACCGACTCAACTTCGATCGGGTGCAGCGCGAAGATCGTCGCCGCGAGCATCGCTCCCGGCACGGCCCAACGCCACAGGATGACGGCGATCAGGAACGCCGACGTTGCGTGCAGCGATATGTTGACGATGTGATAGCCGAGGGTGTCATAGCCCCAGAGCCTTTGAAACACCCAGAACGCCGAGTGCACGACCGGGTAGTACTGTTGCGTGGCGCCTAGGTCGAACCAGATCCGCCACAAGCCGGCGGTCGACCGCAATGCGGCGCGCGTCAGGTGCGCCCCGTCGTCCCAGAGCAGGCCGCCGTACCATACCGGCTGATACACCCCTAGCGTCGTAAGCCACAACGCGGGCAGCAGCAGCCAACGGAAGGATGAACGTGTCAGTCTTCGCCTCCGGTTTCGGCGTCGAGCCAGTCTAATAGCCACCCGGAACGGGTGTTCGGTTTTTGTGGGTCCGGACGTTATACCAGGTAAAGAGCCTCCGCTCCGCGGCAGGTGCGGCATTTCCATTGGCGAAAGGCCTGGTCATGCGACAGATCTGTTCGAGTTCCCGCTGGAACGATGTGACGATGTCGGCAGCCTCAGACGCTCCGGTCCTGATTTCATCCGACGACGGCGTTGACGCCAGGGCGCTCGGCGCGTGGATTCATGCCCTGAGTCCGCGCCGGACAGGTCGACTGATTGTGCTGGACGCGCACCGCCTCGAGCCCGACGTCCGGTTTGAAGACTTCGAGCCGCCGGCCAGCCTCCGCGCGGTCAACCGGTTGGCGGGGGGCACGCTCATGCTGACGAATCTGGAGGCCATGCCGCTCGGAACCCAGACCAAACTGTGTCGATTTCTGGATCGTCGAGCGATCGGCGTTCCCCAGACGTTGCGCGTGGTGGCCACTACGGACCGCCTCGTACACGAACGCGTACAGGCAGGTCAGATCCGTGAAGAGCTCTTCTATCGCCTCAACGTCATTCACATTGTCTTGCGCGAGAGCATGACGAGCACTCAACGCCAGGAGACCCATAGAGATATGACGCTCGGCAACCTCGTCGCCCGGTCGGGGGCGCTAATTACGCTGGAATGAAGACCTGCCGGGTCCAAGAGGACCCGGCCTACTCATTCAATTGACCGGAACGAATCGCTGCATCCGCTCGCCGTTCAAAACCTCACCTCCCTGAACCCGAAGTTCCGGGTTTAGATGCTGCCGGAGACCTCGAGGTCTCCGGCGACCAACTCCGCTGCGGCTTATGGCTGTATGCGGGACAGCTGGTCGAGGTGCTTCCCCCTCGGACTATCAGCGGGGACGAACCGCTGCACGCGCTCGCCGGCGAAGACCTCGCCGGTGTAGATGTTGCCCTTCGAATCGGTAGCGATCATGTGAAGCCCGAAGAACTGGCCGCCGCTTTCGCCCATGCTGCCCAACTGACCGACGACCTTGCCGTCGGCGCGGTTGAGGAACCAGACGTGATTGTTCGTCAGATCCGATATGAACAGGAACCGCTGCTCCTTGTCGGGCGAGAACGCGACGCCGCCGGTCGATCCACCGACGCCCGTGTATGGGGCGAGGATGAACTCCTTCTTGAAGTTCCCCTGCTTATCGGTGACGTGGATGCGGTTCGCATTCCGATCCGCGGCGTAGACCAAACCGTCATTCGAGAAGTTGAACGTCAGGTGACCAGCAAACTCCTTCGGCATCGGCCCATTGGGTGTGTAGGCGTGGTCGGCGTCATTCGTGCTGATTTCCGACAGCTTGTGGCCATACGCGCCCCATCCGCGCTTGAACTTGAGCGTATCCAGCGCGAACACCATCACGCGTCCACTGAGATAGTTGTCGGCCACATAGATCTCGTTCGCTGGCTCGTCGACTCGAATCTCTTCGATGCCTCCGACGATCATTGGCGTCGTCGGTGGATACTTCGCACGGAACGCCGCGATAGCGGCCGCCCGGGCGGCAGGATCCGCATTACCGCCGCGACCGCCGCCGCGACCGCCGGCTCCGGGAGGCGGCGGGAGGAATCCCGCGACCGGCCCCTGGCCGCCTTGGCCGGGAACGTGGTTGGGCATGGTGGGCGGCTGAAAGGTGCCGCCGCCCTCTGTCTCAGGCGTGTGCTCGATCTCGCCGACAAGTTTGCCGGTCTTCGTGTCGTATTTGCGGACCGTGTTCTGCCCGAGATACGCAAAGCCTTTGCTGTCCACATCCATCCCGTGCCCCTGCGGCGCCGAGAATGACCCGATCAGGTTGCCCTCCTTGTCAAAGTGGAGCATGGACGGAGGCAGCGTGCAGCAATCCGCAATCGGAGGATTGAGCTCCGCCTCGAGCTCGATATTGGTCAGGTCGTTCGGACGGTCGTACGCCCAGATGGTGTCATCCGGGGCGACAGCCAACCCTGTGATACCGCCCATCTTCCACTTATTGGGCAGCGGCTTGGGCCAGCCGGGATCGTACAGGTAGCGCGGGGCCGTTTGAGCCTGGGCTCCCAGGACGCCGTACACGACAAACACGCCCAGCCCGATCGATAGGGCCAATCCTCCGGCGCGCACTCTCCAGTCAATACTCATGGGAACTCTCCCTCAAATTCGAAGACCCTGCGGCGGGTTCCTGCTATTCGCCGATCGAACGACGAACTGGAACTCTCTTGTCGCGAGGGGCGAATGTTACCCCAGCGGTGGGTGCAGTGTATCCGCGTGAGAGCCTCGGTTCAATCGGCTGGAAACCCTACCCGGTGTCGCCTGGTGTTCCCTTATGCACAGCGGCCTCGTCAGGCGTACCGGTAAGGTGATTGTGTGGATATTTCCCTGAAATCCGTGGCGGCGGAACGGCCGGGATATGACATCGGCAATCAGCTCTCCACCGCGAGATCTGTGTGACATCACCCTACGCGAATTCTGGGCGCATTCTCGTGGTCGACGACGAGCCGGCGAACCGCGCGATCGTCAGCCGGATGATGAAAGACCTCGGCTACGAGGTCACAACGGCGACCAACGGCGAAGCAGCGCTCGAAGCGGTCCGCCGCGGGCGGCCGGACGTCATCCTGCTGGACGTGAACATGCCGCTCCTCGATGGCTTCGAGGTGTGTCGTCGCCTGAAGAGCGACGCCGCAACGCGCTTGATACCAGTCGTGATGCTGACGGGCCAGTCGACGGTGGAAGACCGCGTGCGGGGCATCGACGCCGGTGCTGATGACTTTCTCACCAAGCCATTCATCCTCTCCGAGCTGGAGGCGCGTGTGCGTTCGCTGACACGCCTGAAGCGGTACACCGATGAACTCGACTCGGCGGAATCGGTGATTCTCAGCCTCGCCCTGACGATCGAGGCACGCGACCCGTACACACAGGGCCATTGTCAGCGTCTCGCGGGGTACGCGACCGCACTCGGCGCGCGCCTGGGGCTTCGCGACGATCAACAGGTCGCCTTGCGTCGGGGAGGCTTCCTCCACGACATGGGCAAGATAGGGATTCCGGATGCGGTGTTGCTGAAACGCGGACCGCTTGATCCTGCCGAGTATGCTCTGATGCAGCAGCATCCGGTAATCGGCGACAACCTCTGCCGCGAATTGAAACTCCTCGCCGATGTCCGTCCGATCGTGCGTCATCATCATGAGCGGCCTGATGGAACGGGCTATCCAGACAAACTGTCCGGGGATCAGATCCCGCTGCTCGCCCATATCATGAGCATCGTCGATGTCTATGATGCGATGACGACGGAACGTCCGTACAAGGCTGCGAAGACGCCGGACCAGGCGATTCGTGAGTTGCGCGACGATGCCGCGAGAGGGCGGCACAGTGCTACTCTCGTGGAGGAGTTCGTGAAGATTGCGCAGCGGCCTGGTTCGGAGCCGTTCGTCGGCCCATCCATCGGCGGTCCTCAGGCACGCGATCTGGAGCGTGGTTACCAGGCCGGACTGCTCGGGAATGCCACGCGCTCCTCGCGCACAACGTCGTCGACGTCGTCCGCGCGCTGAAGCAGAGGAACGGGCGGACACGCATTCCGACATGAGTCACCTGGTCAGCTTCAAAGGAATGGCCGGTGCAGATGACCCAACGCGGCCACGCTGAGATGGACTCGGACTTAGCGTTGGCAGGGCTGTACGATCGCTATTTTGCTGTCGTTCCCGCGAACACCTCGGATCTCCTGGATGCCGCGCATGCTCTCCGGTATCAGGTCTATTGCGTCGAACATGCGTTCGAAGATCGCTCGCAACAAATCGGCGAGCGCGAGAGAGACCGCGACGACGACCGGGCCGTTCATGCCGTGCTGATCCATAAATCGACCGAACGGGTCGTCGGCTGCGTCCGTCTGATCCTGCCTCAATTGAACGGCGTCATTTCGTCGTTGCCGATCCGCAAGCTATTGGACCAGGAAAACCGTGCGCAACTGGACCAGAGCGATCCGGCGCGAACGGCGGAGATCTCGCGCTACGCCGTGTCCAAGATATTCAGACGCCGCCGGGATGAGAATTTCTACGCGGACGTGGATTTTGCCGACCTCCACGGCAACGACGTTCGACGGCTTGTTCCCCATATGAGCCTTGGGCTGATCCGCGGTGTCTTCGGACTCGCAGCCAATGAGGGAATTACCACGCTCGCTGCCGCAATGGTCCCGGCCCTGGTTCGCCTGCTGGAGCGCTTTGGTATTGTCTTTCAACCCCTTGGGCCACCGATCGATTTTCACGGCCTCAGACAACCATGCATCGCCGATTGCGAAGCACTGCTGGCAGGCATGGCGGCGCGAAATGAGGAGTATCACCGGCTGGCGGACGCCGCATACCGCCGGAAGTCCGCCGCTTGAGACGTGGCGGATCTACCGCCGCCTCGCCGTTCAGGCGTTGACGGCTTCCGCCATTGGCGTGGACCCGACCAGATTCGCTAGCTGCGCAGCCATAATGGTCGCCATCGCGCGCACCGATTCACTCTGCTCGCCACCATGCCGCAGCTCGAGCGCGAGCACACCCACACACCCGCTCGGCGCCATTAACGGAACGACGACGGCGCCGGTCGCCTGACCGGCGCTCATGACGATGCACGTTTCAGCGGATCGAAACGCCGCTGCAATGGCGTTGTCACTGTCGCGTCGGACGCGAGGAAACTGCGCAAGCATCGCGTCCGAATACCCATGCGCGACTGCGGGCTCCAGCGCCCTCGCCCGAGGCTCCCAGGACCACACGATGAGACCGACGGCATCGAGAATCTTTGCTGCGTCTTCGAGCAGCGGCGCGACGTCGCGCGCGTCCAAGACCCGCCCCAGGCTGGTACACAGATGCGCAGCGGCTGAAAGGTCGGTGTCGGGGCGGACAGGTTCATGTTCGACAGAAGCTGAGACACCAGGCTCGCGGACGACAGGTTGACGCTGAACGGACACATGTCGGTCGCCAACCGTCACGCTCACGATCGCGGGGCCGCGTCGCTGCATCCGCTGAAGAGCGGCGCGAAGAGCAGCGAGGGCTGAAGCCACAAGATATCGAAGTCTCATCGGGGGGCGCCGGCTCACAAATGCACCACCGGGACTCGGCGCGGCGGCGAAGACGTCCGGGATCACTTCAACCGAATCGGGATGGAGTGCCAGGAACTCACGGACGACGTCGTCAGGTTCCAGGCCAATGGCTCGCGCATAGCCGCGGACAAAGGCACGTCGAAAGATACCCTCCGGCCAGTGCGAGACGTCATCCCGCTCCAGCCCCTCCAGGAGGGACAGTTTGATTTTCGTCTGTTCAGCGATAGTGGCGAGTTCAACCTGCTGTCGTTCACGCTGCGCGCGAAGTCGAGCACCGAAGCTTTCATCCATGACACACCTCGCCGGCGTCGAACACACGGCCAGCGGTAATCACGTTTTCTGGTAAGAAGGTCGGAAGCGGGCTCTTATGGTCCGTGAGGAAGATCCACCGCGCTGCCTCGGGCAAGGCAGCCCCGCGCGGTTAGGACCATGAAGCGATCCGAGGGTAGCAATATGTGCGCCGCGGTTCAAGTCCTGATTGCGTTCGTGCGCATGGACTCCGCTTCCGCGCCCTCGCGTCCAAGGCTCCTACGTCGCGCTCACGGCGAGAACCGGGTTCTTCAACGCACTCGGCGGAGCATTTGTGCAGGTGCCAACATCATCCGCAAACGCATCGTCGTCGCGATCCCGATGCTGCAGGCGTCCACCGCTGTGGGTGAAGGTCGTGTCGCAGACGCGACACGTGTGCCGGGTGTAGCAAAGGAATTCGAATGACACCCGCGTATCCACTGATCCACAGGCACTGCAAGCCACCCGCATTTCGTTGGATTGCGCTTCCCAATAAATCATGGTACTCATGGCTGAGCAACAGGAACGCCAGCCAAATATCGACCTGGAATCGCACGGATCTTCGCGGTCCTTCATGTGCCTTCCGACAAAGTTACATACCCCCTTTGGCGGAACGTAGTGTGGGCCTACACGGACGCGCCCGTCACGGAACTGGTTGAAAATATTCGGGAAGCCCCTCTTTTGTGTCGCGAAGGATTTCTACAATCGCGCGCCGGTCGTCTGGTGTGAGCCGCAGGTAGCGCGGGCCGGCCTCCTGCCCAGACAGGATCTCCCACATTCGCCGGTAGATCGCGTTACGCGCCATGCCGGGCAACGCATCGAACGCGTCAGCGTAGATCATGTAGCTGCACGGATAACGGAGTAACCGTCGCGTGAGATCGAGCTGCCTCAGTGACCTTCCTCGACTGTCGCGCGGTCCTCGTTCAGAAAACCACTCGGTGAAACCCGAGCTGCCCTGGATTGGGCCTGGCAACGCTGCTTCGTCAACAAACAGCATGTAGTCGACCACTTCACGAGCGGCGTCACGGAGCAGCGCGTCGACATCGCTCTGGCTCGCGGCGCGGGCCTCCCACGAGATGCGCGTGAGCAGCGTGCTCATCTGCATCTGGTGATCGAAAACCATCAACGCTGCGATATCGCTATGGGTCGACAGATATCCGGTGGTGTCGAACCTGTCCTTGAGCGTCATCAGGCCGGGGGACCGCGACGTCACAGCCGATTCGGGCTGGTTTTCATCCGACACCACGGTGTTCCCCAGGTGGGCGCCGCCCGCCGCGTGGCCGGTCACGTACCAGCCTCCCCATCGCTCGCTGAGCGGGCTGCGATGATCCGTGACGTAATTGCCACGCTGAGGCATCGCCCGCCCGTCGGCGCGGGTCGGCACGCTCCGCAACAACATGCCGGGCACACCAAGGGTTTCGCCAGACTGATGACAGGTGGTACACCTTCCGGACCGGACGAACTGCGGCACGGGTTCAGGTTGCTGGTTGAGCGCATAGAAGATGGCGCCGAGTTGGGGATCTATCGCCGCCGTTTCGATGAACCCGCCGCGAGGCCAGGCCATGACCACTGCGTCGCTGAAGAAAACGCTGCGCGGATTGGCAGGATTGATGAGCGGCGCTTGAACGCTCGTCTTGGAGAAGACGGCAATTTGTGATTCGACCGGAATGCTCAGGGCGGCGAGCACGGAGCGGAGATAGCCGGAGCCAGGCTCGAACGCGAGCGTCACTTGCCCCGACTGAAGCTTCCGATTGAGCTGGGCGATGGGATCGTCTGGCGGACGGGTCGCATAGTCAATTGCGGGCTGGCTGCGTTCATCGAAATAGGTGTCTGGCAGTTGCCCGCCAGCCCCAACCTTCGCAGCCAGCGCGGCCAGACATATTGCGACTCCGATTACAACTGCGGCAGCTATCCGTGTCACGCGTCGCGAAACGGTAATGGCGTGATGTCCATTACGACTTCCCCACGCGTCGAAGATACTCCAATGTCATGGAGCGCGGCGAAGCGGGTTCACGTGCGACCGGCACGCGAACCACGCTTTCGCGTTACTGCCCGGGCTGAAACTGCACGTCAACGTTCATCACCACCTCGACGGGCACGCAGTTCAAGAGGGTCTCGTCGAACTGCCATTGACTGACCGCGGCAACCGCAGGACCCTCGAGCTCAGGGCGATCTGACTTGACGACCCGAACCTCGGCGACCGATCCATCGGTACCGATGCGAGCCGCGAGGCTGATGTGACCGTCGACGCCAGGGTACTCCGGCCGTACATCGCGAATCTTATGAGGCGGGCGGATATTGCCGCCAACGACCGATGCGACAGCCGGGCACGGGGGAATCGGGCGACGCACGGCCTCGGAAGCCACCCGCAAGCCGGTGTTCGACCTGGCTCCGCCCCTCACCGTGATCGTCTCCTGGAGGGTACCGATCTCCAGTTTCAGATTCCGTTCGACCGCCTGACCGTTCACCGCGAAGGTGTCGGCCTGGGGCAGGAAGCCCGGAAGCTTCGTTTCCATCGTGTACGTCCCAGCCGGGAGTCCTACCAGCTCGAAACGCCCGTCGCGATCCGTGCGCACCTCGTGCTTGACGTTCCGCTGACCGTCGGTGACGGTGATAGTGGTTCCGGGCAGCACGCGATCCATCTGATCGACGACGAGTCCTGAAACCGACCCAAAGGAAGTCTGGGCAAACGCCGCAATAGGCAGCGTGATGGCGAGGAGGGCGACCGACCACATCCAGCGGCTGGATCGCGTGACTGGAGCACGGTTGAGGCGACTGTTCAGCATGGCGCTGATTCTCCTTTCGAGCGTGGACGGACGGCCCGCTATCGCGGGCGCAGGAAACCATGTGCGGCGATGTTTACCGAAGGTGCGGGCGAGCTCGAGGAGATGTGTCGCATACGACCCGCCCTCGACGCCGACGCTCATTACTGCGTCGTCGCAGGCATGCTCGCCTTCGTATCGCAGGCGGGTGCACGCGATCCAGAGCAGCGGGTTGAACCAATAGACACATCGCACGACCTCCGCGGCAATCTGTACGAGCCAATCCCGGCGCGCGACATGCGCAAGCTCGTGGGCAAGCACGACGCGGATACGCTCCTCGGGCCAATGGCCGGCGTCGGACGGCAGCAACACCTTCGGAGACACGAGTCCCCACGTGACGAGCAATGCGGGACGGTCGCTCTGAAGGAGCGAAACCGGGCGTCGTACCGCCAGAGCCTCCGAGACGTGGGCGAGCGATTCCGTCCACGCCGCCGCTCGAACTGGCACAGCCTGTCCTGCCACGCGCGTGAGGCCGAGCATCGCAACGAGCAGGACAAGCAGGTTCGCGACGACGCCCAACAGCCAGACAGGCACGACGACGTCGACAAGGCGCTCCAGCATCGGCGCCGGGAACGGAGTTGGCTGACTTGTGGAGGAACGTTCGTCGCCGTTTGGCGAACCAACCGTACTGACGGAAATCGCCATGGCAGGATGATGCGCGACAACCGGGTCCTGCGGGATGGTCCATGCGGGGGCGACAAGGCCGAATGCTGGAATACTCCCGGCGCAGACGATCGTTACGGCGATCACCCAATGGCGCAGTGCGGCGGAGCGTTGTCGCAGAAGCATCGCGGCAGCGAGCCCGATCGCGAGCACCAGCGACATCTTGAGCGTTGTCTCGAGCAGCCACATCATCGCGAGCCCTCCTTCCTCGTCTTCGCGATCAGGTCCGCGATCCGATCGAGCTCTTCGTCTGACAGCCGCGAGCCCTCGCGCCCGAGCAGCGCGGCCACCGCTTTCTCGGTGGATCCGTCGAAGAACGTTTCGACGAGGTGGCGCAACGCCGATTTCCGCGCCGCATGACGGGGCACCGCCGGCATGTAGACGTAGCGGAGCCCCTCTTCCTCGTGGCGGACGTGCCCCTTTTCCTCGAGTACCCGGAGCTGTGTTCGCACCGTGGAGGAATGAGGGTCGCCCGTCAGGTCCTGCATCACCTCGGCCGCCGTCGCGCGCCCGCGGCGATACAGGACGTCCATGATCTGCCGCTCGCGCCGGCTCAGCGTGGAGTGTGTCGGCATCGTGATATGTTATTTATATAACACATAAGCCAGAGAAATAACATGTCGCGCTGCCGGGTGTCAAGCGGGGGGTCGCTTCATCTGCCCTCACAGGAGATTCAGGAGGCACGTACTCCCCGCCACCCCTCACTCCTGCTCTCTTAATCTGCTGTGACATTTCGCCCGCGGCGTTTCACGCTTGACAGATGTGTACTAATGAATTAGTACAATAGGTCACGTGGACATCGTCTCCATCGACCCCCGCGATCGGACACCGATTTACGCCCAGCTCGAACGTGGGCTGCGGGCCGCGATCGCCACGGGACGGCTTGGCGCGGGAGACCAGCTGCCAACCGTCCGGCAGCTCGCGGTGGATCTTCAGGTCAACGCGAACACCGTCGCGCGGGTCTATTCAGAGCTCGAACGCGCCGGCGTCATCGAGACGCGCCGCGGCGTGGGATCGTTCATCAGCGCCACGCCTGCGCAAGCGCACCCTCCGAAGCAGCACGAACGCCGGCTCCGCGCATTCGTCACTCGCGTCCTGGCGGATGCCGACGCGGCGGGTTTCACCATCGATGATGTGCTCGCAGCTCTTCAGGCACATCGAAAGGAGCACAAATGAAAGCCTCCGGTCGGGTACCCCACGGCCCCAACGTCATTGCTATCGTCCTCCTGCTCGGCGCGCTCGGTCTCGCGGTCCTCGCGTGGCTGCCGTCTCACGGCCGGGTCGGACCGATCGTGATTCTCGTGGGCGGTCTCGTGCTGATGCAGTCGCCCAAGGTCGCCCAGCAATGGGAGCGCGGCATCGTCCTGCGACTGGGACGCTTCGTCGGGCTCCGAGGACCAGGACTGTTCTGGGTCGTGCCGTTCGTCGATCGCGTGTCGTCCTGGATCGATCAGCGGACGATTACCACGAGCTTTGCGGCCGAACAGACACTCACGTCCGATACCGTGCCCGTGAACGTCGATGCCGTGCTGTTCTGGATGGTTCACGACGCGCAGAAGGCCGCGCTCGAAGTGCAGGACTATTCACAGGCCGTGAGCTGGGCGGCGCAGACCGCGTTGCGCGACATCATCGGCCGCACGCCGCTCGCTGACCTTCTTCGCGGCCGCGAGCAGATCGAGGCCGATCTGCAGCAGCTGATCGATTCGCGATCGAATCCCTGGGGCGTCACGGTGTCGTCGGTCGAGATGCGCGACGTGGTGATTCCCGTCGCGCTTCAGGACGCCATGTCGCGCGAGGCGCAAGCCTCACGCGAAAAGCAGGCGCGCATCATCCTCGGGCAGGCTGAAATGGAGATCGCCCATTCATTCGAGGAGGCCGCCAAGTCGTACCAGCACAACCCGACGGCCCTCCACCTGCGCGCGATGAACATGCTTTACGAAGGGCTGAAGGAAAAGGGCGCGCTCATGCTCATCCCGAGCAGCGCCGTCGAATCGATGGGCATGGGTGGCCTGATGGGAGCCGCGGCGCTGCGCCAGTCGACGCTCACGGGCGATCCTGGCGGCCTCAACAAGGAGGGATAGTGGCGGCCTTCGCTCCCTCCAGGTGATCCCAATCGGACAAAATGGGGGCCATGGACTCCTCTGATTTCAGTCCTTCGTTCGCAACGGCGGGAGAAACGGCGGACGCCGTGCGCGGGAAACACATCTCGGCGAGCGAGCTCCTGGACATGACGTTTCAGCGGATCGATCGCCACAACCCGACGCTGAATGCGATCGTCTGGGAGAATCGAGAAGAAGCCGTCGCGCGCGCGAAGCACGCGGACGATGCTCTCGCGAAGGGGAATGCCCCCGGCGTACTCCACGGCGTGCCTGTCACAATCAAGGAGTCGTTTGCCTATCGAGGATCCCCCAGCACCTGGGGTCTGCCGTCGCTCAACGGTGCGAACAGTCCTCGAACGGCTGTCGCGGTCGAGCGTCTGGAATCTGCAGGCGCCATCGTCGTCGGTAAGACCAACGTGCCAGTCATGCTTGGTGATTGGCAAAGCTACAACTCGATCTATGGGACCACGAACAATCCGTGGGACCTGACGCGAACGCCGGGTGGATCGACCGGAGGCGGCGCCGCGGCGGTGGCCGCCGGCCTTGGCTGCCTGACCATCGGCAGCGACCTCAGTGGCTCGATTCGGATTCCCGCGCACTTCTGTGGCGTGTATGGCCACAAGCCGTCCCTCGAACTCGTCAGCCTCGCGGGATTTCAGCCGGGTCCCTGGGACGGCTCTCCGGGCTATCCGATGGATCTTTCCGTCGCCGGCCCGCTGGCCCGCAGTGCGCGCGATCTGGCGTTGGCCCTCACCGTGCTGGGTGGCGCACACGGCGATGATGCGAAGGCCTGGGCATGGCGAATGCCTGCGCCACGTCACACACGTCTCGATGATTTTCGGATTGGTTACGTCCTCGATGATGCGATCACGCCGGTCGCATCCGACATCGGCGCGGTATACGAGAAGACGCTTTCAGCGCTGAGCAAGGCAGGAGCACAGATGGAGCGTGGGTGGCCCCCCGGGCTCGATCCTCAGGCGCAGATGAATACGTTTGCGTACCTCCTGTTTGCGTTCGTAACCGCCGACATGAACGATGACGCACGCAAGCAAGCCCGCACACGCTTCGAGAGCAACCCGCAGGACATCGCGGCCGCAGCGGCAGTGGCGCCGCATGCACGTTGGCTGCACGAGACACGGCGCCGCCTCGCCGTTCGAGCGCTCTGGCAAAAGTATTTTGAGAGCCATGACCTGTTCCTTCTTCCAACCACCTTCACGGCAGCATTCCCGCACGATCACAGCGAGCCGATCGACCGCCGTGTCGTGGACACTCCCGAGGGGAAACGGCCATACGCTCGAGACATGGCGTACTGGATCAGTTTTGCGACGCTGGCGGGAGTGCCGGCCACCGTGGCGCCGGTTGGGCGGACAGGTGCGGGTCTCCCTGTCGGCCTCCAAATCGTCGCGCCAATGTGGGAAGACGGAACCGCAATCGAGTTTGCCGCGCTGTTGTCAGACAGGGTCGGAGGATTCACTGCACCGCCTGCGTTCGCTGCCGCTAGCGGCGCTTGACAGGCCGGCGGCGCGGCGGCACCCGGTCAGCTGCCTCTGCGAGAGGAAAAGCCGTCCGGTGTTGCGGCGCTTTGGGAAAGTCGAAGTTCTGAACCGGCGGGTCAACTGAGGGGGCGAACAGCTGTTTCTCGGGCGGCAGGATTTCTCCGGGCGTGTCGTCGCTGACCGGCTCTGCCGCTCCCTCAGCGAGCAGATAACAGGCAAGCAGGGTTCTCACCTCATAAACTCGTCCACGCTGGAAACGGTCGAGGTGTATTCCGTCGATGCTTCCACCCAGCGTGCGTGTAACGCGTAGGCGCACTTCTTCCACGTTGGGGGGAGGTGCGTCGCCGAGAGGCAACTCTCATTCCATCATTAAACCCCTAAATACTCCTTGAGCTTCGCCCTGGGACGTCAGGTTCGCGACCGCCCCTTGCAGCCCCGCGATCCTGTCGCGTTTGTTCCCAGGTGCTGCGCGAGTGAACCCGCAGGAGTCGCCGAGCTGGGCCTTACTGGAGAGTTACCTGGTCGTCGGAGCAGCGTCACGTGCGCCGCATATGGTGGGAGTCCTGGGAGGATTTCACATGCTGTCGCTGCTCCATGCACGCCTTCGCGTCCCCCTTGACGATCTCAAACTGGCCGCGGACACCGACGTCAATCTGGTGATTACCACTGGCTCGTCTGCTGATGCGCTGAGAATTGCCACGACGGTGCATCGAAGGAGCCGCCGCTCTCAGCAGCCCCTCGTAACGTTGCGATTCGGAGCGACGACACTGAAGTCTGGCTGGGATCTCGCGTGGGCGGCAGCGTGTACGGGTACACTGTTGATCGTGGATACGGAGCGGGCGTCGCTCTGCGCACAAGAGTGGCTGTCGGCCCGACTCCGGGCAGAGTGCACAAGCGATGCTCGAAGGGTGCGCGTGTTTGCCGCCGCCGAAGGCACATTGCACGCGCGCGTTCAGCGGGGTGAATTCTCAGAGAGCGTGTACTACCAGCTTAATGTCCTTCACCTTCGCGCGACGCCTTGGTCTGCGGCGTGGCTCCCCCGCCTCACTGCGCACGAGCAGCAGGTGCTCGGTAGGTGATCCATTGCTGAGCGGGCGGTTCGTCTGGCGGATAGGCCAGGAGCTCCCAGAGCTGCAGCCGGACGCCGACGCCATGTGAACCGATACGGCACCCGATCGGTTTGCACTCGATGATTCGTGTGTGCGCGAGCCCGGTCCACGGTGCACACGCGACGTAGACCTCGCACCCGCAGAGCAGTGTGACCGTATACGACATGCACGCCCACCATATGAAGGCCGTGTGTCAACCACATGTCCTCGGCGTGAAATCCGGTGATCACAGGCGTTCGTGAGGCCGGCTGCCTCGATCCCCCGACAACACGCGTCACATATGTAACGGCTTCGCGGATCGTGCGTTGCATCGGATTCCAGATTGACATGACGCTACTCGCATCACGCAGCCCTCAGCTCTTCCTGGCCCGCAACCTCAACGCTTTGCGGTCCCAATGGAGTGGAGTACGGGACGGTGAGATCGAGAGCGTTCACCAGGCGCGCGTGGCGACAAGGCGAATCCGCGCGGCCCTTCCGCTCCTCATACAGACTACGCAGGCAGATCGTCGCCTTTTCAAATACATCGGCCGTCGACTAGGGCGCGTGCGTGAGCTGGATGTCGCCCAGGGACTGCTTGCCGAGGTGGAGCGACAACTCCCCAGCTCTGCCTGCGGCATCGCAACTCTGCGGCGAGATATCCGCGCGAAACAGGATCGGGCGCGCGTGAAAATGCTGAAGGGTCTTGACCGAATCGACCTCCGAGCGGAGGCCGAGCACATCCGTCACGCGAGCCTCGCCCGACACCTGGCCGCGTACTGGCGGGACATCCCCTCGGAAATTCGACATGAGGTGCTCGCGGCATCGGACGCCGTCAGAAAGGCGATCGTGCACGCGGCCGGCGTGTACATGCCGAACCGCCTCCACTTGGTGCGTATCGCCGCGAAGAAGCTGCGCTACAGCATTGAGATAGCCGACGACACAGGTGTGGTGGCGGCTACCCACATCGTTCCGCGTCTGAAGAAGGCGCAGGAAACCCTAGGGCGGCTGCACGATCTCCAAGTCCTGCTGGCCCACGTTCGACAGTACCGCTCGACAAAAAGTGCCGAACCAGTTCGCGACGAACTTGGCGTGCTCGAAGCGGTACTTTGGGCCGAATGTCAGGAGCTCCACGGCAAATACCTGGTCAAACGTGAACGTATGCTGGCGCTCTGTGACATGTGTCGGCACGCAGCAAGACCGCGGCGCGTGGCTCACGCGGCGAAGATGACCGTACGCTCTCTTTCAGCACTCGCTCTCGCGGCCGCCCCGATCGTCGTATGGTACGAAACGGGAGCACCTGCCGCTGAGCCGGAGGAAACCCGGAAGGCCGGCTGGTCGCACGTCGCACGAACATAGCCGCGGAGTTTGCTTTCTCGACACGCCCGCATCAATCCTTCGCCACATCCGCGCCCTAGCATTGTTCGATTCACCGAGCTGACTGCGACCAGTCGGCTTCACTTGAATCGGAGGCGTCATGATGCGCAGGTACGTCCCTACCCTCACGCTCTTTGTCCTCATGAGCGCGCCCCTGGGGCTCGCGAATGCAAATCAGAACGACAGCGACGATCGGAGCAGCAGTAGCCTCCGTCACGACGGAGCGCAGGCGAATGTGCAGGTTGGCCCGCGTCCTTTCTTTCTGGTCAACGACATGAAAGAGAGCGCACTGAAGCGGGAGCTTCTTCGCTGCTCGGAAGGGCCCTTCAGAACAACCGACTTCTCGATTGGCCACCGCGGAGCGGCCCTGCAGTTTCCCGAACACACCAGGGAATCGTACGAAGCTGCCGCGCGCATGGGTGCGGGCATTGTGGAATGCGATGTGACCTTCACCAAGGATAAGCAGCTGGTCTGCCGGCACTCGCAGGCCGATCTGCACACCACCACGAACATCCTCGTGACCCCGCTCGCGAGCAAGTGCTTCAAGCCGTTCTCCCCCGCGATTCTTGGGCCCGGAGGTGTGGTTGTCACGCCAGCCTCGGCCGAGTGCCGCACGAGCGATATCACGCTCGCCGAGTTCAAGACGCTCATCGGGAAGATGGACGCCTTCAACCCTGCGGCGCAGACGCCTCAGGCATTCCTGGGTGGAACGCCGAACTTCCGCACGGACATCTACTCGGGCCCCTCGAGTGGCCATCTCCTCAGCCACAAGGAAAGCATTGAGTTGTTCAAGACTCTCGGCGTCAAGATGACGCCAGAGCTCAAGACCCCGAGTGTGGCAATGCCGTTCAATGGATTCACCCAGGAGGCGTTCGCCCAGAAGATGATCGACGAATACAAAGCCGCGGGCGTTTCAACGCGGCGTGTATTCCCGCAGTCATTCGACAAGCGTGACATTCTCTATTGGATCGCAAACGAGCCGGCGTTCGGCAGACAGGCCGTGTATCTTGACGACGCCAACGTGCCAGGCGAGCTACCAGGTTTTCCCGAGCTGGTCAGCTATAAGCAGGCCGGCATCAACATCGTCGGGCCGCCAACGTTTGCGCTGCTTACCGTCGATGCCAGCAATCGAATTGTCCCATCGGAGTACGCGAAGCATGCCAGGGCCGCCGGCCTCGACATCATTACCTGGACGCTGGAACGGTCGGGCGTCCTGGCAGATGGCAACAATGGGTTCTACTACCAGACCTTCGACTCGGCGATCACGCGAGACGGCGATGTCATGCGGGTACTCGACGTGCTCGCCAAACAAGTCGGCATCCGCGGCATCTTCTCAGATTGGGCAGCGACGGTGACGTACTACGCCAGCTGCATGGGACTGAAGTAGGGCAACGACACTTCGCGAGCGGAGCAGCGCCCGGCTATTAGGCGCGGCTTCGCTGGCGAAGACACGGAGACGCGGGGATCAGGCTATCGCGGAAGCCGGGAGACCACCATGACGACCCGCGTCACAGCCGCTCGCCGTCCGCCGGTCCCGGTGAGAATCGCGGTCACCTGGTAGTTGCCGCGCGGGACGTCCCGGAACTCAAAGTCCCAGACTCGCCGGGCGTCGTGTCCTTCGAGTTGAATCTGACTGCTTCTGAGATACCTGTCTGATTCCGCGGTGATTTCGAGCGAGCGGTTCCTATCGTCGGCTTCGACGACGGCGACGACTCGGACAATCGCAGGTTCGGCCGCAACGGCTGGCGAGACTCGTACGCTGAGGGGCTCGCCGCCGTCGAGCGGCATGACCGTCCCGACCAGGCAGCCGCACAGAAATACCGCGGTCGTGGCACGCTTGCCCATTGCATGTACTCCCCGAGTGGTGGGTGATGCAATGCTTATCGACTCCTCTCTTACACGGCTTTAGCAGCAGTCCGGGGGATGTTGAAATCGCGGGCGCCGGGACAACGCCCAACGTGCGCGGTGGTCTGCGGTTAACTACACAACGCCCTGGCAACGCATCGCCACAGCAGCGCTCGAGCGAGCGACCCGCTCGCCTGGCCTGCGGTCGACCTACCGCGGAGTCTGTCGCAGCTGGCAATACCGCACATCCGCCACGTTGATCCGACCATCTCCGTTGCCGTCTCGCGGATCACCAGGCTGGGCGGTCTGGCCATTGGCGGCAGCAATGAGCCGAAGGTCACTCAGATCGACGTCCTGATC
>Ga0208185_1000261_pt1 | contig 29845 bp, 26 predicted proteins | sample EasRivMeERMLT700_FD_187532 | JGI IMG/M metagenome (GOLD analysis project Ga0208185, IMG submission 187532) | Soil microbial communities from meander-bound floodplain in the East River, Colorado, USA - East River MetaG ERMLT700 (SPAdes) (version 2) | ecosystem: Environmental > Terrestrial > Soil... | reverse complement strand
GACCGACAGCCCATCGAGCCTGGCGATCTGCGCGTCCTTGTAGCGCCTCGCAAGTGTCTCGAGCTTCTTCGGCACATCGTCCATGCTCGCGACCTTGGTGTTGATCTCCCCGGAGATGAAGTACCGCTCGCGGAATGGGCGGAGCAGGTCGTGGAGCGACTGGTTCTTCTTCGACATCAGCTCGAGGATCAGGAGCGCAGGGATGAAGCCGTTATCGGCATATGAGTAGTCGCGGAAGTAGTAGTGCCCGGTGACTTCACCCGCAAAGATGCCATCTTCGTCGCGCATCCGCCGCTTGATGAACGCATGGCCGACGCGGTTCATCAGCGCCCGCCCGCCGTGGCGCTCGACAGTGTCCTTGACCGCCCGGCTCGCGCGCAGGTCGTAGATGATCGTCGCGCCGGGGTGTTTCAGGAGAAACGCTTCGGCCAGCAGCGCGGTGATGAAGTCGCCGGCGATGAACTCTCCGCTGCCGTCGATGAAAAAACAGCGGTCCGCGTCCCCGTCCCACGCGATGCCGACGTCCGCCTTCTGGCGGACAACTTCATCCGTGATGTCCCGGCGATTCTCCTCGAGGAGCGGATTCGCCTCGTGGTTCGGGAAGTGGCCGTCGATGTTGAAACAGAGTCGCGTCGTCTTGCAGGGGAGCCGATCGAACAGCAGTGGTGCGACGAGCCCCGCCATGCCGCTGCCGGCATCGAGCACGACGTTGAACGGCTTGATCGCGTTCGCGTCGATGAACGACATCACCTTCTCGATGTACTCGAAGACGATGTTGCGCGGCGTCACCGACCCGTGAGTCGCGGCGAGCGGCGGCAGGCGGTCGTTGACGATCATGTCGCGGATCTCTCCGAGGCCTGCGTCGCCGCTCAGCGGAAGCGCGCCCGCGCGGACCATCTTCACCCCGTTGTACTGCTTCGGGTTATGCGACGCGGTGATCTGTGCGCCCCCTTCGAGTTCGTCTTTGACGACCCCGAAGTAGAGCATGTCGGTGGCCAGCATGCCGTAGTCGACAACGTCGGCGCCCTGCTCGCGGGCGCCCTGGATGAACGCGGCCGCGATGCCGGGCGACGAGATCCGCATGTCGCGCGACACGCCGATTCGCTTCGCCTCGAGGTACGCGACGAACCCGCGTCCGATCTGCCGCGCGACCTCTTCGTTGATCTCGGAAGGGTAGAGGCCGCGAACGTCGTAGGCCTTGAAGATGTCCGTATGAATTCGCATCTCGTGGAGGTTCGTACCACTAAACTTTCGTGAAATCGGTCAACGTTGTCTTATCGCCGAGCACCGCGCCGGCGTTGACGCTCACGTTCCGGCCGATGTGGCAGTTGCGTCCCAGGATGGCGTCGCGCACGCAGGCCTCCCGGCTGATGCGGCAATTGGGCCAGATCACGGCGCCGCTGATGACCGCGTCTTCTTCGATCTGCGTCTGTCGCCCGATGACCGAGTATGGTCCGATTTTCGCGCCTGCCTTCACCAGCGTCCCTTCATCGATGAAGCAGGGCCCTTCAACCGTGGCGCCCTCCTCGATTTTGACGTCACCGGCAATCCAGGTCCGCGGTGCAACGAGCTCGCGGAACGGGTCGGCGACGTAGCGGCCATCCATGATGTCGTGGTGCACCTGGGTGTACGCCCCCGCGGTACCGATATCGATCCAGTACCCGTTGTAGACATAGGCCACGAATGTTTCAGCCCGCTCGATGAGCGACGGGAAATAGCTGCGCTCGATCGACCATGGCACGTTGCTCGGTATACGGTCGAACGTGTCGGGTTCGAGTATGTAGATACCGGCGTTGATGTTGTTCGTCGTGATCTCGTCCGGGTTGGGCTTCTCGAGGAATCGCCGGATGTTGCCAGTCTCGTCGGTGTCGACGAGGCCGTACGCGGTGGGATTGTCGACCGGGGTCAGGACGATCGTCGCGCGCGCCTTGCGCTCGCGGTGCAGCCGGATCACTCCGGCCAGATCGATTTGCGTCAGCACATCGCCGTTGAACACCACCACCGACTCCGTCAGCTGGTCGCCGGCGTACTTGATGGCACCTGCCGTCCCCAGCGGCGCCGGTTCGACGACGTAGCGGATCTTGATGCCGAACTCGGACCCGTCACCGAAGATCTCCTCGATCCGCCGCGGCTGGTAATTGAGGCTCAGGATCACTTCGTCGATCTCGGGTACCTGCTTCAAGAGATCGATTTGGTAGTGAAGAAACGGTCGATTGAAGATCGGAACGATCGGTTTGGGAGTGTGAATGGTAAGCGGCCTGAGGCGCGTCCCCTTGCCCCCGGCCAGAAGGATCGCCTTCATGACGATCAACGATCATACACGTAGAGCCCGATAAGGTAGAATGCAAGCCATCCTTAGAATGAATCTACCGACCACGTTGACGCTCGTGCGCATCTTTCTGGTGCCGCTGCTCGTCGTCGTGCTGCTCACGGAGTTCGCCGGAAGGCAGATTTTCGGCGTGCCGAAGGAGTTGATCGGCGCCGCGATCTTTGGCGTCGCGTCGATCACCGACTGGCTCGACGGTTACCTCGCGCGCCGGCGCCGGCAGGTCACCTGGCTCGGCCAGGTGCTCGATCCAATCGCGGACAAGCTCCTGACGTCGGCCGCGTTCATCTCGCTCGTGCAGCTCGGTCTGGCGCCCGCGTGGATGGTGGCGCTCATCATTGGCCGCGAGTTCGCGATCACCGGTCTTCGGAGCCTGGCATATACGAAGGGCATCACGATTCCCGCGTCTCCGCTCGGCAAGATCAAGATGGGATCGCAGGTCACGGCAATCCTGCTGCTGATTCTCGGATGGCGTCCCGTGCCGTGGCTCGCGCCGGTTGGGTATGCGGCGCTCTGGGTGGTGATGCTGACCGCCGTGGTATCGGCGGCGGATTACTACCGGCGGTTCGTTCTGCTGCTCAACGCGCGCGTCACCGATGTCAACGTCGTGCGTACTCGCAAAGCCAGTTAGTCGCTTCGAAGATCACGAAGACGTTTCAACCACGAAGGACACGAAGAACACGAAGTATTTGAAACAACCACTTCGTGACCTTCGTGTGCTTCGTGGTTCAATCGTCTTTGGGACCTTGGGTGTCCAGGCTACTTCCGGAGCGCGACGTAATCTCCAGCCAGCATCGCGTCCCGCGAGAGCGTCACCTTCAGCGTCGACATCTCCGGCTTCACGTCGACCACCACGGCCTCTCCCAGATCGTAGAGGAACTCAGGCACGATGCCCTTGGGAAGGAGGTTCTCCGACGACTTGTTTGCCTCTTCCAGCTTCCGTTTGTCGCGGTAGATGATGACGCGCTCCCCGAGGGTGATGCCATGGTCGCTGCCACGATCGATGACGAAGAAGTCGCCCTGCCCGAAGATGGTGCGGCGGTCCGCGCCCAGCATGATGTGGCCATAGTTCTCGCGCTGCGGCTTCGGCGGATTGGCGTCTGCGATGGGAACCTGCGGCTCCACGTACGGCTCGAGGTAGTCGCCGACGTCGAGCGTGTCGCATGCGTGCGTCACGATGACCAGAGACATCCTCTTGTCCACCGCATAGACGCGAACCCAGCCTGTGGTCTGAACGCCCGCGGGGTTTGCCCGCGACACACGCGCGGCGCGCCCAGGCTGCATCCGGCGGACGAAGTATTCCTGGCCGACCTCGACGCCGTTATCCGACCCGCCGTTGATCGTGATGAGGTCGCCTGGACCGTACGCGTGACGCGTGAACGAGTCCTGTCCGCCGGTGATGAGCAGCGACGGGGACGGCGGCTCGAACACGATCGTCGGCGCGCACGCAAGCGCAATCACGTCCGCCGGCAGGTGCGTCATCACGGGCGCCTCGCCGCGCTGCGCCGCGAGGGGCGCGCTTGCGGCCAGCAGGCCGGCCGTCAGGAAGATGCGGGTCGAGCGTTCCATGAGCCTCATATCTCTCCTTCGCGCCGGACAAGGGGAGCCCGTACGCGCGCAGATGTCCCGGGGACCGTAGAGGCGGACCCTCGGTCCTCCTACGTCCAAACTATTGAGCAGTCAGCGTTTCGAGCTTCTTCTTCGGTCCTAGTACGAGACTGCTTCGACTTTCTTATCGGTCTTGAGGAGAGATTCCGCCAGACAGCGGTCACTGGCGTCCCGGCGGGGTATCCGGGGTCGTTTCCTTACACGAGAACCTAATGAGCAGCTAGCTCTTCGAGCCGCTTTCGGGCCTCGACCAGATATTCGCTCTGGTCGAATTCCTTGACCAGTCGGTCGTAGTACGGAACGGCTTCGGCTTTCTTCTGGGGATCCTTGAGGATAGATTCCGCCAGATAGTAGTAGACAGCGTCCCGTGCGGGGTAACCCGGGTCGTCGGTGAGGACTTCTTTGAAGCGAGTGATGGCGCCGGGGTACCACCGGCTGCGGTAGTAGAAGAGACCCACCCTGTACGAGGCCTCGCTCAAGCGGCTGCGTGCCTCTCGCCACTTTTCGCGGACCTCCTTGGTCAGCATGCTGTTGGGATAGCGGTTGAAGAACACTTCGAATTCGCGGACGGCAGCGATCGTTTCCGTCTGGTCGCGCTCGGGCGCCCGCATCCGCAGGTAGTGCGACATGGCGAGCTTGTATTGCGCGTAGTCGACGCGCGCGTTGGTCGGGTAGAAGGTGATGAATTCCTTGAACTCGTTTTCCGCGAGCACGAAGTTAGCATCGCCGCCTTCGCCAAGATAGCTGTCACCGACCCCCAGCTTCGCATCGGGGCGCAGCGGGCTCTGCGGATAGTTGTCGACGATCTGCACGTAGTATCTGCGCGCGTCGACCCACCGCTCCCGCATCATCGCGTCGGTGGCGCGCTGGGACAGGAACTGGTCCGGCGGTGTGTTACCCGCCGGTGTTTCCGGCAGGTTGTTGCCGCCGCAGGCGGCAGCAAGGATCGCGATCGCGGCGATCAGACTCCAGCGACGGGCGCGCGACGAAAGCTTGTAATCAGTCATTCGTTAGAAAAGGCCGGTCTCTGTCATCCATTGAAACTGGGCACGCAGCCCCTGCTCGAGCGTGACTGCCGGCGCGAATCCGAGATCGGTGCGAGCACACGTGGTATCGGCATAGGTGTCCCGCATGTCCCCCGCCTGCGGCTCGACCGTATTCAGGCGCAGCGGACGGCCCGTGATCCGACGGATGAGCTCGAAGACGTCGAGCAGCTCCACGCGGGACCCGCCACCAATATTGTAGACAGCCCCGGGCTTTCCAAGCGTACTCGCGTTGACCGTGGCTGTGACCGCGTCGGCGACAAACGTGAAGTCCCGCGTCTGGCGGCCGTCGCCGAAGACGGTCACCGGTTCGCTCCGCATCGCGGCCAGGAAGAAACGATGGAATCCCATGTCGGGACGCTGCCGCGGGCCGTACACCGTGAAGTAACGCATCGAAACGGCCGGAACGCCGTAATTCACGCGATAGAGGTGGCAAAGCTGCTCCGCGGCAAGCTTCGTCACCCCGTACGGGGAGACCGGCTCCGGCCTCGCGTCCTCGCGCATCGGGAGCAGCACAGCGTCGCCGTAGACCGATGAGCTCGACGCATAGACCAGCCGGTCGATTGGCTGCCCCTTGCAGGCCTCGAGCAGGATTTGCGTCCCTTCCACATTGTTCTCTGTATAGACGCGGAAGTCTCGTCCCCAGCTTTTCCGTACCCCGGCCTGAGCCGCCAGGTGGAACACCCACGAGACACCTTGGAGCAGGCGAGGCCAGTCCGCATTTGCAAGCGCGCCCTCGCACAGGGTGAACCGGCTGTTCCCCCGAAGCGTCGCGAGATTGCGTTTCTTCACCTCGCGGGGGTAGTAGTCCGTGAAGACGTCGAGGCCGGTCACGGTGTGGCCCGCGTCGACGAGATACTCGCTGAGATGGGATCCGATGAACCCGGCCGCGCCGGTGACGAGTGCCTTCATCCGAGCATGTCCCGCACGCGCGCCGGCAGCCGGCACGGGCGTCCCCGCGCGTCAAGCGCCGCGTGAATCGTATGGCCGGTGACGAGGGTATCGTCGTCGCCGCGGATGATCTCATAGTCGAAGCGGATGCGCACGGGCGTCAGCAACGTCGCTCGCGTCCGAATCTCGAGGTCGTCGTCATATTTCGCCGGCCGCCGGTATTCGCAGTGGGCCTCGATGACGGGCAGCTGCACGCCACCGATTTCCATCTCGCGATAGCTCTGGCCGGTGTCGCGCAGCCAGTCGGTGCGGCCGATCTCGAACCAGACGAAGTAGTTAGCGTAGTACACCACGCCCATCCGGTCCGTTTCGGCATAGCGCACCCGCACGCGCGTACGCCGAAGGATGGATGGAGCTGACGCGTCGGTCATGCGCGGGAGCTGGCAGCGGATCCGACGGCAGCGGCACGAAGCGCGCGCGTCGCGCTCTCGGGGTCGCCGGTGGCGAAGATCGCCTGCCCGGCCACGAGAATACTGACCCCCGCGGCGACCACGGCGGCGGCGTTGCTCTCATCGATGCCGCCGTCGATCTCGATCGGCGCGGTCGAGCCGGCCCGTGTCAACACCTCGCGCACGCGGCGCACTTTTTCGATGCTGTGGGGGATGAATGGCTGGCCGCCGAAGCCAGGGTTCACCGACATGACGAGCACGTGGTCGAGATCGTGCGCGATGTCTTCGAGCATGCCAGCGGGCGTCGCGGGGTTTAACACCGCGCCTGCGCGCGCGCCCAGCTTCTTGATGAAGCTGATCGTGCGATGCAGGTGCGGCACGGCTTCCACATGGACCGAGATCATGTGCGCGCCCGCTTCCACGAACGCCGCGATGTAGCGGTCCGGTTCCTCGATCATCAAGTGCACATCGAGCGGCCGGGTCGCGACGTTCCTGATCGCCCGGACGACAGACGGCCCGATCGTGATGTTCGGCACGAAGTGCCCGTCCATCACGTCGACGTGAATGAGATCCGCGCCGCCACGTTCGACGGACGCAATGTCGCGGCCGAGGGCCGAGAAGTCGGCGGAGAGGATGGAGGGAGCGATTTGAATAGCTCGAAGGGTCATCGGCTCACCTCGAGCGAGATCGGGTCGGAGGCGGCCACTTGGAACCCGCCTTGAGGCTGCTGCCGCACGACCGTGCCCGGGGGCACGCCGGGGTAGGGCTGCGAGCCGACAATGGTGACGCGGAACCCGCGGGCGCGAAGCGCGTCGGCGACGCGCGTGCCGTCCGTCCCAATCACGTCTGGCATGACGTAGGTCGTGGATTGCTCGCCGCGGTTCAAGAGCAGCGCCACGCGCGGCGCCTTCGCCGCAGGGGGTGGATCCTGGGAGACAACCGCGTCGGCAGGATAGTCCGGCGACCGGAACTCCGTCACCGAATCGAGCTCGACTCCGTCCTGTTCCATGCGCATGCGCGCGGTGCGCTCCGTCTGTCCGACCAGCGCAGGTACCGTCGTCGTGCGCGGTCCCGCGCTGATCCACACGCGGATCGATCGCTGGGCCCGGGCGGCGACGCCGGCTGCCGGATCCTGCTGCATGATGCGGTTCAATGGGACTTTCGGATCGGCGCGTCGCACCGGCTCGATCTTGAGCGTGAGACCGAGCGCGCCAAGCGATTGCGATGCGTCGTTCACGGTTTTGCCGACCAGCACCGGCACCTGGACCTCGCGCGCGCGCAGGGCCACGCGGAGCGCCACGCCGAAAAAGAGCAGGAACGTGCCTCCGAGCGCGCACATGAGAACGAGGATGCGTCCCACGCTCCAGACACGAAATTTAAAGGGCATTGAACGCTCAATCGTACCATGTGCCCTTGGGGTCCGTCAGCCGCGGATCAGCGCCGCGGCAAAGAATGCTTCGAGACCGTGCGTGGCAGGCAAAGTTCGGAACTGGCCTCGCTCGTCTGTGAATGGCGCCAGCAGTCTGTGACCCTCCTTGCGGAGGTCGAGCCGTGCGAAATCCTTCCGCTCGTCGAGGAAGGCGTCGACCACGCCGTCGTTTTCTTCCGGCTCGCTCGAGCACGTGGCGTAAATCAGCCGCCCACCGTGGCGCACGACCTCGGCCGCGCGCATCAGCAACGCGACTTGATCGCGCGCGAGCACCGCGAGCTCCTCCTCGCGCCGACGCCACCGGATGTCGGGATCCCGACGCACCGTGCCGAGTCCGGAACACGGTGCATCGACCAGCACACGATCGAAGAGCGCGGCGAATGGCAGCGATCCTGTCGTTGCCACGCGGATGACCCGCACGTTGGTCGCACCGCTCGAGCTGATCGTGTTGCGCAGCAGCGAGAGACGTCTTGCGCGGACATCGGTCGCGACGACCGTCCCCGTGCTCTCCATGTCCGAGGCGATGGCGATCGTCTTTCCTCCGGGTGAGGCGCACAGATCCAGCACACGACTGCCAGGCCGCGCATCGACGACCAACGACACGAGCTGCGAAGCCTCATCCTGCACGAACACCGTTCCGTCGGCCGGTCGTCGCAACGGATTACCGCTCGCAACGACGAGGCCGTCTGGTGCGTACCGCGCCTGCTCCGTCTCCACGTGGTCGGCGGCGAGCGCAGCCCGGGCTTCATCGCGGGTCACCCGAAGACGGTTGGCCCTCACCGTCAACGGCGGCGTCGTGTTGTTGAATTGCACCCACCGCTCCACGTCGTCGAATCCATATCGGTCGAGCCAGCGCGTGACCAGCCACTCTGGATGCGAATGCGTGATCCCCAGGTACGCGAGCGACGCTTCGCGGTCGCCCGCATCCGGCGGTCTGGGTGGAAGCGGCAACTTGTGCCGCTGCCGTAGCGTCGAGCGCAGCACGGCGTTCACGAAGCCGCTCGCGCTCGGTTTTCTCGCCGCTCGCGTCAGGTTCACCGCATCGTCGACGACCGCCGACGCCGGCACGCGATCGAGATGGAGGATTTGATAGAGGCTGAGGCGCAGAATTGTCACGACCTCGACATCGAGCTTCGCGAGACGGCGTGTCGCGAAATGCTCGATCAGATGGTCGAGACTGCGCTGCCACCGCAAGGCGCCGGTGACGATCTCCGCCGCCAGCGAGCGGTCGCGCTCATCGGAGAGCTGCTGTCGGCTCGCGTGCAGCGCCGTGGGGAGATCCGCGCGCCCTGAAGTCACCGCCCGAAGCGCGTGGTAGGCGGCGGTTCGGGCAGGCGCCGTCATGACCCGGAAAGCACGGCACCTGGCCTGATCGGGTGACCGGCCAGGAAATCGCGCACAAGCATCGGCCGGCGACCTTCCGGCTGCACCTCGACGATCGCGAGCTGTCCGCCCTCGCCAGTAGCCACCTGAATCGCGTCGCGCGTGACGCCGACAATCGTGCCGGGTAGAGCGGGTGCCTTGTCTTCATTGTCGCGCGGACCTTCCAGGTCCGCGGGATCGACGCGGGATCGCAGCACAATCAGTCTCGCGCCGTCAACAAAAGTGTAGGCGTGCGGCCACGGGTAGAGCCCGCGCACTCGGTTGTGGATCCCCGATGACGGCTGCGACCAGTCGATGAGTCCCTCTTCTTTTGTCAGCCGCGGGGCATACGTCGCACGCGCCGGGTCCTGCGGCTCTTCACGCGCAGTGCCTGCAGCGATCTGCTCCACAACCCGAGCGAGTAGATTCGCACCAAGCTCCGCCAGCGCTGCTTCGACGACGTCGCTGGTCTCATCAGGGCCAATCGGGCGGGTTGCCCTGGCGAACATGGCGCCGGCATCGAGTTCCTTGACGACGCGCATGATGGTGATGCCGGTTTCGGACTCGCCATCAATGACCGCTCGATGGACTGGCGCTGCGCCACGATACCTGGGAAGCAGCGACGCGTGAACGTTGATCATCCCAAGGCGTGGAATGGCAAGAAGATGTTCCGGAATGATCCTCCCGTACGCAGCCACTACACCCAGGTCCGGTTGCCAGGCGCGCAGCGCCTCGGCCACATCCGGCGGCTTCAGGCGTTCCGGCTGCATGACGGGAATGTGTCGCTCGACGGCCAGTGCCTTTACCGGTGCGTCAGTGACTCGGTGTCCGCGGCCCCGCGGGCGGTCTGGCTGGGTGACGACACCCGCCACGGTGTGAGTGGAATCAAGCAGGCGCTGGAGTGTGGGCACCGCGAACTGCGGCGTCCCGAAAAACACAATGACCATGTCCTACCATTTCCCGGCGCGAGACAGTTTCTTGATCTTTCTGACGATGAGATCCTTTTGCAGACCCCGAAGGCGATCGACGAATACCGTGCCCTCGAGGTGATCCATCTCGTGCTGGAAGCAGCGCGCGAGCAGGCCGGTCGCTTCGACGACCTGATCGCTCCCGTCGCGATTGAGGCCCTTGATGACGACGCGGGAGGGGCGGGCGAGCGTTGCGTTGAATCCGGGTACGCTCAGGCAGCCTTCCTCTTCGAGCTGCATGCCGTCGCGCTCGACGAATTCCGGATTGATCAAGGTGATCAGATCCGCGCGATTGCGCCCGAGCGAGACATCAGCGACGAAAATGCGCAGCGGCACGCCGACCTGCGTAGCCGCCAGGCCGATCCCCGGCGCTGCGTACATCGTCTGGACCATGTCGTCGACGAGCTGCAGGATGTCGGGGGTGATCCCGGCGACAGGGCTCGCCGGCTGGTGCAGCACGTCGGCACCGTAGCGAAGAATCGGACGAATCACAGTGTCAGGCCGTGGTGCGCGATGTGAAGCGCCGCCGGACCTGCTCCGCGGTCGCCTCGTAATGGCGCGCGATTTCCTCGATCGAGTCGCCGCCGAATTTCTCCAGGAACGCGTCGGCGAGCACGAACGCGACCATTGCCTCGCCGACCACCGCCGCCGCCGGCACCGCGCAGACGTCGCTACGTTCGATCGCGGCCGGCGCATCGGCGAGCGTACTCAAATCGACCGAACGCAGCGGCTTCATCAGCGTTGCGATCGGCTTCATGAAGCCGCTGACCCGGACGTCCTCGCCGTTGGTCACGCCACCCTCGAGGCCCCCGGCACGGTTGGTCGGCCGTTGCGGCGCGTGTGCATCGGATTCCGGCGGCAGAATTTCGTCGTGCACGCGCGACCCGGGTCGAAAGGCCACGTCCGGCCCGATCCCAATGCCAACCGCTTTGATCGCGTGGATGCACATCACCGCCTGTGCCAGGCGGCCATCGAGCTTGCGATCCCATTGCACGTACGAGCCGAGGCCGGGCGGGACGCCCGTGGCGATCACCTCAAACGCGCCTCCGACGGTGTCGCCGGCTTCCCGCGCGGCGTCGATGAACGCCATCATCTGCTGCTGGAGGGAGGTATCCGCGCACCGCAGCGGTGCGTCATCTGTAATAGCCTGCGCCTCATCGAACGAGACGGTCCGCGTCGCGGGAAGCATCACGTCGCCGATCGCCGACACATGGCTCGCGACGCGAACGCCGAAGTGTCCGAGGAGCTGACGTGCCAACGACCCGGCGGCCACGCGTGATGCCGTCTCACGCGCGCTCGCGCGCTCGAGCACGTCGCGGATGTCCTCGTGACCGTATTTGATCGCCCCCGCCAGATCCGCATGACCTGGACGCGGACGGGTCACATCCGCGCGCTTTGTCCCCGATGCCGTCTCCGGCATCTCGCGCTCGACGTACATCGTTTGCTGCCAGTTGACCCAGTCGCGGTTTCGAATGAGGAGCGCGATTGGCGCGCCGGTCGTCCGGCCGTGGCGGACGCCGGCAAGGATTTCGGCGCGGTCGCTTTCAATCGCCATCCGACGCCCTCGGCCGTACCCGCCCTGGCGCCGGCGCAACTGGGCGTTAAGCGCATCCACGTCGAGATCGAGACCCGCGGGCATGCCATCGACGGTAATCACGAGCGCCTGGCCGTGCGACTCGCCGGCGCTGAGAAATCGCAGCATTCAGGAGAAATTGTATACAGATCTTGTACAATTCGCGCGATCTGCAGAGTGGATGCCGCTTGGTGCCGGCGTCAGGCTGTGTGTTACTCGTCCGATCCAGTTCGTAAGGAGAGTGGGGAATGAGCGTCATCACACTGAGGGTGAACGGCGGCGCGCACACCTTGGATATCGAGCCCTCGACTCCGCTGCTCTATATCCTGCGCAATGATCTCGGTCTGCAGGGTCCGCGGTTTGGTTGCGGACTTGGCCAGTGCGGGGCGTGCACGGTGATCATCAACGGCGCGGCGGTTCGGTCGTGCATCACCCCGACGTCCAGCGTGAAAGGCGAGATCACGACGCTCGAAGGCATCGCCAAAGACGGCGTGCTGCACCCGCTGCAGCAGGCCTGGATTGACGAGCAGGTCCCGCAGTGTGGCTTCTGCCAGAACGGGCAGATCATGACGGCCAAGGCGCTCCTGGACAAGAATCCGAATCCGACCGACGCGCAGATCCGCGAGGGGATGGCTCGGACCCTGTGCCGCTGCATGACGTACTACCGCGTCCAGGCCGCCATCAAGCGCGTGGCGGAGAAATCGGGAAAGGGCGTGACTGCATGACACCCTTCACGAAGATTCCCACACACATCGAAGATCTGCTGGAAGAGCGAAACGGGGCGACCTCGCGCCGCGACTTCCTGAAGACCTCGGGAATGCTCGTCGTCAGCTTCAGCGCCGCAGCTGTCGCGGCTCCGTTTGTCGCGAGCGTGAGCGCCCAGGCTGCGGGGCTGTATCCCGACCCCAACTTCCGACAGCTCGATTCGTGGATCGTCATTCATCAGGACAACACCGCGACCTTCTACGTCGGTAAGACGGACTGCGGCCAGGGTACCGGCACCGCCTTCCGGCAGATGATGTCTGATGAACTGGACATCGCGTACAAGAGCACGACCTGCATCATGGGCAGCACCGACGTCACGGTTGACCAGGGCGGGTCGGGCGGTTCAGATGCGATTCAGACCGATGGCTGGCCGATGCGGCGCGTGGCTGCCGAGGCTCGGCGAGTGCTGCTGGAGATGGCATCGGCGCGGTTTGCCGTGCCTGTCGATCAGCTCGCCGTCAGCGACGCCGTGATCACCGTCAAAGCGGATCCCTCAAAGAGGGTCACGTACGGAGAGCTGATCGGGGGAAAGAGGTTCAACGTCGCGCTGACGGGTAACGACATCAATGCGACCACCGGCCTGGCAAAGGTGAAGGCCGTCCAAGACCTCAAGATCGTCGGCCTGTCGCCGCAACGCTATGACATTCCTCCCAAGGTGGACGGCTCACTGAAGTGGGCCGTGGACGTGAAGCTTCCCGGCATGGTTCACGCGCGCAATGTGAAGCCGCCTGTGGCGGGTGCAAAGCTGGTCAGCATCGACGAATCTTCCGTTCGAGGCATACCTGGATTCATCAAGGTGGTGAGCAAGGGCAACTACGTTGCAGTGCTCTGCGAGCGGGAAGAGCAGGCGATTGCGGCGTCGAGACAGCTCAAGGTCAACTGGCAGAAGCCGGCTACACCAGCTTTCCCGACATCGGAGAACTTGTTCAGCTACATGCGCAGCGCGAAGCCCACGTCGAGCCAGGCGCCGAACGTGGTCGGGAACCCCGACGCGGCGCTGGCAGGCGCGGCCAGGGTCGTCGAGGCCGAATACGACGTTCCGTTCCAGGGGCACACGGCCTTCGCTCCGGCCCATGCCATGGCCGATCCGTCGAACGGGCAGATGACGATCTATTCCAATGACATGAAGTCCTACGGTCTGCGGAACGGCGTCGCGCAGTTTCTTGGGATACCACGGGAACAGGTGCGCGTCGTCTGGATGGAGGGCCCGCAGGGGTATGGCCGCACGGCCGCGGATGACGCGGGCTTCGAGGCCGCGTACCTCGCCAAGGAGATCGGCCGGCCGGTCCGCATGCAGTGGATGAGGCAAGAGGAAACGGCGTGGGACACCAAGGGCCCGGCATTTACCTTCAAGATGCGCGGAGCCCTGGATGCCCAGGGCAATCTCACCGCGTTGGACTACAACGCTCAATCTGCGGACTACTGTCACCTCGGATATAACGAGGCCGAAACCGTCCTGATCGCGCAGCTCATGGGAACGAGGCGCACAACCCCTGCTCCTGGCAGTGCAGCCACGCCTTCGGACATGTACGTCATTCCGAACAAGCGCACGGCCACACAGGTCGTGAGCCTGCCCCTCGTGTGGGAGACGCCGCTCCGTACGGGAAACCTGCGTGATCCCAACGGTCCACAGTCAACGTTCGCTGCCGAATCGTTCATTGACGAAATGGCCGTCGCGGCGAAGGCCGACGCGGTCGCGTTCCGCATGAAGCTCCTCACGGCCAGCACCGCTGATGACAACGGGTTCAAGCGGGCGCGATCCATCGCCGTGATCAAGGCGGCGGTGGACGCATATGGTTGGGACACTCGTCCTTCACCGAGCGCGCGCGGCACCGGAAACATTCTCACCGGGCGCGGTATCGCCTACACCTACCGTGGCCAGACCGTCGTCGCGGAGATCGCCGAGGTCGAGGTGAATCGGAGAACCGGTCACGTGTGGGTGAAGCGGCTTGTCTGCGCGCACGACTGCGGTCTCGTCATCAACCCCGAAGGGTTGCGTCGCACCATCGAGGGCGGCATGCTCCATTCACTGAGCCGCGCGCTCCACGAGGAAGTGCAGTTCGACACCGAAAAGGTCACGAGCGTGAATTGGGTCTCACATCCCTCCCTCACGCACCTCGACACGCCGGCCAGGATCGACGTCGTGCTGGTGAACGGAGATCCCAATCCGAACCGGCCGGATCTTCCGCACTATGGAGCGGGTGAGACATCCTGCAAACCGATGATCGCGGCGGTCGCGAACGCCATCTACGATGCGACCGGCGTTCGTCTTCGTCGAATTCCATTTCGAGACGCGCGCGTGCTCGCTGCACTCAAGGCTGCAGGCGTGTAATGACGAAGAGATGATCCGGTGGTGGCTCGAATGCGCAGTGGCGTTGAGAAGGCCATTGGCATTGTGATGGTGAACAGGCTGTGAAGGGTGCCTACCAAGTGGCCGCAGAGCGCGCCGGGACAGCCATCCCCGCGAGCACCGCCACCACGAATTTGGTTGCGAGCCGACCGGACGAAGATTTTGGCAAGCCGGCCTGTAAGTGGGCCTTCGCGGTGGAGTGGCGGCAGGCGCTCCTCCAGGAGGTCGCACCAAGCCAGGTTGCCCTCAGCTTCGGCGAATCGGAATGGGGAAGGCGATTCGGGGGAATGGGATTTCCCCCTGCGCAGTTTCTATTCGGCGTCCGGCGTGGGTCAGATCTTTCGGCACATCGGCGATTGTCCGTACAATCCTGCCGGGATTCCTCCCTAGCCCGACGCGCTGGCTTCGGTCTCATCGCCCCACAACGCGTCCCACCACGGATCTTTCACCTGCGCCGCGGCGGACGTGCGAACCGCTCCGTGATGGCCGGAGTGTTCCTGGTTACCAGGCTCGATGCCGAACGTTGGAATGACCGAATCGAGCCTCGTTCGACGCAGTATCGCTCCGACAAGCTTGCTCGGGTTGACGAGCCGTAATTCGCCGCCAACAGACGCCAGCAGATTCTGCGACCGGACCAAGGCTCCCAGCCCGGCGGCATCGATGCGCGCAAGTCCGGCGATATCCAGGACCACCAGGCGACCCCCGTTGCTGGCACAGCGCGACACGACTTCTAACAGCGCCACGTCATCGTCCGGAATCAGCAGTGTCCCCTTGAGGTCGAGGATGATCGCCTCGCCCACACGACGTTCGTTGATCGTCAGCATACTCGTACCCTCGTTCGTTATTCGGTGTAGGAAGAATCTAACCGGGCTGACGATGCCCGGCTGTGGCGTGGGACACGCGGACCGAGTGATTCAGATCACGCGGTTTCGTGTGGAGACAGACCAGGGGCGCTTCGTGTAACGCGCGATCGTCGCGTGCACCTGGATGCCGTCGCCAGGGCCGGGCGTGATGCAGTTCTTCTGCTTCAGCGTCTTCAGCGAGCGGCTGACCGTTTCCCTCGAACATCCGGTCATCTGGGCGAGCTCGTGGTGCTTCGGGCATGGATCGAGTGTTGCGCTCGAACCATTGACCTTTCCTCTCTGACGGACCAGACGATCCAGACACCAGGCAACCCGCCCCAGCGAGCGGAAGGTGCAGATCACCCTGAGTTGGTCGTTGGATTCGCGCAGCGTGGTGGTTACATGCGCGATAACTCTGGCGGCAAAGGTCTGGTTGCTCGCCCTCAGGGCATCGAACGTCCTGACCGGCAGCTTGATGAAGTGGCAGTCTTCGAGCGCCACGAGCCTTGCCGAGCGGGTGAATCGGTCGAGTGGGGCGATCTCACCAACCATGTGAAACGGCTCGACGAAGTTGAGGATGATCTCTTGCCCTCCATCGCCGACGAGCACCACCTTCGCGCGGCCGGATGTGAGTACGAGGAGGAAGTCGCCGGGATCCCCTTCATCGAAGATGATCTGATTCTTGGCCCGGCGAAGCATCACGGCCGTCTCGCCTATCAGTTCGAGTTCGGCTTCTGGAAGCTCCGAAAACAATTGAACCTGCCGCAGCAGATTCATGACGACATTAAGTTGTCCGCTCATAGGATTTCACCACCATCTGAACGGCGAGGACCAGCGAGACGCGGCAAAGTGATAACCCCGACGCAGAGCCGCAAGCCATTCTTGCGGCTCTGCCGAGATGCCCTGCCCGAGCCTGTCAAAACGCGCCTGAGGGCACGTTCTATTAACGGGCGTAGATGAACCGGTGGCCGTCGCGATGGCCGACCGGAAACCACGCCCTGATCGGTGGGGCCTGACCGGGCAACGCCTCGCCCAGCGTCACGGCGCGATCGAAATCGCGATTCGGTCGTTCGACTGGCTGTGTCATGCCCATGTAATACACCCTCGAGCTGTCCCGACTGAGGACCTGAACGATGTTCCTGTCCGTCTCGCTGGGCAAACGGAAGATGTAGGTGCCTGGCGCGAGAGTCACGCCCGGAAGAGCAACCGCGCCGCTGAAGGTGAGGTAATTCGTCTGACCTGGGCCCCACGCGTGAGCGGATGCCGCAATCAACACGCCGAGAATTGACGCACAAACCACCGCGAGAAACGATCTGCGAGTGCACATTGTTCTGTCTCCTTCTGCGTTTCCTTGAACGCGAAGGAAATCTATCCGCCCGCCAAACAAGTGTCTGTGACCGGCCTCACGAATAGCGTGTGATCGAAATCACGCGAACGGGACAGATCGAAACCGAGCCTGTGATCACGCTCGAACACGAGATCAGTCTGCGACAGGACTCGACGGAGAAAGCCTCATCGCATTCAGCAACGCGGCAAATCTCGGCTCGTCGCGAAGGCTCGCGAACACCGGGCGAACGTTAAGCCAGGCCAGGTCGGCTGCCCGCTCCGCGTGAGCCTCCTCGAGTCGGTTGAGCGCCTCGGCGTGTTCGCCGATGCCGACGTGCACTTGGGCGAGGCGTGCCGGCGAGACGTACCGCACGTCCGCGAGCCGTCTGAGCTCGTCGAGAATGCCCCGGGCACCGTTGATGTCGCCAGAGACTCCGTGAAGATAGCCAAGCGCCGCCAGGATTTCGGGGCTGCGTCCGGACAAACGGATCGCGGCCTCCAACTCTGCGAAGGCTTCAGGATATCTGGACATCTCGGTATATGTCGCCCCAAGAAAGAAGCGAGCCATGCCAAAACTTCCATCGAGCTCGATGGTCTTCGACAGTTCTCGCACGGCGTCGTCGTATTGGCCGGCGAAATAGCACTTCATTCCGACGCTGGTCTTGATCGCGATCGCGAGCGGGTCGAGATTCAACGCGTGGCGCAGCTCTTCGGTCGCTTCGTCGAAGCGCCCGACCGGGACAAGGTGGTTGATCGCGTACCAGTGGTGCGCCGTTGGATAGGAGGGCCTGAGCTCGATCGCTCGTCGGAAATCGCGCTCGGCGTCCGACCAGGACCAGTCATAGACCGCACGCACGCACCCTCGGCACGTGTACGCCTCCCCTAGACCAGCATCGATCTCGAGCGCCCGTTCCAACGCTCCCTTCGCACGGGGCATGACGTCGTTGGGCCGCATGGCACCGTAGGTCCCGAGAGTGATGAAGGCGTCGGCCATGCCCGCATAGGCCTGTGCGTAGCCAGGGTCTCTATCGATCGCGTGCTCAAAACAGCCGACGCTCTTCTTCAGCTCGTCTTCCGTTCGCTTGTTCCAGTGATAACGTCCTTCGAGATAGAAGCCGTAGGCGTCGAGATCGTGCCTGTGTGGTGCAACGAGGGCGGTCCTGCTGTCGGCCGCCAACCTGCCCTTCAGCATGCTGACAACGGAACCGGCGATCTCATCCTGCACCGCGAAGACGTCTACCAAGTCGCGATCGAAGCGCTGGGACCAGAGATGATAGCCGTCCGTTGAGCAAATCAACTCGACCGTGATCCGCAGCCGATTGCCGTCCTTTCGCACGCTTCCGTCGAGGATCGTCGCGACATTGAGCGCGTCGCCGATCCGGCGCATATCTCGGGACTGCCCCTTGAACTGAAAGGCCGACGTTCGTGCCGCCACGCGCAGTCCGGAGATCTGCGCCAGCGCGTTGATGAGCTCGTCGGTCATGCCTTCGCAGAAGCATTCCTGATCCTTGGAGGGGCTCATGTCGCTGAAGGGCAGCACGGCGACGGACGGAACGCCCGGGTCGCTCCCACGGGCAGCCTTACCGGCACGCTGCGTTCTGCGTTGCGCGGTCCTGAGTCTTGGAGCCGCGGTCTTGCTCCTTGTGGGTCCGACAACCTGGGCAAGCGCAGCCTCCAAGCGACCTGCGCTGGCGAATCGCTTTACCGGGTCGGGATCGGTCGCGCGCTCTACCACCTGAACGAAAGCCTTCGGGAGATGGGGCCGCGCGTCTCGCAATGGGGTGATCTCACCCCGCGCGCGGGCCGAGACTAACTCGCTGAACGTAGCCGCTTTCACTGGATAGTCGTCGGTCACCAGGTGGTAGAGCAGGACCCCGAGGCTGTAGACGTCGCTCATGGTTGTCGCTGCCGCGCCATCTATGACCTCTGGTGCGAGATATAAGGGCGTGCCCACCACTCGCCCCCCGACGATGCCCAACTCGGCCCGTTTCTGGCCCGCGCCGAAATCCACCAGAACCAGCCGTCCCCCTTCTTCACGCATGACGTTTTGAGCCTTGACGTCTCGATGCAACAAACCGGCGTGATGCACCGCAGCGAGGGCTCCGCAGAGCTCGTACCCGACGAGTCCGGCCTCGCGGGCACTGAACGGGCCGTGACTGACAAGCATTTGCTCGAGCGTCAGGCCGCGCACGAACTCCATCCAGAGACCGACGCGACCGTCGTGCTTGGCGGCTCCGTAGACGGTGACGACATTCGGATGATGCACGCGAGCCAACGTCTGCCCTTCGTGCAGCAGTCTTGATGCGAGCTGCTCGTCGGTCGAGGAGGCGCGCCGCAGGAGCTTGACGGCGACAGGTCGATCGAGCTGCGGATCGTGGGCGCGATAGACGGTGCCGAACGAGCCTTGGCCGACTTCTTCGATCAAGATGAGTTCGCCCCATCGATCGAGGTCGCCGACGGCGCGCCCGACTCCTCCTTCTCCGGGCGGCTCCGAGTGCCGCCCGCCTGGATTGTCTTGTGGGTCCGGCGGATGGTCCTGGGTACTGTGCGCTCCGGCGATCATCGCGATGAGGCGAAGTTGATCGACAAGACTCCGCAGTTCAGAATCCGATACTCCGCTCTCGACCTGTTCCCAGTCGACCGCGGATCCCTCTGCGATGGCGGCCGCCAGCTCGAGGAGCCCATCTTTCTTGGATCGCATTACCAACCGAGCCGCCCCCTAGCCCAGCGCCCCGGGCGAGGCAAATAGCGGGCAATGAGCCGGTTCAGGGCGTCGTTGTCGCCTGATTGGGCCTTCACCAGCAAGTCTACGGATGAACCGGCGCTGACCTCCGACATAGTTCGAATTGTGGAGGTTGGGTGGATCATACGTCACCGTTGGCGTTCTTGACGTGCAAACCGACGGTTGCACGTCACCGACGCCCCTTTGCGCAGCATTCCCCGGGCGGATCGCACGTGTTTGATCCGGATACCTACGACAACGAAAAGCCGGAGGAAAACTAACACCCTGCTTTTCCTCTTCTCCTTGCGTCCTGGGGCGTCTCGTGCCACTCTTTCGCCGGCTGGGAGGGCAGCATGAGAAATCTGAAGCGCACGCGGAACCTCGTCATCGGTGCCGGCTTTGTCGCACTCCTTGCGATACTTGCGGCCGGCCAGGCGATCCTCGAGAAGACGGCTGCCGCGCAGAGCAAGGCCGGCGTCCAAGCGCCGAGGTTTGAAGTCGACCCGCTGTGGCCGAAACCGCTTCCGAACCACTGGATCCTCGGGCAAACCATCGGGGTCTGGGTCGATACAGATGACCACGTCTGGATCGTCCATCGCAGCTCCGCCACGTTGGCCGACAACGAGAAGGGGTTGGAGCTCAAGACCAGTGACTGTTGCGCAGGGGCGCCACCGGTTCTCGAATTCGATCAGGCCGGGAACCTCCTGCGGCACTGGGGCGGTCCCGGCGCCGGCTACGAGTGGCCCGACGGGAATCACGGGATCTTCATCGACTACAAGGGCAACGTCTGGATAGGCGGAAACGGCGGGCCCGACTCCCACGTCCTGAAGTTCACCAAGGATGGGAAGTTCCTGCTGCAGATCGGGAAGAAGGGCGCGCGCCGCAAGACGGGCGCGGCGGCCGGCAACAGCGAAGGTGCCGTAGCTGGCTTCAGCGGTGGGAGCAATGACCCGGTGAGCTTCGGACGCGTCGCGAAGATCTTTGTCGACGCAAGGGCTAACGAAGCGTACCTCGCTGACGGGTACCTGAATAAGCGGGTCGCCGTCGTCGATGCCGACACCGGCAAGCTGAAGCGATGGTGGGGGGCGTATGGCAACAAGCCGGATGACACGCCGCTTGCTGCGTACGATCCCGCTGCACCGCCGGCGAAGCAGTTCCGGAACCCCGTGCACTGCGCCGATCTCTCAGCCGATCGCATGTTGTACGTCTGCGATCGCGCCGCGGATCGTCTCCAGGTGTTCACGCCCGAAGGGAAGTTCGTCAAGGAAGGGTTCTTCGACAAGGACACGAAGGCGTCAGGCTCTGCCTGGGACATCGCGTTCTCAAAGGACCCGCAACAGAAGTACATCTTCATGGCGGACGGCATGAACAACAAGGTGCACATCATCGATCGCCAGACGCTCCAGGAGGTGACGACGTTCGGTGACGGCGGACGACAGCCCGGCCAGTTCTTCGGCGTGCACAGCATCGCGATCGATTCGAAGGGGAATCTCTACACAACCGAAACGTGGGAAGGAAAGCGCCTCCAGCGGTTCGTGAACAAGGGCATGGCGCCGGTCACCAAACCTGACCAGGGAGTGGTCTGGCCGACGGCAACGCGGTAGATCAGATCTGGTTACCCGATACATAGCCGCCGCGCCGATTCTGGCGCGGCGGCTTTTTGTTTGCGCGCGTCGCGCGTCAGAGCCCGCTGAGATTGCGAAACCTCTGCACGCGTTTGCCTTGTACTTCGGCGGAGTACACGTTGCCCTTGCTGTCAATGGCCAGATTGTGAAGGTTCATGAACTGGCCGAGATTGGTACCGACGCGGCCGGCGGTTGACACTTCGACGCCGTCGCTGCGCCGAATGACGTGGAACTCACCATTCGGATCGTCGGAGACGACGAAATAGGAATTCGCCGCATCGGGCCAAAGCATGACTGATCCAACGGTTCCCGGCGGGCTGTCCTTCAACACCTGATATTCCTTCACGAAGGTGCCGTCTTTGCGGAACACCTGAATACGGTTGTTGCCGCGGTCGCTGACGACGACCATCCCATCCTTCGTGAGCCGGATACCGTGCACAGGGTTATTGAACTGCTGCGCCGGCGCCGCCTTCGGATCGTAGGTCAGCTTGTCGTCGGTCGGCGGCTTGCCGTACGCGCCCCACATCCGCTTGAACGCGCCGGTCGCCGCGTCGAAGACGATGACACGGTGATTGAAATAGCCGTCGGCGACGAAGAGCTCGTTCGTGGCGGGATCGACGACCATGTCGGCGGGACGGCCAAGCTGCGTGGTGTCGGCGCTCGACGTCATCATCCCGGACTTGCCAATCTGCAGGACGAACTTACCCGCGCGCGTGAACTTCAACACCAGGCCGTCGGTCATGCCGTTGCCGGCCACCCACACGAAGTTGTTGTGGTCGACGAAGATGCCGTGTTCGTTGGCCGGCCAGTCATAGCCCTGGCCGGGACCACCCCACGCTTGGACCACGTTGCCTTCCTGATCGAACTCGACGACTGACGGCGCCGGCTTGCAGCAACGAACGTTGGGTGTAGTGGAGGCCCTCTTCTCTCTGGCGTCGAGCGTGCCCGGGCGTTGATTGACCCAGACATGATCCTGCGCGTCCACGAAAATGCCGCCGATCTGACCGAAGATCCAGTTGTTCGGTAACGTCTTCGGCCACGACGGATCGACCTGGAATTTCGGCGGCTCCGCGGTCAGCGCCGGCCGTACCATCGCAAGCGCGATGAGGCCGATGAGCGCAATCTGGCGACCAATCCTAGCCATCAGTACCTCCATATCAGTGCCGGGGTTCCCCGCGCGAAGCAGTAGAGAATTGATGTACGACGTTGGGGGATTATACGCGCCAGACCAGAGGGTGAAACCAATGAAAAGACTACCGGCCGTGAGCCTCTTTTCCGTCCTCATGATCTTTGTCGGTGCACACTGTCTGTGGGCGCAGAACCTGACCATCACTAACGCCCGGATCATCGTTGGCAACGGCCAGGTGATCGAACGGGGTTCGATCGTCGTTCGCAACGGGCGCATCCTGTCTGTCGCCGAAGGCGCCTCCAGCGCCCCGCCGGCTCAGGCCATTGATGCTCGTGGCATGACCGCGATGCCGGGCTTCATAGATGCCCACCGCCACATCATCACCGGGAACGCGGGCCAGTGGCTCAAGGAGCAGGCCCCGGCTCGCATGCAGGAGTTTCTCGACGCCGGATACACAACCCTGATGTCGGGAGGGGGGCCCGTGCCGGGGATCGTCGAGCTCAAGCAGCGGATCGAGAAAGGCGAACTCAAGGGACCACGCGTCATTACGTCCGGTCGGTCGGATCCTGCCGAGTTCAAGACTCCGGACGTGGCGCGCGCTCGAGTGCAGTCACTCGCGCAGGCGGGCGTGGAGATTATCAAGGCGGCGATTGCACCCGCTCCAAGCGCTCAGGAGTTGGAAGTCCTTAGAGCCGTCACGGACGAGGCGCGCAAGTACAAGCTCGATGTCATGGTGCACGCGGTCTCACCGGCGGCGCTACTCGCGGCGGTCAAAGCCGGTGCGACCAAGCTCGTTCACACCCCACACGGGGGCTGGTTGACGGAAGCCGACGCCCGCGTGGTCAAGGATGCCGGAATCGAAATGCTGTCAACGATCGGGTTCGGTGTGCCGGTATTCGGGGTCTTCAATCAGCAGAACGTGCCCACGTTTCGCGACGGGAAGCCATGGCCGGACGGCATCATCGACGGCCAGGGGCGCGGGCGCGAGGCGGGCGAGAAGGCCGTGAATGCACGCACACTCTGGGACGCGGGAGTCACCTACGGGTTTGGCACCGATACCGGCTATCTTCCGAAAGCCGGGCTCGCGCACGAACTGCGAGCCCTCAACCTGATGTTCTCGCCTCAGGACATCGTCAAGCTGATGGGACCCAACACGGCGGCGTTCATCGAAAAGAGCAGCGAGCTCGGCACGCTGGAACCGGGCAAGCTGGCCGACATTGTTCTTCTCGACGGGAATCCGCTGGAAGGCTACTGGAATCTCTTGAATGCGAGCGTGGTCATCAAGGGCGGTGCGGTCGTCGTCGACAAGCGCTGAGAAAACGCAGCGTGAAAGAGAATTTCAATACGAAGAAATTGCACCATCCGGCGCGGCGCGCTCGATTCTGCTCGACATTTCGCCCGTCGTCCGCATTGCACCTCGCCACGGCATGGTGCAGCTGGTGCACGACCGGTTCATGCGGCTCGAGGGCGATCGCGCATGCGATCTCGCGACTGGCGCTGAAGTCCGTCTCGATGCGTTGACCGAGGCCGTGCCGGCGGAAACCGAAGCGAGCTTCGGGCCGCTCCTCGAAGCGCTGGATCATGGACGTGACGGCTACCCGCGGTGGGTCGTCGCCGACGCACGCAGCCGGCGTCAGGCGACGTCCACAATTGAGCGGGTGGCTACGGCGGCGGTCAGGCGTGGGTTCGTCACCATCTCAACCGATTTGTACCTTCGGTTCCGCGAGCTGCTCGGCGCCGAGTTGCGCGAACGGACGCTATTGCTGGCCGGCTCTTTCGGGGCCAATCGGTCGCGTGCTCACGCAGCGTTGCTCGACGCGTCGGCGCGCTCGGCGCGGCCGCACTTGCTGATCACGTTCGAATACGCAGCTGCGCACAGTGGTCCGGCGCTCGTTCGTGAGGCTCGGGCGACGTACGCACTTCGTCACGGGAGCGTAGCCCCACCGGAGAGTCCGGAAGTAACCCAGCTCATCGCGCGCGCGTCCCGGGCGGACGCGTTTGCCGCCGAGGGACGTCATGCGGCCGCCGAACGTCTGCTTCGCGACGTCATTGGTGCGCTGGCACGTCGACGTGCGTTTCAGCCGGCCGCCCGCCTCACTATCACGCTTGCGCGGCTCCTCAACGAGCGCGGCCGGCCGGAGGCAGCATTTGCCGCGCTCGGCGAGGCTGCGCGCCTGGCGCAGTCCGGCCAGGACGACGAGCTCGTGGTCGAGGCGCGACTGGGGCAGGCAGTGACGCGAATCGCGAACGCGGCGTTCGTAGAAGCAGAGTCGATCTGTCGAGCAGCGCTGGCAGCGGACGCGCTGTCCGGTCGACTGCAGATATGGGCGCGCGCAGTGCTCGCGGAGGCGCTGCTGTGGCAGGGACGCATCGATGATCTGCCCGACCTCAGCAGCACATGTGAACCATCAGGCCTCGACGCACCAGTTGCTGCCGCTGTGTACGAAGTCGAGATCCGCGTGCTCCTGGCGAAAGGCCGGGTGTTCGACGCAGGACGCCGCGTTGAGTTGTCGAAGAAGCTTGCCGAACAGAGCGCGGACCCTCTTGTCGCACTCATTGCGCATATCGCCGATCTCACCGTCCTTGGCACCGCCGGCGATCTGGCCAGGGCTCAGGACGCGCTGCAGCGGGCGGTGGCTGCGTCGAGGGCCGCACGGGCGCCGCTTCGCGCGGCGTGGGCACGCCTTACGTGGATTGACGCATTGCGCCGCGGCGGTCGCGGCGACGAGGCGGATCGTGATCTGGCCCGGCTTCGGTGTTTCGGTCGTGTAGCGCCGCTCTTGCTCCGCCGGGAAATCGCGAGGCGGAGCGTGGCCGAGGCCCGGAGTCCCGCCCGAAACCCGTTCGCCGTCATTCCGCGGCAGTCCTCCTTGTCGGTGGCGCTCGTCCGCATCGCGCAGGACGATCAGGATGACAGGGAAGCGATTGGCAGGTTGATCGAGCGATTATCGGTCGAACTGCAGACCAGCCGGATTGATCTCCTTTCGGCCGACGCAGGACCTGTCACGACGGTATGCAGTGTCGGCGACGGGCTGATGACGACAGTCGGCACGAGGGTACTCGAAGCGGCGTTTGCAATCGGTCCGGAGCGGCACAAGGGTGGGTGGGAATCCGGTGTGCCGGTGCGCTTCGGGTCGCGGACGTCCGGCGCGATCGTGTGCCGGTGGCCCGTGGATCGAACAATGCCAGGGGACGCCTCCGAGCTGCTGGAATTGACGGCTGCCATCGTGGCTCCGCGGCTCGATACGCTGCTGACGGTTACGCGCGATGAGTCGAAGGCTTCGATGGCCGTGCCCGAGCTGATTGGCGTAAGCGATGCGATCGCCGAGGTTCGCAAAGCAATCGTACGCGCGGCCGCAGCGCCGTTCACCGTGCTGATCGAAGGGGAGAGCGGCGTCGGAAAAGAGCTGGCTGCGCGCGCCGTGCATCACCTGAGCGCACGACGCGAGCGGCGGTTCTGCGATGTCAACTGCGCGGCGCTGCCCGAGGAACTGCTCGAGTCAGAGCTGTTCGGCCATACGCGGGGTGCATTTTCGGGCGCCGTCGCCGATCGCGCGGGGTTGTTCGAAGAGGCGGACGGCGGGACGCTGTTCCTCGACGAAGTAGCGGACCTGTCGTCGCGCGCACAGGCGAAGCTGCTGCGGGCGATCCAGCAACAGGAAGTGCGGCGCCTCGGCGAGTCGTTCAGCCGCAAGGTCGACACGCGACTTGTGGCGGCCGCGAACCGCGACATGCGCGCCGAAGCGGCCGCCGGGCGCTTTCGCCAGGATCTGTTGTACCGGCTCGACGTCGTGCGGATCCGTATCCCGCCGCTCCGTGAACGTCCGGACGACATTCCGGTGCTCGCCGCGCACTGCTGGCGGCTTGCCTCGGCACGCGTCGGATCGCGCGCGGATCTCTCGACCGCCGTACTCGCCGAGCTCGCCCGGTATCAGTGGCCGGGCAACGTGCGGGAGTTGCAGAACGTCATCGCTTCGCTGGCGGTCGCGGCGCCGGCCCGCGGTCGCGTGCGGGCGTCATTGCTGCCGCCTGTGATCAGCGCGGCCACGATCGTGTCCTCCGGGCGCCTTGCCGAGGCGCGCGAACAGTTCGAGCGGCGCTTCATCGAGGTCGCACTGGCCCGTGCCGGCGGAAACCGCTCGCGCGCCGCGCGCGGTCTCGGCCTCTCGCGCCAGGGGTTGCTGAAGACGATGGTGCGGCTTGGAATTGCCGAGAGCTCCAACAATCTCTAGCAGCTTAAACCGTCGACGAGAGCGACAATGACCGGAGTCGGCGTGGCGGGCTGTCAGCCACTCGAGGCAGGGTAAGGTTTTCTTGCGCTTCCTGCCTCAAGTCCGTGGATGCACGCGAGCCGTGTGGTTGCGCGTACCGGTTCGGGTTACCGCCGGACTGTCGGTGACGAGTTCTTCACGGGCTCGGGCAGCGCGCATGTCGCGCTCGATGCGACGGCGCGAGTCTGCAGCGGTCAGACACATGTCGTCAAACTGGCGGATGACGCCCTCTACGAGCGCGATACGGGCGAGGTGGGATCTGCGCAGAGTCGTCATGCCCAGGACACGGAGCATACGGGATACCGGACTCGGATTCTTCGAAATGCCAACGAATCACACTTCTTCGCTGAAGTCGAACGGCGCCTGTGACCCTTATTGGCACAGGAAGTGGACCACGGTGGCACAGTTCAGTGCATTGATGAGCACCGCGCATTTCGTCGCCTCAGATCGCCTCGTCGGCCGGACGCTGATCGAAAGGAGCTCGGCCAACCTCCAACTGCCAAGGAGAATGCTTCGACGGATGGCCCCTTGGGAGTTGGGAATTGGCAGTGGGGAATTGATTCAGCGGGCGGGTGCGCGTGTCAGCGCGCCGCGATACGTCGTCGTATGGCCGGGCGACACGATCACATCGATGATCAGCGGCTGGTAGTCTGGCGCCATGATCGCGATCAAGTGCGACCCGGCGGTGAGCTTGAAGTGATGGCCGTCGCTATGAGCCAGCGCATCATGGGCCCCCCTGTAGCTCCAATGATCGAATCCGTGACGATATCGCTGCGGGAAGGAGTCATCGCTGTGTCGCCGTAGCCTCGTACACCTTCTTCTCAGATAGGAGTACGGAATCAATCGCAGCGAGCAGCTGCCGTACGGTGCAATTGTGCCGCAGCCATTTCGTTGCTCCACTCTGACACGCGGCGATGCCTTGCTCTCGCGTGTTGGCCAGAACAATCACGCTCGTTGCGCCGACCTCACGCCACCACGGCGTGAAGTGATCAATGTCGGTGATCATGAAGGTGTCGGAAGGCCAGTGTTCAATGTCCGCGATACGTGTAACGGCCACGACGTCAATGCCAGCATCGCGCAGTCCTCCATGGAGGCGCGCCAGGCGCACAGGATCGGATTCGAGCAGTATCGGGCGATTGTTCGAGCCAAGGAATGCGACCCGTACATCAAGGTCTTTTGGCATTGGGACACCTCTAGGGGTCGCCGATGCGCGGTGGCGGGAACCGGCGGTGCTGGTTCCGCGGAGGGCGGCGGCCAGAACATTAGTAAACAGCAGAAGTTATCGCAAGCGTCTGAGCCCGGATTTTGCACAGTTTTGCTCACAATCGCGCGGAGGCGTCCAGCGCTGCTGTGCTGCCTTGGACAGCCAGTGCCGCTCATTCGGCGTTACTCTGCGGCATCCGCGTTCCTGAGCCTCCAAACCATGGGGACGAGGTATCGTCACGAGTCGGGCCTATGAGACTGAGCCACACGTCATTTGCGACCGCGTTGTTCGTCCTGTTCGCTTCGGTGGTCTCCCCGCAGACGCCGACGACGAACGCCGGTGACACTCCAGTCTTCAGGGTGCAGGTATGGGGTTATATCGCTGAGGACTTCACTGCGCGGGTTCTGACCTATTACGAACTTCGCCGCAATCTACAGAAAGGATTGCCGGTTCTAAGGGTGACAGATTACCCGGACGAGATCCGGAGCACACAGCTTGCGCTGGCCGAACGAATCCGTGTTGCTCGCAAGGGGGCCAGATCGGGTGAGATCTTTACACCAAGCATCCGCGTGGAATTCAGGAAGGCCCTGTCCGTTGAAGTCGATGCCAACACCCTGGGCGCCATCATGGACGACAACCCCGGAAGGTTCTCGCATCACATAAACAGCATCTACCGCCAAGGAGAGCCATTCTCCACGATGCCGCCGAACATCCTCGCTGTCCTGCCGAGGCTTCCTGACGACCTCCAGTATCGTTTCCTGGGCCGCGATCTGATCCTGCTGGATACGGCAGCGAACGTGATCCTCGATCGAATCCCGTGCGCCATTCAGTGCACGGACCGATGAATCATCTGCCCTAGTGCACGCGGCGAGTCGGCAACGGTCGCGAGTTCTGAATCGGAACCGGCCAGAAATGGTCGCAGGTCTCGCAGCGCCACGCGACCGCGATTCGTCGTCCCAGAATTCGTGTCTCGAGCACGATCGGTTCTTCTGCGCGACACAAAGGACACGCGGGCGGCTGGTCGAGCGTGAGAATCGATTCGACGGTCATTGGCGTCACTTGTCTCCAGGGGCAACGTTGCCTTCGATACTGTTCGACGTTCGGGCAGACTAAAGGCGCGTCGGCAACTTGAACTTTGTGTCCGATCGGCAGTATTCCTTCGGGATTTGCGATCGCGCGAGAACTGAAGGGTCTTTACAGCAAGGCGCAGGCCAGTCTGCTGCCGCGAACGCCGCGAAGACAGCCTTCTTCGGAGGTACCCGCGTCAGGCGCCGACCGCTGCCGCCGGCACCGCCGCTCTCGCAAGGTCGGCGACGTCGCCCATCATCTCGATGTTCCAACAGAGCTTAATCAGGCGATCGGTTTCGTCGTTCGAGAGGACGCCATCTGTGAGGCCGCGGAACTTTGCCTCGAGCGCCGCATCGCTCATCGGCCGCGCCTTGCTTCCGATCGCATGCTGAATGTATTTCTCGAGCACGCGGCCGTCGTCCAGACGGATCGTGATGCGCGCCTGGTCCTCGTGGAGGCCCGCGCCAACCTTCGCATGCACCGAGTCGCGGAGACGGATGACCACGGCGTCGCGGACGCGGTCATCGCTGTACTGACTCTCGCCGGCGGCGCCATCGATGATGGCGACCGCCGCCGAGTGATACACGCTGAATTTGCCCTCGAGCCCTGTGCGTGGCGTCTTCTTGCCGGTGAGCTCGAGCACCAGTGGATGCACCTCCAACTCGATACTTGTGATCTGGCCGGGACGCAATCCCGCATCGTTTCGGAGTTGGACGCATCCATCGATCGTCGGATGAATGACGATGCCGCAGGCAAACGGCTTGTAGGTGTTCGCGAGGATTTCCCAGCTGCTGCCGAGATGCTCCGTGATTTCCTCGTAGCGTCGTCCGGTCGCGAGCACGTTGGCAAACCCCCTGGGCGCCTCGATGGCCTGGTTGCTGCTCGTGAAATTGG
>Ga0208185_1000260_pt1 | contig 30133 bp, 29 predicted proteins | sample EasRivMeERMLT700_FD_187532 | JGI IMG/M metagenome (GOLD analysis project Ga0208185, IMG submission 187532) | Soil microbial communities from meander-bound floodplain in the East River, Colorado, USA - East River MetaG ERMLT700 (SPAdes) (version 2) | ecosystem: Environmental > Terrestrial > Soil... | reverse complement strand
CACGCTCCGCAGCCGGTCGCCCGGTCTCAGTTCCTCGGTAGTGCGCTCGAGTTTGGCCGCGTGCACGTACTGCTTGACGAACCAGCGATGGCCCGCCGTAGCGAAGATGACCTTCTCGGTAGAGTTGCGCCGAACAGTCAGTTTCATCAACGGCTGCTCGCCGAAGGAGTGGATCGAGGCTTCTTCCCACCCGCCCCCGGCTCCCCGCACTCGCACGGTCTCCCCCACGGCAGCGCCCAGCGTCCGGACCCCCATGTCCGTCAGGAATTCGGTGTCGCCCGAAAAACAATTCGCATTGTCGTAGCCGAGTTCGTACATGATGGGGATGCGGAGGCCGGCGCGCTCCACGATGGCGAGGCAATCGCCTTTGTCTAAGCCCTCCTCGATCAGCGGCGCCCGGAATGTCTCATCCGGGTAAAGGTCTTGGAGATTCGAGAAGCGGTCTTCTTCCTCGCGCGTGAAGCCGAATACCGACACGTCGCCCGGCAACATGATCTTTTTGAGCAGCTTGCGCTTCAGCTCCTGCGAGCACGGCGCCCCGTTCGGCCCCTTGATGTAGCGCTTCCTCTTCCACACCTCGTCGGTCGACGCTCCGTAGGTTTCGTCCCGCAGCACCGTCACAGGGTGGCCAAACCAGGTTTCGCAGTCGGCGAGGAACCGCCGGTTGTCCGGGTGCTCCTCCACGAGGAACGCATTCACGATCACCACGTCATTGTGATCCTGTTCGGCTAGGATCAGTTTAGTCGCCACCGCCGAGGCCGCGCCGCACGAGAACTGGCATACGTACCTGGACATACTCTAGTTTACCACCTATACTCTAGGTAGATGCCTGATCCAGTCAACGGGGATGAATCCCCCGCCAAGAAATCCCACAAGCGCGTCAGCCTTTCGAACTCCTGGAACACCGAAACCGGCACGCTTCGGATCGAGTGGCGCGACCATCAGGAAACCGTCTTCAACCTCGGCGAGCTGCCGCAGGCCATCGTCAATGACCTTTGTTATCATGGACTTCTGGCGAGGATTCAGCAGGCATATGTTTCCGCCGCCGGTTCCCCGCCCGCGGCGCGGGACCGCGCACACAAGCTTTGGGAAAGCCTGAAGTCGGGCGACTGGGGCTTGAGCCGCGGGGAGAAATCCTACAGCATCGTGGTGCAGGCCCTGGCCGTCCTATTGAAAATCTCAGAAGGCGAGGCGCAGGCGCGCTTTCACTCGCTCTCTGCCGACAAGCGCAAGGAAGTGGCGAGCCGGAGTGACGTGGTGGCCCAGGTCGCCAAGCTCAAAGCCAAGGCCAATCCCCTCCAAAGCTTAGACTCGATTTTGAAGTGACATGGAAAATCCCCTCGCCGGATTGTCGAAAGCCGATGTCGACCGCAAGCTCTTCTACGAAGGCGACTCGTTCCGGTTGCAATATCTGCTCTATGCGCTCGGCCACTCGATGACGTGGGAAGAGATCGACCGAGCCATTTACCGGGAAGTGGAGAAGCAAGCCCTCGGCCGCCGCCGCGGCCTGTTCACCAGTTCGAAATAAACCAGGAGTAATCATGCCCGCAGAACAAGAAGAAACCGAAGCCGCCGCCATCCCGCCAAACCAGATCCTCGTAAGGGCTTTTCGTGGTTACCTTTATAGCCCCATCACCAAGAAGCTTTACTCAGCCGTCACGCGCGAGGAGAATGGCCCCTCCACTTTCGAACGCCCGTGGTCGGTGCAGATCGGCTTCGGCTTCGAGACCCCCATCGTCGCCCTCTCCCCCCTCGACTACCCCACCGCCGAAACCGCCGAGTGGACCCTCACCTGGGCGCGCACCAACTGGCCCACCCTCACCTGGGACATCGTGGTCCCCGAGCCGTCCGGCGGCTTCGTCACCGAAAGCCAATACCTGCTCGTAGCCTGGAACGGCCAGGATCTCTACGAGGCGTACTCAGCGGGGCAGTGGGCGTTCCTGTATGACCGGGACGGTCAGGACGCAGCCTATCAAGCCCGCACCGCGGAGTTGAAGCAAGCCGGCTTCGCAGTCTAGCCGTGGTCTACTACAACGAGATTGACGAAGCCAAAGCCGAGTGGTTAAAGGAACTGATCAAGGAAGGAGTCATTGCCGATGGCCTCGTCGACCGGCGTTCAATTAGAGATGTTTCCCCTGGAGACCTGGACGGATTCATCCAGTGCCACTTCTTTGCCGGTGTGGGAATCTGGTCCTACGCCCTCACCCTCGCCGGCTGGCCCGCCGATAGAGCCGTGTGGACCGGCTCCTGCCCCTGCGGACCCTTCTCTTCCGCCGGCAAAAGAGCAGCGCAAAACGATCCAAGGCATCTTTGGCCAGACTTCTTTCGCCTCATCGAAGCACGAAGACCTGTCTGCGTCCTTGGCGAGCAGGTATCGTCGATTGACGGCCTCGGCTGGCTCGACCTTGTACTCGCTGACCTGGACTCAGCGGCTTACACCCTCGGGGCACTCGATATCTGCGCAGCGGGCGTCGGCGCTCCCCACATCCGCCAGAGGCTCTATTGGGGCGCGCGGCTGGCCCACGCCCACCAGCGAGGATGCCAGCCAGTCGAACCGGTCGAACATGGAGGAGCGGATAGCGCGCACAAACTGGAATTCGATCTGCCTCGGGCAAATGGCCCATCTGGCGGGCTGGAACACGCCGAGGGCGACGGACGGATCGAACGGCGGGCCGAATCAGGCCAACGGGGCCCTGTCGGCGGATGCGGCGATGTGCGGCTGGGCGACTCCGACGATGCGCGACTCGACCAACGCGGCCAACGCGACATGCTCCCGCTCGAACCCGGACTCGCAGCACCACGACGGCTGGACGCTGATCGACCAATCGAGGTTGGTGGGCTGGGCCACTCCGAAAGCCTCGGATGGGGACGGCGGCAGGACGACGATGACCAAGGGCGGGGGCAACTCCCATTTACAGATCGAGGCCCGTTTAACGGCTTCTGGCGAGGGGCCCACTGGGTTCTTACTCGGCCCCAACGGCTGGGAGACGTACCCAGCCTCCGGCCAATTGAACCCAGGCCACTCCCGCTGGCTGATGGGAATCCCGGCGATCTGGTGCGAGTGCGCCATCCGGGCTTCCCGCTCGCTCAAGGCGAAGAAGCGCGCGTCCTCCGCCTCCGCGGTTACGGGGACGCAATTTGCGCCAGTCAGGCCGCCTTCTTCGTGAAAGCTTTCATGGAAGAGTTGGAAGAAGAGTAGCGAGACGCGCCGCGCCTTTGTACAATTGAATCTCGCCACGAAGAAGCATGGAGGAGTGAGCTGGTAACTCGGAGGAGGCCGGCTCACTTTGACTTCGAGAGCACTGCGTCCGATAATCAGATTCGATCCATCTCATTACATCCAAGGCATCGGGACGATCCCGGTGCCTATTTTTTTGCCATAACCTCCAACGAGGAATATACTCAACAGCATGCCGCCTGAAGAACCGGAAGAGTTCGAACTCGACCCCGACATCCCCCCCGCCCGGTATGATCCCATCGAGAACGAATCCGATATCCCCGACCTGCCCGAAGACGACGAGATGGAAGTGAAGGAGATCTGACCTAGAGCAGGTGTCTCCAGGATCTTCCTGCGAGGAGGTCGCGGATGGATGCATGGTCCACTCCGAACTTTGCACCGAGTTTATTCCGGCTGATAGAACCGGTGGCATAGAGCCTTCTGATCTCGATCACTTCGGCTTCTTTCAACTTGGAGAAGGAGCACTTCTCTCCGCGCACTACCAGTTCCGGGTGTCTGTTGGCGTAGTGGTTCTCCCCGGTTGGAAGAAGGCCCTTGGCCAAGGCGTCACGGGTATTGTCCGCTATTGTGCCGAGAAACAAATGCGCGGGGTTACAGCAGGCTTTCACATCACATTTGTGACAGACGCAGAGAGGACCGGGGTCCACTCCATAGGTGAGAAAGTAGGCCAAACGATGCGCTCTAGCGCGTCCCTGCCGCTTTGCTCCCAAGCCGGTGTTGTAACCAAACGCTCCGTATCCGCTCACCGTGTGGCCTGTCCACAACCAACAGTCCTCCAGCCCGCGCTTGTCTATCTTGGACCATAATTTGACGATGTCCTTTTCAGGAAGTTTGGGCAATGGGTTAGGCTTAGGATCAGCCATGCGATCTCCTTCACAGATTGCAACGGTCAGGGTCGACGCGGTGTTCGAAGCACTGCGCGACCCGAATCTATTGTGCCAGAAAAGCATCCGGGTGTAGCATGAGTTTCACCCTCAAAGGAGAATCCGGTGGCAATTGGAACACAGCTTGACCAATTTGGAAGGCCAATCGACAACAGCTTTTTTGGAGGCGGAGGTTTAGGCTCGGCATTGGCCACGCTCCCCGGCACCCCCGTCTTGGACGGCGGCACGAACGTCAGCAACACGCCCGCACCAGGATCCGGGCAAGGCATCGGCACCACCACCGGCGGCGGCGGCACACCCAAACTACCTGACGATCCGTCAGCCAGCGGGCGCAATACCGGCGAGACCGGCGGCTCCCGCATCCCCCCGCCAAATCCCGTGGCCGGCGTCCAACAGCCCGGCGCCAACTTCTGGGGCGAACAGAATCCTTGGGCGCAGAACGTGGGTGCGTCGATCAACGATCAACCGGTGAGCTTCGCTTCTCCCGGCAATCCCAACACAAATTATGTGACCGAGGATGCAGCCAAGAAATTGGGTTCCACGTTTGGGGCGAATGTTGTCAGCCAGAATCTTTCGAATACCGCCAGTCCCGGTTCCTCTGCTCCAAGTGCGCCAATGTACGCTTTGGATTTTGGACGTGGCGACCCGCAAGATGCCGGAATGGGAGCTTGGCAACTGGCAAGGGGCGATAGCCCCGAGCTTGTGGCTCAACGCTACGCTGCTGGTCTGAACAACACTGGATGGGGGGGGCCAGCTCCCGCCACCGCAAGGGCGGATAGTGATGGGCTCTGGAATTACAGCACGCCGATCAGCACGAATACCCCCACCGCCGCTCAATCGGGCTTCTTCGCGCCACAGCCGGACGCAGGTGCCGGGCAGTACGCTCGCAACCTCGCCGGTGAAGGTAATTACGGGCAGTCGAGCGGCTCGGGAGCCGATCAAGCAGCCCTTATCCAATGGCTCCGTTCCCAACTCGGCCAAGCGTAATTTGTTGACTCGTCTGCTCTTGGGAGCGTAAACTTGCGGCATTGGGCCGCGACTAATCTTCCGGCCTCCGACAGTTGTTTGGGCACGACTTGTATTTGAGCGGGTCGCTCGTGATCCATCCCCGCTCATCGGGGCCTGATGTTTCCGCAACCGATCAGGCCCCCTATTTAGGAATTTGATTTGGCAACCGAACTCAAAAGTCTGTCCTACCGTCACCAGGCTTTGCTGAACTGGATGCTGGCAAATCCGCATCGCCAGTTGCGGGAAGCAGCCATCGAACTCAATTACGGCCGCCAATACATCCACATCCTGGTACACAACGATCTCTTCCAGCAGGCTTATAAAGAAGCCTGCAAGGAAGCCGGGAAGGAAGCCGTCTTTGTCGGTGCCCAGATCACGGACAAATTAAATTCTTTGGCCCACCGCGCGCTTGATGAAGTGGATAGAAGGCTCGAAGAGAACGAGCTCGAGTCGCGCGAACTGCTCACCGCCGCCAAGCTTTCTCTGACCGCCCTCGGCTACATCAACCCCAAGGGCTACTCGACGGACATGCACGTCCACTCGCACCTCCAGGTCGACGTCAACATTATCAATGAGGCGCGCGAGCGGGCGCTCCAACGCCGCAGCGCCGTGCCCCTCACCCTCGAAGCCAACCTCGAAGAACAGGAAAGTTAGATGCAAACCACCACGATGGAAGAACTCGCCGAGCGCCTCTACACGGCCAAGGCCCAGATGTCGGACTGGATGACGGCGGAGACGCTCGCCCCCATTCCGGCGTGGAGTGAGACCCAGCGCACCGTGAAGAATGCCTGGTACATTGTCGCCCAGGAAGCCATCGACGCCGGGGAGGAAGCTCCTCCGCCCCCGCCGCCTATCCTCTTTGAAGCATCCGCCGGCGAGTCGGCCGATCCCAAGGCGATCGAGATCCTCGGCCCGCGCCCCCAATGGGCTGCGCTCCCCGAGAGCCTCTCCGCCGACTGGGCCGCCGTGGGCGAGGTGGCCTCGGATGTGATGGAAGATCTGCGGCGCGATGTCAAGCCGCTGCCCCTTAAGAAGAAGATGCACGCCGAACCCACCGAGCCGCCCCCCGGCGGGACGCTGCCCGATGTGGCCGGAGTCACCATTGCGCCGCTCGAGCAGAACTTCCCCTCGACCGGCGGCACCGGCGCGGTCACGGTCACCATCACCGAACCGGGCATCGATAACACCTGGCAGGTCGACAAGCAGAGTGAAGCCACCTGGCTGACCATTGACTCACCAGTCGAAGACACCCCGCAGTCAGCGGACGGAACCGTGAGCTATACCGTGGCAGCCAACACGGGTGCGACCGAACTGCGCGGCGCGCTCTACATCAACGGCAAAACCCACACGGCCATCGTGGCGCCCGCCGCCGCCGGCACCTTTGCCGCCCAATCCTCCGCGCACGCCGCCGCCACCACCACCAAGAAGGCGAATCATAAATAAGGAGAAATAACGAGATGACAGATACGAGCTACTCGAAACCCGAACCCACGCCGCTCCCCGCCCCCGGTACCGAGCCGACCGCCGAAGGGCTGGCCGAGAAGCTCTACGAAGCCTGGGCGTCTTACTGGAAGACCGAGGCCAAGCGCCCCTCCTGGAAGGAAACCGACCTGTCCGCCAAGCTCCGATGGCGCGCCGTGGCCAATCTCGCTATCGGCCGCGGCCCCTTCGACGACCCCGACGAACACCGCCGCATGGTGGAGGACGACCGCTGGGCCTTCCAGCACGTCCGCGACATGGCCTTCGCCGATGCGCCCGGCGCTGAGCCCAAGCCCAAGCCCGTTCCGCCGGCGCCACCGGTGGCCACGCCCGCTCACAAATAACCGATGAAGCAGAAAGCTCCCCCGTCCGTCGACCTCAACGAATTAGTATCGTTGTGCGCCACCGACGGGGAGCTGTTCTGCCGCACCTTCTTCCCCTCCGCCTTCCGCCAGTCCTCGCCCGAATTCCACCGCGACATGTGGGCCGACCTGATTGACCCGGGCGTCAATCTGTCCGCCTTCTCGGTTTTTCGCGGAGGAGCCAAGACCACCCTGCTCCGCTCCTTCGTGGCCTGGAGTGTCGCCTATCGCGCCTCGCGCACCATCGCCTACCTCGGCGCCTCGACCGATAAGGCGCACGAGTCCGGTGACTGGCTGCGCCGCTTGATCGAGGGAAACTCCGAGGACGGTCTTTCCTTCGCCCAGGTGTTCGGCCTGCGCCCCGGCAACGTATGGAACTCCGACCGCCTCGATATCCTCTGCCGCTTCGAAGCCTCGAAACCGGAAACCACCATCACGCTCGTCGCCCTCGGCATCACCTCCTCGGTGCGCGGCCTCAACATCAATAACTTCCGCCCCGACCTGGTGATCCTCGACGACGTGCAGACCGAGGAGAACGTCGGCAACGAGACCCAGCGCTCGAAGCTGAACGAACTCGTCTACGCCTCGATCGTCAACACGATGGCGCCGCGCAGTGAAGCGCCCAATCGCAAGATGGTGCTCTCCAATACGCCCATGCGCCCGCAGGATCTCATCGCCAAGGCCGAGCACAACCCCGACTACAAGTTCCGGAAGTTCGGCATCCGGGACGAGGCGGGACGCAGCCGGTGGGAGGAGCGCTTCCCCACCGAGGAGATCAACCGGGAAGAAGACGCGGCGCGCCGCGAGAACCAGTGGGCTTACTTCGCGCGCGAGAAGTTATGCTGGCTCGTCCCCGACGAAGGCCAGTTCTTCCGGCCCTCCGACCTCCGCTTCTATGAAACACCTCCCGCCAATATGGTCACCGCGTATGCGATTGATCCGGTGCCGCCTCCCACGGCCGCCCAGGTGGCCGGAGGCATGTCGTCGAAGGACTTCGAGGCGCACGTTGTCGTGGGAATGACCGCGAGCCGCGATGTCTACGTGCTCGAGATGTCCACCTCGCGCTCTCATCACCCCGACTGGTCCGCGAATAAGTTCTTCGAACTCGCCGGGAAGTGGAAACCCATCCGCTGCCGCGTCGAAGGCATCGCCTACCAGGCCACCTTGAAGTGGTACCTCGACGAGCAGATGAAAAAGCGCGGCCGCTTCCACGTCGTCGAGATCTACAAGGACCAGCGCGCCAAACCCATCCGCATCCGCCAGTCGCTCGCCGGCCTCGCCTCGAATGGGAAACTCTACGTCCAAAGATCGATGATCGACTGGCTCGCGCAGTGGGAGACCTACCCCGGCTGCGACCACGACGATCTGATGGACGCGACGGCGATGGCCGTATCACTCGTGCTTGAACTCGGCGACGGCATGGGCGACTTCGAGGATATAGCCGGCTCCGGTGCCATGAAACAACTGGAGTACGCAGGATATAGGCAGTGCCCATGAAGGAGAACAAATGGATCAGTTAATTCAGTTGATCATTTACATCATAGTGTTCGCCGTCGTCGGGTACGGGCTTTGGTGGGTCTGCGTCAAGTTCGCCCTGCCGCAACCCATTGTTTGGATTGTCGGAGCGATTTTGCTGATCATCCTGCTCCTGTTCGTCAGCCATCAACTCGGGGTCGGCGGCGCCGGCGGGAGGCTATTCCCTGCGCGATGACTCTCAAAACCAAGTACCGGATTTCGATCATCGGCGACGTGGCCTACAAAGCCTCCATGCTCGCCGGATTCTGCGGAGCGGTCTACATTCTCGCCGTCGGTTTGGCGCACTATCTATGAAAATCCCGAGCCAACCTCCGCGTCTCCATGCGAACATGGGATTCCTCTACGGTTCGGAATTTCTACAACATGGGACGCACGCCACTCCGCTTTCAAACCCTGACCGGCCTCGAACCAGCCTGGAGGAGACCCATGAGTTGGCCGGAAATCGCGATAGCCGTCCTGATTCTGATCGGCGTGGTCTACCTTATTTGGGAACTCCGCAAATGACGGACGTACAGTTCTACATCCTGTTGATCGTGGCGTGCGTCGGCTTCCTGTTCGCACTCCGGGAGTTGGGCAAATGAGAGGCAAGTTTTCCATTCCTTTTGATTCGGAAGTCCACGAGGAAGTTCTCGACAAGCTACTCCACATGTTTAGCTCCTCGCGGAATCGCATGTCTTCCCGGCATGAGAAATGGAAAAAGGCCGAGGATCTATACCGCGCGTACCTTCCCGAAACGGAAGCTTCCTCGAAGAAGCAGCGCGCCCGCGAACAAGGCTCCGCCTCGCAGTTCAGCGAAGTGGTTCTGCCTTACTCCTACGCCCTCGCGTTGACATCGCACACATACGCGACCAGCGTGTTTCTTGGCCGCGATCCGGTCTGGCAATTCCGCGGCCGGCACGGGGAGACCGAGCAGTCGACGCAGTGCCTCGAAGCCCTGATCGGCTACAACCAGGACATCGGCGACATGGCAACCAACGAGTTCATCTGGCTGCTCGACGCCATCAAGTATGGCTGCGGCGTAGTGGGTTCGGATTATGCCAAGGAATACCAGATCTTCTCGGAGTACCAGCCCATCGCCCCAACCCTCGGCGGCATCGACCTCGGCGCCGACCCCAAGTGGGAGCTTGTAGAGGAGCGAGTCGAAGGCTACTGCGGCAACCGGCTCACCAACGTCCGCCCCTACGATTGGTATCCGGATCCAGGTGTTCCCCTCGTCAACTTCCAGGACGGCGAGTTCTGCGGCCACACGATGATGATGGGTTTGGAACGGCTCCGCTCGATGAAGACCGAGTGGGATCTGTTCAACCTCGACCAACTCGAGGGCGGCATGGGCGTGGGCGGCAACAACATGGCCCCGTCTACGGCCGGCAGCCGGGATAACATGCTCGCCGCCGAAAAGGTTTGGGATCCCAAGGATCTCAAGGGCGGCAAGGTCGGCATCTTCCGCGTTGTCGTCAACGTGGTGCCGGAGGCGTGGAAGCTTCCCGGCAAGTACTACCAGAAGTGGGAATTCCTGGTGGCGAATAACTCGGTCATCATCAAGGCTTCGCCGTTGGGGCTCCGTCATTGTAAGTTCCCCTACGACGCCATCGCGTGGGAATGTGACGGTTACGACTCGTCGACGCGCGGCATGATGGAAGTCACCAAGCCGCTCAACGACGTGATCAACTGGCTCTACAACACCCACATGTTCTCGGTGCGGCGCTCGCTGAACGGCAACCTGATCATCGATCCGGACCGCATCAATGTGAAAGACTTGATCGACGGCGGACCCGGACGGATCGTCCGCATGCGCCCCGGCACAGGCTATGGCACCGACGTGCGCTCCGCCGTCGCTGAATTGATGAACGTCGATCCCACTCGAGGGCATCTCTCGGACACGCAGTTCACCGAAGGGCTGATGCAGCAGATCACCGGGAGTAACGACTCCCTCATGGGTTCGCTCGGGCGTGGGCGAAAAACGGCGACGGAAGTACGCACCGCCGCCGCGCAGGGGGCGAACCGCATGAAGACGTTCTGCGACTTCGCCTCTGCTCTGGGCTGGTCGCGTTTAAGCCGCAAAATGGTGGCGAACTTACAACAGTTTTACGACCAAGAGAAGATGTTCCGTATCGCCGGCGACCTGATGCAGGGCACCAAGTTCGTCAACGTCGATAAGACGATGATCACCGGCGAATTCGACTACGTGCCCGTCGACGGCACGCTGCCGGTGGATAGGTTCGCGCAAGCGACTTTATGGAAGGAAATCTTCTCGGTGATCGGGAAGAACCCGCAGATCGCCCAGCAGTACGACATCTCGCGGATCTTCGGGCACATGGCATCGCTCGCGGGTTTGAAGAACATCACGCAGTTCCGGATCACTCCGGACGAGGCGGCGATGCAGCAGGCGCAGGCCGGAAATCTAGTCCCCGCGGGGCAGGCAATGGGAGGCGAAGGCGGTGGCGGATACCCCGGAACAAGTCCGACAGCAGCGATTGCAAGCATGGTCAACGGAGCTGGCGGAGCACCGCAATGACGTCACCCACCTTGAAGCTCTTGAGCAGCACCCAGGCTGGCGTATATTGCGCCGTGAGCTCGGAGCCATTCTTCGTTATAAGCGCGATGAGCTTGCGACTAAGCCCCTGGTGGGAGAGCAGCTCCAACAATCCGCAATCCTCCAGGGATATTGCGAGGGGCTTGACATGGCCCGGCAGGCTCCCGAGCGCCTCGCCGAAAACTGGCGAAATGCCATCGAAGTACTGAAGCGAGAGATTGAAAATGTGGAAGAAGAGTAGTTTTGATGAAATGAAGTTGGGCCTTCTCTCGATCGAGGGCGAGGGAGGGGGGGCGGATCTTGGCGGTGGAGGCACCTCCGCAGCCCCGCCTTCAGACAGTTCCGCCTCTCCTCCTCCGTCTTCGAGCGCGCCTGGCAAAGAAACTGCGGCCCGCCAGGAGTCAGTGCTCGCCGACATCATGGGCCACGCCCGCGGGCCGGCTGAACCGAAGCCTCCGCAGCCCGTAGTGCCCTCAATCGGGAAAGGGGCTAACGGAGCGCCGCCCGCCGTTGGTGCGCTCAACGCGCAGCAGCAGCGCCCACCGCAGCCGCAGTATCAACAGCCTCAGCCGCAGGTTCAGCAGCAAGCTCCGCAGCAATACGCGCAGCAAGCGCCGCCCATGTCGCAGCAGCAGCAGGCGGCTCAACACGCGCAAGTGCGCGACACGGTGCGCCAGCAGATTGCTTCTTCTTATCAACTCACCCCCGATCGCGCGCTGATGATGGCGACCGAGCCCGAGCGCGTTTTACCGGACATGGCAGCGGACATCACGCTCAATGCCTACGAGGCGACCGTCGCCACGCTCCAGCAGCAGATGCCGCAGATCATTGCCGAGCATCCCCAGATCCGGCAGCAGATGGCGCATGTGGTTCAGTCGACCATCCAGCAGATGTTTGCCGTGCATCAGGCCGAGAACGATTTCTTTACCGTCAACCAGGACTTGCGGCAAGTGCCCAAGCACGAGATCGACAGAATTTCGGCCCTCTACATACAGGCCAACCGCGGTAATCCGGGACTCACCCGGGACATCGCCACCCGGGAGATCGGCATATTGGTACGCAATATGCTCGGCTTGTCTCCCTCCACCAATGCCCCAGCACCTAATGCTCAACAGCCTCCTGCGGCCCAGCCCCAATACCAGAACGGGAACGGCAACATCGTTGCCCGCACCCCGCTCGGTCCCGGCAGCGTTGCCCCTTCACCAACCCCATCCTTCAACGTCTTCGCGGATATGGTGAACCACGCGCGCAACGGCCGTTAGGGCTTAGACCAGGAGAACTTCAATGGCATTTTTCGCAGGCGTTCGCGCCACCGATGACTGGGGCACCGACGAGCGCCCCAAATCTTTCCGGGAGACCATCCTCTTCCTCAACCCCAACGGCAAGTCGCCGCTGTTTGCCCTCACCGAGAAGCTCGGTTCTTCCTCGGTGACTGATCCGCAGTTCTCGTGGTGGAATGAGCGCAACACCGTCATCCGCTTGACGCTGACCGCAGCCGGAGCCACCACTGCCGGCACACTCACGGTGACCGGCGGCGCCCTCGCGCTTCGCCCCAACCAACTCATCAAGGTCGACACGATCGGCACCACCGAGCCGGTGTCCTACGTGGCGGCCAACGTCGAAATTGCTCTTGTATCGTCGGTCACAAACGATACGACGGTGGTGCTCAAGCGCGGCCAGTTTGGAACCACGCCTGTGGCCCTCACCACCGGCGGCACTTTCCTGACCGCGCTCGGCACGGCGTTCGGCGAAGGTTCGACTCGCCCTGCTAGCGTCTCGAACAACCCGACCAAGTACACCAACTACTGCCAGATCTTCCGCACGAATTGGGCCGTTACGGGCACCGCCGATAAGACCTTTGCCCGCACCGGCGATGCCTACAAGAACGACCGGGAGCGCGCGACATTTGCTCACGGCCGCGACATCGAGATGCAGTTCCTGTACGGGCTGGCCTCGGAAGTCGTCGACCCCTCGCCGCAAGCCACCGGCAACCTGACCCGCACCACGGGCGGCCTCCGGAGCTTCATCACTTCGAACGTGACCATCTTCCAATCCAGCACGGGTATTACGACCTCCACATTCATGGATGCGACGTACCCGATTTGGAACTGGGATACCCGCGCCGGCGATCAGAGAATCGCATTCTGTGGCAATGGGTTTTTGAATTCGCTGAACAAACTGGCTAAGACCGATTCGGTCATCAACCAGGACGGCATCGTCAAAATGTTCGGCATGAACCTCAATGTGTGGACCCTGCCGCAGGGGCAGATCGGGTTCAAGACGCACCCGCTCATGAACGTGCACGCGCAGTATACGAATGCAGCCTTCATCCTCGATCCCACGGTTCTGAAGTACCGCTTCCTCCGCGATACCAAGCTGATGGAGGATCAACAGGACAAGGGCACCGACTCGATCATCGACGGCTGGCTCACCGAGTGCGGACTCGAGGTGCTCGCCGAGGAAACCTGCGCCTACATTGGCAATATGGTGGTCATCTAACTCGAAGCCGGGAGACAACTCGCGTGATCTCAGCCAAAGTGTTGGTCGGGTTTCCCACCACAGGCCACTGGTCGGATCAGTTCGGGATGGCCATGTGCAACATGCTCACCCAGACGATGCGCCACGAGCCTCAAATCGAGATGGCGGTCTTGAACCACAAGACCTCCATGCTGTGGGCGGCGCGCCAGCACTTCGGCGAGATGGCGTTGAAGTACTCCTTCACGCACTTACTGTTCATTGACACCGATCAATCGTTCCCGGCCTCTGTTGTCGCGCGGCTGCTCACTCACCAGCGGGCAGTCGTCGCTTGTAACATCGCCACCAAGGTGGATCCGCCGATGGAGACCGCCTGCCTCGGCTTCGACGAGAACGGCAAGCTCATTCCCTGCGAGCGGTCGACCGGACTCGAGAAGGTCTGGCGCGTCGGCACCGGCGTCATGATGATCAAGGCCACGGTGTTTCACGATATTAAAAAGCCGTGGTTCCCGGTGCGCTGGCTCGAGAATGAACAGCGTTGGGTGGGTGAAGATTGGGGGTTCTGCGAGAAGCTCGAAAAAGCAGGCATCCCCATCTGGGTCGATCATGATACGAGCGCCCTGGTCGGCCACTGGGGCAACAAGATGTATTCGCTGCCTCGCTACGAGGAACATAGAGTGGACAATACCACAGTCATTTACGAAGGGCGCGCTGCGGAGGAGGTAACGCATGGGGCTTGAAACAGGCACGGGCATCGGGGATCTGGTCCCCACCAATCCGCTCTCGACCGACGCCGTCTCCTCGGGCGACGACCACATCCGCCTGATCAAGACGGTGATGCAGTCGATCACCTTCTTGAAGGCCGTCCGGGCCTTCCCGGCCACTGCTACGTGGACCCGACCCACCAATGTGAAGTATGTTCTCATCTACTGTCTTGGGGGCGGGGCGGGCGGCGGGGCAGGTGGCACAGGCAGCTTTGGCGGCGGCGGCGGCGGCGGCGGCGGCACCGGGCTAACCTGGCTTTCCGTCGGAGCCATTGCTTCCGCCACGGTCACGATTGGCGCGGGCGGGGCAGGAGGCGTGGGGAGTACGGTCAAAGGCGGGGTCGGGGGCGAAACGACCTTCACTGGTCCCGGTCCCGTCGTCTACTGCCGGGGTGGCGGTGGCCAGATTGGCGCAGCTTATAACAGTGGTGGTCCCCAAACTACCACTAACAATGGAGATGCCACCTTCCCCGGAGGTGCTGGAGAAGATGGCAATCCTCCCGTGGCCGGTGCTGTTTCCAATGGCGGGCAGGGAGGAGGAAACGGTTCCGCTGTGGGAGTGGCGGCCGCTGCGAACAGCGGGGGCGGGGGCGGAGGCGGAGCCTGCAACGCCGCCGTAGCGAATCCTGGTGGGGCCGGAGGCTCGGGCTACTGCATCGTGCTGGAGTTTGGGTGGTAAGCCATGACTCTCGATGATATGAAATCGCTGCTTGCTGGAAGGTTAGGCCAGCGCACCGACATTGACACCATGATCTACTCGGAGATCCGCCAGGCGCAGCGGGTGCTTGAGAAGACCCCGCCCTATCCGTGGTTCCTGCAAAGTCAACAGAACACCGAAGCCTTAGCCGGGGAACAGTGGCTCCAGATGCCGAGCGATTTCATCGAGATGGCCGATGACATTGTTTATATATGCAAGGCCACCACTGACACCAAATACTACGCTCAACCGTTTAAGGTATACGGCGGCTACCAGGAGCATATCCAGACGATGGGCCGGGACGCGCGGGGCAGACCCCGCAATTTCAATCTCCAGGGTCAAAATCCGGCTAACATCCAGTTTTACCCCACTCCCGATATCAGTTACACGGTCCAGTTCTTTTACTATCGGCGGGACACCGAACTATCCGGTCCCAGCAGTACCAATATATGGAGCGTCAAGGGTGAGGACATCCTGATTGCCGAAGCCGGTTGGCATGTGGCGCGCAACATCCGCGACAACGAGGCCGCTACGCTGTTCGGGCAGGACCGCGCCGAGGCCCGCCGCCGCATCGCCCAGGAAACCACCTCGAGGTTAGAGTCCATGCGCCGCGCCGTTGTCGGCTCCGGGGAGGACGCCCTCTTGGGCTACCAGACAGAGGTGGGCATTCCATGATCGTGCCTGTCAATTTCGTCGGCAAGACCGGGTTGATCACAGACCAGCCGCCCTACGATCTGCCGCCCAACTTCTGGTCGGACTGCCGCAACGTGCAATTCGAACTGGGAGGTGTGCAGCGGGCACCCTCCTGGCGTACCTTGATCAACTTCGCCGGCTCGCCCATTCCCTACGGACTCTTCTTCGTCCACGGCCTCGCCGGCCGGTACTGGGTCTACACGGGTCTGCAGCAGGTCATTGCTCTCACTGGCGACACCGTCACCGACATCACCCGCCTCGCCGGTCCCTATACCGGAACCACCCAGGACTTCTGGAATGGCGGGATGTTCAACGATCACCTGATCCTGAACAATGGCGTCGACGTGCCGCAGTACTGGGATCTGCCTAACGCAGCAGCGGATCTAGCCGATCTGCCTAACTGGCCTGCCACGCACAGAGCGAAGGTAATCACGCCTTTCAAGAATTTCCTCGTCGCCCTCGACGTAACGATCTCAGGCGAGCGGGACGACCGGCTGGTCATGTGGTCGCACCCCGCTGACCCGCTGGGAATCCCGCCCTCCTGGGATGTGGCCGACGAGACGCTCGACGCCGGGCAGATCTCGCTCTCCGAAGGCGAGGACCGCATCATCGACGCCCTCCAGGTCGGCAACCAGCTCATGATCATGACCGGCGTGCAGACGTGGGCAATGACTTTTATCGGCGGCCAGGACATCATGGCTTTCCGGCGGGTCTTCAGCGAGATCGGGGCACTGGCGCAAGGCTGCGCCGTCACCTTCCTCAACAAAGTATTCCAGGTGACCGCCGACGACTTCGTCATTCACGATCTCCAGAGCGTCACCAGCATAGGCTACGACCGCACGAAGCGCTGGTTCTTCTCGCAACTGACCGCCACCTCTTACGACAAAGTGCGCGTCGTCCGGAAGATGAATGCCAAGGAAGTCTGGATCTGCTTTCCCACCGGCGGGACGGAGGCCACCAACCGCGCCCTTGTATGGAATTGGCAGTTCGACACCTGGGCGATCCGCGACCTCGAAGACAACAACCACGCCATTGCCGCCGGTCCCAGCAAGTCCACGCCGAGCACCAACTCCTGGGCCTCGGTGGTAGGCACCTGGGCCGCACAAGATCCCATCACCTGGGAATACAACATCTACGAGCGGGCCTCCGAGGGCTTGGCGCTGGCGTCGACTGCGCTCCGCCTCCGGGTCAATGGGGAAACCGTGGATGTGGGGGATGCTTCCGTGAACTACGTCGAGCGCATCGGCGTGGCGGTGAAGGGGACGTCGCGCGGCGAGATCGTCATCGACCACGGGCGCCTGGCGGTGATGCGCGAGATCTGGCCCAAGTTCGTGTGTGACGACGGCATCACCTTCTCGATCACCATAGGTTTCTCGATGGGCCGCAAGGCTCCGGTCTCGTGGCAGCCGGCGCAACTGTTCACGCAGGGCCAGACCGTAAAGCTCGGCTTCTTCGGCACGTTCCGGTATCTTTCCTATCGCGTGCAATGCTTCCACGAGGGCGTCAACTGGAAACTCATCGGCTTTGACTTAGACCTCGAGCCGACAGCGAGCCTATGACATGCCACTAGACCGGCCGCTCCCCGACGATACCCGCGAAGGGCTGAAGATGCTGTGGAGCGTGGCCGAGGACCAGCAGATCGATATCAACCGGCACCGCGATTCTATTCACAAGGTCTGGCATGTGGCACCAGCTAAGCCGCGGGAGGGCATGCTAGCCTACGCCGATGGCACTGACTGGAACCCGGGAGCGGGGGCCGGGTACTACGTTTATTACGCCGGCGCGTGGCACGCGATGAGCGGTGGCGGAGGAGGTGGTGGCGGCTATACCATCGTCCAGGACGAAGGCGTTGCCCTCACCACGAGAACGATCCTCAACTTCGTGGGCGCAGGCGTCACGGCCACAGACGACGGCACGCGCACGGTGGTGACGATTCCCGGCGGCGGTGGTGCTGGGGCAGTCACGAGCGTCTTCACGCGCATTGGAGATGTCATTGCGGCGAGTGGAGATTACACGGCCGCGCAAGTGACTAACGCCGTCTCCATTCTCGGATCGTATGCCAATCCTGGCTGGATCACGAGTCTGGCTTACTCGAAGTTGACCGGCGTACCTACTACTTTCACGCCTGCGGCGCACGTTCATGCTGCTGCCGATACCACTTCTGGCATCTTCGCAGTAGCACGTCTTGGGTCAGGTACACCCAGCGCGAGTAACTGGCTCAGAGGCGATGGAGCCTGGACTGCCCTGCCGGCCAGTGCCGTCACCAGCGTGTTCACCAGGACCGGGGCTGTCATCGCAGCGAGCGGCGACTACACTGCCGCTCAAGTCACCAACGCGGTGTCGGTCCTCGGCAGTTATCCCGATCCGGCCTGGATCACTTCGCTCGCCTATGCCAAAATCACGGGTGCTCCGGCGGCGGGCGTGCCCACTTCGAGGCAAGTGATCGCAGGGACCGGCCTGTCCGGCGGCGGCGCACTTACCGCGGATGTTACTTTGAACGCACTGCCCATGATCGCCAGCGGCGCGTCCGGTCGTGGCGGTACCGTGCCTACTCCCGGCACCACCGCTGGGATCACTAAGTACCTCCGCGAAGACGCCTCCTGGGCCGCTCCGCCCGGCACTTCCCAAACGCCCTGGCTGAGCAACATCGAAGGCGCCGCGTTCAACCTGAATAATGTGGGGCAGGTTCAGACTAACTATATCCATTTGCCCTTCAGTGCCGCGCCGGCTTGGGACACCGCTTCCCGTCTCTGGGCCGAGGGTGGTTTCGGCACGCGCTACGACGGCTACAATCACGGCTTCGACGTTGGCGGGACTCGTACCCGTGCTGTGACCATTCAGAGCACCGGCAATGTGGGTATCGGTACAGCCGGGCCTGCCTACCAGTTGCAATTATCGACAGATAGCGCGGCAAAACCCACCACTTCGGCTTGGACAATAGCGTCAGATGCGCGCGTGAAGCGCGACGTGAAAGATCTTCAGGGCGGGCTGGACATCATCGCTCAGTTGCGCCCAATCGAAGCCACTTACAATGGCCTCGCCGGTACGCCCGAAGGGACGCGCGTTCTAAGCTTCATCGCGCAGGAAATTGAACAGGTGTTGCCGGGAACAGTATCCAAGAGCCTTGGTAAGCTCTCTCCGGACGATCCCGAGGAGGTCGAAATACTCGGTGTCAACATTCATGAATGCCTAATGCACGCCATTCTTGCCATCAAACAACTGAAGGCGAAAGTCGAGGCACTTGAAGCGGCGGCGGCTACACCATGACACTTGAAGAAACGCCTATCATCGAAGCTCCGGTGGTCGCCAAGCAGCTTGCCCCGCGCAAGTTGCAAGTTACCCGGCTCAGTTCTGAGATGGCGATTGAGCTAAGCCGTCAGCTTCCTCTTCGCGCGATAGATGCGGTCCCACTGGCGGTGACATTCCCGGCAGTGGCGAGATCCGTTTTTTTGGATGTAGGTGTTAGCGGCATCAAGGGCATGGCCGTGAACGCAGTGAGTTTTGTCTCGGTTCCAAATCCCGCCCTGCCAGTGATAGCTCTGGCGTTTACACTCCCGGCAGACCCTTTCCCCAGATCCGTTGATATGGGTGTTGGCAGCATCATAGGCATGACCCTTCGAGCAGTGTTTTCTCTCGCGCCAGTAGTTTATGCCCCGGCGAATATTCTCCGCCATCGTGACTGGTTCCAAGTGTGCAGGGTTTACGCACCGGCGGTTTCGGCACAAGTGATCGAGCTGCAAGCCTTCAGGAATAGCACCGACGAGGTGTTCGTACACCAGCCGATGCGCCTTGTAGGGCTTATATCGCCAGATACAACTGCCGTATCCCTTGCTGGTCGCGCCAACCCAAAGCCAGCATTGGCCCGGTTGTCTATCGGGGACGTGTTTTGCGATAAGATCGTCAACCGTCTTGTAGCGGTAGATAGAATTGGCTTCAGGCATTCGGGAAACTCATCCTTTCCTGACTGTCGAGCGGATGGGTGTTTGCCGCATCCATCCGCTCACTCATTTAACCATGAATACTGAACAAGTTCTGGAAGAAATCTCGCCGCTTCCGATAGCCAAACAGTTGGCCCCCCGGCGAATCCAGGTTACGCGCCTCAATTCAGAGATGGCCATCGAGCCTGCGGTGTTCGTGAGATTGACGCCCTACTTCGCCGAAGCCCTCAAACATTGCCACGGAGAGTTAAGCGAAAGCTCGATTAAGGCGTACATCGCTGCCGACAAAATGCAGGTGTGGGTAGCGTTGGCTGGCGACGGGGCTGAACTCCTTGGTGTGATTCTAACCGAGTGTACTGAGTACCCCTGTTTGAGGGTTTTGCGAATCGTGCTCCTTCAGGGGATTTCCTTCCGGGACTGGGGCGGTCACGCTCGCGTGGCCCTTGAGGCTTACGCCCGCGAGAACCAATGTGAGCGATTGGAAGCTAGTGGCAGGAAAGGTCTCACCAGACTTTTGGCCCCGCTCGGATTTGAACCTGCTTACGTAACCTTAATCATGGAAGTGAGGAATCATAATGGGAAAATCCGCAGGCGGTAACGTCGCAACCTCAACGACTAACTACCCAAGCTTCCAACAACCGGCATTGAAGCAGTTTGTTGATGAAAGCACGCGATTGTATCAGCAGGGTGGACCGAAGCTGAGTCCCGAACCACGGGTTGCTGATTTTAATCAAGACGAACTCTCGGCGTTGCGGCAGACCGGCGCTGCGGCCACCCCGGCGCAGTACCTCGCTGAACTCGGGACGAAGAGCGCGGAGTTCAACCTCGGAGCGGGGCGGGATCCGGCGACGAACCCGTACCTGAAGAATGCGATCTCGGCGGCCGTGGCACCCATCGGCGATCAGTTGCTGACGCGGGCGCTGCCGGCCATCCGGCACCAGGGGATTGCCAGCGGCGGCTATGGCGGCTCGAGGCAGTCGATCGGGGAGGCGCAGGCGGTGCGCGATGCCGAGCGCGTGGCGGGAGAAGTGTCGTCTGGTTTGGCGAACCAGGGCTATCTGTCTGCTCAGCAGCAGGCGATGCAGACGATGCAGAACATCCCGCAGTTGCAGGCGAATCTCACGGCGCCGGGGCAGATCACGGGCGCGGTGGGCGCGCAGATCCGGGCGCAGGAGGAAGCGCAGCGGAACGAGAATGCCAACCGGTACGAGTATGAGCAGCGGTTACCGTATGAGAATCTGCTGAATTATGGCAACCTGATCCGTCAGCCGTTCGGGGCCGAGGCGGTGTCAGAGGTGAAGGTGCCGCAGCCGAGTACGGCGTCAGCCATCATCGGCGCCGGGCTGAGTATTCCGGCTTTGCTGCAGATCATCGAGCAGATGCGTAAACAGGGAACCACCGCCGGGACTCCGCCGATCGTACCGACTGGCACCACGGTAGGCACACCTCCTGGCGGCACCAGCAACTTCTTCGGGTAAGGAGACTGACATGGAATACATTGGCAACCGACCGCCAGGCAATACCGGGGGCTACAATCCGTATGGGGATGGCGGCTATTGGTGGAACTATAACAATCCTTACGGTGCTTACGATCCCTACGGCTACAACACGCCAGTCACCTCCTGGGAGGATCAGATAGCGCAATCGGGGGGCACGGCTCCGACGACGCCCAACGAGGGGCAGACCACCGAGACGCCCGGAGGAACCGGTCCGGCGGGGTTTGATCCTGGCACAGGTAATCCGACTTATACCACTGAGGTCATCGGTGATACGGATCCTCTCCAATACCTTGGATACACACCGAACTACGACGTAAACCAGTACCTCTCGTCCTTGCCCGGAGGAAGCGGGTTCTATCCCAGCGGTGGCGGCAGTGGCGGCGGCGGGAACCCCACTTTCACGACAGATGTCACCGGATTCACCGATCCGAGTTACCCGTTTCCCGGCGAGTATAAGGTCGAGGACTATGATCCGAATCCTCCGCCGTACAAGTTTGAGACGACGACTTGGGATACCACTGATCCGGATGATCCGATTAAACGCGGCGATTACAAGACCTACTGGGATTTGCCGCAGACCAAAGGCGACTACAAGACCTATTGGGATTTCCCGCAGACCGGAGGTGGATACGAGATAGGTGATACGTTCCAACCCGCGAAGCCGAATCCGCCCGTTGTCATTGGCGACTCGTGGCCGAAGACGCCTCCCGACATACACGGGCCGGTGCTCACCACGCCGGATCGGACTAAGCCGACCCAGCCGCCCCCGCCACAGACGCAGACCGGAGGCAAACAGCAGCAGCAGCAGCCGGGAGTGGGCAAGCTCCTCGCCGCGCTGCCCATGCTCGCCGCGTTCCAGGGCGGCACCACCACCACGCCCGCGCCCTACGCGCACCTCGGTCCGCACACCCCCGTCGCCCCCGTCTTCAAGCCGCAAGCGCGCGGCAACCCCATTCCCTCGATCGGTCAGCTTCTCGCAGGAGTCAGATAAATGCCAGCCGTACCACCCATTAATCCGCAATTGCTGATGGCTCTCGCGCAGAAGTTCGGAGGCATCGCTCCGGTAGTCAATCCTGGGTTCGGCACGCCGGGGATCAACCCGAACGCCCGCACTCCTCCTGGATATGGAGGCGGCGGCATGGCCCAACGTGGCGAGGTGCTCGGCAGGCCCACGATGCCTACTCCGGGTGCGCCGCGCACGATGCCGCCGTCGCTCGGTGAGACTCTCGGGACTGTTACTCCAAAACCGGCAGGGAAGAGGGGCGCTAAAACGACTTACGATCCGGACGGAGGTTATACAGAGGAAGATAACGATGGGACTAAGCGCGTCTTCGACAAAGACAACAAGTTGATTGATACGATTATTCCTCCTGGAAGTCCCGGTGCGGGCACATGGCAGCCGCCTGCTGAGGCTAAGAAACCAGGTATCTGGGATAGGTTGACTGACCCCAGCTTAGCCGGTATTGCGCTGGCGGCAGGGCAGCAGATGACCCGTGCTAGATACCCCGGAGAGAGCGGCATTGGTAACGCCGTTAACGCAGTAACTGCTGGGTATAACACGCTCGCGCAGCAGCGGCAAATGCAGGTTGCCCGTGAGTTAGCAGAACGTGAGTGGCAGGCCAAGCAGGCCAAGGCTCAACAGGATAAGTTGGAGAGCGAAGCCAAAATCGGAGACTATAAGAGCCAGGGCGAGCGCAGGGAAGCCCAGAGCGCGGACGAGCGAAGGAAGGCCAGACAGGCTGCTGCTCAGGCTTCGTTAGACCAAGCCGAAAGGGATAGAGCGGCAGGATTCAAGGGGAGAGAAGTTGCGACCGGCGAGAAGAACGCCGCCTCGCTTGAGACTTCCCGACAAGAGACAGCCAGACAGGCTGATTTGGATTACAACCTCGCTGTGAGAAAAGTCGCTAACGACGAGGCGGAATTCCAAGCCCTTCAAAAACGCAACGCTAGTCTCGATGATCTTGCTAGGCAGAAGCTTAAAGTCGACCAAGGTCATCTGGCTGTGGCGCAGGCTAACTCTGCGAGGATGGCCGCCAAGGAGGGTAACGAGAAACTCCTGCCCTTCATGAAAGAAGCGGGTGACAGTATATACGGTCAGGAGCGGAACAACATGCAAGCCGCTTACAACGCTGGCAAGCCCTATCAGCCGATCGATCCGGCGGAACAGGAGAGGCAGGTATATTCCCTCGCCATGCGTAACTATGCCCGAGCGCAAGCGGCACAAGGGAAGCCGATACCACCAAAAGATCCTCCAGCTTGGGCCAATCCAAAGACGGACGGATACGATCCCATAACCGGAGAAGTCTGGAGGGCGGGTCCGGATGGTAAGTGGCAGGTTGTGCCGCCACCCCGTAAGTAAGGATTCTCAATGAGCAGCCGAGCTTTTCCCATGCCGCCTGGAGTTATTCCAATAAGCGGCGTCTCCGTGAGTGCTCCTGCCGGGGTAAGTAGAGCACCCCTACCCATGCCGCCGGGAGTCATTCCCGTGGGGGTTGCTCCCACTGCTGCTCAACCTATGCCCACTGGCGTGGTGCCGGTGGGCCAAGCTCCGTCGGCAACGGCGGTATCCCCGGCGGTTGCAACAGGGGGGCTTCCTCAACAGAGTCCCTCTGCGCCTGTCTTTGGTGCGCCTGCGCCTCGCGTCAGCGGCGTGCCTCAACTCACCGTGGCACGTCCTCAGTATGTGACCTCGTCAGTGGGTCCGGATGGACGCACGACGATAACCACCAGGACTCCAGTAGTGCCTCCGCCTCCGTTGCCTCCGGGATTGGCACCTGGTGGGCCTGAGCCTGCACCCGCCAACTTACCCGACATCATGCGGCAGGCGGTCAATACGGGAGTCAGGGCATCCGTTGGTCCGGGTGCGGTCCTAGGGGCGCAGGGCGCGGCGGCGAGTCTGAAAGACTTGCCCAACAATGCCATTGCCACCCTCCAAGCCTTAGTCGCGACACAGGAAAACGCCAAGGCGAGTTTAGTCAAAGACAAATACAAGAAAAAGAAACCTCTCTCCGAGGATATTGGCGAACTCAAGAAGCCGTGGATCACCGATCCGACGTTCCGGAGTTACATGGATTATGAGGGGCCAACCCACGAGGACGTGGCGACGGGTAAGTCCACGATCATGGACTACGCCGGGTTCAGGCTGGGTAAGATGTTCGGCCCGATGGCCTTCACGGTAGCGGGCACAATCGCCGGTGGTCCCCTTGGCGGTTTCGTGGCGAGCGCCACCAACGATATCGGGCAACGCTACAACGAGATGGAAAAGCTCGGCGTCAAAGCGCCCGGCTCCTCTGTGGGAGTCGGTGCTTTCATCGCTGCTCTCAACAGCGTTGCTCCCTTCCTCGCCATGCGAGGTATCACCAAGGGGTTTCTCGCAACGGCTAGTGTCGGTTCCATCACCGAGTTGGTGCAGGAGATCATGGCGATCCTGCATGAGAAGTACTACAACATCCCGCAGACCGACACGTTCTGGCGGCTATTCGAGACATTCCTTTTCAGCTTCCTGATGGAGGGCGGCGGGCATCTGGCGCATCGCCCGGAGAAGCCCTCACCGATGACCAAGCGGACGATGAACTTCGACGCCTACAACGCGAAAGCCGCGCCCCCGGTTCAGTTCATCATCCAACCTGCCACCGGAGTGCCGCCTAAGGATCTCAGTCCTGGGGGAGGTGCAGCCCGTAGATCCGCTGAAGCCTTCGGCCCGCCGATACCGACGCCGCCACCGGGTCCGGCTGAAGAATCCGCCGAGGTGTTCCGCACCCGGCAACTCCAGGACTTCAACTACAGTGGTCGCCCGGTGCCACCGCTTCCGCCGCTTCCTTACGCACCGACTCCCCCCGGAACAGGCATGATTCCCTCGGCCCGTGCATCAGCCGAAGCCTTCGGGTTAACGGGTCCGACGCAGACGCCTGCCCCGGGAACGAGTCCTGCCGAGCAGTCGGCGCAGGTATTCCAAAGGCAGAGCCAGGAGCAGCGGCGCGCCGGCGTGATCCCGCAGGAGAGGGTGGTGGACCCGGCTGCCGTGTTGCTTGGCGATGCGCGGGAAGAGATAAGTCGCCGGTTGTCGATGCGGGGTGACCCGGTGCATCCCAACGACCCGCAGGTGCACGAGCTTCTGTGGGAGTGGCTGGGATCGGAAGACCCGCAGGCTGTGGACATCCGGCAGAAGCTGATCGAGGTTTGGGAGACTACCCCCGAACCGGCACCATCGGTAGCCGCACCGGAACCTGCGCCGACGAGAGCGGATCTGCTGACGTGGGCGAAGAGCGTGGAAGAGGCACAGGGGCGAACGCCGGAGCCGCGCTTCCACGATATCGGAGCTGTTCGGCCGGGCGTCAATGTCCAGCCTCCGCAGCCAGTGGCACCTCCCTCTGCGGCAGCACCTGGGCCAAACATCAACGTGCCCGAGTACCGGGCATGGCTCGCCCAACAGGGCATCTCGACGGACGAGCAGGGAAACATCGACTGGAGTAGGCCGACAACCCTGAAGCCTGAGGCTCCCGATGCCGACATGGTGGTAGATACCCCGACCGGCCCTCAGCCTGCGCGCAGCGAGGATGTGTTCGTTGACAGTACTCTCCAGGCTGCGGGGGTCGAGGAACCTGTGCCTCAGAGTACGCTCGACAAGTGGGATGCCGAAGGCAAAGCAGCCGACGAAGAACTCCGCAAGATGGGTCTCTTCACCGGCGGACGGGCTTCGATGGGCGCCTTCCTCGATCCGAAAGTCATCAGCAAGATGGCGCTCTCGATCCGGGGCGACGTGGCCCGTGGATTGATTCATGTTGGGAATTTCGTCGAGGCGATCGTGGCCAAGTACGGTCCGCAGGTGCGGATGGCGGCGATAGACATATTCCAGGAGGCGGAGAAGATTGTCGAAGCGGAGAGGCGTGCAGGAATGCCCGCTGCTGCGCCGCCACCGCCGAAACCCGGCATGACTCGGATGTATAGCGGAGGCGCGAAGGACGTGCCCATCGACGGGCCTCGCTGGTTTTCCAGTGATCCCGTCTATGCTCAGGCTTACGCTGATAAGCAGGTGGCGGGTAACGGCGGTGTCTACTACGTCGACATCCCGACCAACCACCCGCTCATCGAGGCTGACTACCCGGAGCAATCGATTGCTGCTGGGTTCCACCAGAACCGCGAGCTTCCTGCTGACATCTCGATGAAGGCTCGGCTGATGCCCTCTGCTGCACCGCCAGTTAGCCCAGGAGCGCCCGCTGCCCGTCCGGCGTCCGTCACAGCCACCCAGCCCACCGGCTCGCTACAGGGCCAGCCAGCGCAGGTTTCCGGGCAGCCTCCCCCACTGCCGGGTCAGGCCCGGGTGGAACCGCCCCCGCTGCCTCCGTTGGGCGCGATGCCCGATGCCACCAACCCGAACCTTCCTCCCGCAGACCGCTTCAAAGATTCGGTCAAAAGCTTCGGAAGGTTGCAGCGCCTCCTCACCCAGTTCCGCTGGGCGGCCTGGAAATTCAAGGACTTCGCTCCCATCCAGGCGATGCTCAAGGCCAAGGACCGGCTGGAGATAGAAGTCTTCCGGTGGAAGGACCGGGGCGGGGAGATCGCCAAGGCATGGCGCAATCTCGGATCGGAGCAGGCGCAAGCCGTCAGCGATCTGGCCTTTGCCGCCACCAAGGCGAGCGACACGTTTCAACGCAAGCTCTCTCCCGAGGAACTGGCCCGTACCGGCGACCTCTACGGCGTCAGCGAAAAGGGCTACGAGGTCTACCACCAGATCCAGCAGTTCTTCCATGACTCCTGGGAAGCGCTGCGGCAGGCGACGATCTCCGAACTCCAGCGCGAGATCTCCGACCCGGATGCACTTGCCAAAGCCACCGCCGAGATCAACGCGCAGTTCGACGAGAAGATGCGCGGAAACTATTTTCCTCTGGATCGCTTCGGCCAGTGGATGGTCGTAGCCAAGAGGCGCGATGCCAACGGCAAACTGCAAGTCGATCAGGTCGAGCACCTCCCGACCGAGCACGCCGCCAAGGATGCGGCCAGGGCTATGGAGGAGCGCTACCGGGACGAAGGGATTACCATCGAACCCGGCGGCATCAGGATCATGGAGAATACCACCGCCGAGGCGCGGGATGCCGGGTATCTTCCGCCTGCCGTCACCAGGAAACTGGCCGGCAAACTCGCGGCGGATCTCAACCTGACCGCCGAGCAGCGTGCCACGTTCGAAGCGGCGTTCGACCAGATCATCGCGGCCTCGATGAACCAGCGCTCCTTCTTCTCCCGCCTGAACCGCCGCAAGGGAACCAAGGGCTTCAGCCGGGACGCGCAGCGCGCCTTCTCCGCCTACGTCTCCTCGATTGCCAATCACATCGGGCGGACGGAGCAGCGCGGGAACCTCGAGCAGTCCGTACTCGATGCGGAAAAGTGGCGCAACGAGATGGTGAGCGGCAGCAACGTCATCGTCGACACCTCGCACGTCAACCGCCTGACCGACCTGATGAAGGACACCAAGACCGCCCTTCTCAATCCGAAGGTGCAGAACAACTCGATCGTCGGCGCCGCCGCTACCTGGTTCCTCGGCTTCGGTCCCGTGCAGATCTACCAGAACTTCGTCCAGGTGCTCAACGTCGCTCAGGTGTTGTCGGCCGAGGTCGGCATGCCCAGAGCCGCTTGGGAAATCACGCGGGCGATGCATGATGTGACCAAGGTCTACACCAAGCGGGCCTATGACCGGACTAGCCACAAGGTGCGGATGAAGCTGCGCGGTGGCGGCGAGTACGAAACCTACCAGGAGAACTACACCGGTGGCCTCTCCGAAGAGGACTGGGCAGTGCTGCAACGGGGCCGGGGCGAAGGGCTGACCGGCGACAGCAACGCCCACCAGATCGCCGGCCTCGCCAACATCTCCACCTTCGAGCAGGGACTCACCGGCATCTTCGGCCTCCATCCCCTCGGCTTCGGCAAGGAGGGGGGAACCGACGTGCAGGGCGTGGGCCGGGGGATAGACAAGCTCTTCAAGACGTTCGGCGAATGGAGTCTGGCCGGCCACCAGTGGAGCGAGGAGTGGACCCGGCGTGTCGGTCTCCTGGCTGGCTCCCGGGCCTTCGCCAAGCAAGGCCACCCCGATCCCTACATGGCAGCCAGGGATGTGGTGCTCAAGGCGCAGGGGAGCCATGAGCCTTCGAACCGTTCCATGCTCCAGCGCGGGCTGGCGATACCGCTCATCTTCAAAAGTTTCCTGATGAATAACATCTGGCTTCAGACGCAGAGCCAGGCCAAGAAGAAGTTATTCATCACGCAGTTATTTCTCGGCGGCCTCCGGGGTTTCTTGGGAGCCGCACCCCTCATGGCTCTGATCAATGCGCTCGGCACCTGGTTCCGGAAGTGGATGGGTACGAAGGATCCCTACCTCGACATCCAGCAGACGGTCCGAGAACTGATCGCCCGGTCCACGAGTGAGGAAGTGGCCGACTATGCCATCAACGGTGCGAATAGCAAGATCGGCCCGTACGATTTGAAAGACGCCTTCAGCCAGGCGGATCCCATCCCGGGCGTAGACGAGGTCATCAAGATGTTCGGCGGCAGGATGAACGCCAAGACAGGGTTCTGGAATATAGGCGAGGAAGTGGGTGGCCCGTGGGGCGGCCAACTCATGACTGCCATGAAGGCTGCCGTCGAAGGCGGCCCGGTGTCGGAGCAAGTCTTCAAGGCGCTCGTGCCGGCTTGGATGGCGAGAGCGGAGCGGGCGAGGGAAACCTTGCGCGACAAGCAGATCAGCAGCGCCAGCGGCGAGAAGGTCGTCGGCATCGACACATCCAATCCCTCGCATGTCGCCGAGGTGGTGGGCGTGGCGCTCGGTGCCCGGTCCGGCCGCGCGGCCAAGGCGCAGGAGCAGCAGTATGCCAATGCGGAATTGTCGATCTACTACAACGGGCTGCTCGACGGGATGCAGCGCAAATATAATGCCGCCTATAGCCGGACGGGCAACCCGGAGGAACGGGCGCTAGTCCACGAGGAGATCGCCAAGATCAACAAGATTCTGCCGCAGAGTTTCGAGCGCACTCTGGGGACGTATCACCGAAGCTTCATGATGCGCGACAAGAAACAGAATCTCGAGGAGAGCGGCACGCCTGCCGGTCCGCATCGGCAGCGCCAATTCATGCGGGATCGCCTGAAGGGTCTCTACCCTGACACGTATCCGATGCCGCGCTAACTCGGCAGCGAGTCTTTTGGTTGTGCTCCGAGCCAGCGCACCGCGCGGCCGGTGGCGGTGTGTGTTTCGCAAACCATGCCGGCGTCTTCAAGCTGCTTCAGGATTTGTATAAAAGTCCGCCAGTCCATTTTGTTTTTGAACCGAGCGTAGAGATCGACTTGGTTTACAGAGCCATACCGGCGTAGAACTTCTTCGACCCGGATCGCAGGACGAAGTTCCTCATTGAGACCGGCGATGGCTACCGGCATGGTTCTCTCCGTTGTCTCGAGCATCATGATGGCTTCATCCAAATGCCGGGACTCGATGATCAGCGAATTGTTTTCAGCCGCACTCAACGACATCGCGAGCTTATGCATGTGAGCCTGGCGCCTATTTAAATAACCGGAAAAATGTTCTGGGGGCAGACCCACTGGAGGCAGCTTCGATGATTGCTCGTACCAGGATTCGCCGCGCGCATACGCTTCTTCGCTGAGGGTGAACTCGCCTTGCAGTTTCGAGATGGCAACCAGATCCTCGGTGAGCTTCGGTCCCATCTTCCACACCTCGCCGAGTCCCTGCTGCAAACTCGCGCGCCGCGGGTAGGCCACCAGGTTCTGCTTCGCTTCGGCATACACGAGTACGCAGCGGCTGGTGAACCCGCCGCCGATCAGCGCGGGGGGCAGATGCTCCGATATCCAGGATGGCGTTGCGCCGGCCAGAAGGTTAAGCTGCGGCCGCATCACCTCCAGCAATCCTTCGCCCCTCGTCGACTTCGAGAAGTTCTGCCCGCCGTCTCCGCCCCACAATTTCGTGAGACTCGACATCAGCTTGTTGTCGCGTGGGTTCAAGAAAGTACCCAGCTCATCGACGGCATACGT
>Ga0208185_1000257_pt1 | contig 30211 bp, 31 predicted proteins | sample EasRivMeERMLT700_FD_187532 | JGI IMG/M metagenome (GOLD analysis project Ga0208185, IMG submission 187532) | Soil microbial communities from meander-bound floodplain in the East River, Colorado, USA - East River MetaG ERMLT700 (SPAdes) (version 2) | ecosystem: Environmental > Terrestrial > Soil... | reverse complement strand
CAACTGCGATGTCGTGTGCGAAGGACGGGCCGGAAAGCACCGCGACCGGGGTCCCGGGCAGGGTGTCGGCGATGACCTCTGCCATCAGGGCGCAGGTGCCGCGCTCGACCCCCTTCGAACAGGTCATCACCGGTGTGCCGCGCCCAAGGTGCGGACGCAACTGGCCCGTGACCGCGCGCATGTGCTGCGCCGGCGGTGCCAGCAGCATGAAGTCGACGCCCTTCGCGGCCGCCGCGAGATCGTTGGTGGCGGAGATTCCCGGCGTCAGGGCAATGCCCGGCAGGAACACCGGGTTCGCCCCGTCGCGGTTGATCGCGGTTGCGGCTTCAGGCTCGCGCGCCCAGATGATCACCTCATGGCCGGAACGGCGCACCACGCACGCCATCGCCGTCCCGAACGCCCCGCCACCGATGATTCCTATGCGCGCCACGCCTGCTACTCCTCCGCCCAGTTCTTGGAGCGCTCCACGGCCTTGCGCCAGCCGGCGAGCAACCCTTCCACCCGATCACGACTCATTCCAGGCTCGAAGGCGCGCTCCACGCGCCACTGCGCGCCGAGCTCTTCGCTATCCTGCCAGAAACCGACCGCGAGACCGGCGAGGTAGGCCGCGCCCAGCGCGGTGGTCTCGGTGATCATCGGGCGCACCACCGGCACGCCGAGGAGATCGGCCTGAAATTGCATCAGCATGTTGTTCTTCGCCGCGCCGCCGTCGACGCGCATTTCGGCAAGCTCAATACCGGAATCGGCTTCCATGGCGTGCAGCACGTCCGCCGTCTGATAGGCGATGCTCTCCAGCGCGGCGCGCGCGATGTGCGCGGCCGCCGATCCCCGCGTCAGGCCCAGGATGGCTCCGCGCGCGTAGGGGTCCCAGTGCGGGCTACCCGTTCCGGCGAACGCCGGCACGAGGTAGACCCCGCCATTGTCCGCGACGCTCGCGGCAAGGCGCTCGATATCGGCCGACGACTTGATGATGCCGAGGCCGTCGCGCAGCCACTGCACCACCGCGCCCGCGATGAAGACGCTGCCTTCCAGCGCGTACTCGGGCCCGCCGCCGGTCTGGCATGCCGCCGTTGTCAGCAACTTGTTGCGGGAAGCCACGGGCCGCGTCCCGGTGTGCATCAACATGAAGCAGCCGGTGCCGTAGGTGTTCTTGGCCGTCCCCGGCGTCACGCAGCGCTGCCCGAACAGCGCGGCTTGCTGGTCGCCCGCGATGCCGGCGATCGGGATGCGCGCGGCAAACAGCCCCTCCGCCGTCCTCGCCACCACGCCGCTCGAGGCGCGCACCTCCGGCAGCACGCGGTCCGGGATGCCGAATATCTCGAGCAGCTCCGGGTCCCAGCGTCCCGCATGGATGTCGTAGAGCAGCGTGCGCGAGGCGTTGCTGGGGTCGGTGACATGTGCGGCGCCCGCCGTAAGCTTCCAGACCAGCCAGGTGTCGATCGTGCCGAACGCGAGCTCGCCGGCTTCGGCGCGCGCGCGCGCCCCGGGGACGTTGTCCAGTATCCAGCCGAGCTTGGTGGCCGAAAAATAGGCGTCGAGCAGGAGGCCGGTCTTCGCGGATATCCGGGCCTCGAGGCCACGCGCTTTGAGGGCGTCGCACACCGCCGCAGTGCGCCGGTCCTGCCACACGATGGCGTTGTACAGCGGCCGCCCGGTCCTGCGCTCCCAGACGACCGTGGTTTCCCGCTGGTTCGTGATGCCGATCGCGGCGACGTTGCGGGCCTGGACGCCCGCGCGCGCCAGCGCCTCATGGGCCACCGTGACTTGCGTGACCCAGATCTCCTCGGGATCGTGCTCCACCCAGCCAGGCCGGGGGAACACCTGCGTGAACTCCTTCTGCGCCACCGCCAGGATCGCCCCCTTCGCGTCGAAGACGATGGCGCGGGAGCTGGTGGTGCCCTGGTCGAGGGCGAGTATGACGCTCATCTGAGCGGTTTCCTTGCTCTATTGTGTCAAGGATACAGGCTTGCGACCGCCCCTTTATTGTGTACGGCAATCTCGCTAGAATCAGCGTAGTCGTGCCGTGCCCGGACGTTTCGCTCGCGGGGCGCCGGGGCGGCAACCAGGGAGTGGCGAATGCTTTTCTACGCTTTCTACATCTTCGCGCTGATCGTCCTGATCCTGCACTTTACCGGCTGGCTCAAGCGCAACAATCTTGAGTGGCTGGTGCTGGTGCTCGCCGTGGCGACCTTCCCGGCCGTCATCTTCCTCTAGGTCAAGCGCGCGTTGTTCGGCGCATTGCGTCCACTCCAACGGGCGCAGTTAAACTGGGCCGCGAGGCTCCGGTTTGGCTTTACTTCGACAGCAGGCTCACGCCGGCGATCATCAGCAGCAGCGCCATCAGCTTGGAGAAGCTTTCCTGGCTGATGCGGTTTCCGAGTCTTTCGCCCACCCAGGTGCCGGCGCCCATCATCGGCAGCAACAGTGCGCACAGGAGCAGCGTCTCCATGGAGTAATACCCGGCCACGCCGTAGCCCAGAATGCGCGCGACCATTTCGGCGAGCCACAACGCCGCGACCGTCGCACGAAACGGGGCGCGGCCGACGCGGCGCATGTGGAGGTAGATCACGACCAGCGTGCCCCCGCCCCCGCCAAAGAGCGTGTCGATGAACGCGCCGACGAATCCGACCGGAAACGCCCAGCGGTGCGAGCAGGTAAATTCCGGCAGCCCGAAATAGTGCACCGCGAACGCATAAAGCGCGTACGCAATCAGGAACCCCCCGAGCATCTGCAGCAGCAGGCGGTTGTCCAGGTTTGCGAACAGCATGGCCCCGGCGACGACCCCGAGCAGTGTCGGCACGATCAGCCGCTTGAGCTCGTCCTTCACCACCTCTCCCCAGTCGCGGATGCTGAGGAACAGGAACAGGAACAGCACCATCAGGCCGAACATGGCCACCGCCCCGTGCACCGGCATCAGGAACGCGAGCAGCGGAATTCCGATCATGCCCGCGCCGAAACCCGACATGCCGCGGACGACGAACGCCGCGAACACGATGATGGCCGCGAGGGCGAGATGAAGCGGGGTGAGGCCTTCTATCATCGGGTCGCCGCCCGCTACCTCCGCCCGCTACCTCCGCCCGCGGGCGAGCGCCAGGAGGCCGAGCGCCGCCACCCCGGCGACGACCATCAGCCAGAACGTGCCGCTATAGGTGCCAATGATCCCGTGTGCGACGGTAAAAACGGGCGGCCCCATCATCACGCCACCGAAGACGAAGAACGACATGCCGCCGGCGGCAAGGCTGATCATGCCCGGGGGGCTCAATCGCGCGCACTCCGCATGCACGATGCCGTTCCAGCCCACGCAACTCGCTCCCAGCAGGAAGAACAGCAGGTACACCAGCGGCTTCGGCCAGCTTGCCTCGAGCAGGATCAACGCGATCGAGCACACGATCATGAGCGCGCAGAGGAGCGTCAGAACGGCGAGGCCGCTGCGCAGGCGATCGGCGAGCCATCCCCAGGGAATGCGCGTCGTCGCGCCACCGATCTGGACCAGGGACAGCATGATCCCGGCCTCGACCAGGCCGTAGCCACCCTCGGCTACGAGGTAGATGACGGTGAAGCTCAACACGATGCGCTGGATGCTGGAGAACAGGACCGCTGTGAGCGCGACCCAGCGCAATCTCTTCTGCCGCCACACCAGCGGCACGCCGCCGAAGGGCGCGCTGCGCAGGCTGCCGGCCGGCCGGCGCTCGCTGTCCCAGGGGGGGCGGGCATGCTCCGCCAGCAGCAACGTCGCCGCGGCGACCACGGCGATCATGGCGAGCGCCCAGCGCCAGCCAACCGTCACCGCGAGCACCGGCGCGGCAAGAGCGATAACGACTCCGCCGAGCGGGACGCCGGTCTGCTTGATCGAGAACAGCAGGTTGCGGCGCTCGGGGGAGGTATGCCGAGCCAGCAAGAAGGACGCCGCCGGACTGGCGAACCCCATTCCGGTGCCGACGAAGAGCGATCCCAGCGCGATGAAGCCGACGTGTGGCAGCGCGAGCAGTCCCACGCCGATGACCGTGGAGACCATGCTCACCTGGGTCGTCCGCGCGGCGCCCCAGCGCAGCACGATGATCCCGCCGTAGACGGAAGCGACCGCCGCCGCGCCGAAAGTGAGGCCCACGTGGTAGCCGACCAGCACCGGGGCAACGCCCAGCGATTCGGCCACCTTGGGCGCAATGGTGGAAAGCACGATATTCGACATCGCGACCACCATCTGCGCGGCGGTAGTCACCAGCACGACGTACCAGGCAGGAATTGCGTTAGTCATATCGTGTTTTGAAGGGCGGCCGCGCGTTGAACCGTGCACGATGTCCGCTCCAACGCGCGGAGCCGATCCGGCGCGCCAGCGTCCGGAATCGGCACATTTTGACATGTCACCAGCGCGTTCATAGAATTTCAAACGTCCCGCGCGTTTCCCTGATGGCCCATCCCCCGACTGGCCGGACCTCGGCCGACATCCGCGCTATCCCCCTGCTGTCGGATCGCGCCTACGAGCGCATCCGGCATGACATCATCAGCTGCGTGCTGGCGCCGGGCTCCGAGATCTCCGAGACACAGCTCTGCGCGCAATACAAGATCGGCAAGGCGCCGGTGAGAATGGCCCTCAACCGCCTCGCGCACGATGGGCTGGTGCGCGCGATCCCGCGGCGCGGCTACCGGGTGACGCCGGTCACGGTAAAGGACATCCATGATGTGTTCGAGCTGCGCCTCATGCTCGAGCCCGCGGCGGCGCGCATGGCCGCGGGCAAGGTGGGCGCGCAGCGGCTGCGCGCCCTGGACGAGCTCTCGCGCTCCGTCTACGAGCCGGGCGATCCCCGCAGCACCTCGCGCTTTCTCGAAGCGAACAAGGCGTTCCAGGTCGCAATTGCGCGCGCGACCGGCAACAGCCGACTTGCGGAGGCGATCGAGCGTCTGCTCGACGACATGACGCGGCTCCTGCACCTGGGGCTCGGGCTGCGCGATCGCTCGCAGGAGTTGTCGCGCGCGCACCGCGACCTCGTCAAGGCGCTCGCCCGCGGCGACGGCGAGGCGGCCGAACGCATTTGCCGCGAGCAGATCGAAACCGCGCGCAGCATGGTGCTGTCCGCGATACTGATGTCCGGTTCGGTGATGAACCTCGCGCTGCAGGCGGAGGAGCCGCAGTGAGCGCCGTGCCGCCACAGTTGCTGCGGCTCGCAGATCGTGTCGGCGGGGCGGTAACGCTGGCTCCGGAGGCAATGGCGCGTGAGGTGAAGTCGGCGTTGCACGATGCGACGGCGGAGTCAGGTTGGCTCCCGCCCGAGCGCCGCCGCGCGAGCCACGAGAATTACGCGCGCCATCTGATTTTCGCCGATCCGGACGATCGGTTCGCGATCCTTGCGCTGGTCTGGGACCGGGGACAGATGAGCCCGATCCACGGCCATCACTGCTGGTGCGCGGTCGGAGTCTACCGGGGCCTGCTCACCGAGCACTACTATCGCGAAGGCGCGGGCGGAGAGCCGCCGGTGGAGACCGGCAGCGCCCGTCACGCCGTGGGCGAATCGACGTTCGATCCCGGGGCCGGCATTCACCGCCTGGGCAACTATAGCGGCGTTCTGGCGATCTCGCTGCACGTGTACGGTGTCAGCCCGGATCGCATTTCGACTGGCGTGAATCGCATCTACGCCTGAAGGGTGAACAATGAAAGCCGTAATCCTCGAACGACACGGCGGGCTCGACGCGCTCAAGCTCGTGACCGACTTTCCCGACCCGAAGGTGGTGGACGGGCACGTCGTGATACGCGTGAAAGCGACTTCGTTCAACTACCACGACGTCTTCACCGTGCGCGGAATGCCCGGCATCAAGGTCCCGATGCCGATGATCATCGGCCTCGACATGGCGGGTGAGATTCTCGAGATCGGTGCAGGCGTGACCGGCTGGAAGAAAGGCGATCGCGTCCTCGCCAATCCGCTCAACAAGCAGAAAGGGCTGATGGGCGAGATGATGCACGGCGGGCTCGCCGAGAAATGCCTGGTCGCCGAGCATCAGCTGATCCGAATGCCGGAAGGCGTGACCTTCGAGCAGGCCGCATCGCTCCCCGTCGCCTACGGCACAGCCCATCGCATGATCGTCACGCACGACACCATCAAGAAGGGCGACAAGGTGCTGATCCTCGGCGCAAGCGGCGGGGTGGGCACGGGAAGCGTTCTGCTTGCGAAGTTGTGGGGCGCCGAAGTGATCGCGTGCGCGTCCAGTGCGGACAAGATCGAACGGCTGAAGGCGCTCGGCGCCGATCACGTCATCAACTACAAGGAGACCGACTTCTCGAAATGGGCCGTCGAGAAATACGGCAAGCCGCAGCGCCGCACCTACGAAGGCGGCGTGGATGTCGTCATCAACTTCACGGGAGGTGACACCTGGGCGCCGACGCTCAGGTGCGTGAAGCGCGGCGGCAAGATTCTCGTGTGCGGGGCGACCGCCGGCTACGACCCCAAGGAGGACCTGCGCTACATCTGGAGCTTCGAGCTGCAAGTCATCGGCTCGAACAGCTTCTACGACGAGAACTTGAAAGCATTGATGGACCTGATCCACAAGGGCGAGATGAAACCGGTGATCGACGAAGTGCTGCCACTGGAGCGTGCAGTGGTAGGTCTGCGCCTGATCGAGAGCCGGGAAGTATTCGGCAAGGTCGTCGTCACTCCTTGAGTATGGCCGTACCGCGACCCGAATCACGGGGCTACCCGGGCAATCTCGGCCTGCTGTTCGCCGAGCACGCGCAGTCCGACCGGACGGCGATCATTGAATTGCGCGATCCGAAACGGCCGTGGGCGGTGAGCTTTCGCGAGCTCGACGCCGGATGCGATGCAGTCGCGCGCGGGTTGGCCATGGCAGGACTCAAGCCCGGCGACCGCGTCGGGATCCTCTCGCTCAACCGCGCAGAGTTTGCCATGACGCTGCTGGGCGCAATGCGCGCGGGTGTGGTGCCGGTGCCGGTGAACGTGAAGCTTCCAACGAATACAGTCGCCACCATTCTCAACGACGCCGGTGCACGCCTCGTGTTCGTCGAGCCCGGGACGCGGCGCCTTGCGCCCGCCGGGATGCGAGTCGTGGAATTCGGGAGCGAGTTCGATTCATTTCTCGATCGCGGGCCGTTCAGCGCGTTCGAGCCTGCGCCGGATTCAGTAGCGATACAGCCCTATACGTCGGGCTCGACCGGGCGTCCCAAGGGTGTGCTGCTCACCCACTACGGACAGAACTGGAGCCGGCGTATCCTCGCTCACACGCGCGGCACGACCGAGAAGGATGTGCTCCTGGTCGCTGCGCCGCTCTACCACAAGAATGCGTTGAACGCGATCAAGCAAGGCCTCACCGCCGGCGCGACGCTGCCTCTCCTCCCGCAATTCGACATCGAGCGCTATATCGAGGCGATCGGCCGTTACCATTGCACTGTTATCTCGGGCGTGCCGACGATGATGGCGATGCTGCTGACGCGGAAGGACCTGCTTGCAAAGATCGACACGACCTCGGTGCGCACCATCATGATGGGCTCGGCGCCTTCTTCTCCTCAACTCATCAGGGAGCTGCGCGCGACCTTCCCGAATGCCGAGCCGCTGGTGGTGTACGGCGTGACGGAAGGCGGCCCGGTGCCACTTGGCCCGCATCCGGAAGGAAAACCGCGCCCGATCGGGTCGCTCGGCGTGCCCTACCCGGGCACCGAGGCAAAGCTCGTCGGCGGGCCGGGCCCGGACGAGGGAGAGCTCGTGCTCAGGAATCCGGGCAACCTGCTCGGCTATCACAACCTGCCGGACGAGACGGCGAAGAGATTGCGCGACGGCTGGTATTACACCGGCGACGTCTGCCGGCGCGACGCCGGGGGCTTCTACTATTTTGTCGGACGCACCGATGACATGTTCGTCTCGGGCGGTGAAAACATCTTTCCGGGCGAGGTCGAGGCGCTGCTCCAGCGCCACCCTGCCGTGCATCAGGCTCTCGTCATGCCCTTCGACCATGAGCTGAAGGGGCAGGTACCCTATGCATTTGTCGTGGCGCGCGACGGCGCACAGGTGACCGAGGAGGAAATCAAGCAGTTTGCGCTTGCGAATGGCCCGGCCTACCAGCACCCCCGCCGCGTTTTTCTGCTGAAGGAGCTGCCGCTCGCCGGCACCAACAAGATCGATCGCGAGCGCCTTCGACGCCTGGTCGCCGAAGGCGTGGTGACGAAGTGATGCAGTGATGAAGTGATCAATGACGAAGGGCAAAATGAGTGAACAAGCGATAGGTATCGAGAAGCTGCAAGAGCTCATCACCCGCGGGCCGTTCAACAAGTGGCTCAACTTAGCTGTGCTGAAGGCGGGCGCGGACGGCGTCGAGATCAAGGCGGCGTGGCGCGAGGAATGGGTCGTCAACCCCGAGCGCCGCTACACACATGGCGGGATTCTCGCGGCGATCATCGACGTCGCCGCCGACTATGCAATCGCGGCGCAGTTGGGGCGCCCGGTGCCCACGATCGACATCCGCGTGGATTACCACAAGGCCGCGATGCCCGGTGACCTGACCGCCAAGGCGCGCGTCGTTCGCATGGGCAGCCAGTACTCCACCGCCGAGGCGTCTCTCTACGACAAGGAAGGCGCGCTGGTGGCGAGCGGCCGGGGCACCTATTTCACCGCTCCGCCAAAGTAACGCGGCCACCCCTCACCCTCGCCCTCTCCCGAAGGGAGAGGGAAACGAAGCCTGGCTCCCTCTATAGGGAGAGGGCATTCACATCCTTCTCCCCCTGGGGGAAGGGTGGGATGAGGGGAAGTCAGTGTAGGATAGAGCCTCCGATCCATGAAGCCTTCTGCAAAATCAACAGGGCGCAAGAAGCGCCTGATCGTGGCGATGACGGGTGCGACCGGCTCGATCTACGGCGTGCGCATCCTCGAGACGCTGCGCGCGATCGGCGGCTGGGAAACGCACCTCATCGTCTCGGATGCCGGCGCACTGAACGCCTGGTACGACCAGAAGCTCTCGCGCAAGGACCTCGGGAAACTCGCCGACGTGGTGCATAACGTGCGCGACGTGGCAGCCTCGATATCCAGCGGGTCCTTCATCACCCACGGCATGGTGATCGCGCCGTGCTCGATGAAGACGCTCGCCGCCGTCGCGCTCGGCTTCTCCGACAATCTTGTCTCGCGCGCAGCCGACGTGATCCTCAAGGAGCGCCGGCGGCTTGTCCTCATCGTGCGCGAGGCGCCGCTCAACCTCTCGCACCTGCGCAACATGGTGCAGGTGACCGAGATGGGCGGGATCGTCTTTCCCCCGGTGCCCGCGTTCTACAGCCACGCGAAGACCGTCGACGACCTGGTGAATCACACCGTGGGCCGCGTGCTCGATCTCTTCGGCGTCGAGCACAGCCGCATCAAGCGCTGGCAGGGGATGAAGGAGCCTCCTGCCCAATGAAGATGGAGAAGCCCGACGTCCGGCACGAGAACTTCCGGCAGTTCCTCGAACGCCTGCGGGCGGAGAAGGAGTTGACCGATATCCGCCAGCCGGTGGACATCCGCCACATCGCGACGCTCGTGGACCAGGCCGAGACCGCCCTGCTCTTCCACAACGTCATTGGCTACGGCATGCCGGTCGTCTCCGGCATCATCCGCTCGCGCAAGCGGGCGATCCTTTCGATGGGCTGCGGCGATTACCCGGAGATCGAGCACCGCCTGCAGCAGGGAATCGACAACCCCATCAAGCCCAAGACCGTCACGACGCGGCGGCACAAGGAAGTCATCGAAACCGGCGACCAGGTGGACCTCTACCGCCTGCCGATCCCGATGTCCTCGATCTACGACGGCGGGCCGATGATCACCGCCGGGGTCGTGATCGCGAATGATCCGGAATACGGCCTCAACTCCGGCATGTACCGCTTCATGGTGAAGGAGCGGAATCTCACCGGGATCGATATCGTCACGCCGAACAACATGCGGCTCTTCGCGCAGCGCGCCTATGAAGCGGGGCGCCCCTGCCCGATCTCGATCTCCATCGGCACCCACCCCTTCGAGATCATGGGCTCAGGCTTCCGCGCGCCGCTCGGCGTGGACGAGATGGCGATCGCTGGCGGAATTCGCGGCGCGCCGGTGGAGCTGGCGGCGTGCGAGACCATCGACCTGCCGTGCCTCGCCGACGCGGAGATCGTGCTGGAGGCCGAGATCCTGCCGACCGGGTGGACCCATCCCGAGGGCCGCTTCGGCGAGTTCACGCGCCTGATGGGCGGGCTGCACTGGAATCCGCTGGTGCGGGTCAAGGCGATCACGCGGCGCAAGGACGCGATCTATTACGCGCTGCACATGCCGTGGGAAAACACCTGGCTCGCCGCGCCCACGCGCTACACCGCGATCCGGCGCGCGCTCAAAAACGCCGGAGTGCAGGTCAAGGACATCAACGTCACGCTCGGCGGCTGCGGGTTCTGGCATGCCATCGTTTCGATCCGGAAGCAGGCCGGCGAAGGAAAGAACGCACTTCTTGCCGCGCTGACCGCGCAGGACATCAAGCACGTGGTGGTGGTGGACGACGACATCGACGTATTCGACGCCACCGACGTCGAGTGGGCGATCGCGACGCGCGTGCAGGGCGACAAGGACGTCATCATCATCCCCGGAGCGCGCGCCAAGCCCCTCGACCCGAGCCTCGCGGTCACGCCGCCGGGAGTCGTGCCTACCGGCGCCAAGGTCGGCATCGACGCCACCATCGGCGAAGGCATCCCGCGCGAGCGCTTCGAGCGCATCGCCTACGCTTACGCCGACCGCGCGAAGATTGCCGACTACATCAAGGGCAAGGCTGACGCCGGCCCGACGGCCGCCGGAAGCGACGACAAGGTCGCGGCGCAGCTCGCCGAGCGAATTCTAAGATTGATCGAGCAGGAACCGAAGTACTACCAGGAAATCGCCGAGCACTTCGGGGAACACGAGTTCCAGGCGGTGGCGCGTGCAATGGGCCGGCTCCATGCGGAGGAGAAGCTCTGGCAGGATGCGCGCGGCCGCGTGTGCGTGCGCGGCTCTGCCTTTGCCGCCAAGCCGCCGGGCTCCGGTGATGGGGTGATGAAGTGATGCAGTGATGGACATGCTGCACCTGCATCTCGAAAGCTTCCGCAAGCGCCCTGCCCTTTTTCACCTGACCGAGGAACGCTGGCGCGCCGCTGCGAAGCGCCACGCGGCGGCCGCGAAACGGCTGCACGTCACCATCGGCTGGGACGGCGACATCATCGGCGAAGCATTGAAGACCGCCGACGTGATGATCGACAACAGTCCGCCCAGGGACGATCTTCGCAGCCGCGCGCCACGCTTGAAGTGGATCCAGACCACGGGTGCGGGCGTCGACGGCCTGCTGCCGCTCGACTGGCTGCCCAGCGACATCGCGCTCACGAACAATCGCGGGGCGCACGGCCCCAAGGCGGAGGAATCCTGCGCCATGGCGATCTCGCTCCTCAACGCGCGGCTGCCGCAGATGATCGCTGCCCAGCGCAATCACGTCTGGCAGCCTGTCTACACCACCCCGGTCGCGGGCAAGACGGTCGTCGTTATCGGCTTTGGCGATCTCGGGCAGGGCGCAGGCCGCGCGGCGAAGAAGCTCGGCGCCAGAGTCATCGCCGTCACCCGCAGCGGCAAGGCGGGCCGGCCGGCGGATGAGGCCCACCCAGTCGGTCGCATCGATCGCGTGCTGCCGAAGGCCGATTTCGTGATCGTGACGACGCCGCTCACGCCGGAAACACGGAACCTGCTCGACCGCAGGCGCCTCGATCTCCTCAAGCCCGAGGCGTGCCTCGTCAACATCGGCCGCTCGCCCGTGGTGGACTACGAAGCCCTGCGCGAGAAGCTCGCGCGCGGCACGCTCGCGGGCGCGGTGCTGGACGTTTTCCAGCCAGAGCCGCTGCCCCCGGATTCGCCGTTCTGGGACACGCCCAATCTCATCGCCCTGCCGCATGTCAGCTGCGACGATCCCCGCTACGTCGACCGGCTGCTCGATTTCTGGTTCGAGAACCTGGTGCGTTTTCGCGCGGGCAGGCGGCTGAAAAACCTGATCGATCGGCGACTCGGCTATTGAGAGCGTGATAGGATTGGTCGTCCCGCAGCGCAGAACCTGTGATCACCGTCCACCGCATCGGCAAGCACCTCGGCGCCGAAATCTCCGGCGTGGACCTGTCGCGGCCGCTCGATGACGACACGTTCGCGAAGATCGCCGCCGCGTTCTACGACAACGAGGTCGTCGTCTTCCGCAACCAGACGCTCACCCCCGAGCAGCACATCGCCTTCACCCGTCGCTTCGGCACGCTCGAGCAGCACGTGCGCAAGGAGCACCGCCTGGACGGCTATCCCGAGATCCTGATCGTGTCCAACGTTCGCGATGCTCAGGGCCGGGCGATCGGAGCCGAGGATGCCGGGCGCTTCTGGCACAGCGACCTGTCCTACAAGGATGTACCGAGCCTGCTCTCGGCGCTCTACGCCATCGAGGTCCCGGTCAAGGACGGCAGGGTGCTCGGCGACACCAGCTTCGCCAGCACCACCGCGGCCTACGAGGCGCTGCCCGAGGACCTCAAGCGGCGCCTGCAGGGCTTGAAGAACATCCACAGCTACCGCTACTACCGGGACAAGAACGCGCGGGCGCAGCGTGAGGAGCAGGCACGCGGCGCGCGTTTCGTGCAGGAGCACGTGCCGACCGCGGAGCAGTTGAAGAGCGTGCCGGATTCCGAGGTCCCCATCGTGCGCACCCATCCCGTCACCGGCCGCAAGGGACTCTTCATCAACGAGGCGCACACCTCCCACATCGTCGGCCTGCCGAGAGCCGAGAGCGACACCCTGCTCGCGCGCATCTGTGCGCATATCGTGAAGCCGGAATTCCGTTACCAGCACCACTGGCGCGCCGGCGATCTCCTCATGTGGGACAACATCGCAGTTCACCATAAGGCCAATTTCGATTACGACCTGCCGCTGCGCCGGCTGATGTACCGCACCACGGTCCGCGGCTCTGCGCCCTTCTAGCCCATTGGCGAAACGGGTCCTGACTCGCATCGAGCGGCGCGCGGAAGGCCGCGTCGCGTACGTCACGGTCGACAACCCGGAAAAGCGCAACGCGCTCGGACTCGACGGCAAGCGGCAGCTCGCGCAGGCATTCCGGAAGCTCGCCCGCGACAGGCTGCTGCGCGTCGCGGTACTGACTGGCGCCGGCGACCGGTCCTTCATGGCCGGCGCCGACCTCGCGGAGATGCGAGACCTCACGCCCAGGCAGGCGCACGAGGTGCACGCCTGGGTCCACCACGCGTGCGAGGCGATCCGCGCCCTGCCCGTCCCGGTCATCGCGCGCATCAACGGCTACTGCTTCGGCGCCGGAATGGAGCTGGCGGCGTCCTGCGACATGCGCATCGGTGTGACGACGGCGAAGTTCGGCATGCCGGAAGTCCGCTTCGGTATTCCGTCCGGGATGGAGGCGTGCCTGCTGCCGCAGCTGATCGGCTGGGGCAAGACGCGGGAATTGATCTATACAGGGGAACCCATCGACGCCTCCGAAGCGCTGCGCTGCGGGTTCCTGGAAGAGCTCGTCGAGCCGCCGGAGCTCGACGCCGGCGTCGAAGCGTGGGTCGCGTCGATACTCGCGGCGGGACCGCGCGCGATTCGCCTCCAGAAGAAGCTCGTGCGCGACTGGGAGCGCATGACGATCAGCCAGGCCGTGCAGGCGGGCATACGGGCCTGCACCGAGGCCCGCCGCACGGATGAGCCGCGACGATTGATGGCCGCGTTCCTGGAACGCAGGAAGAAGTGACGGGAGATCCTCCTGGATTCCCGCCTTCGCGGGAATGACGGAAAACGGGAAATCTGCGGGCGGCTTACTGCTGCCGCGCGCCCGTCGCCCGGATGATTCTCTCGTACTTGTCGTAATCCGATCTCAGGCGCGCCGCGAACTCATCCGGCGTCATGGGCATCGGGTCAAGCGTCTGCGCGCCCAGGATCCGGGCGACCTCGGGATGCTCCAGCGCCTTCCTGAACTCGGCATTGAGACGGTCCACGATTGGACGCGGCGTCGCCGACGGCACGAAGGAGCCGATCCACGCCGTGAGCTCGTACCCGGGTACGGTCTCCGCGACCGTCGGAACGTCCGGGAACTGCTTCAGCCGCTTGTCGGACGCAACGGCCAGCGGGCGGACGCGCTTCGCCGGGAGCGCCGCGGTAAGTGAGCCGATACCCACGAAAAACGCCTGTACTTCCCCGGAAATGAGCGCGATGGTGGCCGGGCCGCCGCCCTTGTAGTTGATCTCGAGCATCCTCGTCCCGGTCATCTGGAGCAGCAGCGCCATGGTGAGCCAGGTGTAGCTGCCGGTGCCCGTGGAAGCCCAGGCGATATCGTCGGGCCGCGCCTTTGCGAGCGCGATCAGCTCCTTCACCGAAGTCACCGGCAGCGACGGGTGCACGACCAGCATCCCGATCTGCACGGCGAGCGGCGCCACGCCGGTGAAATCCCTCATCGTGTCGTAAGGCAGCTTCTTGTAGATATGCGCGTTCGCAATGTGGGTGGCGGAGTTGACGAGGACGGTGTAGCCGTCCGGCGGGCTCTTCGCGACGACGTCAGAGCCGATCGTGCCCGTCGCGCCCGCCCGGTTCTCGACGACGAACGGCTGGCCCACGGTTTCCGAGAGCCGCAGGGCCAGCACGCGCGCAACGACGTCGTTCGAGCCGCCCGGCGGCCACGACACGACGACGCGAACGGGCTTGACCGGGTAGCTCTGCGCCTGGGCGGGTGGCGGCGTCAGTGCGAGCGCGACGAACTGCAATACGGTAGCGGCGGCAAGCGCAACTGCGACTCTCTGCGGTGCCATGGGGTCCCTCCTCCATCGGTGGTCACCCTTCGATCATCTGGCGCACGAGGCACTTCTGACGCGGCCCCTGTGCGCCGACCCGCGCGCGGCCTTACTCGATCTTCGCCCCTGAGATCTTCACGAGCTTTTCGTATTTGACGTAGTCCGACTTCAGCCGTGCGGCGAACTCCTCCGGCGTCATCGGCAGGGGATCGAGCGTCTGCGCGCTCAGTCTGGAGGCCACGCCCGGATCGGCGAGCGCCTTCCTCAGATCCGCGTTGAGCTTGTCCACGATCGGTCGCGGCGTGCCCTTGGGCACGAAGCAGCCCACCCAGGCGGTGAACTCGAAGCCGGGCACGGCCTCCGCGATGGCCGGCACGTCCGGGAACTGCGCCGTGCGCTTGTCCGAGGTCACGCCCAGCGCGCGAATGCGCTTGGCATTGAGGTTGGGCACGAGCGAAGCGATGGTGCCGACGGTCGTCTGCACCTCCCCGGATGCGAGCGCGATGTTGAGCGGGCCGCCGCCCTTGTAGGGCACGTGCGTCATCTTGGTGCCGGTCGCGTTCTCGAGCAGCACCATGGAGAGGTGCACGTAGCTGCCGCTGCCCGCCGAGCCATAGATGATGTCGCCCGGGCGCTTCTTCGCAAGCGCGACGAGCTCCTTGGTCGTCTTTACCGGCAGCGCCGGATGCACGACGAGCATTCCCACCTGGCGGGCAAGCGTCGTGATGCCGATGAAGTCCCCGAGCGTGTCGTAGGGCAGCTTCTTGTAGAGATGCGCGTTGGCGATGTGGGTCGTCGACTGCACCATCAGCGTGTAGCCGTCCGCCGGGCTGGTTGCAACCACCGCCGCGCCGATCGTGCCCGCCGCGCCGCCGCGATTGTCGACGAGGAACTGCTGGCCGGCGATCTCGTTCATCTTGGTGAACACGATCCGCGCCGTAACGTCGTTGGAGCCGCCCGGCGGGAACACCACGATGACGCGCACCGGTTTCGTCGGATAGGCCTGCGCGTGTACAGCCAGCGGTGAGCAGAGCGCGGCGACCACCGCCGGCAATACGATACGAATCAGGCCCTTCATGGCATTCCTCCTTCGTTGTCGTTCAGGTTCCGCGCTACAATTCCACCACAGTTTCGACTCGGCTGTCGAGCCGGCGTTCTCCGCGCCGGGGCAGCCTCCCGGGGAACCCGATGGCGCTTCCGCTCGAAGGGGTCAAGTTGCTGGACTTCACCGCGATCATGGCGGGCCCGTACTGCACGCTGATGCTCGCGGACATGGGCGCCGACGTCGTCAAGATCGAGTCCTTCCCCGAGGGCGACGGCTCGCGGCGCTTCGATCCGAAGGTCAACGGCGAGAGCTACTGCTTTGCGGTGCTGAACCGCAACAAGAGAAGCATCGCGCTCAACCTGAAGGACCCCCGCGGCAAGGACGTCTTCATGAAGCTCGCGCGCGACGCCGACATCGTCATCGAGAACTATCGCCCCGGCGTCACCCGCGGCCTGGGTATCGATTACCCGGCGATCCGGGCGATCAACCCCAACGTCATCTACGCCTCCATCTCCGGCTTCGGCCAGACCGGGCCCTACAGCCGCAAGGGCGGCTTCGACATCATCGCGCAGGGCATGAGCGGCATCATGACCATGACCGGCGAGCCGGGCGGGCGCCCCGCCAAGGTCGGCATCGCGATGAACGACATCGCGGCTGGCACCACCGCCCTCTACGCCATCCTCGGCGCCTACATCAAGCGGCTGAAGACCGGCGAGGGCGTCTACCTGGAGACCTCGCTCCTGGAGGCGGGAATGGCGTGGACCTACTGGGAGTTCGGCGCCTGGTTCGGCGGCGGCGAGGTCCCGACCGCGACCGGCACGCGCCACCGGCGCTCCACGCCCTACCAGGCCTATCGCACGCAGGATGCCTACGTCACGGTCGGCGCCAACAACGAAAAGCTGTGGGCTGCGTTCTGCACCGGGGTGCTGGAGCGCCCGGAGCTGATGGAGGATGAGCGCTTCAAGTCGCGTGCCGCGCGCCTGAAGAACATCGACGCACTGCAGGACGAGATCGAGAAGGTGCTCGCGAAGCGTCCGACGGAGCATTGGGTGACAAAGCTCGACGCTGCAGGCGTACCCGGAGGCCCGGTGTTCAATTACGTGCAGGCCTTCGACAACGAGCACGCGAAGGCGCGCAATATGGTGGCCGAGATCGACCACCCGAAGATCGGGCGCATGAAGATCCTCGGCAATCCGGTGAAAGCCAGCGCGGAGCTCGCGCGCTCGCGCACGCCCGCGCCATGGCTCGGCCAGCATAGTGCCGAGGTGCTCGAGAGCCTCGGCTACACCGACGCGCAGATTGCATCTCTGTTTGCCGAGGGCGTGACCTACGATCGCAACCGCGAGAAGGCGACGGCCTGATGTGCAGAGCGCTCGCGTACCTGGGTCAGCCCGTCCTGCTGGATAACCTGCTCTACCAGCCTGACTCCGCGCTGGTGAAGCAGTCCTTCATGCCCAAGATGCTGCACGCGCTGAACCTCGCGGGATTCGGGATGCGCGCTTGGGACCGCGGCTCGGCGGATCCCCACAAGCCCTACAGCTACGCTTCCACTGCGCTCCCGGTGTTCGACCGCAACCTGAAGGCGCTCGCCGAGAAGATCCGCCCGACCTGTGTCCTCGGACACGTGCGCGGTGTCGCCTACAACACCGAGGTCGAGATCTCGCTGCAGAATGTGCACCCCTTCCAGTTTCCCGGCGTGCGGCTCGCGCTCGCCCACAACGGCGACCTCGCGCGCTTTGCCGAGATAAAGCCGTACCTGCTCGAGTCGATCCGGCCGGAGATCCTCAACCTGATCCGCGGCACAACGGACAGCGAGTGGATCTACGCACTGGTCGTCTCCCGGCTCGCCGATCCACGCGGCGCCTACTCCGCAGACGACCTGGTGCGCGCGGTGGACGAAGCCTTCGGAATCATTCGCCGGGCGCGCGAACGTGCCGGCGTCGCCACTTCGTCCTCGGTCAACCTCTTCCTCACCACGGGCGAGCAGATCACGGCCGTGCGCTATTGCTTCGATTTCGGCTGCTACCGCACCGAGGACCCGGCGAAAGTGCACGAGGCGAACCTCGCCTTCCTCTCGCTCTGGTACACCTCGGGGCGCGAATACGGCTTCCACGATGGCGAGTGGCGGATGACGGGGGGCGCGGACACAGCCGACTCGATCATGATCGCCTCGGAGCCGCTCACGCGCGACACCTCAACCTGGCTCGAGGTGCCCGAATTCTCGATGATCTACGCCGACACGCGCTCGGGCCGTCCGACCATCGAGGTGCGCTACCTGGACTGATGCGGCGTCGCCGCCCGCGGGCGGTCGGGCAGAAGATGGAAGAAAGCATCGAGCAGAAGGAGGCGCGGGAGAAAGCGCTGGTCCGGCAGTACTTCGGCGATGCTGGCAGCGGATTCTTTGTCGAGGTCGGGGCCAACGAGCCGGCGTCGATCCACTCCCAGTCCTGGCACCTTGAGCAAAGGGGATGGCGCGGCATCCTGATCGAGCCCAACCGGGCGCTCATCGATGATCTCGTCAGGCACCGGCCCGGTTCCAGAGTCTGCAATGTTGCGTGCAGCTCGCCGGAAAAAGTCGGGGTCGCGGAGCTCAAGATCCCGTTCGTGGCCGAGGACACGATCGACACCGGGAAGGCCGCGCTCGAAGTGGAGATCGATCACGCGGGCTTCGCGGCGTACCGCACCGAAACGGTGAAGGTCGTTACGCTGGACTCGATCCTCGCGGAGAACAACGTCTCCGGCATCGATCTCCTGTCCATCGACGTCGAGGGCACCGAGCTCGACGTGCTGAAGGGACTCAATCTCCAACGCTACCGGCCCCGGCTGATTCTCCTCGAAGACAAGCTCGTTTACCTGAACAAGCACCGCTGGCTCAGGCGCAACGGCTACCGGCTGGTCAAGCGGACACTCTTCAACAATTGGTACATCCCTGAGGGGAAGCCGTTCAGCCTCACGAGCGCCAAAGAACGGCTGGTGCTCTTCAAGAAGCTCTACCTCACCCTGCTGCCCAGGAAGATCAAGGAATGCTTCAAGATGGGCAACCTGCGGCCGTTGGGTGAGCTCTAGGCGGTGCGGCAGTCCTCCGTCGCGAGCACGTGCTGAAGCTCCTCCGCCTGCTTGCGGTCCTTGCGCCCGCCGCGGATGCGCGACTGGCTGATCAGGCGGGTGAGGTGGTTGTTGGTGCGTGCGAGCGCTTGCAGCAGCTCCTGGGCTATCGCGTTCTGGAAACGGGAGGCGACGCGGTCGCTTCCGGTGAAAAGGCGCTCGAACGCCGCTTTCCCGATTCCGAGCAGTGTCGCGCGCTCGCGCGCCACTGCGCTCATGCTGTGCGGCCGGCCCTCGATCAGCGCGTTCACGCCGCATAGCCGGCCCGGCCCGAGCACGCCCACGCGGTGGCGCAGGCCGCTCTGCAGCCCCGTGACCTCCACCGCTCCGCGCACCACGATGTAGCAGGCCGTGCTCGGATCGCCCTGTCGGAACAGCAGCTGCCCGCGCCCGAGCTCCAGCGCCTGCGCCAGATCCAGGATCGCGCCGATTTCCGCGGCGCTGAAGTTCCGGAACAGCGGCAGCACGGGCAGAAACGCCCGGTAGTCGAACGTGGGGCGACCCTGTTCGCCGGTACCGATGGCGCCCGCCACCGCATCGGCGGGGGGCGCGACGTTCTCCGGTGCGTCGCTCGCGACGATCCGTGCGTTCAGCTCGCGCAGCCGCGCGCACAGGGTGCGCGTGATGCGTGACTGGATCGTGAACGCTGCCCGGTTGCGCTGCGCGAGCAGCATGTGGAAGCCTTCGCGCTCGAGGAAGTACCCTCCGACCGGCTCGCGCGCCAGCACGGTCGCCGATCGCTGCCCGCTGTCGAGCAGGGCCATCTCGCCGATGACGCTGCCCGGGCCGAGCGTCGCAACCCCCGCTTCCCCTCCCCCCGGAAGGCGTGTCACCACGTCCACCGAGCCGCTTTCCAGGATGAAGGCGCTGTCGGCCGGCTGACCCTGCCGCATCAGGCTTGCACCGGGCTCGAACTGAGCGCGCTCGCAGACGTGCAGCACACCTTCGATCTCGGACGGCACGAGCCCTTCGAACAGCGAAATGTTCCGGATGACCGCCGCCGTCACGGCACGCGCCCTCTTCGCCGCTACTCCTCGACCGGGCCGCGCTCCATCAGTCCATCCAGCTCGCACCTGGGGCTCGCGCGCCGGACGGTGATATAGCCGTTGATCTTGCCGTCCATCCCGCAATAGCGCGTGCCGTCGATGTCGCTGAACGTGAAATGGTAACGGCCCTGCCCGTGATCGATGAAGAAGCTCCCCATCTCCTCCAGCAGGAGGATGGCCGTCGTCGCCCCCTGGTCGAGCCACTTGCTGTAAGCGTCACCGCGCGTGATTTCCATCGAGCAGGTCCGCGGCTTCCACTTGCTGTAATAAGCGAAACGGTGCACCCGGCCGTTCATCACCTCCACGGCGATGCGCGCCTGGTTGTCCTCCGTGCCGAGCGAGCATGTGAGCCGCTCGACCTTGTTCACTGCGGGCTTCGCGGCCGCCCTCTCCGCCGGCACGGCGTCCAGAGAAACAGCCGACAGCGCCGTCGCGCAGCACACTGCGTACGCGAACTTCCCGGCCTGAATCTTATTGTTACTGCCCCTCACTCCTGGCCCCCTGTCCGATATCATTAAACCATGAAACAGGTCACCGCAGTAGCACAGGGCGCGCATCCGCACGACGCGCTCGACCTGGCTGCCTACCTGGGACGAATCGGCTATTCCGGCAGCGTTCAACCATCCCGTGCGACGCTTGACGCGCTGCATCTCGCGCACGCGACCCACATCCCGTTCGAGAACCTCGACATCCTGTTGCAGCGACCGATACGGCTCGACCTCGCCAGCCTCCAGGACAAGCTCGTGCGCGGCCGGCGCGGCGGATACTGCTTCGAACAGAACCTGCTGTTCGCCTCCGTGCTCGAGCGCCTGGGCTATTCCGTGACGCGCCTCGCCGCCCGCGTTCACTACCGGAACCGGCCCAAGGTGCCGCGCACGCACATCGCGCTGCTGGCGAGAATCGAGGGCGCCGCCTGGCTGGCGGATGTCGGATTCGGGCTCGAGGGGCTGTTGCTTCCGGTACCATTCGTCGCGGGCCGCGAAGCGCGCCAGTTCGCCTGGAATTACCGCGTGGTGGAGTCGGATGGTGAATGGACGCTGGAGTCGCTGCGCAACGAGTCGGCGACCGATCTCTATTCGTTCACCCTCGACCCCTGCCTCGCGGTGGACTTCGAGCCCGCCAATCACTACACCGCGACACACCCGGACTCGCGCTTCGTGCGCACACTCACCGCGCAGCTGCCGACACCCGAGGTGCGCTACAGGCTGCGCAACCGCGAGCTCGTGCTCGACCGCGGCGCGGGCGTTACCCGCCGCGTGCTCGCGGACGAGGACGAGTTGCTCGCCGTCCTGGCCGAAACGTTCGGGCTGCAATTCCCTGCCGGGACACGATTCCCCTACCGGGAGGACGCATAGCGACGCGCAGGGGTTCCGCGCGCAACGTATACTGGTGCAACATTCGATGAACGGGAGGAAAACATGAACCGCAGCACGAGCATGAGCAGACTCGCGTTGGCGCTGGCCGTGACGGCCTTGTGGCCGGCGGCCGCGCAGGCGCAAGCCTATCCCAGCAAGCCGATCCGGATCATCGTGCCGTTCCCGGCCGGTGGCGGCGTCGACTTCATCGGACGCATCGCCGGCAAGGGCCTCTCCGAGCGCATCGGACAGCAGGTCGTGATCGACAATCGCGCCGGCGCCAACGCCATCGTGGGACTGGAGGTCCTGAAGTCTTCACCTCCCGACGGCTACACCATCGCGGCCGCCTCCGCCGGGCCGCTGGCGGTCAACCCGTTCATCTACCGCAAGCTGCCGCACGACACGCTGAAGGACTTCACGCAGATCGCCAACATGGTGAACTTCCCGCTGCTGATGGTCACCCACCCGTCGCTGCCGGTGAAGAGCGTGAAGGAGCTCATTGCGCTCGCGCGCTCGCGCCCGGGCGAAATCTCCTATGCCTCGCCAGGGTCGGGCAACTCCTCGCACCTCGCGGGAGAGCTGTTCAACGCCATGGCCAAGGTCGATATCCTCCACGTGCCGTACAAGGGCATGGCGCCGGCGGTGATATCCACCGTGTCCGGCGAAGCCCCGATCATCTACGCCAGCATCCCGCCGATTCTCCCGCACGTGCGCTCCGGTCGCGTCCGGGCGCTGGGCGTCGGAAACGCCAAGCGGGTCCCGTCGCTGCCGGAGTTTCCGACCATATCGGAGTCCGGGCTGCCCGGATACGAGGCCTACGCGTGGGCCGGCATGATCGGGCCCGCCAACCTGCCGCGGGACATCGTCATGCGGCTCAACAAGGAAATCGTGGCCACCCTGAACCAGAAGGATGTCATCGACCGCATGCTCGCCGAGGGCACGGTGCCGACGCCTTCGAGCCCCGAGGAATTCACCGCCTACCTGAAGGCGGAGCTGAAGAAATGGGGCGCGGTGGTCAAGCTCGCTGGGATCAAGCCTGAATAACTTCCACCGGCGCGCCTAGACCGCGGAGGCAACTGCGCTGCCCATTTCGGTGGTGCTGGCCTTCCCGCCGAGGTCCGCCGTCAGGTGCCGCGCCTCCGCGATCACCTTGTCCATCGCGGCCGCAATCCGCTGCGCGGCGGCGGTCGCCTTCGGCTCGTTGCGCTTGCGGCCGAGCCATTCGAACAGCATCTGGCCGGACATGATCAGCGCATAGGGGTTGGCGATGTTCCTGCCGGCAATGTCGGGTGCGGAGCCGTGCGTCGCCTGCGACATCGCGAGCCGCTCGCCCACGCACAACCCGGGGGCGAGCCCGAGGCCGCCGACGACGCCCGCGCCCTCGTCGGTCAGGATGTCTCCGAACTGGTTGGTGGTCACCACCACGTCGAACTGCTGCGGGTTCATGACGAGCTTCATCGCGAAGCCATCCACCAGGACTTCGTTCAGCTTCACGTCCGGATATTCCTTCGCGAGCTTGCGGCATTCCTCGGCGAACATCCCGCACGCGAGGCGGTAGACCGGCTCCTTGTGCACCGACGTGACGGTCCTGCGCGGGCGCGTGCGCGCGATCTCGAACGCTTCCTTGGCGACGCGACGTGAGCCCTTGCGGGTGATGACACGCTGCGCAATCGTGATCTCGTCGTTGGGACGGAATTCCCCGGCGCCCGCGACCACCGTGTCGGAGGATTGCATGCCTTCGGTCACCTCACGCAGGAACACGATGTCCACGTCCTTGTGAACTGACTTGATGTTGGGATATGACCTGACCGGCTTGATGCTGGCGTAGAGGTCGAGGCGCTTGCGAAGCGGCGGCATGATCCACGTCGGGTCGTTGCGCGGGTAAGCCGCGTGCCCGATCGGCCCGCACAGGAAGCCGTCCATCTTCTCGAGCGCCGCGACCGTCGGCTGCGGCATGGTGTGGCCGTGGAGCTCGTGCCCGCGCTTGCCGATGGGAAGCTCCTGCCACTGCACCTCGAGTCCGGTCGCCTTCGCCGCGGCCTTCATCACCTTGACGGCCTCGGGCACGACCTCCAAGCCGATATCATCCCCCAGCAGGATGCCGATCTTCACCATGCTCTCCGCCCAAATCCACGATGTGGATGCCTTGAAGCATGAAGCATCCTTGATCCATGTCAAGCGAAGACAGGAGGTCGTGTAGCATGTTGTAATGCGTGCGCGAGAAAGGACCCGCCTCTTTCACGATCAGGAGATGAAATGAGGACATTCGTGCAGTTCGCAATCTCGATTCTGCTTGCGGTGTACGCCATGGGTGTGGCCGGGCAAACAAGGGGGCCGCGTGCGGGACAATGGGAATTCACATTGCAGCCGCAGTACGTCGATTCGAAAAGCGTCACCGGAGGCAACGGATCCCAAGCGAACATATCGGGTGATTGGGGATTCGGAATCGGATTTGGGTACAACTTCAGTAATCACCTGGCGCTCGGCGGCGAGCTGACCTGGAACGAGGCTGACTACAGGGCAAGGGTCGTTCCTGCGGCGGGCAATCCCGGCTCGGCATTTGACCTCACCGGCACAATTGAGACCAGCACCCTGCGAATGAATGGCACCTGGAATATTCTGGCCACGAATTTCACCCCATTTGTCACCGGTGGGATCGGAGCCACTTATGTGGACACCAACATTCCCAATGGTCCGACTCAGTGCTGGGTGGATCCTTGGTATGGTACCTACTGCAGCACGCCCACGAGGTCGAACACCTATTTCAGCTATAACGCCGGCGCCGGACTGCGGTGGGACGTGAACCGCGGTTTCTTCATGCGTGGGGTCTACACGCGCCAGTGGATCGACGTGGGTGGCGCCGCGGGAAGTCCCGCGTTCGATCAGTTCCGCATCGACTTCGGATTCAAGCACTGAACGGCAGCCCGGATCATTGTTAGCCCCTAGACCGCGGCTACGACGGCGTCGCCCATCTGCGTGGTGCTCGCGCGCCCGCCGAGGTCGGCGGTGAGGTGCTTCGCTTCCGCGATCACCTTGTCCATCGCGGCATCGATCCGCTTCGCAGCCTGCGTGGCTTTTTCCTCACCCCGCTTGCGGCCGAGCCATTCGAACAGCATCTTGCCGGACATGATCATCGCGTAGGGGTTGGCGATGTTGCGGCCCGCGATGTCCGGCGCCGAGCCGTGCGTCGCCTGCGCCATGGCCTGCGTCTCGCCCACGACCAATCCCGGCGCAAGCCCGAGGCCGCCGACCAGCCCAGCGCCCTCGTCGGTCACGATGTCGCCGAACTGGTTGGTGGTCACGACCACGTCGTAGTCCTGCGGCTTCATCACGAGCTTCAACGCGAAGCCGTCGATCAGCACCTCGTTGAACCGGACCTCCGGGTAATCGGCGGCAACCTTGCGGCACTCGCGCGCGAACATGCCGCACACCAGCCGATAGACCGGCTCCTTGTGCAGCGCCGTCACCATTTTGCGCGGGCGGGTACGCGCGATCTCGAACGCCTCGCGCGCGACGCGGCTCGCGCCCTTGCGGGTGACAACCCGCATGCCGATCGCGATTTCGTCATTGGGCTGGAACTCGCCGCTCCCCGCCAGCACGACGCTGGAGGACATCATGCCCTCGGTGGTTTCGCGCAGGAACACGATGTCCACGTTCTTGTGCACGGACGGGATGTTCGGATAGGACTTCACTGGCTTGACGTTGGCGAAGAGCTCGAACTTCTTCCGCAGCGGCGGCATCACCCACGTGGGGTCGTTCCGCGGATAGGCGTTGTGGCCGATGGGACCGCAGATCCAGCCGTCCGTTTTCGCCAGCGCATCCACGGTGACCTGCGGCAGGGTGTTGCCGTGTAACTCGTGCCCGCGCTTGCCGATGGGGAGATCCTGCCATTCGACCTGCAGGCCGGTCTTCGCCGCCGCTGCTCTCATGACCTTGACGGCCTCGGGCACGACCTCGAGCCCGATGTCGTCCCCAAGCAATATCCCGATCTTCAGCACGTTCTCTCCAGAAGTGTGTAGGGCAAATCAGGCGTTCTTGGATATCGCGCGCTCCCAGGACTGCACCGGGCCGGCCACGATCCGGAACAGGGGATGCGCTTCGATCCGCTTGACGCTGCGCTGGTCCCGGTGGCGGCGGGGATTGCGCGCGCGCAGCTTGCGCGCGAGATGGCGCCATTCGTGCGCGAGCTGGCCGGTCGTGGCGACAATCGACTGCGAATCGCGTACCGGTCCCACCTTCGTGCGGTCGAAAGCATAGCCCCGGGCTCGCGCTTCGGCATGAACCACCGCCAGATAGGCGTTGATCGCCGAGCGCGTATTGGGATGGTTGCGGAAGCGCTCGAGCTGGGGATGATGGCGATAGCCGCGGGTGCGGCCGCGCAGGACCTTGCGCGCCAGCAGCGCCTCGCGCCAGAGCGCGACCAGCCCCTGGGGGTCGAGGTATCGGGGGTGAAGCGTCCAGAGCCGCATCGGGTCCGGCCTGAGCGTCACGAGGCCGCGCGTTTGGCGCTTTTGCGGCCCGGCACCGAAGCGCGCGCGACTTCCGCCGCATCCTTGAGCTTGCCAATGTCCCAGCACAGCCGGATCAGCCGTTCGGTCTCGGTTTTCGACAGGATGCCGTCCGCGAGCCCGCGAAACTTGGCCTCGAGATCGGAGTCGCTCATGGGCCGGTCGAGGCTGCCGACCGCGTGCTCGACATGCTTTTCGAGCACCTTGCCGCTCTTCAGCCGGATCGTGACGTGCACCGCATCCTCGTGCACGCCCGTTTCCGCCGCTGCCGTGACCCTGTCGCGCAGCGCAATCACCTCGGGATCGCGCACAGTCTCGTCGCTGTATTGCGCCTCACCCGCCGCACCGTGGATGACCGCGACCGCGCACGAGTGGTAGACACTGAACTTCCCTTCGAGTCCGGTCTGAGGCGTCTTCTTGCCGGTAAGTTCCAGCACCAGCGGGTGCACCTTCAAGGCGATGCTCTCGATGTCCCCGGCCTTGAGCGTGTGCTCATTCCTTAACTGGATACAGCCGTCGATGGCCGGATGCTCCACGATGCCGCAGGCGAACGGCTTGTAGGTGTTGAGCGCCGCTTCCCACGTCGTGCCGAGCCCGCGGGAGATCTCGTCGTAGTTGCGGGTGGTCGCGAGCACGTTGGCGAAGCCGCGCAGCCCCTCGATGCCCTGCTCCGAGCTCGTGAAGTCCTTCGAGGCAAGCAGCGCCGCGAGGAGTCCATTGCGCGCCGCATTGCCGGGGTGCATGGGCTTCACCATGGTGCCGAACATCTCGCGCAGGCCGGAGGACTGCGTCGCGGCGATTCCGAGCGCCCATACCATCTGCTGCTCGTTCAGGCCGAGAAGTCGCCCGGCCGCGGCGGCGGCGCCGAATACGCCGGCGGTCGCAGTGATATGCCAGCCGACATCGTAGTGAGACGGATAGACCGCGTTGCCGATGCGGCATTCGGTTTCCACGCCGAGGATGAAGGCGTGCAGGAAGGCGTCGCCCTTGACCGGTTTGCGCTCGGCCAGTGCCAGGATGGCGGAAGCCACCGGGCCGCTCGGGTGGATGATGGTCTTCAGATGCGTGTCGTCGAAGTCGAAGGTGTGCGACGTCATGCCGTTCATGAGGGCGGCAAGCATGATGTCGAGCCGGTCGCCGCGCCCGAGCACCGTGGCCTCGCGCGGCCCGGAGAACTCGTCGAGCGCCGCAAGTGCCCGCCGCACCGTTTCGTGGCGCGATGCGCCGACCGCGCAGCCGACCCAGTTGAGGAACGAGCGCGCCCCCTCGTGCCGCACTTTCTGCGGGACATCCGCGTAGCGGTGATCGACGACAAATCTGGCAAGCGTTCTGGTGACTTCCATTATGTCCCCTGCAATTCGTTTCGAACTCTAGCGCAGGTACTTCTTCTCCCACTGCTCGACCTCGCCGAGTCCCAGCGCCTCGTTGTATTCCCGCAATCCCAGCATGCGACCGTGAAGAGCGCGTGTGCTGCCGTCCTTCTTCAGGACGGCAAGCGCCTCGCGGATGGCGAAGCCTGCGGCAGCACGCTCGAGCCCCGGGTAGATCGCGACACGCAGCCCGAGCCGGCCAATGCCTTTCGCGTCCAGCCCGTCGAGCTTGCCGCCCGCGCCCATGTTCACAAGGCAGGGCGCGTCCACCTCGGCCGTTACGCGCTTCAGGTCCTCCAGGATCGAGGGGCCGCTCTTCATCTCGACGAAGATCACGTCGGCGCCCGCCTTCCGGAACGCCCGCGCGCGGCGGATCGCCTCGTCCAGCCCGTGCGCCTCCGCCGAATCCGTGCGCGCGATGATAATGAAGTCCGGATCACGGCGCGCGGCGAGCGCAGCCTCGACCTTGCCGACCGCCTCGTCGAGCTCGATCACCGGCCGCGCACCGGGAAGCTGGCCGCAGCGTTTCGGCGAAGCCTGGTCTTCCAGGTGGATTGCCGCAACGCCCGCCGCCTCGAACTCCTCGACGGTGCGACGCACATTGATCGCATTGCCGTAGCCGGTGTCGGCATCGCAGATCACAGGGATGTCGACCGCGGCTGCGACGCGGCGGGCATGGCTTGTGATCATCGTGAGGTCCACCAGCCCCACATCGGGACGTCCGAGCAGGCTCGCGGAGACGCCGTTGCCGGTCATATACGCGGCCTCGAAGCCCGCCTGCTCGACTAATCGAGCACCGTACGCGTCGTAAATCCCCGGTGCGACGATGACCGGCCCAGTCTTGAGCCGTCTGCGTAGCCTTTGACGAACGGTTTCGCGACGCTTCACGCCGCGGCCTTGACGTCGAGCCGGTAGCGCTCGAGCTTCGAGTCGTCGAGCGTGACCCCGAGACCCGGGCCTGCGGGCAGCGGCAGGCTGCCGCCGGAAAGATCGAGCTTGCGCGTCACGATGTCATCGGCGGTCTTGAGCGGTCCCACGCACTCCAGTCCGTCCAGCACGTTGGCCGAGGTCGCCGCCAGCATGATCTCCGCCATCGTGTTGACGCCGAGCCCGAAGCCGTGCCCGACCACGCAGCGAATGCCGGCTGCCTCCGCGGTCGCGATCATGCGCCGCGTGTTGAGGAATCCGCCCTGCTTCATGATCTTGACCTTGACGATGTCCGCTGCATCCATCTTGATGATCCGGATGAGGCTCGCATGGTCGAGCACCGACTCGTCCGCCATGACCGGCACGCCGACCGCATTTGCTTCGCGCCGCACCCGGGCCATGCCGGCGATGTCGTGGTCCGGGACCGGCTGCTCAAAGAGCTGCAGCTTGAACGGCGCAACCATTTTCGCCAGCTTGATGGACGTGGCCGCGTCGTAGCCCGCGTTGGCGTCGATGCGGATCTGGAAATCCGGCCCCACCGCCTCGCGCACCGCCTTCACGCGGTCGCGGTCGGCCTCGATATTGCCGCCGACCTTGATCTTGGCCGAGCGGAAGCCCTTGCGCTTCCACTCGAGCGTCTCGCGCGCCGCCTCCTCCGGCGGCAGGATCCCGATCCAGGCGTTGAAGAGCAGCCTTTCCTTCATCGCGCCGCCCAGATACGTGTGCACCGGCATACCCGCGGAGCGCGCGGCGATATCCACGCACGCCATCTCGATCGCTGCCTTGGAGTCGAGAAAGCCCTTCACCGCCGGCTCGATCCGCGCGAGCACCGCATGAACGTTGATCGGGTCCATGCCGATGAGCATCGGCACGAACCTGCTGCGCAACATTTCCAGGTGGTCCGCCGTCTGCTCCTTGGAATAGCCCGGCGTGGGATCGATGTTGCCGAGGCCCGTGACGCCTCCGCTCGCCGTGATGCGCACGACCACGCTCTTCTGCACCGACTTCGTGAGATAGGCGTTCTTGTACTCGCCGACCAGCGGCACCGCGACTCCGAATACTTCCACTCGTTCGATCTTCATATCTGTTGTCCGGCTTTCCAATCGGGATGAGCTTTCAGGAACGGAATCAGGCCGCCGGCGGCAAGGATCGCCTGCACTTCACCGGGCAGCGGAGGGGCCTCGCGCACGATGCCGCGCGCGGGAACCGCGACGCGCCCCAGGGCGAGGGCGAGCTCGACTTCATCGTTTTCAGAAATGCCGCTCACGTTGCATTCCACCACCGGCAGGCCGTTGTTGATGCAGTTGCGAAAGAACTGCCGTCCAAAAGAGGTGGCGACGATCGCGCCTACGCCCAGCAGGCGCAGCACGTGCACCGCCTGCTCGCGCGAGGAGTTGTTGCCGAAATTCTTCCCGGCCACGATCACATCGCCCGCAGCGATGCGCGCGGGGAACCCGGGCACGAGCTGCTCGAAGGCACGCTGGGCAACATAGGCGTTGTCCCGGCCCGGGTAGTACTTGCTCGAGCAGTGCACGTCGGTATTGACGTCGTCGCCGAGCAGGTGTGCTTTTCCGCGAATCAATGCACTCATCACTCGTCACCCATCAGCGGCCTCAGACAAGCCGTCATCAAGTATCAATACCATCGCATCGGCCGCTCTGCGCGTCACCGGGGGTCACATCCCCGAACAAGTTCGGGGCCCCTGTTCCGCCCCTCGACGCGCCCCATCACGCCGCTTTGGAAGCAGGCCGCCAGTCGCCGCCTTCGACCGTGCGCGGATCCGTGATGTGTCCGGTCAGGGCGGAAGCGGCGACCGTTGCCGCCGATCCGATGAAGATCTCGGAGTTGGAATTCCCGAGGCGCCCCTTGAAGTTGCGGTTGGCGCTGGAGATCACAACGTCGCCATCGCCGGTGATCAGGTGGCCGGTGACGTTGACGCAGGTGCCGCAGCCCGCGGCCTCCACCGAAGCGCCGGCGCGCGTGAGTGCCTCGATCAGCCCTTCCCGCGCCGCCTGCAGGTAGACCTCGCGCGAGGCGGGCGTCACGATCATGCGCACGCCCCGGGCAATGTGCCGGCCTTTCAGGATGGCA
>Ga0208185_1000256_pt1 | contig 30430 bp, 25 predicted proteins | sample EasRivMeERMLT700_FD_187532 | JGI IMG/M metagenome (GOLD analysis project Ga0208185, IMG submission 187532) | Soil microbial communities from meander-bound floodplain in the East River, Colorado, USA - East River MetaG ERMLT700 (SPAdes) (version 2) | ecosystem: Environmental > Terrestrial > Soil... | reverse complement strand
CGACCTGTCGAAACCTAACAATGGAACGCTGGCATTTCATGGCAGAGCGGGCCTCAGCTGAGTTCGAACGCGTCCTCGCAAGGTAAATCTGACACGACTTGCATGGCCGCAAGCTGAGCCGCTCAGGCCGGCGAGCCGGAGACTGTTTGGGTTGGCGTTTCCTCGGCGGTAGACCGACGATGGGGGCGCAGGGTGTCAACGAGCCGCACAGCTGACCGCGGCAGGCGGGCTCGTATCGGCTCAAAATCGGGTTCGCCCAGTTGCCTCAGCATCGCGATACCGAACGGCACGGCAGCCGCCGCCACGACACCGAGTGCAATCGCTCCGCTGGAAGCGTGCCTCGCCTCGAGCAGAATTCGGACGGAGAGGGCTGCAGCACAGGTGATGCCCGCTGAGACGAGGGCGCCGAGTTGAACACCGAAATAGCGATGCCACGGCGTTTCGGTGATCCGTAGCGCGAGATGAGCCATCGCAATGAACATGAAGAGAGTCGCCACACTGACTCCCACCGCCACCCCGGGAACGCCGTAGCGCGATCCCACCAACCCACCGCCGATTACAAGGGCGGCATAGGCGATCTGGCGACGCATCTCGCTGTACACCCGGCCGTGGCTCTGAGCGACGACACCCCCGAGATGGTAGAGACCCCTGAAGTAGCCGGCAATCGCCAGAATCTGCAGCGGAACAACGACTTCGCTCCACTGTGGCCCGTAGAGACTCCGCACCAGGTGGGGGGCGACGATAGCTAACGTCACCATTAATGGCGCTGCCACCATCGCCGTGAGCTTCGTTAGTAACAGATACCCGCGTCGCACTCTGGCCGGTTCCCCCTGCAGTTGCGCAAACGCCGGAAACATGGCGGTCGACATGACGTTCGCAACATATGAGCGCGGAAGGCTTATCAACGCATACGCCCGCTCATACGCCCCCAGGCTCGCTGGTCCAATCCATCGGCCGACGACGAAGTTGTCTCCGTTGAGGGCGAGATAGTTCACACAGCGGCTCAAGGTCGATCCAAATCCAAAATGAAGCAGGTCCGTGAGGCGGCGCCGCACCAGCAGCGGACGAATGGAGTGTCGAGCGGCAGCCAGCTGCGCTGCCGACGCCAGCAATACCTGGACGAGGCTGCCCCACACGAGGCTCCAGACACCATGTCCAAGCAGGGCCAGCGTGATCGCCACGCCACCGAAGCCCAGCACGTAGCTGAGGGTGTCGATGAAGAACAGCCGCCTGAAGTTGAGTTGCCGCCGTAGCAACGCCTCAGCGACAGCGGCGGTGCCACGGAATACGAATCGAACCGAAAGTACACGCAGCACTGGCGCCACACGCGCATCGCCCATCACGATGGCGCCTAAAGGAGCCGCCATCATCAAGACGGCCGTCATCGCGAGACCGAGCATCACGGAGAACGTGAAGGCTGTCCGCACGTGATGCTCGGTCAGCCGGGTTCGTTGCACGACGGCGTCGCCGATGCCGAGGTCACCCAAGAGCTGCGCGAGGCCGAGCACCATGACAGCCAACGTCATGACCCCGAAGTCAGCCGGCGTGAGCAGACGGGCAAGCAGCACGCCTACCGCGAGCTGGAACAGGACGCCGATCACCGCACCCATCACGCGCCACTGCACGGCGCGGGCGGTTCGATCCGTCAGAGTTTCCGCGGCTGGGTCCTGCTCCTCTTGGATCACACAGCGCTCCGCGCCTCTGTCGCGCTCCAGGAATCAGTCGGAAGGGTTCCCGGCAGGCGCACGCCCAGATAGCGTGCGGCGACAAACAGCGCGGTGCCGGTCGCGAACGACAACCCGTTGCACAGGTGGTGCAGGACCTGGAGACACGCGACTCTCACCGCGAACCAGGCCCCACGCTTCCGGTAGAAAAACTGAAGGGAGCGGCGGTTGAGCGCAATCAACCCCGCCATCAGGAACGGAACGCCGGCGAGAAGGCGCACGTCGTACGCCCCGCACACCAACGAAGCGACCGCCAGGTACGCGAGCAGAACGGACCACCGGTATTCGGCGCGCAGGTTCAAATCGTCCCTCAACGCGCCATATCTGAGTATCAATTGCGTCCAGGGGATCCCGCGATCCCGGACGTCTGAAACGACAGCCGAACGCAAGGTCCAGCGCTTCAGATGACACGCGGAAAGGGTGGGATCGAGGACAACGGCGTACCCGGCTTCAGCAAGGCGATACCCGAGGTCGATGTCCTCAACCGACGGGCGATTGAATCGCTCGTCGAAGCCGCCGACCGCATGAAACGCGTCGCGCCGCACGGCCCCGAATCCGGCCCAGAACGTACGCGCCTCGATTGCCGAAGAGTGATGAATGAACGAGTGGGACAGGTTTCTGTACTGCGACATGAAACCGGGCTCGGCAGGCCGTTCGTCGTACGAGCCAAAAGCCGCTGCAGTCTCAGGGTGTTCACCGAACACCCGCATCATGCGCGTCAACCCCTTACGGGACACGACGACATCGGCGTCGATGAATACGAGCACTTCGCCGGCGGCCGCAGCCGCGGCAACATTGCGGGCGACGGCAGGACCTGACGGCCCATCAATCGCGATGACGCGGGCGCGGTGCAGCAACGCGAGCTGCCGGCAATCGTCTACCGCCCCGTCCGCCACGATGATCAATTCACACTGCGGCGGCACCGGATCGAGGGCGGCCAGACATTGCTCCAGAGTGGCAAGCCCTCGATGAAAAGGGACGATGAAGGAGAAACGGGGGATAGTCGAAGAACTTCGCGTCACAATGGATTCGCGACAAGCGAGTCGCTGCAGGTACACAAGCCGCATGCCGCTGTGCGTTCGCACCGGCAGGCAGGTTACGAATAAGTACCGTCTGAATTGGAGACTAAAGTGGGTCAAGTCGACTGACAAATCGGATGACGAATACTCCAACGCCAAGGGTCGGCGACGCCGGCCTCGCTGGGACGACGACCCTCGAGCCCCTCGTATCGGTGATCCTTCCTGTGTACAACGGAGAGTCAGATATCGAGGCGACGCTTGATTCAGCGCTTCAGCAGACGTACCGAAATATCGAGGTGATCATCGTCGACGATGGATCGAGAGACGGGACACGGGCGCTTGTCGACGCGCTCGCGCTCCGAGATTCGCGCGTTCGAGTCGTCGCTCAAACGAATCGAGGCGTGGCGGCCGCGCGCAATCGCGGACTCGCAGAGGCGCGCGGCGAGTTCATTGCGCCGCTCGATGCGGACGACGTGTGGGATCCAACGAAGATTGAAAGACAAGTCAGTCGGATGATGGACGCGGGCGACGACACCGGACTGGTCTACTGCTGGTGGGTGTGGATCGACGCCGACGGCGCGGTGCTCGACTGTTCACCACGATGGGGCATTGAAGGAAGTGCCGCCGAGACGTTGCTGCAGGTGAATTACACCGGCAACGCGAGCGTTCCTCTGTATCGACGGCGCCACGTCGAGCAGGTGGGCGGATTTGACGTGACGCTGCGCGATCGCGATGCGCAGGGCTGCGAAGATTGGGATGTGGCTCTGAAAGTCGCGGAGCGATCGTCGGTGGCGATGGTGCCGTCAGTGCTCGTTGGATACCGCAGGCGTCGAGAAAGTATGTCGACCCGAACCGGCCGGATGTGGCGATCACATGCGCTGGTAGTGAACGGTGCCAGGCAGCGTCGACCGGCGCTCAGCCCATCGACGATTCGCCGCTCGCACGATCAATTCGCGTTGCATCTCGCAGGGGTATCCTTCTGGTCGCGCGCGTATTTCCAGTCCATCTTCTGGGGACTGCGTGCGTCGCGATCGAGTCTGGTGCTTCACATCTTGCCTCACGTGATTCGATTGTTCTCGAAAACCCTCGTGCGGTCGGGTCATTCGAGCCGGGAGGTCGTCCGTCCTGGCGTGCGCTTCAGCAGTTGGGACATGCCGCGATCGCTGATTCCCTACGATCTCATCTACGACCGGCACTTCAAACGATTGCGCGACGAGTGACCAAGAGAGGGGGTCCGGCGATGCGCGATGCGATTGGCATGTGCGTGCGTTCGCGCGCGTGCCAGGTCGCCGTGGTCGCTCTCGCGTTCCTGACGATCGCCGCACTGCATCGGCAGAACGACGGCCTCTGGTTCCAGGGCGACTCGCCGCGGCACGCGATGAACGGCCTGTTCTGGTGGGACTTGCTGACGACGTTGCCGCGGGACCCGGTGGAGTTCGCCGTCAGATACTACGCACGGTATCCGGCTATCAATCCGGCCACATATCCGCCGCTGTTCTACTTCGTTGAAGGGCTGACGTTCGCTGCCTTCGGACCTTCGCCGCAGGTCGCAAAATTCATTGTCCTGCTCTTCGGCGTCATGGCCGGCGTGTACACGATGGCCTGGGCAAGACGATGGATAGGGCCAGTCGCAGGATGGGCGGGCCCGTTTCTCGCGTTCATGCCCGGCATCGTCCTGTGGACCAACAGCGTGATGCTCAACATCCCGGCAGCCGCACTTGGCCTGGCGGTCCTCTATCACTTTCGTCGCTGGTCTGAGACCGCACGGGTGACCCAGCTTGTGCTGACGCTCCTCTTTGCAGCGGCCGTTGTGCTGACGTACTACCAGGGCGGAATCGTCTTGTGCATCTGCGCCGGATGGGCGGCCTTGCGTTGGCGAGAGTTTCGTCTCAACCGAAGGGCCCTGTGGATCGCCGCAGGCGCTTTGTGCGCCATCGCGCCTGTTGCGATAGCCATCACACTTGCGCCGGTGCAGACAGCGAGGCACCTTCCGACGCTGGCGCTCCTGACCAAAAGCAGCACCTGGACGTTCTATTGGACGACGTTGCCCGATGTGACCGGACGACCGGCGCTGGTGGCCGGCGTGGCCGGTCTCATCGCAGGCTTCTTCACCGCGCGTTGGCGAACCGATGCGGCGTACCTTGCCATCTGGATTACCGCATTGATCGTCGGACTGTCCCTCCTGCCGGCGAAGGATCCGCGCTATGTCCTGCTGGCTGCTCCCGCGTTCGTCCTCGCCGCAGCGATTGGACTGGCTGTCGCCGTTCCGCATCTGGGAGCGCGTCGTCCAGAATGGCAGGCGGCAGCACTGGCCGCGGGTCTTGCAGCAGGGTTCTGGTCGGCGGCTCGTGTTCAGGTACCGCAGGTGTCGGGGTTTCGAGAAATCGCGACTTACCTTCAGGAGCAGGCACCGAGGGACGCCGTGCTCTACGACGGACAGTACGACGGGCTCTTCGGATTTTACGTTCGAGCCTCCGATCCACATTTCGAACGACGCGTGGCGCTCGGGAGCAAGCTTCTTTACCAGGATGGTCCCGCGTCGACATTCACGCCGGTTCAGAAGTCGAACGTCGCCTCAACTCAGGATGTCGTGAACCTCCTGCGAACTCGATCGGGATGTCGTTGGGTGGCGATCGAAGTGACGCGCAATCCGGGCTCGATTGGGCGACGTCTGCTGCGAGAAGCCGTCGCGCGGCCGGAGTTCGAGTTGGTCCGTTCGTTCCCGATCACCGGCGCGGGCGAGCGTCGAGTTGACCTATACCGAAGCGTCATCGCCGTTGACCCCATCGCCGCCGTCGACCTGGGCTTTCCGTCGTTCACCAATCGGGAATTCCTTCACATCGTCCCGATTACGCGTTAACCGGACGCGGGGCTCCCCCCTCGCTACCCTCCCTTCGTTCTCGCATCGACCCAGGCTTTGGTGTCTTGCATGAGTCCCAGGTGAACCAGCTGAGTCGTTCCTGCGAGGCGCGTCGAACCTTCGTAGGCGAGAGTCATCTCCGGGTTCTCGCCTAGCCTCTCGACATATCTTCGATATTCGGATGCCAGGCCTACATCGTAGTGTTCGCCGCGTGCCACCTCCTCAACGGCTCGATCGTGAAAGTCGTGCAGGAACTTGAAGTGCAGGAGCACCCCCGTGTCGGGCGCCACGATTTTCTGAGAAACCCAATGGATGTTGAGGTAGTGAGATTTCTCATCCCACCGAACGAGCGGAATCTTGGTGAGACAAGGCGGGTTTCGCCGCCGGCGCGCGCGCAGCCAGGACGTTTCGCGAAGAATCGGGATTCGATGCGCCAGGCGATCGAGCAGAGCGTCGTACATCCTGGCGGCGAAGCCGCGCGCACGAAACTCCGGGTAAAAGACCCGCTCCCGCATCCCTCCGCGGATGAGAACCCCGGGGCACAAATAGACCACCGACCTTTCGTAAGGACCTGGATCAAAGTACGGCGCCGCATCGAGCAAGTCGTCACCTGCGCGGTATGGATCCTCCATGAGTGGTCCAGCCGGAAACATGTCGAGGAGCAGACACGCCAACGCTTCATAACCGTGTCGATCGAGATACTCCGTCATCGTGCGAAGCGACGCATGTTCACTGCCGGGATACATGAGCAGTTCATCGATATCAACCGTCACGCACCACGCGCCGACGCCAAATTCCCGCAGGAGTGCGTTCAGCCAGTTGGTGCCGCTCCTGGCCTCGCCGTAACGATCTGTCGTCCTGAACAGCTGGACATCAGCCTGGCCAGCCAGGTATTCGGTGCTTCCATCGGAAGAATCGTTGTCCACGATGAAGAATCGATCGACGCCCAGGCCGCGATAGTGCCGAAGAAAAGCCGGCAGACGAAGGATCTCGTTTCTGCACCGCGCGAACGCGCGAATCTCCATGGGACTCGCCGACCGATGGCCACGGGTCGCGTGTTCGATGAGAACGTGACATCCGGCCGTCTTTGAGGCGGTCACGGAAGCCTCGCTGCTCTCGCCGCGGCCCAAGCGTCGGTGTCGTTCATGATTCCAAGACGAACCAACTGGGTCGTTCCCTCAAAACTCGTCGATCCTTCGTACGAAAGGCTCATGTCCCGGTTCTCACTGAGCTTCCTCACGTACTTTCGATACTCGGACGCCTCATCGTAGTACTCCCCACGTGCCGCCTCCTGAACCGCTCGATCGTGAAAGTCGTGCAGGAACTTGAAGTGCAGGAGCGCTCCCGTGTCCGGCGCCACGGTCTTCTGAGAAACCCAGTGGATGCTGTTGATGTACTCGGACCGCTCGTTCCATCGAATGAGCGGAACCTTGGTGAGGCAGGGCGGGTTGCGCCGCCGCCGCGCGCGCAGCCACGGCGTTTCGCGAAGGGCCGGGGCCCGAAGTGCTGCGCGATCGAGGAGTGCATCGTAGATCTTCCTCGTGACGCCTCGCGTCTGGAACTCCGGGTAGAAGACCCTTGCCCGCATTCCCCCTCTGATGACCACTCCAGGACACAGGTCGACAGGGGACTTTTCGTACGGGCCGGGATCGAAATAGGCCGCCGCTGCCAGCAGGTCGTCGCCGGCACGGTAGAGGCATTCGTTGAGTCGTCCAGCGGGATACAGGTCGAGCAGCACACACGAAAGGGCCTCGTAGCCGCGTCGATCGAGATAATCCGTCAGCGTTCGCAACGAGGTGTGTTCACTGCCGGGATACACGAGCAGTTCATCGATATCCACGGTCACGCACCACGCGCCGACACCGAATGCCCGCAGGAGTGCGTTCAGCCAGTCGATCCCGCTTCTGGCCTCGCGGTACCGACTTCTCGTGCAAAAGAGCCGGACATCGGGCTGGCCCGCCAAGTACTCGGGGCTCCCGTCGGAGGAATCGTTGTCGACGATGAAGAATCGATCCACGCCCAGACCGCGATAGTGCTGAAGGAAAGCTGGCAGGCGAAGCGCTTCGTTTCTGCACCTCGCGAACGCAAGAATCTGCCCTGGGGCCGCACCGTGATGATTGGTCGTCCAGTCGACGAGAACATGGCAATGTGTGGACGGCCCCATCAGCGCTGTTCAGTGTCTCGAAAAAGGCTTCCCGGTGGTAGTCCCGGTGTACTGTCTGAGGATTGCCGATTGACGGGAAGCTCGTCGACCGCCTCTATCGTCAGGCGAGTGCCGAGCGGTGGCGCGTCCCCGTGCATCGCTTCGCCGAGGCGCTCGAGGCGAGCGCCGGGCACGAGCGCGCCGGCGCGCAGTCGGGGGAGCTGGAGCGCTACCTCACCGCTCTTCACCTGGAAGACCTGGCCCTTGCGTGTGCCTGCGCCGCTGGCGACGAGAGCGCATGGGAGCACTTCATCCTCGAGCAACGACCGTTTCTCTATCGCGCCGCCGACGCGCTCGATCCTGGGGGTGGCGCTCGCGACCTCGCGGACTCGTTGTACGCGGAGCTCTTCGGACTTCGGGATCGGGCGGGCGAGCGGCAGTCACTCTTCCGCTACTTCCATGGCCGCAGCAGCCTGACCACGTGGTTGCGCGCCGTGCTGGCGCAACGGCACGTCGACCGCCTGCGGACGAATCGTCGTCTGGAAGCACTGCCGGATGAGGACTCATCCGATGCCCTTCCGGCTCCCAGTTCGCCGGTCGAGCCGGAACGGTATCGCTATCTGGAACTGATTCGACAGACGTTGGAGCGCGCGGTTGCGCATCTGCCGCCGCGCGACCGTCTCCGGCTGGCCTGTTACTATGCGCAGGAATTGACGCTGGCGGAGACGGGTCGCCTGCTCGGCGAGCACGAAGCCACCTCCTCTCGTCAGCTCGCGCGCACGCGCAGGGCGATCAGGGACGACGTGGAACGTCAGCTACGGGGCGAATGCGGGCTGACAGACGCCGAGGTGGCGCAGTGCTTTGCATCTGTCTCCCAGGACGCGGGTCCGCTCGACCTGAAGCAGATACTCGACGTTGGCTCCGGGCGCAAGGAATCCGCGCCCGATCGTTCCAGTTAAGAGGACGGCACTGTGGACACCTCGCGTGAACGGGACCAGTCGATCGAACGGTTGCTTCGGCAGTCGCTCCAGACGCCGCGACCTGACGGCGCGACGGACTCGTGTCTCGATGCTGAGACGCTCGCAGCCTGGATCGACGGCGGCCTGTCCGGCGCTGCACTCGAGATGGCGCAGACCCACGTGGCGGACTGCGCTCGCTGCCAGTCCATGGTTGGGGCCATGGCTCGGACCAACGCAGTTGTCGCGCAGCCGGAGCCCGAACGAGGCCTGCGCCGGTGGCTTCCGTGGCTTGTGCCTCTGACCGCGGCCGCGGCCGCAGTTGTGTTGTGGGTCGCTGTCCCTGGTGATTTGAGTACTCCTCAACGCCCCGCGGAGGAAGTACAGACGCAAACCGCCAAAACGAACGCGCAAGAGCCGTCGCTCGACAACCAAGGTCAGGGGCAAACCGGGAGAGCGGAAACGGGGGCTGCATCGTCTGCCGACAAGAAAGCCGAGACCCAGGCCATCGCGCCGGAATTGCGCAAAGAGGTCGGACGGCTCGAGGCCGACCGCCTGCAACGACAGGACGCAGCCGCGGCTCCAGCCGTTACCCTTCGATCGGCCCCAGCCGCGGCCACACCACCGGCTGCAGTCGCAGCGGAAGCCGCGGCTCCAGCGGCGGCCGCACCACCAGCTACGCCTGGAGCGGAGGGGGCGCGCCTGGCACGGTCGGCCAACGGCGTTGTCGGAACGATCACTGGCGCAAACCAGATCGTGTCGCCCAATCCATCGATTCGCTGGCGCATTGCCGGATCCGTCGTGGAACACTCCACCGACGGTGGTTCCAGTTGGACAGCCGTGCCCACGGGCATCGCGGCCGAACTCACAGCCGGCGCTGCGCCATCAACGTTAGTGTGCTGGCTGGTTGGTCGCGGCGGAGTGGTATTGCTCACGACCGACGGCCGCACCTGGCGGCGCGTGGCATTTCCCGAGATCACGGATCTGTCAGCCGTGAGGGCCACAGACGCCCGCACGGCGTCAGTCTCGACTGCAGACGGCCGAATTCTCACCACATCGGACGGCGGCGTCACCTGGGAACGGCGTTAAGCGCTTTTACACGACGGGCCACGGAGTCGCGGAGGCACGGAGCAAAAACGTGAAATCCTCCGTGTCTTCGTGTCTCCGTGGCTACGTGGGAGTGAAGACACCGTCCTCGCAAGAAATCTCGATGGCTCCGTTCTAAGGACAGAAGGAGCCATCACATGTCTGCACGATTCTGGTTTGCGCCGTTCATTCTCGCCATCACCGCCATAGCGCCCGTCCACCCGGCCTCCCCGCCATCGGCCGCTCCGGCGCCGGCGGCGGCACAGGATCCGGCAACGACGACTACGCTCGACGACCAGGCGGAGCTGGCCGTCACGATTTACAACTCGGACATCGCGCTCGTTCGAGACGTTCGCAATCTCCAGATCGCGCGCGGGACGTCGGATCTGCACTTCATGGACATCGCCGCCACCGTGAACCCCGCGACAGTGCACTTTCGATCGTTGACCGAGCCGTCGCGCGTCAGCGTTGTCGAACAGAACTACGAGTACGACCTCCTCGAGCCCGAGAAGCTTCTGCGGAAGTACGTAGGCCGCGAGGTCACGCTCGTGCGAACGCGGTACGAGGGAAACACGACGCGTGACGAGGAAGTGAAAGCGCGTCTGCTCAGCTACAACAACGCGCCCATCTGGGAGATCGGCGGTGAAATCGTGACCGGCATGCCGGCCAGTCACATCAAGTTTCCCGAGTTACCGGGAAATCTCTATTCACGGCCCACGCTGATCTGGACTCTCGACAACACTGGAGGAACGCGGCACCGCGTTGAAGCATCGTACTTGGCGGGCAAGCTCTCGTGGAACGCGGACTACGTCCTGACCGTCGCGCGCGACGACAAGACAGCCGACGTCGACGGCTGGGTAACAGTCGTCAACGGGAGCGGGACCTCGTTCAAGAACGCGAAGCTTCAGCTTGTCGCGGGAGACCTGAACCGCGTGAGGCAGGCGATCGGCCGGATGGAAATGGACGCGATGCGGAAGAGTGTCCAAGCCCAGGCGCCCGCGATGTCGCAGGAAGCTTTCTCCGACTACCACCTGTACACACTCGCTCGAAAGACCACGGTCAACAACAGCGAGACGAAGCAGGTGAGCATGCTGGGGGCAACGGCGTTCCCCGTGCAGAAGCGTTACGTGGTCGAAGGCCAGGCGTTCTACTACCACAACGCCCAGCATCCGGGCGCGCCGATCAAGGACGTGGTGCAGGTGTTCTACCAGTTCAAGAACGAAGAGAAGGCCGGACTCGGCATGCCGATGCCGTCGGGGACCGTGCGCGTGTATCAGTCCGACTCCAAGGGCGGCGTACAGTTCGTCGGCGAAGACCGGATCGACCATACGCCGAAGGACGAGGCGATCAACCTCAAGATCGGGAACGCATTCGATGTCGTGTGCGAGCGAAAGCAGACAGACTTCCAGAAAATCGCGGGCAACACGTACGAGGTCGAGTACGAGGTCACGCTCCGCAACCACAAGACCACGCCGGTCTCAATCGAAGTGAACGAGCCGATTGGCGGCACGTGGCGCATGCTGCAGTCATCGCACACCTGGGAGAAAACCTCGGCGTGGGCGGCGCAGTTCGCGGTGCCGGTCAGCGCGGATGGCGCCGTGACGTTGAAGTACCGAGTTCGAGTGACCTACTGAGGCTCGGTGACCTCTCGCCGTCTACCGCGGCGTGCGCGGCGCGGACCTTCGAGGTCCGCGGGTGTGACGTGGCGCGAGGAGGAGCACGGTTGACGCCATGCTGCTCCTCGCGGACACTGAGTCCGTCATGATGCCGAACCAGGCGGTTGTCGACAGGCCCGTGAACAGACCGGGGCAGGTGCTGTTCGCGAGCTTGATCGGCACGACGATCGAGTTCTTCGACTTCTACATCTACGCAACTGCGGCAGTCCTCGTCTTCCCACTCTTGTTCTTCCCGGCATCCGATCCTGCGTCGGCCAGGCTCGCGTCGCTCGCGACGTTCGCGATTGCGTTCATCGCGCGCCCGATCGGCTCGGCGCTGTTCGGCCACTTCGGCGACCGGATCGGCCGCAAAACGACGCTGGTCGCCGCACTGCTGACCATGGGCATCTCTACGGTCTCCATTGGCCTCCTCCCGACGTACAGCACGATTGGCGTCGCAGCGCCGGCGCTCCTCGCGCTCTGCCGCTTCGGCCAGGGCCTTGGCCTTGGCGGCGAATGGGGCGGCGCCGTGCTGTTGGCAATCGAGAACGCGCCTCCAGGAAAACGGGCGTGGTACGGCATGTTCCCGCAGCTCGGCGCCCCAATCGGCTTCTTCCTCTCGGGCGGCGTGTTCCTCGTGCTTTCCAGGTGGCTGACCAACGAGCAGTTCTTTGCGTATGGGTGGCGCATTCCGTTTCTGGCCAGCGCCGCGCTGGTGCTGGTCGGACTCTACGTGCGGCTCACGATCACCGAGACGCCGGTCTTCCGCGAAGCGCTGAACCGCAAGGAGCGCGTGAGAGTGCCGATGTTCGTGGTGTTCCGCGAGCACCCGGGCGCGCTCGTGAAGGGCATCCTGACGTCGCTCGCCACGTTCGTGCTCTTCTACCTGATGACGGTGTTCGCGCTGTCCTGGGGTACGACGGCTCTCGGCTACAGCCGCGAGACCTTCCTGCTGATACAGCTCTTCGGCATCGTGTTTTTCGCGCTGACCATTCCACTCAGCGCCATCATCGCGGAGCGCGGGCGCAAACGGGCGCTTCTCGGGGTCACGATCGCAATCGGCGCGTTCGGCCTGGTCATGGCGCCGATGCTCAGCGCCGGGACGGCGGGCGCGATGACGGCGATGGCGCTTGGCCTCGGGCTGATGGGGCTCACTTACGGCCCGCTCGGCACGGTGCTGTCGGAGATGTTCCCCACGGCAATCCGGTACACCGGCAGCTCGCTCACCTTCAATTTCGCAGGGATTTTTGGCGCGTCGCTCGCGCCGTATATCGCTACGTATCTGGCCAACACGTACGGTCTTCAATACGTGGGCTATTACCTGGTCGCAGCTGCCGGGTTAACGTTAATCGGCCTTCTTGGCACCCGCGAGACCAAGGACGATCGCCTCTAGGCCTCCTCCGTCTTCCCCCTTGCGTCCGGCGGCGTCTCGTGCCACCCTTCCGCCCGCCGGGAGGACATGATGAGCAATCTCACGCGAAGGCGGAACCTCGTTGTCGGTGCTGGATTCGGCGCACTCCTCGTAATGCTTGCCGTCGGTCAGACGGTGCTCGAAAAAACTGCGGCCGCGCAGAGCAAGGCCGGCGTCCAGGCGCCGAGGTTCGAAGTGGACCCGCTGTGGCCGAAGCCGCTGCCGAACCACTGGATCCTTGGATCCGCGATCGGCGTCTGGGTAGACGCGGACGATCACATCTGGATCATCCATCGAAGTTCTGCGACGCTCGGCAACAACGAAAAGCCGCTCGAGATGGGGACGGGTGAATGCTGCGCGGGCGCGCCACCGGTCCTCGAGTTCGACCAGGCCGGCAACCTGCTGCGGCACTGGGGCGGACCGGGCGCGGGGTACGAATGGCCTGATTCGAACCACGGGATTTTCATCGACCACAAGGGCAACGTCTGGATAGGCGGCAACGGAGGCCCGGACTCGCACGTCCTGAAGTTCACCAAGGATGGCAAGTTCCTGATGCAGTCCGGTAAGAAGGGCGCGCGCCGCAAGACGGGCGCGGCAGCGGGCGGCAATGAGGGCGACGTCGCGGGCTTCGTCGGAGGCAGCAACGATGAGGTGAGCTTCGGACGCGTCGCGAAGATTTTCGTCGACGCAAGGGCCAACGAGGCGTACATCGCGGACGGCTACCTCAATAAGCGCGTCGCGGTGCTCGACGCCGACACCGGCAAGCTCAAGCGATTCTGGGGCGCCTACGGCAACAAGCCCGATGACACGCCGCTGCCGGCCTACGATCCGGCCGCGCCTCCCGCGCAGCAGTTCCGTAACCCCGTGCACTGCGCCGATATGTCAGTCGATCGCCTGCTGTATGTCTGCGACCGCGTTGGCGACCGGCTCCAGGTGTTTACGCCCGAGGGCAAGTTCGTCAAGGAAGCGTTTTTCGCGAAGAACACGAAGAACGCGGGCTCGGTCTGGGACATCGCGTTCTCGAAAGACCCGCAGCAGAAGTACATCTTCATGGCGGACGGTGTGAACGAGAAAGTGAAAGTGGTCGATCGTCAGACCCTGCAGGAGCTGACGACGTTCGGGGATGGCGGCCGTCAGCCCGGGCAGTTCTACGGCGTGCACAGCATCGCGATCGACTCGAAGGGAAACCTCTACACGACCGAAACGTACGAAGGTAAACGCCTTCAGAAGTTCGTGTACAAAGGGATGGCGGCCGTGACCAAGGCGAACCAGGGAACGACCTGGCCCGGCACACGATAATCACCTCAGGCCACGGGTCCTATGAAGACCAGTAGGCGGCGCGGACCCTTTGGGTCCGCGCTGCGACACGCATTGCTCCTGGTCGCGCTCGTCTTTCCAGCGGCCCGCCTCTCCGCTCACGACATCCCCAGGGACGTAACGGTACAGGCGTTCGCCAAGCCGGAAGGCCGGACGATGCGGCTGCTCATGCGCGTGCCGCTCAAGGCGATCATGGACATCGAGTTCCCCCGCCGCGAGCGCGATTACGTGGACCTGTCGCGTGTCGATCAGGCCCTCCGCGACGCGGCGACGGTCTGGCTGTCGAACAAGATCGAGATCTACGAAGGCGACACGCTTCTTGAAAACCCGCGGATCGTGTCGACTCGTATGTCGCTGGAGTCGGATCGATCCTTCGGCGCCTACGAGGACGCGCTCGCGCACGTCACCGGCCCCACGCTGCCGGCGGACACCACGATTTTCTGGGAACAAGGACTGCTCGACGTGCTCTTCGAGTACCCAATTCAGTCCGATCGATCGCGTTTCTCGATCCACGCGGCGTTCGATCGGCTCGCGCTGTCGGTCATCACGGCACTACGTTTTCTACCTCCTGGCGGCGTCGTCCGCGCATACGAGCTTCCAGGCGATGCCGGACTGATCAGGCTCGATCCGCGATGGCACCAGGCGGCGATGCGCTTCGTCGGCCTCGGCTTCTTCCATATCCTGGACGGCATCGACCACCTGTTGTTCCTGCTGTGCCTCGTGATCCCCTTCCGCCGAGCGCGCGCGCTCATTCCGATCGTCACCTCGTTCACCGTCGCGCACTCAATTACCCTTATCGCGTCAGCCTACAACTACGCGCCAAACGCGCTCTGGTTTCCACCGCTCATCGAGACGCTCATCGCGATGTCCATCGTGTACATGGCGCTGGAGAATATCGTGGCTGCCCGGCTGGCTCGACGGTGGATCATCACGTTCCTGTTCGGCCTCGTCCACGGATTCGGATTCTCATTTGGCCTCGAGCACACGCTGCAGTTCGCCGGCTCGCACCTGCTGACATCGCTGCTGTCGTTCAACGTAGGCGTTGAGCTGGGCCAGCTTCTCGTCCTCGCGCTGCTTGTTCCCGCCCTCGAAGTCCTGTTCCGGTTCGTCGTTGCAGAACGAATGGGCACCATCATTCTCTCGGCACTCATCGCCCATACCGGCTTGCACTGGATGGCCGAACGCTTCGGCGTGTTGCGGCAGTTTCCGTGGCCCACGGTGACCGCCGCCGGCCTCGCGGGCGGCGTTCGGTGGCTGACGATCATCGTCGCTCTCGCAGCGATCACGTGGCTCGTCTTCGTCCTGACGCAACGTTCATCGAGGCCGGGCGCGGGCGAGACGGCGGTCGGCGCCGAGAAATAGGAGCCGCCGCGGCCTGATCTCCCATGCTGTGGGTTCTCGTGCCCGGGCTCATTGCCGTCGTGCTCGCGCACACGGCGCCATTTCCGTTCCTGCTCGAGAAGTTCGCGCCGTCGCGATCGCTGTGGAAAATGCCGCGCCACGCGACCGCCCAACCGACCGTCTATCTGACGTTCGATGATGGCCCCAACCCGACAGCCACGCCCGAGCTCCTCGACGTGCTGCGCGACACAGGCGCCCGCGCGACGTTCTTCCTCATTGACGCGCATATTACCGACGCAACCGCGAGCCTCGTGCGGCGGATGTTCGACGAAGGGCACGGCGTCGCGCTGCACTCGGACAGCCGCGCCTTGATGGTCATGACGCCCGACGACCTCGCGGCACTGCTGGTCCGCAACGCGGATCGCATTGAGCGTCTTGCCGGGCAGCGGCCGTGCCCGCTATTCAGGCCGCACGCAGGCTGGCGCAGCGGCGCGATGTACGAGGCGCTGATCAAGATGGATTACAGGCTCGTCGGATGGACGTGGGGCCTGTGGGACTGGAATTGGTACCGTGCTCGGGAGGCGGAAGGGCTCGCGCAGCGACTCACGCGCCGCGTGTCCGACGGTGACATTGTCGTGATGCACGACGGCCACCACGTGAACCCTGGCGCCGACCGCAGGTATGCCGTCGAGGCGACACGCCTGCTGGTTCCGGCGCTCAGGGCGCGTGGCTACCGGTTCGATGCCCTTTGCGGCACCCGCAGTAGCTAGTTGTTCCCTTTCATCGTCGCGTAGACCTGCGCGATGTGGATCTTGGGCTGGGCGTCATACCGTTCCCAGGCCTTGTACTCGGGAAAGCTCAGCGACTGCTGAATCTCCGTGAGACTCTTCCCCGCACCGATGCCCGCCGCGACCCCGGTGGACAACTTTTCGAGGTACTGCCGCAGTGCGGTGACGTCTTCCTTCCTGCCACTGAGTGCATGCCCGGTCGCGGCGATATCGAAATCAAGCTTCTCGACGGTGCGGAGTGCGTCTATCCACGAGCCCACCGTCGGGAGCACCGCTCCGGGGAACCGCTTCGCCTGAACGATGTCCGCGCTGAAGATGACTCGCTCCGCTGGAAAATGCAGTACGGACGAGTCCGAGGCGTGCGCCATGCCGGTGTGCACCATCACCACGGTCTTGCCGCCGAGCGTCACCGTCTGCCGATCGGAATACGTCGTTGTCGGGGGGTGCACATCATTGAGCGCCCCGCGTTCGATTTCAGCTCCACTCAACGCGCCGTCCTTGTTGGCATCCGTCAACACGAAATTCGGCTGGAGGTTCGCCGGAGCCTCGGCACGCTCGATGCGACCGTTGCCGTTGGCGTCCGCGCTGCGCACGGCCTGCGGCAGCGGAAGATTGCCCGCGGGCAGCGTCAGTGCCTCCGGCATGTTGGCGTGCGCAACGAACTGGGCGGTGTCGGCGAAGACCGCGCCTCCCGAGGCGTGATCCCAGTCATGATGCGTATAGAGCACGTACCGAACGGGACGATTGAATCGCCGCTGGAGTTCGGCCTTGAGCCACGTCGAAAAATCCCGGTTGATGGGATCCGACATGATGATCCCCTCTGGGGTCACCAGGAACACGGTGTAGTGGTTGTCGTTCTGCGCGCGGTACAGATCCGGAGCGATGTTGACGATTCCGCGTGGCGGCGCGGCCTGCTGCGCCGAAGCGCTGCTGACAACGCCAGACGCAAGGGTACCAAGCAGCGCTGCGCTCAGAGTGAGGTGCTTCATCTCGGCCTCTCGATTGTGGTGGTCGCCACCCCTTAGTATGGACCACACCGTGTTCTCACGATCGTCCCACGGCCGTCTGACCGATCGCGACCTCGGTCGCTTTTGCACCGACACGCTATTCGACCGCGTGGGGCGGGCCGTCTGCCACGCGGGATGCCTGCCGCGCAAAGAGCTGTATGAAGCGTGGGAAGTGGCGCGCCGCGTCCGGCGGCTCTTTCGAGGGGGCCGCGTGATCGACGTCGGCGGCGGACACGGACTGCTCGCCCACGTGATGTTGCTCCTGGACGACTCTTCACCCGGCGCCGTGGTTGTCGACAAGACACTGCCGCCCTCGAGCGCCAAACTGCACGACGTGCTCGTTGACGCGTGGCCGCGGCTGTCCGGGCGGGTGACATTCGTGGCGAGCCCCCTCGAGGGCGCGGACATTCATGCCTCCGACGTTGTCGTTTCGAGCCACGCGTGCGGTGATCTGACGGATCGAGTGCTCGAACGCGCGGCGGCCGCGCGCGCCCGCGTCGCCGTGCTGCCGTGCTGTCACGACCTCGCGAAGAACGACGGCGGTGGATTGTCAGGATGGGTCGACGGCTCGCTCGCCATCGACATCATGCGCGCGCTACGTCTCGAGCAACACGGCTACCGGATCTGGACGCAGGCGATTCCAGGCGACATCACACCGAAGAACCGGTTGCTGATTGGCGCCCCCGTCGTGAGAGACGCGTCTACTCCCTGATGACGACCCTGTTGCCCGACTGAAGGGACTCGCGCACCACCTGCTCTCTGCCGGTGGGCCACGTCACTTTGATGGAGTCCGCCTGCGTCGCGCTACCGAGACCGAAGTACAGCGGCATCACGCTCTGGGCAAGATAGCCGGACTTTCCGTCGTTCACCTGCACCTGCGCACGTCCCCCCGCCTGCACGGTGACGACCGCGCCGATCGCATCGCGATTTGAGCGCTGCCCGACGAGCTGCACCGTAAGGAAATGCACAGGACCGCGCGAGGCGAGGTCGCTCATCAAGACCTGCGGCACGCCGCCGTAATTGTTCGTGACCACGTCGAGATCGCCGTCGTTGTCGAAATCGGCAATGACGGCGGAACGACTGGCACGGGCAGCCCAGACGGTCACATGGCCGTGACGAGCCGCCACCTGGCCCCGTTCGCTGGGGCTGCGGAGGTCGTTCGTCATATGCGGCCTGATCTCTCCCTGACAGATGTCCTGCATCACGTCGCTTCCGTCGCAATCCAGCTCGAACCATGGTTGCGTGACGTCGCGACGGGGCTCCACGCCAAGAATGAACTCGGCATCGGCGAACCGTTTGCCTCCGTCGTTCAGAAGCACGTTGTTGCCCGCATAGCGGAATGGATAGTTCATGCCGGCACCGATGACGAGATCGGGCCAGCCGTCGGCGTTGAGATCGCCGGCACTCGGTCCCCAGGGCCAGCCAGTCTCGACGTTGGCGGCGTCCGACAGCTCCTCGAATTTTCCGCCGCCCCGATTGGTGAACAGCGCATTCCCGAGGACATGGTTTCCATCGGTCGCGAGGAACCGCGGCGGAAACATCGTGGCCGGATCGTGCTTCTTCTTTTCCTCTTCGGGCAGCAGGTTGGTCGCCATGTCCGTGTGCATGTCGGTGACGAACAGGTCGAGCCGGCCGTCGCCGTTCCAGTCGAGGACCTTCACGCCCATCGCACCCCAGGGTGTGGCGGGAAAGATCTTCCGACCGATCTTTTCAAAGCGGCCAGCTCCGCGGTTCTGCCATAGCTCGTCGTGCCCCTGCATGGACGGGACGTACAGGTCCGGACGGCCATCGGCGTCGTAGTCGAACGCCGTCGCGTCGCCTGACCACGCCGAGTGCACCAGTCCCGAAGGCGTCGTGACAGTTGCGAACCTGGCGCCGCCGACGTTGTGATAGAGAATCGAGACCTCGGAACGCTCAGCGTGCAGATGGCCGGCGAACGCATCGCCGAAACTCCTCCACAAGCCGTCGGGGTAGCGCTCCTCCTGCGTGTACTTGCCGACGTTGGTGACAAACAGGTCGAGCAGTCCGTCTCCGTCATAGTCGAAGAACACCGAGCCGGATGAATGCCCGCCCGTGCCCCCAACGCCCGCATTCGCGGTGACGTTGGTAAACGTTCCGTGGCCATCGTTGAGAAAAAGAAGATTTCCCTCACGCACTGCGGTCACGAAGAGGTCCGCATCGCCATCGTTGTCGATGTCCGCAAACGACGCGCCGACACAGGCGCGATCGCCAACGGCGACGCCGGCGCGCGCCGTGATGTCCTCGAAGCGACCGCCTCCCAGGTTGCGATACAGGGCGTTCGGTGCCGCCTGGTTGACGAAGAACAGATCCAACGCGCCATCTCCATCCACGTCGGCCACGGCTACCGCGGTGCCGTGGTCGTAATGGGTGGCCTTGTAGTACTTGCCCAGGTCCATGCTGTTCACGAGGCGGGTGGTGATCCCGCTCGCGTCAACCCCATCCGCGAACTGGAAGTTGTGAGGCGCTGAAATCGATGTGGCCGAGGCAAGCTGCGCCGAACGGCGACCCGCAACCCAATCCGGACGTGCGACGTCGGCTGGAACGTAGACGTTCGTAGACGAAGGGACCGCAACGGGTGCTGACGCCAGCGGCTGACGGCGGAAAACGGCAACGCTCGCCAGTCCCACCACGACCGCGACGGCAATCAGTCCGGTGACTTTGTACGGGCGCGCACTCCTGCTCATTGATTCGTTTCCCTCGCTCGTTCGTGCATCCACACCCGATACGCCGCCGCATCTTCGACGACGAGCCAGCCGCGCGTCTTGTCGGTATGCGGCCGCCCGCAGAGCTCGTCGCCGCGGACGTCGTAACGGCCCTCGCGATCGGCCCGGAAGTGCAGCTCCGACGGGAGATCCGGCGCAGCGAAATCGCGCAGCCCGAGCTGGGGTAGGGCAAAATCGGCGATATAGGTCCGACTGGCAAGCCGCAACGTCACATCGGCACCAATCGGGACATGGACTTCACGACCGGTCGCGACCTGCATCGCGCCTTCGGAGGGTTGCTGAAGAAGGTAGGATGCTCGCCAGCTAGTCTCTTCTGCCATCAGCTGTACATCAACAACGTCAAGGCGCACGTCGGGATCGGTCCCGCACCCGGCCAATGCCGAAGCCGAAGCCAGAAGAAGCGCGAGGGCGCGGAACAAATGCACGGAGGGCCCGATTATGACATTCCTCCAGGGCTCGAGAGGAGGCCGCACTCTTGACTTGGCCCGGCGGAACCGGCACAGTTCGCGCGGAGCTTCCATGAAGAAACCTCTCCTGCTTCTGTTTCTCGCTGTGATCTGTTCGGCCATCGACCTTCGGGCGCAGGACGCGCGGGCCGTCCTCGATGCCGCCGCGGCGGCTCTCGGTGCCGCCAACCTGCGGTCGCTCGAGTTTTCGGGGAGAGGAACCGACGGCATCTTCGGCCAGCCGTACGACGGCAATTCGCCGTGGCCACGCTTCAGCGTGCCCAACCTGACGATGACCATCGATTTCGCCACGCCGGCCATGCGTGACGACCGCAGGCGCCAGCAACTGCAGAATCCGCCGCTCGGGGGCGGCTTCCAGCCACTCATCGGCGAGCTGCGCCAGACCTGGCTTCTGAGTGGCGGATACGCCTGGGACATGGTCGGCCAAAACGCCGTGCCGGCGGCGCCCGAACGTGATTTTCGATCCGCGGTCGATGGACGGCTGGCGCAGATCTGGCTGACGCCCCAGGGATTCGTCAAGGCAGCCTTGGCCAACGGCGCGACGGCACGGACAGAGACCATCCGTGGCGCAAAAAAAACGACCGTGTCATTCACGGGTCCCAACAAGATGAAGTTCGAAGGCGTCATCGGCGATCAGAATCTTGTCGAAGGGATCGACACGTGGTTCGGGAGCCCCGTACTTGGCGACACGAAACTCGAAGCCGTGTTCTCCGGTTACAAGGACTTCGGCGGCGTGAAGTTCCCGACGCGCATCGTCCAGCGCAATGGCGGGTACCCAGTACTCGACCTAACCGTGACCGAGGTCAAGCCCAACGCGGCCGTGACGATCGACGTGCCTGCAAACATCCGACAGGCGGCGGCACCAGCTCCCGAGAGGCTCCAGGGGGAGAAGGTGTCGGACGGTGTGTGGTTGTTCCCCGGCGGCGCGAAGAGCATTGCCATCGAGTTCAGGGATCACATCGTCGTCGTCGACGCGCCTGAAACGGAGGCTCGATCGATCCTGGTGATCGACGCGATCAAACGGGCCATCCCAGGCAAGCCGATTCGATATCTGATCAATACGCATCACCACTTCGACCACTCCGGCGGACTGCGGACCTACGCGGCCGAGGGCGCGACGATCATCACGCAGCAGGCGAATGTTGCCTTCTACCAGAATGCGTGGCGCAACCCCCGGACGATCAATCCTGACCGGCTGGCGCAATCCGGCCGCACGCCGGTGTTTGAGGGGGTGACGGGAGGCCGCGTGATGGCAGACGGTACGCGCGACCTGAACATCTATCACTACGCCGGCAACATGCACAACATCGGGATGCTGATGGTGTACCTGCCGCGCGAAAAGATGCTGATCGAGGCTGATTCGTGGACGCCCCCGGCCAACAGAGGCGACCTTCCAGGCGCGGTCCCCAATCTCGCGCACTTCTACGACGCCGTGACGCGTCTGCAGCTCGACGTCGAGCAGATCGTACCAATACACGGACGACTGACTCCATTTTCCGAAGTGCGCGAGGCGGTTGAGGCCTACGGTAATGCCCAGTTGTGGGCAAGGTGAGAGGAGCGACGATGGCGAATCTGCCAGGCATGGAAAGTCATACGACCACGGACCAGCGTTCCGACGCGGCGATCGCGTATGCCCTGTTCCGGTTGACCTTCGGCGTCAACATCATGATGCGCGGGATTGTCCGCATTGCACTCGGCCTAACCGCCTTCCAGGGGTACATGCTCGCGCAATTCAAGGATGTCCCGGTCATGCCGCCCGCCTTCTTGACGTCGTTTGCCTCTGTCCTCCCGTTCGTCGAGACGCTGATCGGGTTCTTGATTCTCGTCGGGTTCCAGACACGGACCGCGCTCATCGCCGGTAGCTTGATGATCACCGCGTTGACGTTCGGTACGATGCTGCGATCGGACTTCACGATCGCGTGGCTGCAGCTCGACTACGCGATCGCCTTCTTCCTGCTCCTCGCACTGCGATCCTGGAACGTCATCTCGATCGACGGCATGATGCGCAGCAAGTCCAAGAGGGCTGGCGTGCTCGCCGCCTAGGCCAGAGGCGGCACGCGGCGCCGTACAACGAAAGGAATGATCAGCAGGACGACCGCGACGACCAACAGCGCACACGACAGGGGCCGGGTGAGGAAGATGAGCGGGCTCCCTTCGCCGATCGCCAGCGCCCGGCGGAAATGCTGTTCCGCGATCGGTCCCAGGATGACGCCTATCACGGCGGGCGCGAGCGGCATCCGCGCCTGCCGCATGGCGTATCCCGCGAGGCCAATCACGTACATCACCGCGACGTCGAAGACGGACTGGTTGAGTCCGTACCCACCGAGGCTGGCGATCGTCAGGATGCCGGCGTAGAGCAGCGGCTTCGGAATCTTCAGCAGGTTGACCCACACGCGTAACAGCGGCAGGTTCAACACCAGCAGCATCACGTTGCCGATGTAGAGGCTGGCAATCAGCGCCCAGACCAGGCGCCCCTGTTCGGCAAACAGGCGTGGCCCCGGCTGCAGCCCGTACTGCTGAAACGCGGCAAGCATCACGGCCGCAGTCGCCGACGTGGGCAAGCCAAGAGTCAGTAACGGAACCAGCGTGCCGGCCGCGGACGCATTGTTGGCCGCCTCCGGCCCGGCGACACCTTCGATCGCGCCGCGACCGAATTGCTCCGGAGCCTTCGACAATCGCCGCTCCAGCGCATACGACAGCAGCGTCGGAATTTCCGCGCCGCCCGCGGGCAGACTGCCCAGTGGGAACCCGATCGCGGTTCCCCGCAGCCACGGCCTCCACGATCGCTTCCAGTCATCGGCGCTCATCCAGATGGACGTCTCGATTTCCGCGATCTCGTCGCGCTCCGATGTCCGCGTAGACGCTGCGTAGAGCACTTCGCCAACGGCGAAGAGTCCCAAGGTGACGATGACGACATCAATGCCGTCCAGAAGCTGGGGGATGCCGAAGGTGAGTCGGGCGCCTCCGGTAAGCGGATCGATGCCCACCAGACCGAGGCACAAGCCGAACACGAGGCTGGCGAATCCGCGGACCAGCGAATCGCTCAGCACGCAAGACACCGCCATGAATGCGAGGACGGTGAGTGAGAAGTACTCGGCAGGGCCGAAGCGGAGCGCGAACTCCGCCATCACCGGAGCAGTGAACGTCAGGGCCGCGGTCGCCAATGTGCCCGCCACGAACGACCCGATCGCCGCGGTCGCGAGAGCCGGGCCGGCGCGGCCCGATCGCGCCATCGCGTGGCCGTCCACGGAGGTCATGATGGACGCGCTCTCGCCAGGCGTATTGAGGAGAATGGCAGACGTGGATCCGCCGTACATACCGCCGTAGTAGATCCCCGCGAACATGATGAACGCCGGCGTGGGCGGCAGCGACAGCGTCACAGGGAGCAGAAGTGCAATGGTGAGCGCGGGGCCGATGCCGGGCAGCATGCCCACCGCGGTGCCAAGCGTCACGCCGACCAGGGCCCATAGGAGGTTCGCAGCGGTGAGCGCCGTTGCGAACCCGTCGCTGAGCGCGCTCAGCGTGTCCACGCGCCGAGTACACCCTCCGGGAGGTGCAAGCCGAGCCCGCGGGTGAACACGACGAACACCGCACCGGAGACGAGCAGGCCGATCGCCGCGTCGCGTGTCCTTCGTCGGCTGCCGAACGCCACCGCGACGCTCGAGAACAAGATCGTGGACGCCACCACAAAACCGCCGGTCGATATCGCGGCGAGGTACCCGGCCAGCCCCGCGCAGACCCAGAGCACCGATCGCCAGTCAACGGCGACCGGCACCGTCGTCGGTCCGGGCTGGCGCCGCGCGAGCACCCGCTGTCGCGCCAGCAGGAACGCGACGACGGCGGCAGCGAGCCCGATCACGACTGGAAATATCCAGTCGGTGCCGCGAGCGGGTGTCGCGCTCGCACCGCTTCGCAGCCTCTTCACGATGCGGTCTACGCGCGCACGCTCGCTCCAGAGGAACGTATCAAACGCGTCTCCGGCCAAGTACATGTCGGTCCAATCACGATCGCTGAGGGTGCGCTGCCACGTCGGGGACCGCACCATTCGCGAGATCACCGACATCAGGCGATCGCGCTGCGCCAGCGAGAGTCCAGGCGCAGCAACGACGGCGCGCCAGTTGATCATGTCGATGTCGATGCCCTGCTCGCGCAACGTCGGTACGTCGATGCCCGGCACGCGCGCCGAGGTCGAAATGGCAAGCGCGCGAAGCCGTCCGCTCTCGATGTGCGCCGCAACTTCGCTATAGCCATTGACGCCGGCGGTGACATTCCCTCCAAGCAGCGCAGTCACGCCCTCTCCGCCGCCGGAGAACGCGATGTAGTTGACGAGTCCGGGCTCGACCCCTGCCGAGGCGAGAATCAATCCTGCAAGAAGGTGGTCAGTGCCGCCCGCCGACCCGCCGCCCCACGACACGCCGCCAGGGTTGGCGCGTAGGGCCGTCAGCAGCGACGCCATGTCGCGATGCGGTGAATCGACTGGTACGGCGATCACCTCTGGCTCTCCCGTGAGGCCGGCGAGGGGCGTCACGCCGGCGAGAGTCGTCGGTGAGTCGTTCCACAGGATCGCGGCGAGCATCACGAGCCCGGTGACGAGAACCGCATCGTCGCGGCCCTGGTAGTTGGAGACAAAGTGGGCGAGCCCAATGGTCCCTGCGGCGCCGGCGATGTTCTCCACCTCGACAACCCGCACGATCCCTTCGGCCTGCAAGGCATGCTGCATGGCGCGCGCGGTCTGATCCCACCCGCCGCCCGGTGCGGCAGGCGCGATGAGCGTCAGGTGGTCGAGCGAGGCTTGCGCCCGCACCGGCATGGGCGCGAACAACGACAGGGCTACGAACATTCCCATGACGCGGGCCTTCCAGGTCCGCGATAACGGTGGGTGCAATGGAAATGCGCGGGTCACAACGCAGAGGATCGCATGGCGGACCCTTCGCGAGGATGGATTGACGTCCATCCTCGCGAAAGCGCACGGGATCAGGATGCCGATGTCCGGGCGTACTTGTTGAACCAGGCGATCGTGCTGTTCCACGCCTGGTCGGCCGCAGCCTTGTTGTACCGTTCCGGGGTCGCGTCGTTGTTGAAGCCGTGCACGGCACCCGGATAGATGTGACCTTCGTACGGAACCCCGGCAGCCTTGAGGGCCTTTTCGTATTCCGGCCACGCCTCCACCAGGCGGGTGTCGAGCGCGCCGTGGTGAACGAGAATCGCCGCCTTGATCTTCGGCACGTCTGCCGCCATCGGCGCGGCGCCGTAGAACGGAGCCGCCGCCGCGAGACCTGACCCCAACCGTACCGCGAGCGTATTGGCAACGCCGCCGCCGAAGCAGAACCCTGTGGCGGCGATCCGCCCGTTGGAATCTGGACGCGATTTCAGCCACATCGCCGAGGCCACGAAATCCTCGGTCAACTTGGGGCGATCGAGCTTGCCGAACAGTTCACCACCCTTGACGTCGTCGCCCGGGTAGCCGCCGAGAGAGGTGAGGCCGTCCGGCGCGAACGCCATGAAATTGGCAAGCGCGAACCGGCGCGCGACGTCCTCCATGTGGGGATTGAGACCGCGGTTCTCGTGGATGACCAAGACGCCGGGGAGTTTGGCGTTGCCGGCGTTAGCGGGGCGCACGAAGTACCCCTTGATACTGCCGTTCCCCTGCGGAGACGGCACGGTGGCGTATTCGGCCTTGATGCGCGCGTCGGTCTTGGAAACCTGCTGTGCCGCCGCATAGTTCGGCATCAGCGCGTCGATGACGGCTCCTGCTGCGAGACCCGCGATAGCGAGCTTGCTGACCCCATCCATGAAGTCACGGCGGTTGATCTCCCCGTGGATGAACTGGGTGTAGAGCTCGACGGCCTCCGGGGGCAGCTTGGGTTTTTGCTCGTCCATTTGGCGGACTCCTCTCTTCCTGTTGTTGTCCCTGGTTGTTGCCGGTGAAAGACTTAAGGACGCGAAGAATATCACGCCCGCTACCCCGTCTTCCTACCTCCTGCTTCGATTTTTCCCTGGGCAATGGCACCGTCGGCCATGACGAGATGTGGCGCGTTGATGTCGCCGTTCACCGAACCGGTGGCGCGCAGATCGACCACCTCCCCGGCGCGGACGCTGCCGGTCACGCTTCCGCTGATCGTGATACTCCTGGCTGCGAGATTCGCTTTGACCGTGGCACCAGGCCCGATGGTCAGGGAGTGGTCCCCAAGCTCGATCGAACCCTCGACGCTCCCGTCGATGGTGAGGTCCTCTCCACTGATAATTCTTCCTTCCACGCGCAGCGCCTTGCCGATCCAGGCGGCCATCCGCCTTTCGGTTAACTGGGCTCCCGCATCTGGCGGGGACGTGGGGCGCGCCGGCGGCCCCTGGGTCGGTGCGTTCGCCATTCGGTCGCTCTCCTTTTTCTGTGGTCGCCATTATCGTCTGCGCGTTGCTTGACAGGTACGAAAGCTCAGCAGAGAATCCGCGCCACAAGCAAAGAGAACCCTGGAGGCGCGATGAATCGACTGCTGTGCTGGCTGCCGCTTGCAGTGACCTTGTCGTTGAGCGGTGCGGCGGTGCGAGGCCAGCAAGCCACGCGCGCGGGTGATCCCGGCATCATCGCGCGCAATTTCTCGCCGGTTGCCTACTTGAAAGCTTCCAATCCGGGGTTGGACGATCACCTGGGCGTCGGCAGCGCATTGTCGGGCCGTACGCTCGCGCTGAGCCGCGACGGTAACACGCTCGCAGTCGCCGCGATCGACGAAGACAGCGCCGCCACCGGCATCGATGGCAACCAGAAGGACGATTCGGCGAGCGACTCGGGCGCCGTATACGTTTTCACGCGCACAGGCTCCGGGAGACCGTGGGCGCAGCAGGCGTACATCAAGGCCTCCAACACCGACGCGTACGACAGCTTCGGCTTTTCGGTGGCGCTGAACGCGGACGGCAACACGCTGGCCGTGAGCACGACGCGCGAGGACAGCTCCGCCCGAGGCGTCAACGGTAACGGCGCGGACAACAGCGCCGAGGACTCCGGCGCCGTCTACGTCTTCGCCCGCAACGGCCGCAAGTGGGCACAACAGGCTTACGTCAAGGCCTCGAACGCCGAGGCCGGCGATCAGTTCGGCTGGTCGCTGACCTTGAGCGACGACGGCAGCACGATGGCAGTTGGGGCGTCAACGGAGTCGAGCAACGCGACCGGGATCAACGGCAACCAGGCCGACAACTCCGCGGCCAACGCCGGTGCGGCGTACGTTTTCACTCGCGCCGGCGCCACGTGGTCCCAACAGGCGTATCTCAAAGGCGCGAAGACGCAGGGCGGTGACCTGTTCGGCTTCTGCGTCGACCTCTCGAGCGACGGCAACACGCTGGCCATCTGCGGCTATGACGAGGACGGCGGCTCCTCGGGCGTCAACGGCGACGAAGCGGACAACTCCAAAGCGGGATCCGGCTGCGCCTACATCTTCGTCCGCAACGGCACGACGTGGTCGCAAACGACGTACTTCAAGCAGTCGAACAACGCAAAGCCGCAGGACGCCTTCGGCTCATCGCTGGCGATCAGCGGTGACGGCAACACGCTGGTCGTCACCGCGGCCGATGAGGACGGCCTCGTCGGCGGAATCAACGGCGAGCAGTACACCGGTCCACAGATACAGGACCAGTCGAACGGCGCGCTGTACATTTTCGTGAAAGCGAACGACCTGTGGATGCATCAGGCGTACGTCAAGCCGTCGAACATCGCCGAGAACGACCTGTTTGGAATGCGTGTAGCGGTGAACCGTGACGGCAACGTGATGGTCGCATCCTCCATGCTCCAGGGCGGGGGTGGCCGCGGCGTCAACGCCAACCAAAAGGACTTCTCGGCGCCCGGGTCGGGCGCGGTCTACGTTTTCACGCGCACCGCGGGGCAGTGGTCGCAGCGCGCGTATCTGAAAGCGCCGAACGCCGACGCGTACGACGAGTTCGGCGGAGCGCTTGGACTGAGCGGTGACGGCGGCACGCTGGCAGTTGCAGCCAAAGGCGAAGATGGAGGCTCTGCCGGCGTCGGCGGCAATCAGGCCGACAACTCGATGCGCGGCTCGGGCGCGGTGTTCGTGTACTAGCGCTGGCGCGGACCTAAAAGGTCCGCGCCGCACTAGAGTTCAATTTCCAATTCCCAACGCCCAACTCCCAAGAAGTCGCGCCTCCGGGCACTTCGGGAGTTGGAAGTTGGATGTTGGAAGTTGCGGGAATCAAGGCGCGGCGACCGGAACACCCGCGCCGGTCTCCAGCGCTTTCGCGAGCACGTGCTCGGCGGCCGCAAGATCCTCGATCCCGAGTCCCAGCGAGCGAAACACCGTCAGCTGCCCGGCCGACGTTCGACCCGATCGCTTCCCCGTCAGCAGCTCGCCCAGCTCTGCGGCGGCGTCCGGCCCCCTGATCACACCGTCAGCCACCGCCTGTCGATAGTCGCCCGCCTCGGCCTCGAGGGACTCGCGCCGATCGGTGACGAGCACCGCGTCCGCCAGCGTGCGCGTGTCGATCTCACTGTGCATCGGGCGGCTGGCGCCAACGGCGTTCAGGTGCGCGCCGGAGCGAAGCCATTCGCGCGCGATGACGGGGGTCGGAGAGCTGGTGGCGGTCACGATGATGTCGGCCACGCGAACCGCGGTTTCGGTGTTCTCGGCGGCCTCGATCGAAAAGCCGCGGCCATTCGACGCCTCGGATACAAATTGCCGCGCGTGTTCCGCTGTCCGCCCCGCGATCAGTACGCGAGCGATCGAACGAACGAGCGGAATCGATTCGAGGTGCTTTCTCGCCTGCACGCCTGTGCCGACAATCGCAAGCACGCGGGCATCCTCCCTGGCGAGGAGCCGAGTCGCCAGCGCCGACACGGCCGCCGTACGGATCGCGGTCACGGCCGACGCGTCGAGCAACGCGCGAAGCTGCCCGGTCTCGCCGTCCGCGAGGATCACCTGTCCCTGGTGACTGTCGAGACCGCGAGTGGGGTTGTCCTGCAGCACGAAGAGCAGCTTCGTGCCGAACATCGCCTTGGGGCTCGACCGATACGCCGGCATCCACATCGTCCCGCCCCTGAGCCCCGGCGGCACGTAGAGAGTGCGGAGGGGCTGTACGAGAGCGCCGTGCTCGAGATCGATGAATGCACGCGCCATCACGTCGATGCATTCGCGCATCGGCAGGAGGCGCTCGATCTCTGCGGCGCCGAGCACGACAAATGACATGTGGGAGGGAATTCAACCACGAAGCTCACGAAGAGCACGAAGGAAAATCGTTTTCTTCGTGTCCCTTCGCGTTCTTCGTGGTTGAGTGAGATCAACAACTTCCAATTCCCAACCCCCAAGGAGTTGCGCCCGCGGGCGCCTTGGGAGTTGGAAGTTGGGAGTTGGGAGTCGACTTAGTTCGTAGCGTTAGCGCGCAACGTCACCTTCGACACGCGCCAGTTGCCGATCTCGGCGGCCCAGAGCTCGTTCTCGCTTCGGCACTCAAGCTGGTTGACGCCGTTGAACTCTTTCGCGAGACGGCCCGCCCTGCCGAACTTGCCGAGCAGCTTGCCGGTCAAATCGACTTTGTAGATCTCGCCTTCGACATCGATGTCCTCAGGGACATTCGAGTTCGACACATACATCACCTGCCGAGGGCCCGACGTGATGCAGATGGCGCGCGGCGTACCGACGTTCAGGAATCGCCCCTTCAGGTTTCCGTCGCCGTCGAACACCTGGATGCGGCGGTTGCCGGCGTCGGCGACGTAGACGAGGCCCTGCGCATCGATCGCGATGCTCCGCGGCTGGCGGAACTGGCCTGGCGCGGTGCCGGTCTGGCCCCACGAGCGAACGAACTTTCCGTTCTTGTCGAACTTCGCGATGCGCGAGTTCGTTCCGAGCCCGTCCGCGACGTATATGTTGCCCGCCGCATCCCATGCGACGTCGGTCGGGCGATTGAAGACGTCCT